>Ga0180221_1000031_pt1 | contig 359096 bp, 343 predicted proteins | sample eDN5th37CKraftMG_FD_151339 | JGI IMG/M metagenome (GOLD analysis project Ga0180221, IMG submission 151339) | Enriched Miracle-Growth compost microbial communities from Emeryville, California, USA - eDNA 5th pass 37_C Kraft MG (version 2) (version 2) ... | reverse complement strand
TCGATCACCGCGTCGATCTTGCGCAGCAGGTGATCTGCTGGAACAAGGCTCTCGAGCGTCACCATCTCGATCGCCGTCTGAACTGGAGCAGGTTTCTTCAACATGCCCCAGTGAATCAAAAACCTCCAGCTAACGCCAGAGGTTTGTCAGCAGTCTGAGCGGCGCCGAAGCGCCGCCTGTATTGGAGCTAATATTGATCAGCTATTGTTCAGATCCGAGACATCGGTAGTCGGCGCCGGCCGGTTACGATGGGACATGAAGCGGTCGAACTCTTCCTGATCCTTGGCGCGGCGCAGTTCACGCATGTAATCGTCGAACTCGTCACGCATCGCGTCGAGCTTGCGGCGCTCCTCAGCCAGGCGCTCAAGTTCCTTGGTGCGCCAGTCGTCGAAGGCTACGTTGCCGGTGCTGTGGACCGGGCGAGAGCTGCGGCGGCAGTTGGAAAACATGCTGTCGGTGGCGCGGTTGACCTCGTTTTTGAAGTTGCCTAGCCGATCACCCCAGAGGATGTAGGCCAGCATTGCGAGCCCAAGCGGCCAGTAAGCGATGAAGCCGAGGACCATCAAAGCGATAGTAGCCGGCGTCCAGGCGGGACGGAGCATAGCGGATTGTGTCATCTTCAGCGTTCCTCATAGGGTTACCGGGCGGGGTGCTGCTAATGACATGGTTAACATGGTTGCCCGATTCAAGAACGGGCAACAACTAAGTGTATCCAGGGTCAGCTGGTCCTTCCCTGGAAGGACTCCCTCAGGGCCGTCAGCGCCTTGGTCATCAGCGAAAGATCCTGCGGACGGGAAAGCCGGTGGTCGCCGTCCCGAATGAGTGTGATGGTCACGTCATCCTTCGGCAGGTGCTCAACCAGCCGCATTGCATGGCTGTAGGGGACATCGGGGTCGGCCATGCCCTGCAGGATGTGGACCGGGCAATGGGTGTCGATGATCCCATCCAGCACACGGTTGTTCCGTCCATCGTCCAGCAGAGCCTTGGTGTAGATGTTGGGCTCCGGGGAATATTCCGACGGTTCTTCGATGCGGCCAGTTTCTTCCAGCTGTTTGCGCATCGCGTCGGTCAGCTGGGGTTCCACCAGTTCCGTGGTGAAGTCGGGTGCCGGGGCAATCAGAAGCAGGCCCGCCAAGCGATCCGCCTGCCCTGCCCTCACCAGTTCCTGCACCATGCGCAGCGCGATCCAGGCGCCCATGGAGGAACCGACTAGAATTTGGGGGCCGAAGGTGTAGCGGTTGAACACCGCAAGGCTTTCGCTCAGCCAGCGGGAGATGGTTCCTTCAGCGAATTCGCCGCCCGACTCCCCGTGGCCGGAATAATCATGGCGCGTCACAGCGACGCCGTTCTGGATGCCCCATTCGTCCAGAACCTGCGCCTTGGTGCCCTTCATGTCAGAGCGATAGCCGCCAAGCCACATTACGCCCGGAACGGAACCGTCGCGGTGCCGAACTGCGATCCGCACGCGATCAACATCAAGGAACTCGGGCTCTGCTTCAGACATGATGCTACTCACTTGTTACAGGTACTCGGATTCACCAAATGATAGGGCAAAGGCATGTCCGATACCGTAGAAATTGTTTGTCGGGCTCATCTCGACCCGTGATTCTTTCTACAGCCTGTGCTATTGACATGCAAAATTGACTACGCACATAGCGATCATCCCCGCTGTGGGCTCCACTTTTTGTATCAACGACCCGGAGACAACGACCATTCGCAAGCCATTTAAAGCAGCGCCCGTAGTAAAAGACGGCCCTCGCGCCAACCGTGACATTCGCGCCCCCAGGGTGCAGCTCATCGACGCGGAAGGCACCAATCTTGGCGAGATGTCTATCGAAGACGCCCTCGCAGCTGCAGATGAAGCTGGGCTTGACCTGGTGGAAATTTCACCGAATTCCGTTCCGCCTGTCACCAAGATCACCGATCTCGGCAAGCTGAAGTACCAGGGCCAGAAGAAGGCTGCTGAGGCTCGCAAGAAGCAGAAGACGGTCGAAATCAAAGAAATCAAGATGCGTCCGAACATCGATAGCCACGACTACGATGTGAAGATGCGCGCTGTGAAGCGCTTCTTTGAGGACGGCGACAAGGTAAAGCTGACCCTGCGCTTCCGCGGACGCGAAATGGCTCACCTGGAGCTCGGCATGAAATTGCTCAACCAGGTCAAGGCTGACACTGAAAGCTTCGCCAAGGTGGAAGCCGAGCCGAAGCTCGAAGGCCGCCAGATGATGATGGTACTGGCGCCGCGTTAAGCTGGCGCGACAAGATTCTGGCCATTGGCAGCTTCTCTCTGCCCGCGCAGCTCTTGCGCGGCAGAGGACTTGCTGTTATGAGGCCGCCTGTCTGAACCGCCCGGCAGGGCATGCCGTGGCGGTTCAAAATGCTTACGGGCCTGGCCCGAAAGAGAACAAGCGCTACGGCGCCAAGACAATCGGAGAAGCAAAATGCCCAAGATGAAGACCAAGTCCGCGGTCAAGAAGCGGTTCAAGCTGACCGCAAGCGGCAAGGTAAAAGTAGCTGCGGCTGGCAAGCGCCACGGCATGATCAAGCGTACCACCAAGTTCATCCGCGATGCGCGTGGGACGATGGTTCTTTCCGATCAGGATGCAAAGATCGTTAAGAAGTACATCCCTTACGGGCTCTGAGCTGCGACGGTACAATTTAAGGAGATCATGCAATGGCACGTGTTAAGAGGGGCGTTACCGCCCATGCCAAGCACAAGAAAGTTCTGAACGCAGCCAAGGGTTTCTACGGCCGCCGCAAGAATACTATCCGCATCGCCAAGCAGGCAGTCGAAAAGTCGCTGCAGTATGCTTACCGCGATCGCAAGGCCCGCAAGCGCAATTTCCGCGCTTTGTGGATCCAGCGCATCAACGCAGCTGCTCGCGAGCATGGCCTGACCTACGGCCGTTTCATCGACGGTCTGAACAAGGCTGGTATCGAGATCGACCGCAAGGTTCTGTCGGACATGGCCATCCATGAGCCGCAGGCATTCGCTGTTCTGGTTGCTCAGGCGAAGACCGCCCTTGAGTACCTCAAGGACGCGACGCCGAACGAGTTTGAGAGCGCGGTCGCCTAAGCCCAGCGCTCCCGAAATATCTCGGTATTAAGTTCGGGAACCCGCGCTGGCAGGCTGGCGCGGGTTTTCTTTTTTCGCGGTAACGTCATCTGCCAAGGCAGGTGCGAATAGAATTGGACTGGGTGCCGAGGGCAAGGAAAAGACGATGAACGATCTGGACCAACTGGAAAAGCAGCTGCTCGACGAGATTGCTGCGGCAGGCGAGGAAGCAGCGCTTGAAGCTGTGCGCGTCGCTGCCCTTGGCAAGAAGGGCTCTGTCTCCGAGAAGCTGAAGCTTCTGGGCTCGATGTCGCCTGAAGAGCGGCAGACGATGGGGCCCGTCATCAACGGCCTCAAGACGCGCGTGACCGATGCTCTGGCCGCGCGTCGCGCCGAGCTGCGCGATGCGGCCATTGCGGCACGTCTGGAGCGCGAACGCGTTGACGTGACCCTTCCGGTCGCACGTTCCGCCGCCGAGCGCGGAAGAATCCACCCGATCAGCCAGGTGATCGACGAAATCGCAGCCATCTTCGGCGACCTCGGCTTCGAGATCGCGGAAGGTCCGGATATCGAGACCGACTACTACAACTTCACGGCGCTGAACTTTCCGGAAGGCCATCCGGCGCGCGAGATGCACGACACGTTCTTCCTTGAGCCCGACGCCAATGGCGAGCGCAAGCTACTGCGCACTCATACATCGCCGGTTCAGATCCGCACCATGGAAACGAAGAAGCCGCCGATCCGCATCGTGATCCCGGGCAAGACTTACCGCGCCGACTCAGACGCGACGCATACGCCGATGTTCCACCAGCTCGAAGGTCTGGTGATCGACAAGACGGCCAACGTCGCCAACATGAAGTGGGTGCTGACCGAGTTCTGCAAGGCTTATTTCGAGGTCTCGTCGCTCAACATGCGCTTCCGCCCGAGCTTCTTCCCGTTCACGGAGCCAAGCCTCGAAGTCGACATCCAGTGCGACCGTTCGCGTCCCGGCGAAGTGCGCTTCGGCGAGGGCAACGACTGGATGGAGATCCTCGGCTGCGGCATGGTTCACCCGAACGTCCTGCGCCATGGCGGGCTTGATCCGGACGAGTACCAGGGCTTTGCCTGGGGCATGGGCATCGACCGTATCGCCATGCTGAAATACGGCATGCCGGACCTTCGCGCCTTCTTCGATGCCGACGTTCGCTGGCTCGACCATTACGGCTTCCGTCCGCTTGATCTGCCGACCTTGTTCGGCGGTCTGAGCAGCTAATTTCTCAGGGCAGGCTGAAACATCATGAAATTCACACTCTCCTGGCTCAAGGATCACCTTGATACCGAAGCCTCGCTCGACGAGATCGTCGAAACGCTGACCATGATCGGCCTTGAGGTCGAGTCCGTCGACGACAAGTCCGTGCTGAAGCCGTTCACGATCGCCAAGGTCCTGAACGCTCAGAAGCATCCCGATGCCGACAAGCTTCAGGTGCTGACGGTGGACATCGGATCGGGCACGCCGCTGCAGGTTGTTTGCGGTGCGCCGAACGCACGCGCCGGCTTGATCGGCGCCTTCGCTGCTCCCGGCACCTATGTTCCGGGCATCGACGTGACGCTGTCCGTTGGCAAGATCCGTGGCGTCGAAAGCTTCGGCATGATGTGCTCGGAGCGCGAGCTGCAGCTTTCCGACGAGCACAACGGCATCATCGAACTTCCGGAAGATGCACCGGTGGGCACTTCCTATGCTGAATGGGCGAAGCTTGACGATCCGGTGATCGAGATTGGCCTCACGCCGAACCGTCCGGATTGCACGAGCGTCTATGGTGTTGCGCGTGACCTGGCGGCTGCCGGCCTCGGCACGCTCAAGGATGGCGCGGTTGCGCCGATCGCAGGGCAGGGCGCTTGTCCGGTGGAAGTGACGATCGAGGCCCCGGAACTTTGCCCAGGCTTCGGCCTGCGTCTGGTTCGCGGCGTCAAGAACGGCCCGTCGCCGAAGTGGCTGCAGCAGCGCCTGATCGCCATTGGTCTGCGCCCGATCAATGCGCTGGTCGACATCACCAATTACATGACCTTCGACCGCGGCCGTCCGCTGCACGTGTTCGACGCTGCGAAGGTCGCCGGAAACCTGGTGATCCGCCGTGCCAAGGAAGGCGAAAAGATCCTGGCGCTCGATGGTCGCGAGTACACGCTTTCGGGCGAGAACTGCGTCATCGCTGACGACAGGGGCGTGGAATCCATCGCCGGCGTCATGGGCGGCGAGCATTCCGGTTGCGACGAGAACACGACCGACGTGCTGATCGAGTCGGCGCTCTGGGCACCTCTGAACATTGCCCGCACGGGCCGTGAGCTCGGCATCATCACCGATGCGCGTTATCGCTTCGAGCGCGGTGTCGATCCGGAGTTTGCACTTCCCGGCCTTGAACTGGCAACGAAGATGGTGCTCGACCTCTGTGGTGGCGAGGCGACCGAAATCCGCGCAGTTGGCTTCAAGCCGACCGAACAGAAGGTCGTGACCTTCCCCGTGTCGGAAGTGAAGCGCCTGACGGGCATCGAAGTCTCGACCGAAGAGAGTCTCGCGATCCTGACGCGCCTCGGCTTTAAGCCACAGGGGCAGGGCGATGTGGTTGACGTGAAGGTGCCGACCTGGCGTCCGGATGTCGATGGCAAGGCGGATCTCGTTGAAGAGGTGATGCGCATCCACGGCGTCAACAAGATCGAGCCGCAGCCGATGATCTCCAAGGATTCGGTCTCGAGCCGTATCCTGACGACGGCGCAGATCCGCACGCGTCTGGCACGGCGCGCGCTGGCCGTGCGTGGCATGATGGAAGCGGTCACCTGGTCCTTCATCTCCGAAGCACAGGCACGGCCGTTCGCGGAAAACCGTCCGCTGATCAAGCTTGCAAACCCGATCGCTGCCGATCTCTCGACCATGCGTCCGTCACTGCTGCCGGGCCTGATCGCTGCGGCTCAGCGCAATGCCGACCGTGGCTTCCGCGATGTAGCTCTCTGCGAAGTCGCGGCCGCCTACGAAGGCGATCGTCCGCAGGACCAGCGCCGCGTTGCTTCCGGTGTTCGTCGTGGTACGGCGCGTCCGGGCGGGCAGGGCCGTAATTGGGCAGGCAATGTCGCTTCGGTCGACGTGTTTGTTGCCAAGGAAGATGCGCTCGCCGTTCTGGAAGCCTGCGGTGTTGCCGCCGACAAGCTGCAGATCGAGGCGGGTGGTCCAAGCTGGTATCACCCGGGTCGTTCAGGCACGATCAAGATGGGACCGAAGAACATTCTTGCCACCTTCGGTGAGTTCCATCCGCGTCTGCTCGAGGCCATGGACGTTTCCGGACCGCTCTGCGGTTTCGAGGTGTTCATCGATGCCGTTCCGGAACCGAAGGCCCGGGCGACACGCACCAAGCCTCGTCTCGACCTCTCGCCCTTCCAGGCGGTGACGCGCGACTTTGCCTTCGTGGTGAGCCGTGACGTTCCGGCCGGCACGTTGGTTCGCGCGGCCCTGGCTGCCGACAAGAAGCTGATCACCGGCGTCAATGTCTTTGACGTATTCGAAGGCCAGTCGCTCGGCGAGGACAAGAAGTCGGTAGCGATCGAGGTAACGGTTCAGCCGGTCGACAAGACGCTGACGGATGAGGACTTCGAGGCGCTGTCCAAGCGCATCGTTGACAATGTCACGAAGCAGACCGGCGGCGTGCTCCGCGCCTAGCGCGGTCATTCAGCTACACCATTGAAGAACCCGGCACCGCTTGGCGATGCCGGGTTTTTTGCAGAAACGCCTACTCAGTGCCCGGACGATCACTCACGCCGTGTTGAGCGGCAAGATACCGCACAGCATCACTGGGTACTCCTGCGAGAAGGTAAAGCTGAAAGCCACCTGGACGACCGGCAAACCGGATTGTCCGGCTTTCGCTGGCTCCTCATACATGCTTACTGCCAGGCACTCTTTACGAGAACGTTCAACCTGGTCTTCCGGTGGTGTGATGACGGCTTTCGCAAGAACAGCCTCATCAGATACGCCTATGCCGGAAACCCTTGGACTCTGCACTTTTTCGTCAATGACAGGTGCTGCAATGCAGCTGTTTGTCATCACAACATACAAGATGCCCCCCACGAAACATCCATAACTGTGCACTGCCTCAATCCACTTATATTCAGGGTACAACAGGCACATGGTCGCGCAAAAGTTTAAATAAAACGTATAGTACAATCAGTAATTGAGAAAGTGCGGGAAGCCGGATGCGCAGGAAATGCCTGCGCTTGATGTCATTACCGCCTTGCGCCTCAAAAGTGCGCTTCTTATATACGCGGCACACCATGGGTCAGCGCGATGTTGCTGAACCATGAATGCTATATTTGTCGAACAGGGGCTGTCCTCGGGAACGCCAAGATGGGTCCTGACAGTCTGCTAAGTGGAGAGAATAAATGGCTAAAGTCATTGGCATCGATCTGGGAACAACCAACTCCTGCGTCGCTGTTATGGACGGCAAGGACGCAAAGGTCATTGAAAATGCCGAGGGCGCGCGCACCACGCCGTCCATCGTTGCGTTTACTGATTCCGACGAGCGCCTTGTTGGCCAGCCTGCCAAGCGCCAGGCCGTGACCAACCCGGAGAACACGCTTTTTGCAATCAAGCGCCTTATCGGCCGCCGCTTCGACGACCCGATGGTCGAGAAGGACAAGAAGCTCGTTCCCTACAAGATCATCTCCGGTGACAATGGCGATGCCTGGGTAGAAGCCCACGGAGCCAAGTATTCTCCGTCGCAGGTATCCGCGATGATCCTTCAGAAGATGAAGGAGACCGCAGAATCCTACCTCGGCGAGACGGTCACTCAGGCCGTGATCACCGTCCCGGCTTACTTTAACGACGCCCAGCGTCAGGCGACGAAGGATGCCGGCAAGATCGCCGGTCTTGAGGTTCTGCGCATCATCAACGAGCCGACCGCAGCGGCGCTCGCCTACGGTCTCGATAAGCGGGATGGCAAGACCATCGCTGTCTACGACCTTGGTGGCGGTACGTTCGATATCTCGATCCTCGAGATTGGTGATGGCGTGTTCGAGGTGAAGTCCACGAACGGTGACACGTTCCTGGGCGGTGAAGACTTCGACATGCGCCTCGTCAACTATCTGACGGACGAGTTCAAGAAAGAGAACGGTATCGACCTCAGGAACGACAAGCTCGCTCTGCAGCGCCTGAAGGAAGCTGCCGAGAAGGCCAAGATCGAGCTGTCCTCGTCTGCCCAGACCGAAATCAACCTGCCGTTCATCACGGCTGACCAGACCGGTCCGAAGCACCTTGCCATCAAGCTCACCCGCGCGAAGCTGGAGAGCCTGGTCGAAGACCTGATCGCCCGCACCATCGCGCCTTGTAAGGCCGCTCTGAAGGATGCAGGCCTCAGCGCAGGCGAGATCGACGAAGTCGTTCTCGTTGGCGGCATGACCCGCATGCCCAAGGTGCAGGAAGCGGTGAAGAACTTCTTCGGCAAGGAGCCCCACAAGGGCGTGAACCCGGACGAAGTGGTCGCCATGGGTGCTGCTATCCAGGCGGGCGTTCTGCAGGGTGACGTCAAGGACGTGCTGCTGCTCGACGTGACGCCGCTGTCGCTCGGCATCGAGACGCTGGGTGGCGTGTTCACCCGCCTGATCGACCGCAACACGACCATCCCGACCAAGAAGAGCCAGGTGTTCTCGACGGCGGAAGACAGCCAGAATGCAGTGACGATCCGCGTCTTCCAGGGCGAGCGCGAAATGGCAGCCGACAACAAGCTGCTTGGCCAGTTCGATCTCGTTGGTATCCCGCCCGCACCGCGCGGCGTTCCGCAGATCGAAGTGACCTTCGACATCGACGCCAACGGCATCGTGAACGTGTCGGCCAAGGACAAGGGCACCGGCAAGGAACAGCAGATCCGTATCCAGGCTTCCGGTGGTCTGTCGGATGCAGACATCGAGAAGATGGTGAAGGATGCTGAAGCCAACGCTGCCGCAGACAAGCAGCGCCGCGAGGCGGTAGAAGCCCGTAACCAGGCAGAGTCGCTGATCCACAGCTCCGAAAAGTCCCTCAAGGACTACGGTGACAAGGTGTCGGCGGACGACCGCAAGGCGATCGAGGATGCCATTGCTGCCCTGCGCACCGCCACCGAAGGCGATGACGCTGAGGACATCAAGGCAAAGACGAACGCGCTTGCCGAAGCTTCGATGAAGCTTGGTCAGGCCATGTACGAAGCCGCTCAGGCGAATGCTGGCGCTGAAGGTCAGGCCGATGGCGGCGCCAAGGCTGGCGATGATGTCGTCGACGCCGATTTCGAGGAAATCGACGACAACGACAAGAAGCAGGCCTAAGGCTGAAAATCACGAGGCCCGGGGCAACCCGGGCCTTCGTCATTGCCATGGTACAGGTGCATGAAACTTCCGGCGTGTTCTATGCAAAGCTCCAAGGTTGTGGCATTCGTGTTGGTAACTAACGAGATGACGGAACCCCATTTGGGGATGGGCATCCGTTTTAGAGAAAATGCGGGATCGTCCTAAATGAAGGCAGATTTTTACGAGACGCTCAGCGTATCGAGAAACGCCGATGAAAAAGAGCTGAAGGCCGCATTCCGCAAACTTGCGATGCAATACCACCCGGATCGCAATCCGGGTAATCCTGAAGCCGAACAGAAATTCAAGGAAGTCAACGAGGCGTACGAGACGCTGCGCGACCCCCAGAAGCGCGCGGCCTACGACCGTTTCGGCCATGACGCTTTCCAGAACGGCGGCATGGGTGCTCGGGGCGGCTTTGGCGCTGCCGGTGGCTTCTCGGACATTTTCGAAGACATCTTCGGCGACATCATGGGTGGCGGGCGTCAGCGCCGGTCCGGTGGTCGCGAGCGCGGAGCTGATCTGCGCTACAACATGGAAATCACGCTCGAAGAGGCGTTTACGGGCAAAACCGCCCAGATCCACGTTCCGACCTCCGTCAGCTGTACAGAGTGCTCCGGCTCCGGCGCCAAGCCAGGGTCTTCGCCCGTACAGTGCAAGATGTGTAACGGCATCGGCCGTGTGCGCGCGACACAGGGCTTCTTCGCCGTGGAGCGCACCTGTCCGCAATGTCAGGGCCGTGGTCAGATCATCGAAGACCCCTGCGGCAAGTGCGCGGGGCAGGGCCGTACCGTCGAGGAGCGTACGCTCTCGGTCAATATTCCGGCTGGTATCGAGGATGGCACGCGCATCAGGCTCGCGGGTGAGGGCGAGGCCGGGCTGCGTGGCGGTCCTCCCGGAGACCTGTACATCTTTCTGTCGATCAAGCCGCACGAGTTTTTCCAGCGTGACGGCGCGGACCTTTACTGCAAGGTGCCGATTTCCATGACGACGGCGGCGCTCGGCGGATCGTTCGAGGTCACGACGCTTGACGGCACGCAGACGCGCGTGAAAATCCCCGAAGGCTCGCAGAATGGACGTCAGTTCAGGATGCGTGGCAAGGGCATGCCGGTGTTGCGGCAGAGCCAGGTGGGTGACCTTTACATCCAGATTGCTGTAGAAACGCCACAAAATCTGACGAAAAGACAGCGAGAACTATTGGAAGAGTTCGAGAAGATCTCGTCGAGTGACAATAGTCCACAATCGACGGGCTTCTTCTCGCGAATGAAGGATTTCTTTGAGTCTTTCAGCGGAGACTAGAGCAATTAGAGCAACTGGGCGAACCTTCATCTAACATGCTAAGTTGCATGGGCTTGCGAGGGAGTGGCTTAATATATGGAACGGTTCGCAGGAGGTAGATGACATGGGGAATGTGAAAAAGGCGCTGGCTGCCAAGTTTGACGAGGAACTCAGGTTCTTTCGCGGTTGGATGGACAAGCCGAAGGCCGTCGGGTCGATTGTTCCGACCAGCGGGGTCACCGCCCGGCGCATGGCGTCCATCGTCCGTCCCGAACGCGACGATATGGTTCTCGAACTCGGACCGGGCACCGGCGTCATCACCCGCGCCATTCTCCAGCAGGGCATCAAGCCTGAAAACCTCGTCTCCGTCGAATACTCCGAAGATTTTGTTGATCGCCTGAAGCGCGACATGCCCGGCGTTCACTTCATCCATGGCGACGCTTTCGACCTGGACAACGTGCTGGCTCCCTGGAAGGACCGGCAGTTCGACAGCATCATCTCGGCCATCCCGATGCTGAACTTCCCGGTACCGGCCCGCATCTCACTCCTTGAGAGCCTTCTTGATCTGCTGCCGGCTGGCCGCCCTGTGGTTCAGATCACCTACGGCGCGGTATCGCCTGTTCCTGCCAATCGCGGCACCTACAACGTCGATCGCTTCGACTTCATCGTTCGCAACATCCCCCCGGCCCATCTGTGGCTCTACACCCGTCCTGAAGGCAGAACCGCCCGGCGGACGCAGTAAAAGGGTGGATGGTTTGACGCCTCGGCTCCTTGTCTTCGCCGGATCGATCCGCACGGGTGCTTTCAGCGGGAAGACAGCCGACGCAGCGGCCAGGGAACTTGCGATGCAGGGTGCGGATGTCACCCGCATCTCGCTTGCCGATTATTCGCTGCCGCTCATGAACCAGGATCTCGAAAAGGAATCCGGCGTTCCCGACCCGGCGGTCAAGCTTGCGCATATGATCGCGGCACATGATGGGCTGCTGATCGCCACGGCGGAGTACAACGCCTCCATCCCGCCGCTGCTCAAGAACACGATCGACTGGATCAGTCGGGTCACCAAGGACATGCAAGGCCGCCCATTCCGCGCCTTCAAGGGCAAGGCGACCGCACTCTGCTCATCCTCGAACGGCAACTATGCGGGCATCCGCGCCATCAATCATCTGCGCGCCGTTCTGGTGCATTGCGGGGCGGAGGTGGTTTCGCCGCAGTGCTCCGTTCCACGCGGACAGGAGGCCTTCGATGAGGCCGGCAATTTCCGCGACGAGGCGCTGCAGAAGAGCATGAGCAACGTTTGTGCCGCACTCATCGAGCGTGCGCGCATGCTTTCAGGCAGACCATAAGTCCATATACGGGATTGCCTGCGCACAGTGACTGTGCCAGTGGTGCCTCACACCCACGGTTTTTGATTTCCGCAATTCCTCATGGCAACGACTACGTTTTCCGGAATTGCGCGCGCATTCGAATGGAGGCACACCCCATGGCTGCAGAGATGCGGGACCGCCTGATTGTCGGCCTGGACGTACCCACGCTCGCTGAGGCGGAGAAGGTTGTTCATGAACTAGGCGACACCGTCAGCTTCTACAAGATCGGCTATCAGCTCGTCTTTGCGGGTGGCTTGGCGTTTGCCCAGGAACTCGCACAATCGGGCAAGAACGTCTTTCTCGACATGAAGCTGCTCGACATCGACAACACGGTAGCCAAGGGCGTCGAGAACATCGCCAAGATGGGCGTATCGATGCTGACGCTGCACGCCTATCCGAAGGCCATGCGCGCTGCCGTTGCGGCGGCGGAAGGTTCGAACCTCTGCCTGCTCGGCGTGACGGTTCTTACCTCCATGGATGAGCAGGATCTTATCGAAGCCGGCTACAACACCGACCCCAAATCGCTCGTGCTGAAGCGGGCTGCGCAGGCACGCGATGCGGGCATGGGCGGCGTAGTCTGTTCGGCTGCGGAAGCGGCTTTGATCCGCCACACGGTTGGGCCGGATCTCGCTGTGGTGACACCTGGCATACGGCCAACAGGCGCCGACGCCGGCGACCAGAAGCGTGTGGTGACGCCCGTGGATGCCATCCGCGCCGGAGCGAGCCACCTCGTCGTCGCGCGCCCGATCGTTGGCGCTGCTGACCGAAAGGCGGCAGCGGAAGCAATCCTCGCGGAGATGAGCTCGGCTCTCTGATCCTTACGACGGCAGAGTAACCACGAGCGGGCCTTTCTTCGTTGCGACGACTGTGTGCTCGAACTGCACCGTAGGCCTGCTGGGCGAGCTCAGCAGGGTCCAGCCGTCGCCGGAATCTTCCGCCCAATCGGCTCCGAGCGACAGGAACGGCTCGATGGTGAACACCAGGCCGTCATCCATCCGGCGGTGGTCAGAGGGGTTCGGCCAGGTGGCGATTTCTTCGGGATATTCGTGCAACGAGTGTCCGACGCCGTGGCTCGCGAGGTTCTGCACCAGCGTATAGCGGTTCTTGCGCGCGAAGGTGCCGATGGCATGGCCAACTTCGGAGAAGCGGCGGTTGGCGCCAACCTGACGGATGCCCGCCCACATGGCCTTGCGCCCATCACGGCAGAGGCGATCAATCGCCTTGGTCACTGGCGGCACTGGAACAGATGCGCCGGTATCCGCATAGACACCGTTCTTCACTGCCGACACGTCAATGTTGACGAGATCGCCCTGCTTGATGCGGCGCTCACCCGGGATGCCGTGGGCAATTTCCTCATTGATGCTGATGCAGGTGGCGCCAGGAAAGCCATAGGTCTGTTCCGGCGCGCTCTGGGCGCCAGCATCCTCAAGCAGTTTGCGGCCGATGGCGTCGAGCTCAGCCGTCGTCATTCCGGGCTCGATGGCTGTTGCCATGGCCTTCAACGTGTCTGCAACAATACGGCCGATCTCCTGCAGGCGCTTCAGGTCTTCTTAGTTCGATATCGTCATAGCGGAAAAATCCCCCTGCAGGTCAGGCAACAGCGCTTGCCGGGCCCGTGCCGAGCCCTATGTTGAATTATGTTGCAACGCAGCAATCAAGCGGATAAGATAATCCAACTTCGGACCCCCTTGGGGACCATGGGCGTTTTTGGCACAGTTGCAGCGTGCTGCCAAGCATGGCTGCGAGCCACCTCTGGGTTCCATAGGTTTCTCATCGCAGGTCTGCCCTGGGCGCAAGGTTCGCCCGTCAGCCAAAGGTCATGAATGTTCTACCAATTCTATGAGCTTCAGCAAGCCGCCCTGCAACCAGCTCGCGCCTACGCTGATGTCCTGAAGAGCATCTACTCGAGCCCCAAGAACCCGATCGCCAACACGTCTTTCGCGCGCGCCATCGCGGCTTCGGCCGAGCTTTTCGAGCGCACCACGCGCCGCTACGAGAAGCCAGCGTTCGGCATTTCCAGCACCGTCGTCGACGGCAAGGAAGTAGCGGTCCGCGAAGAGATCGTCTGGTCTAAACCCTTCTGCCGCCTCATGCACTTCGATCGCGATCTGCCGAAGAAGCGCAAGCCTGACCAGAAGATCCTGCTGGTCGCGCCGATGTCCGGTCACTTCGCGACGCTGCTGCGCGGCACCGTCAAGGATCTGCTGCCGTCTGCCGACATCTACATCACCGACTGGACCGATGCCCGCATGGTCCCGCTGAACGAAGGCGGTTTCGATCTCAACGACTACATCGACTACGTCATCGAGATGCTTGGCGTCATAGGCCCCGGTGCGGCTGTCATTGCCGTGTGCCAGCCTTCGGTGCCGGTGCTTGCCGCGATCTCCCTCATGTCGGCGCATGATCATCCGGATCTGCCGTCCTCCATGGTACTGATGGGCGGACCGATCGACACCCGCCGCAACCCGACGGCGGTGAACAAGTTTGCCGAAGAGCGTGACCTCGACTGGTTCAAGAACCACGTGATCATGCCCGTGCCGTGGCCGAATGCCGGCTACCAGCGCAGCGTCTATCCGGGCTTCCTGCAGCTTTCCGGCTTCATGGGCATGAACCTTGATCGCCACCTGTTCGCGCATCAGGAGTTCTTCAAGCACCTCGTGCACGGCGATGGCGAGCCTGCTGAGAAGCACCGCGAGTTCTATGACGAGTACCTTGCTGTCATGGATCTTACGGCAGAGTTCTACCTGCAGACGGTCGATCACGTGTTCTTGCGGAAGTCGCTTGCCAAGGGCGAATTCATGCACCGGGATGAGCTTGTCCAGCCGGCTGCTGTTACCAAAGTCGCTCTGATGACGGTCGAAGGCGAGAACGACGACATCTCCGGTGTCGGCCAGACCCAAGCTGCACACGACCTCTGCGCCAACCTGCCAGCCGACAAGCGGGTGCATCATCTGCAGCCGGTCGTCGGTCACTACGGCGTCTTCAACGGCTCGCGCTTCCGGGCCGAAGTTGCGCCCCGGATCGTCGAGTTCGTGAACAGGCACCGCCCCTCAAAGCGTTGAAAAAGCCGGCTAATTGTCTTTGAAATGCAACACCGCGCGACAAACATCTCTCGCGCGGTAACCATAAGCCGAAAATGCCCTAACAGCGGATTGACGACACCCTGTAAAGTTCCTTAACATTTAGTTAAGAACCGAGAACGGGGTGCAGCAATGGCTGCTAGGCGGGTGGCGCGAAGCGCCGCATACATCGTATGTTATCTATGGGCTGGCTTGCTTGGCAGCGTTGCCATTGCGAACGGACTCATGAGCGTCGGCAGCTTCACGTCGCAGCCGATCGGTCACTATGAGTTCTGCAGGAGCAATCCATTCGAATGCTCGATCCGTCCACGTGATCGTGGACCGTTCGCCATCAACGAACAATGGCGGGCCGCGATCGAGCAGGTGAACCTCACCGTAAACCGCGAAGTCCGGCCGATGAACGACCGTGACATCTACGGCAAGGAAGAGCATTGGGCCTATCCGACCGATGGCGTCGGCGACTGCGAAGATTATGTGCTGGAAAAGCGCAAGCGGCTGCATGCAATGGGCATTCCGCTTTCCAACCTGCTGATCACGGTCGTCCGCAAGCCTGACGGCGAGGGCCATGCGGTTCTGACGATCCGCACAAGTGAGGGCGACCTGATCCTCGACAATCTGAGCGACGAAGTGAAGCTCTGGAGCTGGACCAGCTACGAGTTCCTGAAGCGTCAGGCTTCCACGCACACCGGCCGATGGGTCAGTCTGCGCGACTCCAGCAACCTGCTGGTCGGCGCCGTTCACAGCAAATAAGCCGGCTGACCTCCGGATCGACCTGAAGCCGTGCTCACGAGTGCGGCTTCTTTTCTTTGGCGTGCCATGTTCTAAGCTGTTGTTTTCAAAACAATTCCGGACGGAAAACCGGTTCCCAGTTATCCTGGAATTGCTCTAAGCGGCCGTCGCAGCGGAGCGTGAGCCCACGATGCGATATGAGATCGCTTCGGCCACATGGATGCGGCCAGGCTGCGGTTGCCCGTCGAGGTCTGCAAGCGTGCGCGCAACCTTCAGGATACGGTGATAGCCGCGGGCGGAGAGACTCATCTTGTCGCTCGCCTCCTGCAGCAGAGCCATGCCGGGGCCATCTGGCCGCGTGACCTCTTCGATCAGCGCGGCAGAGCATTTCGCATTGGTGGTATATTCAGGAAGGCCGAGCTCTCCATAGCGCTTGCGCTGGATCACGCGGGCATGGGTCACGCGCTCGGCTACCGTCGCGCTGTCCTCGGAACGTGATGGCGCGATGAGATCGGATGCGGTGACAGCCGGCACCTCGATCCGCAAATCGATGCGGTCAAGCAGTGGGCCAGACACGCGGGCCTGATACTCCGATTGGCAGCGTGGTCCGCGCGCACATTGATGGCCTGGTTCACCGGCAAGGCCACAGCGGCACGGGTTCATTGCGGCGATCAGTTGCACCACGGCAGGATAGGTGACGCGCTGGTTAGCGCGCGCCACTGCACACTCGCCCGTTTCAAGCGGCTGACGCAGCGAGTCCAGCACCTGGGGGGTAAACTCCGGCATTTCGTCGAGGAAGAGAACGCCATGGTGGGCGAGCGAGATCTCGCCGGGCTTCACACGCAGGCCGCCACCCACCATCGCTGCCATGGAGGCGGAGTGGTGGGGTGCACGAAAGGGCCGCCGGTCGGTCAGCTTGCCTTCGGCCAATTGTCCGGCCATCGAGGCGATCATCGAGACTTCAACGAGCTCACGGGGGGAAAGCGGTGGCAGGATCGAGGGCAGGCGCTGCGCCAGCATCGACTTTCCGGCACCCGGTGGTCCGATCATCAGCATGTTGTGACCGCCGGCGGCTGCCACTTCCAGCGTGCGTCGGGCGCTCTCCTGTCCCTTGATGTCGGAAAGGTCTGCGGAGAGCCCTGCGGAGGGTTCGAAGGATGGTTCAGGACGAACGAGCACCTGTGTCCCGCGAAAATGGTTGGCAAGGGCTATGAGGCTGCGCGGTGCGAGGATGTCCAGATCAGGTCCGGCCCAGGCCGCTTCCGGTCCGCATTGCGAGGGGCAGATGAGACCCATGCTCATGGCGTTGGCCGCAATGGCCGCGGGAAGAACGCCCACGACTTTCGCGACGGTGCCATCCAGCCCTAGCTCGCCGAGGACGACGTAGGACGAGAGGGTGTCGGCGGGGATGGCTCCCAGTGCCGCCATCAGCCCAAGCGCGATGGGCAGATCGTAGTGGCTGCCCTCCTTCGGCATGTCGGCAGGCGCCAGATTGATCGTGACCTTCTTGGGCGGCATGGAGAGGCCCGATGCGTGGAGCGCTGCCTGCACCCGTTCCCGGCTTTCAGCGACGGCCTTGTCACCCAGGCCAACGATCTGCATCCCCATTTTGCCCGGGGCGACCATGACCTGTACATCGACGGCTACCGCTTCGATGCCATCGAACGCAACAGTGCGGACATGCGTAACCACCGCACACCTCCGTGCTACCCGTCTGATGATACAGACAAGCACAAACGGAGGTTGTGATCAATTGAATCTTATAACTATGGGTTGAGGGCGGTTGTTATGCCGCGTTGGCCCGTCGCGCCTCGACCGCATCCCAGAAGAGCGCAGCGATATCGGCTCCACCGAAGCGCTTCACCTCGCGCACGCCGGTGGGCGACGTCACGTTGATCTCGGTGAGATAACCGCCGATGACGTCGATGCCCACCAGGATCTGGCCGCGTTCACGTAAAGCCGACCCGATGCGCGCGCAGATCTCGCGCTCGCGCTCGGTAATATCAGTTGCCTCGGCACGGCCACCGACATGCATGTTGGAGCGGGAGTCGTGTTCCGCCGGAACACGGTTGATCGCGCCCACCGGCTCGCCATCGATCAGCAGGATGCGCTTGTCACCGCCGCGAACCTCTTTCAGGTAGCGCTGGACGATGAAGGGCTCGCGGAACATCTGGGTGAAGAGCTCCAGCAGGGACGCGAGATTGCGGTCGCCTTCCTGCAAATGGAAGATGCCCGCGCCGCCATTGCCGTAGAGCGGCTTGACGATGATGTCGCCGAATTCCTTGCGGAACGCGTCCACCTCCGCCGGATCGCGGGTGATCAGCGTCTCCGGCATCAGGTCCGGAAACTGCGTGACGAAGAGCTTTTCCGGGCTGTTGCGCACCCAGGAGGGGTCGTTGACCACGAGTGTCTTTGGATGCACCAGATCCAGGATGTGCGTGGTGGTGATGTAGTTCATGTCGAAGGGCGGATCCTGGCGCAGCAGGACGACGTCCATCTCGGCCAGGTTGCGGCGGACCGGCGCTTCCAGCGAGTAATGGTCACCCTTGACGTCGCGCACTTCCAACTTCTGCATGCGGGCGAATGCCTGATTGCCTCTCTGCGACAGCTCGGCGGGTGTGTAGTGCCAGAGCTCGTGCCCGCGCCGCTGCGCTTCGAGCGCAAGCGCGAAAGTCGTATCACCGGCAATATTGACCGACGAGATATGATCCATCTGGATGGCAACAGCGAGCGACATAGGCAAAAACTCCGAAATATCGTATCGTTCTCAGTGAGGACCGAACGGGAATTCTGTCAAGCTACATAGCGGGGCTTTTTTCAGAAGAAAGCCTGCGGTAAATGGAAGAGGGGGACCGTTTGTAGCGAGTCTGTGCAATCTGGGCGGGAGATGCGCGTGTGGAGGATTCTTTGAGACAGTTGGCTGCTCCATTGTCGGACAGTCATACTGTCACTGGCCTAGCTGAGGAATTCTCTCCTCACATCGATCGTTTGACCGGCCTGAACAACGAGCGATATTTCGCCGAAAGAATCAACAGCCTCATCGGAACACTTGGATGCGGTGACGAATCCTTCGCAGTGATCATCTTCGACATCGATGGGTTCAAGCCCATCAGCGACCTCTTCGGCAGGAGCGCCGGAGACAGGATTCTCCAGCAGGCCGGCTCCCGCCTTCGTGACGCCCTGGGTTCAGAATGCACCGTCTCCCGCATCGGCGCTGACGAGTTCGGCGTCATCATTCCGTCCGTCGCGGGTGAAGGAGATATCGGGGAGCGCATCCGCTGCCTGCTCGAAACGCTTTCAGAACCCTACGATGTCCGCTATCGCACGGCGAGACTCACCGCTTCGGCAGGCTGTTCGCTCTTCGAACCCTATGCGAATACGGCCGAATCGGTAATGAACAAGGCCGAGATGGCGCTCTACAATGCCAAGCGGCGGGGGCAGGGGCACTTCGTGCTCTATTCGGTCGAGATGGAGAAGGCCGCCAAGACGGCCACGCGAATTGAGCAGGCCCTGCGCCGCGCCATTGCCGCCGATGAAGTGGAGCCGTACTTCCAGCCGATTGTGGACCTTGATTCACGCCGCATCATCGGGTTCGAAGCGTTGGCGCGGTGGACCGATCCTGAAATCGGCGTTGTGATGCCCGCCACGTTCATTCCCATTGCAGAGGAGCGAGGCTTCATCAGTCAGCTGGCGCAGAAAGTTCTGCGCAAGGCCATCCTTGCCGCGCGTGACTGGCCGGACGATGTCTACCTGTCGTTCAACCTGTCACCATCGCAACTGGTCGATCAGCAGACAGTCAGCCAGATCAAGGGAATATTGGCGAGCACCGGCTTTGATCCGCGCCGCCTGGAGATCGAGTTGACGGAGACCGGCCTGATGACGGACCCGAGGTCGGCTGCCAAGATCATCGAGGAGCTGCGCGATCACGGCATGCGGATCGCGCTCGATGATTTCGGCACGGGACAATCGAGCCTCGGGCGCTTGCGCGACTTCCGCTTTGACAAGCTGAAGATCGACCGATCCTTCGTGTCATCCATGCTGGAAGACCAGCCGTCGGAACACATCGTCCGCGCCATCGTTGCGCTCTGCGAAGGGTTGCGCCTCGGGGTTATCGCCGAGGGCATCGAGCAGGAAGAGCAGGCTCAGCTTCTGATGTCGCTCGGCTGTAGCGAGGGGCAGGGCTATCTCTTCGGCGCGCCAATCGACGCATCCGCCGCGTTGCTGCTGGTGCACGCGCAAGACAAAGCGCTCAGCGCATAGCAGAGCCTACATGGATGCCGTGTAGTAGAAGATGTGCCGGCCAACCTGGCCCGTACGTTTCAGCTTCTTTGCCCAGCGCGGCGTTACATAGTCGGCGTGGTAATGGGTGGACCGCATCAGGAGGTTCGGCTCTTCACATTCGCCGTTGCCGCAAGCAAGGACCTCACGGGCGATGCTTTCCGCCTTTTCGTAGGCGTCCTTTTCCTTGATCGTGTCCGGCTTGCCATCACAGGCAAACGAGAACTGGCACTTATTGCGCATGTGATCGTTCTGGTAGACCACGTCGCAGACGGTGTCGGGGTAGTGTTCGTTCTTGACGCGGTTCAGGACGACCAGCGCCACCGCCTCCTGACCATTTTCAGGCTCTCCGCGCGCTTCAAAGTAGATGGCGCGGGCGAGGCATTCCATTTCTTTCTTGTAGCTTGAATACTTGGCGACCGAAGGAGTGGTCTTGGCCTGGGCAACGGCCGGAAGGAAAAGAAGAAGAGCGCCCAAGATTGATAAGCAGAGCCTTCCGCTCGCGATTGATCGGTTCACACCCAACCCTCACTGATGTTGATAATTTTGTTGGGTGTCTTCTTCCTAAGTAATTGGGCCTCAACTTGGAGGTAAAACGGCGATAAAGTGGCATATTCCTCTGAGGCAGGAACATAATGTCGCGCTCGGGATTGCATCAGCATTCAACGGGAGTGAGATCATGCAACATCTGAGCTCGGAAATGCGTGAGTGCATAAAGACTTGCCTCACCTGCTATGCCACCTGCACTGCCACAGCGATGAACCATTGCCTGGAGATGGGTGGCGCGCACACGGAGAAAAAACATTTCACGCTGATGATGGCCTGCGCGGAAATGTGCAGGACCTCAGCGCATTTCATGCTGATTGGTACCGAGCATCACAGGCATACGTGCCGTGAGTGCGCAGAGATCTGCGAGGAATGCGCCAACGATTGCGAGCGCATTGGCGACATGGATGAATGCGTCCGCATCTGCCGCCAATGCGCGGAACACTGCCGCAAGATGGCTGCATAAAAGAAGCCCCCGGCTTTTGGCCAGGGGCTTCGGAAGGTCGAGGAGTCTGCTGACTGATCAGCCGGCCGTATAGGCGGCGAAGGCAGCCATGTTGACGATGTCGGAGTCCTTGGCGTTCATCGGAACGATCTGAACCGGCTTGTTGAGGCCGACCAGCATCGGGCCGATCAAAGTCGCACCGCCCAGCTCCTGCAACATTTTCGTTGCAATGGAGGCCGAGTGGTAGGCCGGCATGACGAGAACATTTGCCGGACCCGTCAGCCTGCAGAACGGATACTGCTCCATCAGCTTCGGGTTGAGGGCTATGTCGGCAGCCATCTCACCATCGTATTCGAAATCGACGCGGCGCTTGTCGAGGATCTCGACGGCCTCGATGACGCGCTCAGAGCGTTCGCCGGGAGGGTTGCCGAAGCTCGAGTAGGCGAGCATCGCAACGCGGGGTTCGTAGCCCATGCGACGCGCAAACTTTGCCGCTTCCTCGGCAATGTCAGCGATCTGCTCGGAGTTGGGCATGTCGTGGACCGCAGTGTCTGCCACGATCACGGTCTTGCCGCGTGCAAGGATGATCGACGCGCCGATCACGCGGTGGCCCGGACGCGCATCGATGACGCGCGTGACGTCTTCCAGAGCCGTCGAATAGTTGCGGGTCACACCCGTCACCATCGCATCGGCATCGCCAAGCGCGACCATGGAGGCCGCAAAGTGGTTGCGGTCGTTGTTGATCATGCGCTGGCAATCGCGGAACAGATAGCCCTTCCGCTGGAGACGCTCGTAGAGGTAGTCCGCGTAGACTGCCGTGCGGCGCGAGGTACGGGCGTTGACGATCTCGATGCCGGGGCGGTTCAGGTCAACGCCGGAATTGCGGGCGGTTTCCTGAATCTGCTCCTCACGACCCAGCAGGATGGCGGTGCCGAGCTCCTGGTTCGCGTAGGAGACGGCTGCGCGCATGACCTGCTCTTCTTCACCTTCGGCGAAGACGACGCGCTTGGGGCTGCGGCGCACTTTTTCATAGATGCGCTGGAATGTTGCGGCGATCGGGTCGCGACGAGCGGACAGCTCCTGCGCATAGCGCTCGAAGTTGACGATCGGCTTGCGGGCAACGCCGGTGTCCATTGCAGCCTTGGCGACGGCAACCGGAACAGCCGAGATCAGGCGCGGATCGAACGGAACGGGGATGATGTATTCGCGGCCGTAGCGCGGACGCGCACCCTGGTAGGCGGCAACCACGTCATCCGGCACATCCTGACGGGCGAGCGAGGCCAGCGCTTCAGCGGCGGCGATCTTCATCGCGTCGTTGATGGTGGTGGCCTGAACATCCAGTGCGCCGCGGAAGATGTAGGGGAAACCGAGGACGTTGTTCACCTGGTTCGGGTAATCCGAACGGCCGGTTGCCATGATCGCGTCGTTGCGCACGGTGGCAACTTCTTCCGGGGTGATTTCCGGATCCGGGTTGGCCATCGCGAAGATGATCGGGTTTGGCGCCATGGAGGCGACCATCTCAGGCGTCAGCGCACCCTTGGCGGAAACGCCGAAGAACACATCCGCGTCGACCATGGCGTCGGCGAGCGTCCGGCACTCGGTCTCGACTGCATGCGCGGACTTCCACTGGTTCATGCCTTCGGTGCGGCCCTTGTAGACCACGCCCTTGGTGTCGCAGAGGATGACGTTCTCAGGTGAGAAGCCGTATGCCTTGGCAAGCTCGATACAGGCGATACCCGCAGCGCCCGCGCCGTTGCAGACGAGGCGGGCGGTCTTCATGTCGCGGCCGGTCAGGTCCAGCGCGTTGATGATACCCGCGAGGGCGATGATCGCCGTGCCATGCTGGTCGTCATGGAAGACCGGGATGTCCATCAGCTCGCGGAGCCTGCTTTCGATGATGAAGCATTCCGGCGCCTTGATGTCTTCCAGATTGATGCCGCCAAACGAAGGTCCGAGCAGCTTCACGCAGTTAATGAAGGCATCGGCATCTTCTGTGTCGACTTCAAGGTCGATCGAGTCCACGTCGGCAAAGCGCTTGAAGAGGACTGCCTTGCCTTCCATCACCGGCTTGGAGGCGAGGGCGCCAAGGTTACCGAGGCCGAGGATCGCGGTACCGTTCGAAATTACGGCGACAAGGTTGCCGCGAGCCGTGTAGTCGAATGCGCGGCTGGCGTCTTCGGCAATCGCCTTGACTGGTTCTGCAACGCCGGGGGAGTAAGCGAGCGACAGGTCGCGCTGCGTCGCCATCGGCTTGGTCGCCGTGATCTCGATTTTTCCAGGACGGCCCAGCGCGTGGAAGTCGAGTGCTTCCTGTACGCTAACCGAAGGTCTTCCCTTACCGTTGCCCACCTTTTCAGACATTCCCAGCGATTCCTCTCCGCTTCTTGTGGAGTTTTTGGCGTTAAGGCGTGCATAAGGCTACATTTAGGTTAGGTAAATGGTTTGAAACTTCGCAGGCTCATTTTTTTGAAGGGTTTCACTTGGTCATAGAAGCACAACAGGCTGCAGCAGGCGAAATCGCCAATCCGGCACGCACGATCGAAGGTGCGACGCCGATGATGCAGCAATATCTGGAAATCAAGGCGGTCAATTCTGATTCGCTTCTGTTTTATCGGATGGGTGACTTCTACGAGCTCTTCTTTGACGATGCAGAAGTCGCCAGCCGCGCGCTCGGAATTACTCTGACCAAACGCGGCAAGCATCAGGGCGAAGACATCCCCATGTGCGGCGTGCCGATCCATGCGGCGGATGACTACCTGCAGAAGCTGATCGGGCTCGGTTACCGCGTCGCCGTCTGCGAGCAGATGGAGGACCCGGCGGAGGCGAAGAAGCGCGGATCGAAGTCCGTCGTGCGCCGCGACGTGACGCGTCTCGTGACGCCCGGAACGATTACCGAGGACAAGCTTCTCGATCCGTCCGAAGCGAACTACCTGATGACCGTTGGCCGCGTGAAGGGGAGCGATGACACCCAGATTGCACTTGCCTGGATCGATATTTCGACAGGCGTCTTCCGCGTGGCGTCATCGGCGCCGGACCGGCTATTGGCCGACATCTCCCGCATTGATCCGCGCGAGCTGATCGTCGCCGAACCCGCCTTCCATGATCCGGACCTGCGCCCGACGTTCGATCTGCTTGGCCGCATCGTGGTGCCGCAGCCGGCGGCCTTCTTCGACTCGTCCAGCGCGGTGGAGCGGCTCGCCCGCTTCTATGAGGTCTCGACCCTCGACGGCTTCGGCCTGTTCTCACGGGCGGAGCTTTCGGCCATCTCCGGCGCGGTTGCTTATGTCGAGAAGACGCAGAAGGCGGAGCGCCCGCCGCTCGGACGCCCGATGCGGGACGAGGACGGGCAGAGCCTTTTCATCGATCCTTCGACGCGGGCGAGCCTCGAACTGGTGCGCACACTGTCCGGTCAGCGTGAGGGCAGTCTTCTGCGCGCAATAGACCGCACAGTGACAGGCGCTGGCGGGCGGCTGCTTGCAGAGCGCCTGATGTCGCCGCTCACCGATCCGGATGCGATTGCCGAACGTCTCGATTCCGTTTCCTTCTTCCTTGCCGAGCCGAACCTGCGCGATGCGCTGCGGGTCGTGCTGAAGGGTACGCCGGACATCAGCCGTGCGCTCTCGCGCATTGCGCTCAATCGTGGCGGGCCGCGTGATCTTGGCAGTCTTGCCAAGGGACTTTCGTCAGCGCTGGATACGGTGGAGCTGCTGTCATCCGCCAGCGACATGCCGGCGGAAATCTCGGGCTGCGTGGAGGCTCTGAAGGCGCTGCCCACCGAACTTGCGCAGCATCTGGACACTGCGCTCTCCGACGAGCTGCCGCTCCTGAAGCGCGACGGTGGATTTGTGCGCGAAGGTTACAACGCGGAGCTCGATGAAATGCGGGCGCTGCGCGATCAGTCGCGCCGCGTCATCGCCGGGATGGAGCGCGATCTTTGCGAAGAGACCGGCATCCGTTCGCTGAAGATCCGCCACAATAATATTTTGGGCTATTACATCGAGGTTACCGCCAACAATGCAGGCGTGATGACCGATACGCCCGAAGCAAAGGCGCGGTTCATCCATCGCCAGACCATGGCGAATGCCATGCGCTTCACCACAACCGAGCTGGCCGACCTCGAGACAAAAATCGCGAACGCGGCCGATCGTGCGCTGGCAGTGGAGCTTGCCGCCTTCGATCGCCTGTCGCAGGAAGTGGTTGCCGCGGCCGAACAGCTGCGCAGTGCTGCCAATGCGCTGGCGGTGCTGGACGTTTCTTCCGCGCTTGCCTGCCTTGCCGAGCAGGAAGGCTATTGCCGTCCGCATGTCGACACCAGCCTCGACTTCTGCATCGAGGGTGGTCGCCATCCGGTCGTGGAGCAGGCGATCCGAAAGCAACTCGCCCAGCCATTTGTTGCCAATGACTGCGACCTGTCGCCATCCGGTGGTGAGAAGAACGGCGCGATCTGGTTGCTAACCGGTCCCAACATGGGCGGTAAGTCGACGTTCCTTCGCCAGAACGCGTTGATCTCGGTGCTGGCGCAGATGGGCTCATTCGTACCCGCGAGAGCTGCGAGGATCGGCGTCGTAGACCGGTTGTTCTCCCGCGTTGGTGCATCGGATGACCTTGCACGCGGACGCTCGACCTTCATGGTGGAGATGGTGGAGACTGCCGCCATCCTCAATCAGGCGACAGAGCGCTCGCTGGTGATCCTCGATGAGATCGGGCGTGGCACGGCAACGTTCGACGGTCTCTCCATCGCATGGGCCGCCGTTGAGTACCTGCACGAGAAGAACCGCTGCCGTTCGCTCTTCGCTACTCACTTCCATGAAATGACGGCGCTTACCGAAAAGCTCAATCGTCTCGTCAATGTGACGATGCGGGTGAAGGAGTTTGAGGGCGACGTGATCTTCCTGCACGAGGTTGCGCGCGGTGCTGCCGATCGCTCCTATGGCATTCAGGTGGCGCGGCTTGCCGGACTACCGGATGCGGTTGTGGAGCGTGCGCGCGATGTGCTGCACCGGCTGGAGCAGGGCGAGACGAGCGTCAAGCCGACGCGCATCGTGGACGACCTGCCGCTTTTTGCTGTCGCCGCGCAGAAGGCGGAGACCCCGAAGCAGAAGCCGACGGACAAGCTGGCGGAGGAACTGAGCCGCATCAATCCTGACGAGATGACGCCGCGTGAAGCTCTGGAGGCGCTCTACCATCTGAAGGCGCTTTCGGCGAAATAAGGGCCATTTCCTGACACAAATAAAAGGGATATAGACGCGGCATTCCCTCCCGCAGCCAAGGTGGCATTCATGGCCAAGTCTCCGCTTAAACTTGAGCAAATCATCGATCAGGCAAGTTTGCGGAAAGAGCTGAAGGCGATCGCGACCGGCGGGACACCTCCGACAGAGGTTCGCAATCAGGTCCTCAAGCTGCTCAAGGAGCGGCTGGCGGCAGGACGCAATAGCGCAGAGCAGATGCTGCTGCAGGATGGTGGGGGCACTGCGTGTGCCATCCGCCTCTCGCACCTGATGGACGAGTTGATCCGCGCGCTGCACGAATTCGCCCACACCTATGCGTTTCCGGTCAACAATCCGTCGGCCGCCGAGCATATGTCAATCATCGCGGTGGGCGGCTATGGACGCGGGACGCTGGCGCCCGGTTCCGACATCGACCTCCTGTTCCTGCTTCCCTACAAGCAGACGCCATGGGGCGAGCAGGTCGTGGAGTACATGCTCTACATGTTCTGGGATCTCGGCCTGAAGGTCGGTCATTCGGTCCGCAACATCGATGAATGCATGCGCCAGGCCGCCGGCGACATGACCATCCGCACCGCCATCCTGGAAGCGCGCTACATCAGCGGCGACCGCCAGCTGTTCGATGACCTCGTCGACCGCTTCGACAGGGAGATCGTCAAGAGCACGGGCTCGGAGTTCATCCAGGCCAAGCTTGCCGAACGCGACGCCAGACACCAGAAGCAGGGTGACACCCGCTATGTTGTCGAGCCGAACATCAAGGAAGGCAAGGGTGGCCTGCGCGACCTCCACACGCTGTTCTGGATCGGTAAATATTACTACCGCGTCCGCAACACCAAGGATCTGGTCGAGAAGGGCGTTTTCACGAGCGAGGAATACCAGCAGTTCAACAAGGCTGAGGATTTCCTCTGGGCGGTGCGCTGCCACATGCACTTCATCACCGGAAAGCCCGAGGAAAAGCTGCACTTCGACCTGCAGCCCGAGATTGCTGACCGTCTCGGCTATACGTCGCGTCCCGGCCTTTCATCGGTCGAGCGCTTCATGAAGCACTACTTCCTCAGTGCGAAGGCCGTGGGTGATCTGACGCGCATCTTCTGCGCGGCGCTCGAAGAACAGCAGGCAAAGCACGTTCCGGGCTTCAACAGGCTGTTCCCGACCTTCTACCGACGCCGGCGGAAGCTGCCGGGCACCAGCGACTTCTTCATCGACAATGACCGCATCAACGTGGTGAACGACGAGGTGTTCACGCGCGATCCGGTCAACATGCTGCGGCTGTTCTGGTTCGCCAGCCGACATGGGCTCGAATACCATCCGGACGCTCTGAAGCTGCTCACGCGCTCGCTTCACCTGATCAACAAGGATCTGCGCCGGAACAAGGAAGCCAATGAACTCTTCATGGACATCCTGACCTCGCCGCGCGATCCCGAGCTCAACATGCGGCGCATGAACGAGGCAGGTCTTCTGGGCAAGCTCATCCCTGAGTTCAACAAGATCGTCGCGATGATGCAGTTCTCGATGTACCACCACTACACGGTCGACGAGCATCTGCTGCGTACCGTCGGCGTGCTGTCGGAGATCGAGCGCGGTGAGTGTGCCAAGGAACATCCGCTGACGCATAGCATCCTGCCGATGCTGAAGCCCTGGCGGAACGTGCTCTATGTCACGGCGCTGTTTCATGACATCGCCAAGGGGCGGCCCGAGGATCACTCCATTGCGGGCGCTCGGATTGCTCGGCGTCTTTGCCCGCACATGGGCTTCAACCAGGCCGAAACGGACATGATCGCGTGGCTGATCGAACACCACCTGACCATGTCGATGATTGCCCAGACACGCGATCTGCATGACCGCAAGACGATCCAGGATTTCGCTGACGTCGTTCAGTCTGTCGATCGGCTGCGGCTGCTGCTGGTTCTCACCGTCTGCGATATCCGCGCCGTGGGTCCGGGCGTGTGGAACGGCTGGAAGGGCCAGCTGCTGCGCACGCTCTATCAGGAAACCGAACTGCTGCTTACCGGTGGCTTCCCTGAAGCCTCGCGCAACGCCCGCGCGGACGCTGCGCGTGCCGAGCTCGCCGCAGCCCTCAAGGCGAAGGACTGGACGAGCGAGGAGATCGACCAGTACCTGAAGCTGCACTATAGCGCGTACCTGATTGTCACCGAGCTGGAAGATCAGGTCCGCCATGCGGAGTTCATCCGCACTGCGGATCGTGAGGGCAAGAAGCTCGCTACCATGGTTCGCCCGCAACAGTTCGAGGGTGTAACGGAGATCTCGGTGCTGGCGCCCGATCATCCGCGCCTCCTCTCGGTCATCGCGGGCGCATGCGCGGTGGCCGGTGCGAACATCGTCGACGCGCAGATCTTCACCACGTCGGACGGCCGAGCCTTCGACACGATCCTGATCAGTCGCGAGTTCGAAATGGACGAGGATGAGCGCCGTCGTGCACAGCGCGTCAGCAAGCTGATCGAGGATGTGCTGGCTGGGCGCGAATACCTGTCAAACGTCATCGAGAAGCGGACGAAGCCGCGTCGCGGAACGAAGGCGTTCAAGATCGAACCGCGGGCTGAGATCCGCAATGCGCTTTCGCACCGCTTCTCGGTCATCGAGATCGAGTGCCTCGACCGTCCGGGTCTTCTGTCGGAAGTCACCGGGGCGATTTCAGACCTGTCGCTCGACATCGCGTCCGCGCACATCACCACGTTCGGCGAGAAGGTCATCGATACGTTCTACGTGACGGACCTGACCGGCCATAAGCTTGAAAGCCAGGACAGGCTGGAAAGCATTGCCAAGGAACTTCTCCAGGTGCTGCAGCACGGACGCAAGGCGCCAGGCTCCAGGGCGAAAGCCAAAGCGCCGGCGCAGAAGTCGGAAACAGTCTAGTGCCACTGCCTTAGTTCCGTCCGTACCCGCCGTGATTATCGATTGTTCAGTAAGCCACGCCGCACAGGGAAGAGAATGAAAAGAAGCAGCATCCATTGCGGAGCCTTCAACGCATGAGCCTGATTGGTAAGTTTGCCAGTGTTGGCGGCGCCACCATGGTGAGCCGCGGGCTTGGTTTCGTCCGCGAAGCGATGATAGCCAGCGCAATGGGCGCCGGCCCAGTAACGGACGCCTTCTACGCGGCTTTCCGTTTCCCCAACCTGTTCAGGCGTGTCTTTGCCGAAGGGGCCTTCAACACCGCCTTCGTTCCGCTCTTCGCCAAGGAAATGGAAGGAGGCGGCCAGGAGGCTGCACGCGAATTTGCGGAAGCCGTTCTCTCTGTGCTGCTGGTGACCTTGATCGGGTTCTCAGCGCTGGCGATGATCTTCATGCCGTTCCTGGTCCGCACCATCGTGGCGCCGGGCTTTATCAGTTCGCCCGAGAAGTTCGAACTGACCGTTCTGATGACCCGGATCATGTTCCCCTATCTCGCCTGCATGTCGCTTATGGCGATGATGGCGGGCATCATGAATTCGATGCGGCAGTTTTTCCTGCCGGCTTTTGTCACCACTCTTCTTAGCGTCTTCCTGATCGCAGCCCTTGCTTTCGGTATGGTAACCGGAATGAACAACCGCGCGATCGGTGTCTGGCAGGCATGGGCCGTCTGCTTCTCAGGTGTGTTCCAGTTCGGCGTTCTGGCGGTAGCCGTGCGCAGGGTGGGGTTCAAGCTGCGGTGGCGTTTTCCTCGGCTAACCTCCAAAGTAAAGCGGATGCTGGTGCTCATGGTCCCGGCCCTGATCACCGGTGGTGTCACGCAGATCAATCTCCTCGTCGGGCAGAGCATCGCCTCGTTGCAGGAGAGCGCGATCTCGTTCCTCAATTTCGCTGACCGCATCAATCAGCTGCCGCTCGGCGTCATAGGCGTTGCCGTGGGCGTGGTGCTGCTGCCGGAGCTTTCACGGTCGCTGAAGGCCGGCAATTTCGATGATGCACAACACCTGCAAAATCGTTCGCTGGAATTTTCGCTGCTGATGACCTTGCCGGCCACGGTCGGCATGATCGTACTGCCCGGACCAATCGTGAGCCTGCTGTACGAGCGTGGTGAGTTTACGGCGCTCGATACGGGGCCGACGGCGGCCGCGCTTGCGGCGTTCTCCTATGGCCTGCCGGCCTACGTTCTGCTGAAGGTGTTCCAGCCGGGCTTCTTCGCACGCGAGGACATGCGCACGCCGATGTGGTTCTCGATGATTTCGGTGGCCGTGAACATAGCACTTAGCATCATCATGTTCCCGTTCCTCGGCCACATAGCAATTGCTCTGGCGACCTCGATATCCGCGTGGGTCAACGTTGTACTGCTGGCGGCAACGCTCTGGAAGCGGAATCATTTCCGGCCGTCACCGACAACGATGCGTCGCTGCCTGATGATAGTGGTGTCGAGCGTGGTTATGGGCGTGTTCGCCTGGTGGCTGGGAGAGATGCTCATTGCCCCCATGAGCAACACCGGTCTTATCATGAAGACGGTCGGCATCCTGGTCACCATCGGGCTATCAGCCTTGGTCTACATGGTGGCAGTTGTGCTGACAGACGGCGTCGACCGACAAGAAATCAAGCGGACACTGCGCCGTCGCAGGGCTTGATCGCGAGCCCCGGCTCGTACATAAGCCCACCGACAGCGCAGAGGCGCACAATTCAAGGAAGATCCGCGGAAGGATCCATCAGGAGCAGCGCATGAGTGAGTTCAAGCAGCTCGTATTTTCGGGAGTGCAGCCTACGGGCAACCTGCATCTGGGAAACTATCTCGGAGCCCTGCAGAAGTTCGTTGCGCTTCAAGACGTCCATGAGTGCATCTATTGCGTGGTCGATCTTCATTCGCTGACGGCAACGCTGGTGCATGAGGACCTGGCGACCCAGACCCGCGGCATCGCGGCCGCCTACCTGGCTTCGGGGCTCGATCCGAAGAAGAGCATCATCTTCAACCAGAGCCGCGTTCCCCAGCACGCGGAGCTCGCGTGGATCTTCAACTGCGTGGCGCGCATCGGCTGGATGAACCGCATGACGCAGTTCAAGGACAAGGCCGGCAAGGATCGCGAGAACGCATCCCTCGGACTGCTCGCGTATCCGAGCCTGATGGCAGCCGACATCCTGCTCTATCGCGCAACCCATGTGCCGGTCGGCGATGATCAGAAGCAGCATCTGGAGCTGACCCGCGACATCGCGCAGAAGTTCAACAACGACTTCTCGGCGAAGATTGCGGAGCTCGGCATCGGCGTGGATATGCAGGTGGGCGACGAAAAGGTGAGCGGCTTCTTCCCGATGGCCGAGCCGCTGATCGATGGACCGGCGACCCGCGTGATGAGCTTGCGCGACGGCACCAAGAAGATGTCGAAGTCTGATCCGTCGGACCTCTCGCGCATCAACCTGTCGGACGATGCCGACACGATCGCGAAGAAGATCCGGAAGGCCAAGACCGATCCGCTGCCACTGCCGGACAATGCCGACGAGCTGAAGGATCGGCCCGAGGCCCAGAACCTCGTCGGCATCTATGCAGCCCTTTCCGGCCAGACGAGCGCGGACATTCTGAAGGAGTTCGGCGGCCGCCAGTTCTCTGACTTCAAGCCTGTGCTGGCGGATCTTGCTGTTACAAAGCTTGGCCCGATCAATGGTGAGATGCGCCGCATTTCCGCTGATCCGGCCTACGTGGACAGCGTGCTGCGCGACGGTGGCGAGAGGGCAGGGGCGAAGGCCGAAGAGACCATGAAGATGGTTCACGAGATCGTGGGTCTTCTCAATAATTAGCGGTAGCGTTTCAAAGCCGCTTGCGCGCTGGCCTGCCCGGGTGGCAGATTAGCGCCGGCGGCCAGACCGCGCCCACAAGGAAGAAACGGCATGGTGTCCAAGCGTCTCAGTCGCGAAGCAGGCCACAAACGCAAGTTTCTGGCGATCGTGGACAATACGCCAGAATGTGAGCGCGCCATCAGCTATGCGGCGCGACGGGCCTACTCGACCAACGGGTCACTCGTGCTTCTCTACACGATCGAGCCCGGCGACTTCCAGCATTGGCTCGGCGTTGAGCAGATCATGCGCGAGGAGCAACTGGCGGCGGGGCAGGCAGCACTCGATGCGCAGGCAACCCGCATCCGCGGCAGCATCGGGATCGAACCAGAACTCGTGTTGCGCGAAGGCAAGAAGGTCGATGAGATCCTGTCCGTGATCGAAGAGGATCAGGACATCGCCATTCTGGTGTTGGCGGCAGGCAATTCCAAGGAAGGACCCGGACCGCTCGTTTCCTCGATCACTGGCAAGTCGGCGACCTTCCCGATCCCGGTGACTGTCGTTCCGAACGGCCTCAGCGATGAGGAAATTGAGAGCCTCGCCTGATCGGCGGAGATGATAGCGAATTGAGGCGGAGGGCTTGATGCCACGCCTCTTCGTGTCTATTTTAGAATTATTCAAAACTTGCGGAGCACTTTGATGTTCATCCAGACTGAAGCTACTCCTAACCCTGCTACCTTGAAGTTCCTGCCGGGTAAGGTGGTGCTTGAACAAGGCACGGCTGATTTCCGGGATGCGGACAGCGCCCGCCAAGCCTCGCCGCTGGCCGGCCGGCTGTTCGATATTCCCGGCGTCATCGGCGTTTTCTTCGGCTTTGACTTCATCACCGTCACCAAGAATGATGGCGACTGGCAGCATCTGAAGCCGGCGATCCTCGGCACGATCATGGAGCATTTCATGTCGTCGCAGCCGGTCATGGCGACGCCTGACCAGGGCCTGGACCGCGATTTCGATGGCGAGTTCTATGACAAGGCCGATGAGGAAATCGTCGCGACCATCAAGGAGCTCCTTGAGACGCGCGTGCGTCCTGCGGTTGCGCAGGATGGCGGCGACATCACATTCCGTGGCTACGAGAAGGGCACCGTCTATCTCAACATGAAGGGCGCCTGCGCCGGTTGCCCGTCATCGACCGCGACGCTGAAGCACGGCATCCAGAACCTGCTCCATCACTTCATTCCCGAAGTGCAGCACGTCGAGCAGAGCATCTGATCCATTCAGTCACTTCGAGACAAAGAAAAACCGGGCGCAAGGCCCGGTTTTTCGTTTCTGGGACAGGGAACTTGTGACCAGACTTACTGAACGATGACCTTGGCGCCAACCTGAACGCGGTTGTAGAGGTCGATGATGTCCTGGTTCATCAGGCGGATGCAGCCTGAAGACATGGCCTTGCCGATGGAATTCCACTCAGGCGTGCCGTGCAGGCGATAGCCGGTGTCGCCACCCTTGTTGAAGAGATAGAGCGCACGGGCGCCAAGCGGATTGTTCAGACCGGGGGGCATGCCGCCCCGCCACTTGGCGAGTTCCGGCTGACGCTTGATCATTTCGGAGGGCGGGGTCCAGGTCGGCCACTCGCGCTTCAAGGCAACGCGCGCGGTACCGGACCATTCGAAGCCATCGCGGCCGACGCCGATGCCGTAGCGCATGGCCTTTCCGTTTTCCTGCACGAGGAAAAGGAATTTCTGCTTGGTATCGACGATGATTGTGCCAGGCTTCTCGGCTGTCTTGTAGGAGACGATCTGACGGCGGAACTGGCTCGGAACCTTCTCGACCGGGATGCTGGGCAGGGTGTAGCCTGCGTCGGTGACAGCGCCGTATTGCGCCGTAAAGAAGCGCGACGGACCGTCCGTGCTACAGCCAGTGATCACGGCCGTCAGGCCGAGCAGCACGGCTAGATACAATGATCTGAAATTCATTATGGATGCCCCAATAATCGAGCGCTGACCGATGTCGGCTCGTCTGCCCCATTTTTGACTGAATTGTTAAAATGAGTGTTAATCCGTTACTATAATCAAGTAAAAATTCTGTCAGCCGCCTAATTATTTCGGCTGAGGCGGGCCGAAGAAGCGCATCAGAGGCTTTTTTCTCGCCTGTGCAGACGGGGCAGGCTTATAATCAGGCTTACCCTCGCGAGCGACTCGACCCCACAGGTACTTTCGAAAGCATGGCAATCATCTCACCCCTGGTACGCAATCCATTGGCCGACGGACGGCAGTCTGAAAGGGCTCTCGTCATCAGGCGCGGCGTTCAGCGACTGTTGTTGCAGATGGGCGCTGTCGCACTGCCGGAGCTTTCGCTTGCGAGCGGACGCCGCGCGGACCTCGTGGCGCTGATGCCGAAGGGGGACATCTGGATCATCGAGATCAAGTCGTCGGTGGAGGATTTCAGGGTCGACCGGAAGTGGCCGGATTACCGGATGCACTCGGATCGCCTGTTTTTCGCATCGCATCCAGAAGTGCCGTCATCGATCTTTCCGGAGGACTGCGGCTTCATCCTGTCGGACGGTTATGGGGCGGAGATCATGCGTGATGCTCCGGAGCACCGGCTTGCACCGGCAACGCGCAAGGCCATGATGCTGCGCCTTGCGCGGGTTGGCGCAATGCGGCTCACAGCTGCAGAGCTCGCCGGTATCGACGTTCCGCTTGAGGATGACGAAGCCTAGTCAGCAAAAGGGCAGGTTGTGACCTGCCCTTGAAATCCAACAATCGTGAGAGATTAGCGCGGGGCTCGCTTGGCGAGGATGCGCTGCAGTGTGCGGCGGTGCATGTTGAGCCGGCGTGCGGTCTCAGAAACGTTGCGGTCGCACATCTCGTAGACGCGCTGGATATGCTCCCAACGGACGCGGTCGGCCGACATCGGGTTTTCCGGCGGCTCGGCCTTGTCATCACGGTTGCGCATCAGCGCGTTGTAGATGTCGTCGGCATCGGCGGGCTTGGACAGGTAGTCGATGGCACCGAGCTTCACGGCGGTCACGGCCGTCGCGATGTTACCGTAGCCAGTGAGGATGATGGCGCGGGCATCTTCGCGCTTCTCGCGCAGGGCGGCGACGACGTCGAGGCCATTGCCGTCGCTGAGGCGCATGTCGATCACTGCGAAGGCCGGCGGCGCGGTGCGGATCTTGCTGATCGCTTCCTCAACGGTCTCGGCTGTATCAACCTGGAAACCCCGCCCTTCCATGGCCCGAGCAAGACGGGCAAGAAACGGCCGATCATCTTCTACGAGGAGAAGACTACGATCACCATCGGGAAGGGAATTGTTCGGATCAACAGCCGTGTTCGTCATCATTAACTCGCTTTCGTAAGCTGAATTTAGGAGGCTGGGAGCGGATTTTCCAGTGGTTCCTTATACTTGCGCGCCGTCTGTGGTCAAAAACCTTTCTCTTGGCCAACGGATCGTCACCTTGGCGCCCTTGCCCGCTACTCCGGCATTGGCAAAATCCAACGTTGCGCCGGAGCGTTCCAGCAAGGTTTTGGCGATGAAGAGCCCCAGACCCAGGCCGCCGCCTGACGACGCACCAGCCTTCCGGCGGGAAACATAGGGCTCGCCAATGCGGTCGATCACTTCCATGGGGAAACCCGGACCATCGTCGAGGATCGTCAGGCGCACCGCCGTTTGATCCCAGCTCCAGCGGATTTCGACCGTGTCGCGCGCGAAATCGACTGCGTTCTCCACCAGATTTCCAAGCCCGTAGAGCACGCCCGGGTTCCGTCGGCCGACTGGCTCCGGACCATCCGTCGTCTCCGGCTGCATGTCGATGGTTATACCAAAATTTCGGTGCGGCGCGGCAATTTCTTCGATGAGCGAGGTGAGCGGCAGCCTTCCGATGTGCAGTTCGCCTTCGGAGGAGAGGCTGGTCAGGCGCTTCAAGATTTCACGGCAGCGTTCGCTCTGTGAGCGGAGCAGAGTTACATCTTCGCGGAACCGGGGATCTTCGCCGAGCGTCTTTTCCATCTCGCGGGCGACGAGTGTGATGGTTGCGAGCGGCGTTCCAAGCTCGTGTGCAGCCGCTGCCGCCAGACCGTCGAGCGCGGAAATGTGCTGCTCGCGCTGGAGCACCAGTTCCGTTGCGGAGAGGGCATCAGCCAGCATGTGCGCTTCTTCCGCCACCCGGTACGCGTAGACGGCGGTGAAGACCGTCGTTGAGACAATCGCGATGAGCATACCAAAGACATGGACCGTCGGGACGATGAGCTCGACACCCGGACGCCAGGGCAGGGGCAGGTGGAAGGCGGAAACAAGCGCTGCAACCACGATGACGAAGGCCCCGAGGATCACGGTCAGGCGAAGCGGCAGCGTGGTCGCGGAAATGACCACCGGAACGATCATCAGAACCGCGAAAGGATTGGTGATACCTCCTGTGAGGTAGAGCAGGCCTGCTAGCTGCGAGGCGTCGAGCATCAGCAGGACAAGCGCGGTTCTCGGCTGGAGCAGATGGACCGACGGATAGCGGAAGGTGAGGTAAAGGTTGAGCCAGGCCGAGGCGGCGATCAGCGCAAAGCAGGGGCCCACCGGAAGCGGAAAGCCGAGGCCAAAGAAGACGACGAGCACGGCAGCGCTTTGACCCACGATGGCGAGCCAACGCAGACGGATCAGCGTGTTCAGCCGCAGGCTGCGGTTGGAGCGGATGTGCGGCGTTCCAAGTTCTTCCATCATAACCGATCGTCTTCCATTTGCAGGAACTGGTTCAGTCTACTTCACACGCGGTTTAGCTCTGCTCGTTGGCATAGCCGAGGCTGGGTCTTCAGGCCATACATGCTTTGGGTATCGGCCGCGCATATCTGAGCGCACGTCTGCCCAGGATCCACGCCAGAAGCCGGGCAGATCGCGCGTCTTCTGGATCGGACGATGCGCTGGCGACAGGAGTTCCAGCGTCAGCGGAATGGCGTTGCTACCGATGGTCGGATGCTCGTTCATGCCGAAGAGTTCCTGCACGCGGATCGCCAGCACCGCCTCTCCGTTTTCATAGCGAATTGGCACATTGTTGCCGGTCGGCGCCGCAAAATGGGTGGGCGCGAGCGAAGAAATGCGCCGCTGCATGTCATAGGGTAGGAGCGACAGGAGTCCCTGCTGGAGCGTGTCGGTGGTGACGCTCGCAATGTTCGGCTCTCCCTTGAGGAAGGGCAGCAGCCACTCGTCGAGGCTGGCCAAAAGGGCCTCGTCACTGACGTCCGGCCAGGGCTCGCCTTCCATCGCATGCATGAAGCCGAGGCGGGCGCGGAGGTTTTCCGCAGCGTTCGTCCAGTTAAGGATGCTGAGACCGTGCGTCCGCACCGCCTCGATCAGGGCTTGATCGGCGTCTGCGCCGCGCGGTGCGGGCAGTTGCTTCTCGGACAGGACGATCGCGCCGATCCTGCGGATCTGGCGCTGGCGGACGGAACCTTTCTCCCGGTCAAATACGGTTTCAGTGCGCGTTTCGATACGGTTTCCGAGTTCGGCCAGAAGCTCGTCCTCGGTCAGCGCAGATGCCGCTGTGATGCGGGCGTTGCGCGCCTGTCCCTGAAGGTCGGCCACCACCAGCCATGGCGATCCCGCGAGGCGCTCGGCTTCATCAAGTTGGCCACCGCGACCGTTTGCCAGAACAAAGTGTCCGTAAGAGCCGCGTGCCTTGGCAACGCGATCGGGCCAGGCGTGGATGAGCAGGGAACCGGTCGTGCCGGTTGCTCCGCCTTGCGGCTTGCCGCCTGCAGCCTGTGCCAGCCGATCCGCCAGCGACTTCGCGGCCTGCGCACGGGCAGAGCGGTCGGATAAGAGGCGGGAAAGGCGATCGTCCAGATCGGCGGAATTGCCGCCGAGGCCGCGTTCCGAGATGATCATGGCGAGCCGGGCGGCATCTCGCGCGCGACCTTTCTGCGCTGCGATCACCACCATGTGCGCAAGACGCACAGGCAGGGCTAGTTTGCGCATCGCTTCGCCTTCGGGCGTCAGGCGACCTGCCTCATCCAGCGCCCCGAGATTGCGCAGCAGGGCGCGGGCTTCGGCAAGTGCGGGCTGCGGCGGTGCATCAAGAAACGCGAGGGTGGTAGGCTCAGTCACGCCGAAGGCAGCGCAGTCGAGTAGCAGACTGGAAAGGTCCGCTTCAAGGATTTCGGGCGGCGTGAAGGCTGGGAGTGCAGCCGTCTGCTCCTTGCGCCAGAGGCGCAGCGCAATGCCGGGAGCCGTGCGGCCAGCGCGGCCCGCGCGCTGGTCGGCGGAAGCGCGCGAGACGCGCACCGTCTCCAGCCGCGTCATGCCCGTGTCCGGCTCGTAGCGGGGGAGACGGGAGAAGCCGCAATCGACCACGGCAGTCACGCCGTCGATGGTGACAGAGGTCTCGGCGATGGCCGTCGCCAGCACGACCTTGCGCCGTCCTGCCGGTGCGGGCCTGATGGCTGCATCCTGCGCTGGACCTTCGAGGCCGCCGTGGAGGGGCACAAGATCCGTCCCCTCCGGAAGTTTCCCTTCAAGCAGGCCCTGTGTCCGAGCGATCTCGCGCTGGCCGGGCAGGAAGGCGAGAATGCTGCCGCTCTCGTCGCGGATCAGCGAGCGCACGGCCGCTGCGACAGCAGCCTCCATGGTATCCGAAAGGGAGCGTTCGACATAACGGATGTCGATGGGGAAGCTGCGGCCTTCGCTTTCCAGCACGGGCGCATCGCCCAGAAGGCTTGAAACGCGGGCGCCGTCGATCGTCGCCGACATCACCAGCAGGCGCAGGTCGGGCCGCAGGGCTCCCATCACGTCAAGGGTGAGCGCAAGGGCAAAGTCGCCGTCCAGCGAGCGTTCGTGGAATTCGTCGAAGATCACGGCGGAAATGCCGTCGAGTGACGGATCCTCGATGATCATGCGGCCAAGAATGCCCTCGGTCACCACAAGGATGCGGGTCGCGGCTGACGTCTTGCGCTCCATGCGCATGGCATAACCGACGGTCGCGCCCGGTTCTTCACCGAGCAGCGAGGCCATGCGGCGGGCGGAAGCGCGGGCGGCGAGACGCCTCGGTTCGAGCAGCAGGATGGTGCCCGACGCCGACCATTCCTCTTCCAGGAGGGCAAGCGGCACCAGCGTGGTCTTGCCTGCACCGGGAGGCGCTACGAGCACGGCCTTGCCATGTTCGGCCAAGGCTGCCTTCAGATCGGGAAGAACGGCCGTAACTGGTAAGTCGGGTAACTGAACTGCTCTCATGATATTTGCTACTAGAGCATTTCAGCATCACGTGGAAACGTGGAAATGATCTTCGCAGCGCCGATCACATGAACCCCGCACCCTTCAGCGACATGACGGCCGGGCCCATGATCACCACAAACAGCACCGGCAGGAAGAAGAGGATCATCGGCACTGTCAGCTTGGGCGGCAGGGCGGCGGCCTTCTTCTCGGCCTCGTTCATGCGATGCTCGCGGCTTTCCTCGGCCATCACCCGCAGGGCGCTACCAATTGGGGTTCCGTACCGTTCAGCCTGGATGAGCGCCTGGGTGACGCTCTTAACAGAGTCGAGGCCGGTGCGGTTCGCCAGGTTCTCGTAAGCCTGACGGCGTTCGGGCAGGAAGGATAGCTCGGCCATGGTCAACACCAGCTCTTCCGCCAGCGCGACGGACTGCGAGCCAATCTCATCAGCCACCCGGCGGAACGCTGCTTCCGCAGACATGCCGGATTCAACGCAGATCAACATGAGGTCGAGCGCATCAGGCCAGGCGAGCTGGATCGACTGCTTGCGCTTGGTCGCTGCATTGGAGACGTAGATTACGGGCGCGTAGAAACCGCCATAGGCGGCGAAAATGCAGGCAAGCACCTTGTACATGGTGGGCTGTGCAGCAAGGCCGTTGCCGAAATAGATCCAGACGAACACAAGCCCGGCGCCCGCAAAGGGCAGGGCGAAGCGCAGGAAGAGGAAGCGCGTCATGGCGCTTTCACTGCGGAAGCCCGCGTTACGGAGTTGTTGGGTCGTCTTTTCGTCGGCCAGCGCGCGGCGCAGATCAAGGCGTTCCACGATGGAGCGTACGCCGGAGGTGTCCTGCCTGCGAAGGCTCTTGCCGCGGTTGCGCTCGGCTTCGGCGGCGAGCCGGGCCTTCTGACGCGCCCGCAATTCGTCACGCTCAAGCGCCACCGTCTTCATGCGCGACCTGAGCGATGGGCCTCCAGTCGAGGGCAGAAGCGTAAGGATTGTGGCGAAGACGGCGACTGATACCAGCGCCGCCACCAGGACCTCGGGATTGGTTGCAATCCGGATGATGGTGTCCATCATCTACACCTCGAAGTTGATCATCTGGCGCATGATGAAGATGCCGAGACCCATCCAGAAGGCGGAAATCAACAGAAGGAAATGCCCTGTGGACGTGGTGAACAGCGGCATGATGTAGTCCGGACTGATCACGAAGACGATGGTCGCGACGAGAGGCGGCAGAGAGCCGATGATGAAGGCGGACGCCTTGGCTTCCATGGAAAGGGCCTGGATGCGTGCCTTCATCTTCTTGCGGTTACGCAAGACGCGCGAGAGGTTGCCCAGCGCTTCCGAGAGGTTGCCACCGGACTGGCTCTGGATCTGGATGACGATGCCGAAGAAATTGGCTTCAGGGCAGGGCATTGTCTCGGTCATGCGGGCGGTGGCTTCGGCAGAGGAAAGACCTATTTGCTGGGCCTCAACGATCCGGCGAAATTCCGTGCGTACCGGTTCGCGCGCTTCGGCGGCAATCATGCGGACGGCATCGTTGAACGGCAGGCCGGAGCGGATGGCGCGCACGATGACGTCCAGCGCGTTCGGAAACTCCTCCAGAAACGCCGTGACCCGGCGCTTGCGCATGTAGTTGACGAACCAGCGCGGCAGGCCGACAGCGCCCACCACAACCGATGCCAGGACAACCAGGGGATGGGCACCGAAGAGCAGCAAGATGAACGCCAGCAGAAAGCCGGTGACGCCAGACAGGATATAGAACTTCTGCAGGCTCACCTCCATGCCGGCCTGCTTCAGCTTGACCTTGAGCGGCGGGTTGGTGACGTTGCGGTCCTGGTTCTTCTGCTTCTGTTCAAGCTCGTGGAGCGTATCCTGGATCGTCTTGCGACGGCGCGCAGCCTCGTTCGTTCGTTCCCGCACCGCACGGGCTGACTGGCGGTCAGCCTCGCCCTTCTTGACGACCTCCAACCGTCGGTTGACGGTTTTTTCGCTGGAAATACTGTTGAACAGGAAGACGTAGGCGATACCGCCGGCACTGATGGCAGCGAGTACGATGAAGCCAAGTGTTCCAAGTCCGAGCCCGAACATTAGGCGTTGCGCTCCATCGCTTCGAATGCCGCGGCAAGGCGGGCGTCTTCGCCATAGTAGCGTGCGCGTTCCCAGAAGGCGGGACGGGCGATGCCGGTGGAGATGTGCTTGCCGATCAGGCGGCCATTCGAATCCTCACCGCGAATGTCATAGACCATCAGGTCCTGAGTGATGATGACGTCGCCTTCCATGCCTACCACTTCGGTGATGTGGGTGATGCGGCGGGAGCCGTCGCGCAGTCGCGAGGCCTGGATGATCACGTCGACCGATCCGTTGATGATCTCGCGGACTGTGCGCTGCGGCAGGGTGAAGCCGCCCATGGCGACCATGGATTCGATACGGTTCAGGCACTCGCGCGGGTTGTTCGCGTGGATGGTGCCCATGGAACCGTCGTGGCCCGTATTCATCGCCTGCAGCAGGTCAAAGACTTCCGGACCGCGCACCTCGCCCACGATGATCCGCTCTGGACGCATGCGAAGACAGTTGCGGACGAGGTCGCGCATGGTGATCTCGCCCTCACCTTCAAGGTTCGGGGGGCGGGTTTCCAGACGCACCACATGCGGCTGCTGCAGCTGTAGCTCAGCCGCGTCCTCGCAGGTGATGATGCGTTCGTCACGATCGATGTAGTTCGTCAGGCAGTTGAGCAGCGTCGTCTTGCCGGAGCCGGTACCGCCGGAAATGACGACATTGCAGCGGACGCGCCCGATGATGCGCAACAGGTCCGCACCTTCCGGCGAGATACTGCCAAAGCGCACGAGCTGATCGAGCGTCAGTCTGTCCTTCTTGAACTTGCGGATGGTGAGCGATGCGCCGTCGATGGCGAGCGGCGGCACGATGACGTTGACGCGGGAACCGTCCGGAAGACGCGCGTCGCAGATCGGGCTCGATTCATCAACACGGCGGCCAACCTGGCTGACGATGCGCTGGCAGACGCTCAGCAGATGCTGGTTGTCACGGAAGCGGATGTTCGCTTCCTCCACCTTGCCGCTGATCTCGATGTAGACCCGCTTGGGGCCGTTCACCATGATGTCGGAGATGTCGTCACGCGCAAGCAACGGCTCGAGCGGACCGAAGCCCAGAACGTCGTTGCAGATGTCTTCGAGCAGTTGTTCCTGCTCCGCGATCGACATCACGAAGTTCTTGATCGCGATGATGTCTGTGACGATGTCGCGGATTTCCTCGCGCGCGCTTTCGGCATCGAGCTGGGCAAGCTGCGACAGGTCGATCGTATCGATCAGCGCCGAGAAGATCTGGCTCTTGGTGTCGTAATAGGAGTCCGGATGGTCGTTTGTAGCGGTACGGCTCGGCTTCACCGGGGCTGTGCGGCCTGACGCTATACCGGCAGGCGCAGACGTTACCGCCGTAGGTGCGAGCGGTGGCACGTTTGACGCTGATCCCAGGACGCCCTCTGGCGCCGGTGCGGATGTTCGCACCAGCTCCTGCGGTTCGTCCTTGCGTCCGTTGATGCCTTTTTTTCCGAACATCGTTGACCGTTACTTCTTCTTCGAGGTGAACCGGCTGAATATCGCCGCGAGCTTCGGCTTCTTCTTGCCCTGGACCTCACGTCGTCCGGCCAGCGCGAAGGCGACCTGGTTGATCGTCTGACTGATCGGATGCTTCGGGTTCAACTGCCCGATCATGCGGCCTGCGTTGGCGGCCTTGCCGAAGGTCGGGGGGTCGAACGGGATCGTGGCCAGGGGTTTTACACCTAGCGCGCTGCCGAAATCGCTGGCGGAAATCTCCGGCTTCTTTGGCACTCCGGATTGATTGAGGATCAGACGTGGCGCTGCATCGTTCGGGCGAAGCTTCTTCAGCGCATCCATCAGGCTCTTGGCGTTGCGCAGGTTGGCAAGATCAGGCGCTGCGGTGATGACGATTTCGTCGGCTCGAGCCAGCGTCGTGCTGATCCAGCTGGTCCAGCCATGGGGAATGTCGAGGATGACGGTTGGCGCGGTTCGCTGCGCCGTTTCCACGATCGGCGAGAAGGCCTCGGCGTCAAAATCATAGACCCGCTCAAGCGACGAAGGCGCGGCTAGCAGCGACAGATGCTTCGAGCACTCCGTCAGCAGGCGGTCGAGATAGACCTCGTCGATGCGGTTGGGTGAGAACACGGCCTCCGCGATGCCCTGTGGCGGGTCCTGATCGAAATCGATGTTGGCGGTTCCGAAGGGCAGATCGAGGTCGGCAATGACGACTTCGTTCTCGAAGGTCTCGGAGAGCGCCCAGGAGATGTTGTGCGCGAGCGTGGAGGATCCGACGCCGCCCTTTGCACCGATGAAGGCGATGGTGCGGCCGAGCGGTTTGGCAGACGGATCGACGAAGATGTCGGAAATGGTGCCGATCACATCCGCAAGGTTGATCGGAGCAACGAGGTATTCCGAGACGCCGGCGCGGATGAGCTCACGATAGAGGGCCACGTCGTTGTAGTGGCCGATGATCACGACTTTGGTGCTCGGGTCGCAAACCTCCGCCAGCCCGGAAAGCCTGTCCATCAGATCCTGCGGTTCGTCGTGGGTTTCAAGGATCAGCAGGTTTGGCGTCGAGGCGGAGCGATAGAACTCGGTCGCATCGGCGATGCTGCCCGACCGCACGATCAGATGCACCTTGGCAACGCGGCGATCCTTGCCGGTGCGGTCGATAACCTCGGCGACTTCGCCGGTCAGGCAGAACGCCTGGATGGAGATGCGCGGAATCGGCCGCAGCGTCAACGGCGTCGCCTGGTCTGTTTCCTCTGCCGAGAACGGATCGGCTTCCACACTAAGGCTCATCGTATAATCCACCCTTGAACGTTAGTAAGAAACCTCGGAACGGCTGTTGAACTCGCCTGAGATGCCGCGCCTCTGATAGGCGCCAATGGCAGCGCCACGGTTGGCCATGTCGGACGGCGTCATCCTGCGCGGGGTCAGCAGATCACTCGGGTTGGCAATCTGGGCTGCCAGGTTGTTCTGGTAGGAGCAGCCGAAATTGCTGTACTGCCGGTTCTCGTAGGTGTTGCCGAGATCTTCGGGCCACTGTCCGCACTGGCCGGTATGGGCCTTCATCACCGGATAGGAGATCCGGATCGGAGCTGACTCGGCACCGTTGGCGTCGTAGTGCACCGTCTGCAAGCGGCCCGACGAGACACCGCGAGCCCGGATGAACTTCGCAAACTCGCTCGCCGTGCTGCGGGCAGCTCCGGCGTTGCCAGAGCCCTGCGGCACCATGATGGTCACCACCGCGTTGCCGCTGTCGCGGTAATTCGAAAAGAAGCCATCGAGTGCCGTCCGGTGCATCGGCGTCATGCTGAAGGACGTGAGCCCCACCGGCAGATCCAGAACCTGATCCTTTTCCGAGATGATGATCGGATGGCGCGTCCGATAGTCGTCCGGGACGGCGTTCACGACCATCTGATCCTGCTGGGCGCAGCCCGTAACCAGCGGGGCGGCCACCATGACGAGCGCCGACAGCGCACACTTACCAAACCGTGATATCTGCATGGCCCCCGCCTTACTTATAGATGTAACCGACAACGCCGTGGTAGCGCGTGTCCGGCGCCTTCGCCTGCGTGTTGCCGTAGATGCGGTTGAGACGTCCAAGGAACACGCCGTTGCCGTCGTGGTCTGCGTTGAAGTTGTCGTCCGGCTTCGCCAGTTCGTTGCGCGCCACCGGCTTCGCCAGATAGGGCGTGACGATGATGACGAGCTCCGTCTCGTTGCGTATGAAGTCGCGGCTGCGGAAGAGGGCGCCCAGCACCGGGACCTTGGACAGGCCAGGGACGCCGTTGATCGCCTGGCGGACATCGTCACGAACGAGGCCGGCAATCATCATGGAGCCGCCCGAAGGAAGCTCAACTGTCGTATCGGCAAGACGCTTGCGGATCGACAGCATGTTCGCTCCAAAGGCTCTGCCGCCTCCTTCCATCTGGACAGAGCCTTCGGTGGTGGGCTCGGATACGGACGTCCTGATCTTGAGGCTGATACGTCCCGGCGAGAGGACGACCGGCTGGAACTCAAGCCCGATACCGTATTCGAGCTTCTCAACTTCGTATGTGACTTCGCCGTCCAGGTTATCGCGGCTCCGGGCGCTGCTCCTGCCTGTCACGAGGTTGAACTCGCCGCCCACCTTGAATGTGGCTTTTTCGCCGGAAACGGCCGTCAACGTCGGCTCAGCCAACGTCTTCATGACGCCTGCCTGCTCCATGGCATTGAGGTAGGATTGGAGCATCGAGCCGCCGATTGCAAGGCCGGTATTCGATAGCGGTTTTCCCAGGCCGAACGCATTGTCCGTTATAGCAGACCACTGGATGCCATCCGACGAGCCTCCTCCCGCCAGTACGTTCACGCCGAGCTGCTTCATCACGTTGCGGCTGACTTCCGCCACCGTGACCTTGAGCGTTACCTGATCCTGGCCCATCACCTGGAGCAGATTGACGATGGCGCTCTGGCGCCGTTGCTGATCCGGGTTGTTGATCGCAACGCCACCGCCATCCGTTGGTGCGGAGGCAGTCTGCGCAAATGCGCCCGTCGTCGCTTCACCGCCCGTCACGAACACCTGCGCGAGCTGGGCTGCGCGGGAGGCGTCGAGCGGCGTTTCCACGAAGCCGGTCAGCACGACGTTGTCGTTGATCAGCTCGACCTTGATCTCGGAGTTAGGAATGAAACGCTTCAGGTAGGATTCGATGCCAGCAACATCGCGTTCTACGGAGACGTCGATATTGGCGAGTTGCTCACCATTTGCACCGAAGACGAAAATGTTGGTCTCCCCTACCTTCTTGCCGAAGAGGTAGATGCGGCGGGCCGTGCGCGTGATGGCGTCTGCGATGCCGGGGTTGGCGACCAGAATGTCATAGGCGTCAGCCGGCAGGTCGATCACCAGCGATTTGTTCAGCCCGAGCTTCACCCGCTGTGAGGAACCGCGAAGGCCGATCGATGCGTCAGCCGATGCGATGGTGACGCCAGCGCTAAGCGTCGAGAACGCTGCAAGGCCAACCAGCAGAGCGGCTGTCTGCAAGCGGCGCAAGAATGTGAAACCAGCTCTCATTACCGAGCCCCTATCGTGTTCATTTCGCCGGACTTGATGATCCGGATGCCGCTGCCATTCACGCCGTTGACGAGGTGGCGGCCGTTTTTGGCGGACGGCTCCTGAACATCTGCCACCGAGCGCAGGGCCAGCGTCAGCCTGTCAGCCATGCGTTGCGCGACGGTGATGACTTCCGCCTGGTCAGGCGTCAGTTCGAGCGTTGCAGTCTTGCCGATGATGACCGGGTTGCCGTTCTCATCGTCCTGAACCGTCTGGTCGATGGCGAGAACGCGGATGTTCTGGAGAACCGTTTCGGTGATGTAACCCGATCCGGTGGCGGTATCCTCTGAGCGCCGGGTCATGATCACGTCGACGTGGTCGTTGGGCAGGATAAAGCCGCCAGCCGACGTATCAGCAGCGATCTCGATGCCTACAGCACGCATGCCGGGCGAGAGGATTGCCGACATGAAGTTCTGACCTTCCACCACCAGCCGTGGCAACCGGACAGGCTCTCCTGGATAAAGCGTATATCGGGCGATGGCATCCTTGAGCTCATCCAGAGCCTCAGGCCTGTCCTCCTGGGTGATGAAGGAGGAGTCTACGATGGATGACGGCCAGGCCTGCCACTTCAGGGCGGGCCCCACACGTTCTCCCATATTGACCTGCTGTGAAACGAGAAGCACGTCACGCGTTTCGATGCGGGGCTGCTCAGCTGGAGCGTTGGCAACAGTCTGCGCGGGCGGTGTCGAAGACATGCCCTTTGCAATGTAACCGGCTCCAATTGCAGCAACAACCGCTACGCCGAGGATGACGATGCGGGATCGGTTCATAGATCTGCCCCCTGTACGTGCCCTGCGAAGGGGGATCATGGGTCGTAAACCTCAAATTAAGGTTAACGGAACCATTCCGCTGGAAGATGATTGAGGGGCAGCCGTGAGGCCGGCGCCGGAGAAATGCCTACCGACACAATAGGGACCCAAGAAATATCCCAGGCAAATTTGGATGAACTTAGGACAAGTTGTTCGTTGGCTTAATAAAACATTTTTCGGTGAATAACTTTACGGTGTATTTACCGTAACAACTTACCGTGTGACTTATTGGACGTTTTTTGAAACTTTTTCTGTGTGTCTCACGTTGTGATGGTCCAAATCGAGTGAGAGAAAGAGAGAGTACAATGCCGACAAGCGGGCAGAAGACCGCGGAACAGGCAAAGACTGCAGGTTTGATATACAAGCAGATAAGGCGGCGGGATAATGCGCAGTTTCTGGGCCGTATGCCTGTCTTTGAAGTTCCGAGTGTAACACCCTGGCAGCTTGAAGCCCTGCTTTCCGAGCTGGACAAGGCTGAAAAAGAAACCAACTCAGGCGGCTATAGAGGGCACTGATTGCCCCATTATCGCCCTACTCCGCCGACAATCGGGCGAACCAGCAAACGTTAGAATCTTGGGAAATGTGATCGCGGAGGGGAGTTCTCCACGCGAAGGCGTCGCGCCTCAATCGTACCCGGTAGAGAACCGGATCGGATCCTCGGGCAAATTCTCATGCGCAGATGGTGCCGCCAGAAAATGGCCGGGCACGATCTTCGGCATTGATGCGGGAGTTTGCCGGTTGATGTGGGGGCGATTTACGCCCGCCGCATCGACCATACCAACAATGGCTCAGGCAGCCTTGCCGCGCTTGGTGATCAGACCTTCGCGCATAGCGTGCTTGCGAGCAAGCTTGCGTGCGCGACGGATGGCTTCACCCTTTTCACGGACGCGCTTTTCCGACGGCTTTTCGAAAGAACGGCGTGCCTTCATTTCACGAAAGACGCCTTCACGCTGCAGCTTGCGCTTCAGAACACGGAGAGCTTGATCGACATTGTTGTCTCGGACCAGAACCTGCAATGTTTACCTTCTTTCAGTTGGAGTAACAAAAAGATCGCGAGCGCCAGAAAGCCGGCGCGATAGGCGATGGTTGCCAGCGACCTTGAGGAAAGTTGCGCGACTATAGCAGGGTCGCCAATAAATGCACCCCAGTCGCCAAAATAAATATAGGTCCGGAATAGACTTATTCCAGACGCATGCGAAATTTCGGAGCGAGGGCTGTAGGCCGGAGGCTCAGGAATATCGTTTCAAGCGGCTGATTTTACTCAGCCACTTTGGAAGAAGTCATCAAGAGGCCACGCGGCGCCACGCATATCTTTCAGGACCAGCCGGCTTGGTCGATGGCTGGTAGTGAAACGGTATGCCGCCCGTATTTCCAGCTTCCAGACGCGCGATGGCGACCGAATTGCGCACTTCCAGCTCTGAAAATCCGCAGCGAAGCATATGGGAAATCTGATCGGTCAAGACATCGCCGGTTGCCCGCAATGCACCCGTGTAGCCATGGCGGGTACGCAGCAAAGCCGCCTTTGAATAGCTGCGGCCATCGTTATAGGCCGGGAACGCAAGAGCGATCAGCCGCAAGCTGCCAAGGAACGGCAGGATCTGGTCGAGCGGTTCGCCGGGCAAGGTCTCCACGCCGATGCGCGACAGGGCACTCTCACGGACATCTTCCGGCAAAGCAACAAAGTCCGTCAGCGACAGGATGAGCGGCGTGTTCGAGTTCAGCACGTCTTCCGCCGTGCCGCGTTGCCATTCATCTTCCCGGAAACCTTCAGCCGTCCAGAGTCTGGGTTGTTCGACATTCATGAGTTCACCGTGGCTCGGGTTGGAGGGAGTGCATTCTCCAGTCCTGTCAGGTGAATGCCGCATTCTGTCTTGGCTGCACCGGCCCAACGTCCGCTGCGGGAGTCTTCGCCAGGCTTCACCGGCTGCGTGCAGGGGAAGCAGCCGATGGAGTAATATCCGAAGGCAACCAGCGGGTTCTCCCGCAGATTGTGCCTGCGCATGTAGTCCGCCTGATCCGACGTGGTCCAGGTGGCAAGCGGGTTGATGCGGATGCGTCCGCTCACCGCTTCAAATACCGGCATTGCAGCGCGGGTCTGTGCCTGATGTCGCTTCCTGCCCGTGAACCAGGCCGCATAGGGCTCCACAGCGCGTGCCATCGGCTCCACCTTGCGGATCGAGCAGCAGAGATCGGGATCGGTCTTGTGAAGGACCTTGTCTGGATCGCTTTCAGCCGTCAGCGTCGCCAGCGGTTCGATATTGACGATGTTGGTGAGACCCAAATCCGCTGAAAGCTGATCGCGATACTCGAAGGTCTCGCCGAAGTGCTGGCCCGTATCGAGGAACAGGATCGGGAGGGTAGCGTCAATGTTGGCGATCAGGTGCAGCAGAACGGCCGAATCCGCGCCAAAGGACGAGATGGCGGCGATGCCGCCATTCTCGCGGAAGAGATCGATGGCGACCTGAATGATTGTCTGCGCATCGCTGTCGGCGTAACGTGCATCCAGTTCGGAAGCCAGCTGAGCGGTGTCACGCAACCTTGGCATCGCTCCCATAGAGCGCCTCCTTGAATGGCGCCAGTCCCAGCCGCTGATAGGCGGACAGGAACGATTCATGGCGGTCCTGCCGGTGGGCGAGATAGGTCTTCACGATAGTGTCGACCGCATCAACGATTTCATCTTCGGCGAAGCCGCGGCCGATGATATCGCCCAGCGCTGCGTTCTCGTCACCACTACCGCCAAGGGTGACCTGGTAGAGTTCCGCGCCCTTCTTTTCGACACCGAGAATGCCGATGTGGCCCACATGGTGGTGTCCGCAGGCGTTGATGCAGCCGGAAATTTTGATCTTGAGATCGCCGATATCCTCCTGGACCGCCTGATCGGCAAAGCGCTCAGCTATTCCTTGTGCGATCGGGATCGAGCGGGCGTTGGCGAGGGCGCAATAGTCGAGCCCCGGGCAGGCGATCATGTCGCTGATCAATCCGGCGTTTGCGGTGGCGAGGTCGGCTGCCTTCAGGCGGTCATAGACCTGCTTCAGATCGGCGCGTGCGACGTGTGGCAGGATCAGGTTCTGCTCATGGCTGACGCGGATTTCCGAAAAGGCAAATTCATCGGCCAGATCCGCCACGACGTCCATCTGTTCGGCGGACATGTCACCTGGAACCTCGCCGATGCCCTTCAGCGAAATGGTGACAGAAGCATAGTCCGGGTTCTTGTGCGTTTGCAGGTTCCTCCGCGCCCAGGCGGCAAAGCCTGCATCTTCTGCGATCGCGCGCGCGATCACGGCATCGCCTTCGGGACGATGCGGCAAAACGGGCGGCGCAAAGTAGGTTTCGATGGCGCGAATGTCGCTCTCCGGAAGCTTCAGTTCGCTTTCCTTGAGGTGCGCAAACTCCTTCTCGACGAGCGCCGTGAGTTCCGCGGTGCCGGTCTCATGGACCAGGATCTTGATGCGCGCCTTATACTTGTTGTCGCGACGGCCTTCGAGATTGTAGACGCGCAGGATCGCCGTCACGTAGGCGAGCAGGTCCTGCTCGGGGAGGAAGTCGCGGATCTTCTTGGCAACGAATGGCGTGCGTCCAAGACCGCCGCCCACATAGACGGTGAAGCCCAGATTGCCTTCCGCGTCTTTCTTCAGGTGGAGGCCGATGTCATGGACCTGCACTGCCGCGCGATCGCGCTCGGCACCCGTCACAGCAATCTTGAACTTGCGCGGCAGGTAGGAAAACTCTGGATGGAGCGAAGACCACTGGCGCAGGATCTCCGCGTAGGGACGCGGATCTGCCATCTCGTCGGCGGCAGCACCGGCGAAGTGATCAGCCGTAACGTTGCGAATGCAGTTGCCGCTCGTCTGGATGCAGTGCATCTCGACGGACGCCAGCTTATCCAGGATATCCGGGACATCCTTGAGGGCAGGCCAGTGGAACTGCAGGTTCTGGCGCGTCGTGAAGTGGCCGTAGCCCTTGTCGTAGTCGCGCGCGATCACCGCCAGCATGCGCAGCTGCGTCGAAGACAGCGTGCCATAGGGAATGGCTATGCGCAGCATGTAGGAGTGAAGCTGCAGGTAGACGCCATTCATCAGGCGCAGCGGCTTGAACTGATCTTCCGTAAGTTCACCGCTCAGGCGGCGGGCGACCTGATCGCGGAACTGATCCACGCGAGCCTTCACTACGGCATAGTCGAACTCATCGTAACGGTACATTTGGCGGCAGCTTTCAGGTCAGGTGCACGACGGCATTCCGTGCCGCCTGTTTGCCGAGATTGGGGTGAATGGAAGGGCCTGCCGCACGGATGCGTTCACGCAAGCGCCGGGGAATGACCTCACCGTCGATGAGGTCCACATCGATCAGTTCCGGGTCGACGATCAGGTTGTTGCCGAACGCGTCGCGGGCGGTCGCCAGCAACTGCTCTTCGCCCGTCGCATCGCGAACGACATCCGCATCGCGGATGTCTTCAACCCAGTTGCCGTTCGGACCAAGCCAAACCGCAATTCCATCGATCAGCCGGTTGGCTGCAAGTATCTTCATTGTGCAGCCTCTTGCTGAATGACGGCGTTGAGCGCGGTGTGCCTGCGACTGGCAAGCGGTTCGGATCCTTCAAAATCCGCACCGGCGACGGCATCGCCGATGATGGTGAGCACGGGGCCCGTCAGGTCATCGAACTCGCTCAAGACGGCGAGGTCCGCGAGTGTGCCGTGCATCAGGCGGCTGTTGGGCAGGCTCGCGTTCTCCACCACTGCAACGGCGGTATCCGGAGAAAGCCCCGCTTCCGCGAGCCGCGACGACACTTCCGCAGCCGTCGACTTGCCCATGTACACGGCAACCGTCGCACCATCGATCGCAAGGCGAGCCCAGTCGGGCAGGGAGTTGCCCTTCAGGTCATGGCCCGTGGTAAAGACCATCGACGAGGCGACGCCGCGAAGCGTCAGCGGAAGCGAGAAGTCTGCGGCAGCTGCGCAGGCAGCTGTGATGCCTGGGACGATCTCATGCGAGATACCCGCGTCACGCAGCGCAGCCAATTCCTCACCCGCGCGACCGAATACCAGTGGATCACCGCACTTCAGGCGAACGACGCGCTTGCCGGACTGGGCGAGTTCCACGAGGAGATCGTTGATCTCGTCCTGCGTCTTCGAATGGCAGCCCTTGCGCTTACCGGCGGCGACGCGCTCGGCATCGCGGCGACCCATGGACACAACGGTTTCCGGAACCAGCGCGTCGTGGACGATAACGTCTGCTTCCATCATCAGGCGCTGGGCGCGCAGCGTCAGCAGGTCTTCGGCACCCGGACCGGCGCCAACGAGCGCAACATGGCCTTCCGGTTCCGCCTGCTGTGCGCGTATCAGGTTTTCGATCTCAAGAGCTGCATCCGGCAGGCTGTTCTGCTCGACCAAACGCGCAACCTTGCCGCCGAAGAAGGAGGACCAGAAGCGGCGGCGCTGCGCACCGCGGGGCACCCGAAGCTCCACGGCTTCACGATAGTAAGCGGCGAGGCTTGCAAGCTTGCCGAGTGATGGGGGCAGCATCTGGTCGACGCGGGCGCGGATCTGCTGGGCCAGCACCGGCCCGGCACCCTCGGTGCCGATTGCAACGGCAACAGGCGCGCGGTTCACCAAAGCAGGCGTGTAGAAGTCGCAGAGTTCGGGGCGGTCAACAACGTTGACAAGGATGTTCAGGGCGCGCGCGTCTTCGGCTACTTGCCGGTCAGCCGTTTCCGAGCCGGTCGCGGCGAAGACGAGAGCTGAACCTGCCAACAGTTCGCGGTGGTAAGGCACGTGCAGGAACTCGATGTTCTTGTCATTGCCCCAACGCTCGAAGTCAGAATCGATGTGCTCGGAGATGACGCGGAGCTGCGCAGACGACTGCGCGAGCAGGCGAGCCTTGGCATAGGCCTCCTCTCCGCCTCCTATGATCGTAGCGCGCTTCCCGTCCGTCTTGATGAAGATTGGAAAAGCGCTCAAGGTCGCATTTATGTCAGACATGACGGTGCTCCTGATGCTGCCCGAAGTCTGACTTGGATCGCCCGGTTTCTGAAGAAACCGCGTGGCGCGGCTTGAAAGCAGGCGCAATTGTTTTTCCGCTGAACAGGCACTTGAGGAGAATTTCGTTCGTGGAGGGGAAGGTTCTTCGTTGGAACACGGGCTTGGCCCAGACGTTGAAGAGGCAAAATCACAACGCAAACCCAGGGAGAGCAGCATGGCAGCTACGCGGCTTGAACACGGCATATGGATCTTGGTCGCCGACGGAGAAAAGGCACTGTTCCTGCGGAACGAGGGGGATGTGAAATATCCGAATTTCGAGGTTGTCCGGGAGATGAAGGAAGAGAACCTGCCAACGCGAGAGCAGGGTACGGACCAGCCCGGACGCTTCTTCGATGCCGGTACACCGGACAAGAGCGGCTATGAAGAGACGGATTGGCAGCGCATCGGCAAGGAACGTTTTGCGGAAAAGGTGGCCGAGCGGCTCTACAAGTCCGCGCACAGGGGTGAATTCGAGAAGCTGATCATCGTGGCCCCTCCCGTCGTCCTGGGCACATTGCGCAAGGCAATGCACAAGGAGGTTGCGCAGCGGGTTGTCGAGGAACTGCCCAAGACGCTCACCAATCACACGACTTGGGATATGGAAGCGCTGCTCAAGAAGAGCGTTGAGCAATAGATAGGTATCGATACGCACATGAAGGCGGGCCAATTCAGTCCGCCTTCATGTGTTTGAATGCTCGCTTTAACTATTTGTTGTTCCCGCGGTCCGGGACGGAAAGCCGAAACGCTCTAGAACTTGTAGGCCACACCCGCACGAATGGTATGAGCCTTCATCCGCAGGCGGACATAATCAGTCTCATCCGAGAAGGTTCGCTTGCCAAAGTCCATGTACTGGTACTCGAGCTTGGCAATGGTGTTGTTGTTGATCGCATAATCTATGCCCGCACCCAAAGTATAACCGGTGTCGGGACGTGATGCGCTCCATTCCGCCCCTGCACTGGTCTTCGTGGTGGCCTTGAAGCCGCCAAAGGCCAATCCACCTGTGAGGTACGGGAGCAGATGGCCCATATCCTGACCCAGGACATTGTTGATGGCGTAACCGGCCCGCAGTCGCGTTGACCCTAGCCATGTGGGGGTGAATTCGCCTGTAGTTCCGGCCACATTCGTACTCTTGCCTTTTATCGAGGCGTATTGAACGTCACCTTCAAAACCGAAGTAGAGGTTTCGGGCCTGGCGTCCAAAGCCGGCATAGACGCCGCCAAATGCTCCTTCGCCCTGCTTGATGTTGAACAGGTCTGTGGCGGTCGTGGCGGTTGCATATTCTTGCTTGACCTTGCTTTTGCCGTAGCCGAGGTCGATGCCGATATAGCGGCCCGACCAGGAAAAGGGTGCTTCCGGAAGGGCAACCATAGGAGGAACCGGATCTGGATCGAAAATGATGTCGGCGGCAAAACTCGGAGCACTAACTAGGGCAAGAAAAGAAAGGGAAAGTATGGCTCGCATTGTTGCCTCTCAGGAATCAATTATTTGATGAATTACTAAATTTAACTTTGTCAAGATTTAGGCATGGAAGATTTAATCAAGTATTGATGCTACGATAACTGGAGTATTCAATTTATCGTCCTAGAGGTACTATGTAGAATGATGATGTGCCAATGCCTGCGCGGGTATGCCGCACGCAAAAATGCAAGGCTGAAATGCGTTCAGGCTCTTTAAAACCGGCAATTATCACATTATGTAGCGGCCAAGTTCTCGCGGCGGTCCTCCTCCTCCTCCTGACCCCGCGGGCCTGGTCAGCGCTCCTCCCTCCTCCCGAGAGCTGACCAACTTAAGAAGCGCTCGTCGAATCCTCCTCCCTCGACGAGCGCTTTTTTGCGTCTGTGGGACAGTTTGCCCCAAGGAACTTTTCTTAAGCTGCTGTAACAACTCTTGTTTGCGGAGTTGAGCTACTTCTTCCCCTGGTTGTCCATCCCTCGCCGTATTTAGCGGGTCTAAGCTCCAACTACACAAACTGTGGAGTTGGTTAATGAAGAGAATTTTTCCGCCGGGGCGCGTCAGCCTTTTCGCGGCCACCGCCGTACTTCTCATGGCATCATCAACAGCTTACGCGCAGTGCGGTCGAGCATCCTGGTACGCTCTCACGTCCAAGACCGCTTCAGGGGAAAGAATGAACCCCTCGGGAATGACAGCCGCGCATCGCAGCCTCCCTTTCGGAACCAAGCTCAAAGTCTCAAATCCAACCAATGGACGCAGCGTCGTCGTAAGGATCAATGATCGCGGCCCGTTTATTCGCGGCCGGATCCTGGATCTTTCCAAGGGCGCTGCTTCGAAGCTTGGCTTCATTCGCGCAGGGCACACCAATGTGTGCCTGGAGAAAATCGGTTAGCTTCCGCTTATCCAAAAAGAAGCAAGCCGGCAAAACCGGCGAGACCGACCACGATCCGCCACCAGCCGAAGAACGCGTAGCCGCGCTTCGACACGTAGTTCAGGAGCGAGCGGACGACCAACAATGCGGCCACGAAGGCTGCAATGAAGCCTACGCCAATGATCTGAAGATCGGCGGCCGTCAGGATGTCGTAGTTCTTGTAGAGGTCGTAGGCGAACGCGCCGGCCATCGTGGGCATGGCCAGGAAAAACGAAAACTCGGCCGCGGACCGCTTGTCTGCGCCGAGAAGCAGTGCGCCGACGATCGTGGAGCCGGAACGCGATGTGCCGGGGATCATGGCGAGGCACTGGAACAGGCCGATTTTCAGGTACATGGAGAGCGGATAGCGGGTCGCGTCGAAATAGCGGGGCCTGGTTGCCCAGCGGTCCACCCAGAGCAGCACGAAGCCGCCGAGAACGAGGGTCGTGCAGATCAGCATCGGCGTTTCAAACAGAACTGTCTTGATGATCTTATACGCCAGAACGCCAATGACTGCCGCAGGCAGGAAGGCGAGCAGAACGCCAAACACGAATCGCCTTGTCGCCGGGTCACGCGGCAAATCGATCAGGATCTGCCAGAGGCGGGCGGCATAAACGCTCAAAATTGCGAGGATTGCGCCCAGCTGTATAAGGATTTCGAAGGCTTTGCCTGTAGACTCAAAGCCCAGGAAATGTCCCGCGAGCAGTATGTGGCCGGTCGAGGAGACAGGGATGAACTCAGTGAGGCCTTCAAGAATGCCCAAAAGCAGTGCTTCGACAATGGTCGTATCGCCCACGATAACTCCTCAGCTGCGTCGCTTGTCACATCAGAAAATCGCCCATATAGCTCAACCGGGGAGCCTGTGAATCGGGCTGTGGGAGGAATACTGTTCCAGTGGCCGATTGGCCAGTAACTTCATTCAATGAGCCCTCGCATGCTGACGCTCTTTCATCATCCCCTATATGCTTCGTGCCGTTTTGTTCGCATTGCTCTTGGCGAGTACGGCGAGGAAGTGTCTCTTATAGAGGAGCGCCCCTGGACTCGCCGGAAGGAGTTCCTGGCACTTAACCCGGCTGGGAATATCCCGGTTCTGCTGGCCGAAGGGGATCATCCTTTGGTCGGTGCCTCAACAATTGCCGAATATCTCGACGAGACGCGCGGTGTGTTCCAGCGCGAACGGCGGCTGATGGCGGAAGATCCGTTTGCGCGCGCCGAGATTCGCCGGCTGATGGATTGGTATCTCGTGAAAACCGAGGCCGAAGTGACGAAGCACCTCGTTCATGAGCGCGCGCTGAAGCCGCTGATGGGCGGTGAAGGCGCTCCGGACTCGGGTGCTATTCGCGCGGCGCGCGCCAATGTGCGGCAGCATCTGAAATACACGAACTGGCTGGCGGCAACGCGCGACTGGCTTGCAGGTCCGAAGCTTTCCTATGCCGACGTGGCTGCAGCGGCGACATTCTCCATTCTCGACTATATGGGCGAGATCGACTGGCGCGAATTTGAAGCAGCGCGCGACTGGTATAGCCGCATGAAGTCGCGTCCGTCGTTCCGCCCGCTGCTGGCCGAGCGTGTTCGCGGACTTGCTCCGGCGTCCCACTATGCGGATATCGACTTCTAATGAGTATCGTTCGCGCCCAGCCACAAGATCGGCTGCGCGCTTTCATCGAGCGCGAAGCCCACGCTGTCGGCTTCGACGCAGTGGGCTTTACGACGCCGGATGCCGTTCCGCATACAGCGGGGCGACTTGCCGAATTCGTAGCGCTAGGCCGGCACGGCACCATGGAGTGGATGGCCGAGACTGCAGAGCGACGCGGCACACCTAAGGGGCTGTGGCCCGAAGTGCGCTCCATCATCATGCTCGGCATGAATTATGGTCCGGACCGGGATCCGCTCGAGTTGCTGGAGCAGAAGGACAGGGCGGCCATCTCCGTCTATGCGCGGCACCGCGACTACCACGACATCATCAAGGGGAAGCTGAAGCAGGTCGCAAGCAAGATCGCGTCGCGCGCAGGCGCCGACGTGAAGGTGTTTGTCGATACCGCCCCTGTGATGGAAAAGCCGCTCGCCGCCGCTGCTGGTCTCGGCTGGCAGGGGAAGCACACCAATCTCGTCAGCCGCGAGTTCGGCTCATGGCTCTTCCTCGGCGCGATCTTTACGACGGCGGAGCTTGATCCTGACCTTCCCGTGCGGGATTATTGCGGCTCGTGCCGCGCTTGCCAGGACATCTGCCCGACGAACGCCTTTCCGGCGCCCTATCAGATCGACGCGCGACGGTGCATTTCCTATCTTACCATCGAGCACAAGGGACCGATCGACCACGAGCTCAGGCCGCTAATGGGCAACCGCATCTATGGTTGCGACGATTGCCTCGCCATCTGTCCGTGGAACAAGTTCGCTCAGGCCACGGCGGAGATGAAGCTGAAGGCCCGAGATAATCTTCAGGCTCCGGAGCTTTCGGAATTCCTGACGTTTGATGATCCAACCTTCCGGACGTTCTTTTCGGCGTCTCCGGTTAAGCGTATCGGCAGGGACCGGTTCGTGCGCAATGTGCTGATTGCGGTGGGAAATTCCGGGATGCGGAGCTTCATTCCCGCCTGTCGGGAGCTTGTACATGATGAGTCGCCCATCGTGCGCGGCATGGCCGTCTGGGCTTTGTCACGGCTGATGGATGATGGAGAGTTTGCGACACTGGCGCATGAACTGAGGGGCGGCGAGGCTGATCCTGAGGTTCAGGACGAATGGGCCCAAGGGTTGGAGAAATGAGCTTGGAGCAGATGCGCGTTCTGGTTTTCGGGGCAGGATTTTCGGGACGTGCCATTGCGCGGGTTCTGGCCAACAAGGGTGCGCGGGTTACCGGCACCAATCGCACGGCTGAAAAAGCCACTTTGCTTCAGGACGATGGCGTCACGCCGGCGGTCTATAACGGTGAGATCACACCAGCGCTTTCCGCCGAGCTACAGGAGATTGCCCATCTTATTGTATCAATCGCGCCGAACGAGGCGGGAGATCCGGTGCCGAACGACCTCAGGGGCGCGGGGCTGCCAAAGCTTCAAAGCGTCATCTATCTCTCGACCGTCGGCGTCTATGGCGACCACGATGGCGCCTGGGTGGATGAGACCACGGAATGCCGGCCCACGTCTCGTCGTTCACACCAACGACTTCTTGCGGAACGGGAGTGGCAGCGTTTCGCGGATGAGGCGGGCGTGGGGCTCACCATCCTGCGGCTCTCGGGCATCTACGGACCCGGCCGCAATGCGTTCGTGAACCTGCAGAATGGTACGGCCAAGCGTATCGTGAAGCCGGGGCAGGTGTTTAACCGCATTCATGTGGAGGATATCGCCGGAGCCACGGCGCATCTCATTGAAAACGGTCAGTCCGGCATTTTCAACGTTTCCGACAACGAGCCTGCTCCACCGCAGGACGTGGTGGAGTTCGCCGCATCCCTGATGGGAGTGGAGCCGCCGCCGGAAGTTCTCTTCGACGAGGCGCAGATGACGCCGATGGCCCGATCGTTCTATGGCGAATGCAAGCGCGTATCCAACGCAAAGCTCATTGGAACGGGGTACCGGATGCTTTTTCCGACCTATCGTGAGGCCATGGACAGCATGTGGCACGACAACCTTTGGGGAAGGTCTTAACAGCGCCTTAACCATAGGGAAACGTCTGGTGGATATGCTCCTCAAGTCAAAGTTCTGCTATCGTGTCGGTCAGCGAGAGAGGGATTCAATGCGGCAGTTTGTGAATCGTCTGATTTGTGCGACTCTCACCTTGGCCTCGGTGTTGGTAGCGGAAGCCTCCGCTGAACCGCTGGCGCGCGACCTGTTTGCTGCGCATCGCCTTCCTGCCGTTGCCCAGCCTTCTTCCTATGGGTTCTATTCAAAAGGCTGCTTTGCCGGCGGCATTGCCATCGCGCCAGACGGTCCGACCTGGCAGGTGATGCGCTTGAGCCGGAACCGGCGCTGGGGTCATCCGGACATGATCAGGCTTCTGGAGCAGTTCTCGCGCGATGCGGCGCGGGATGGTTGGCGTGGGTTGCTGATCGGCGACATCTCGCAGCCGCGCGGAGGACCGATGCTGACGGGCCACGCTTCTCATCAGATTGGCCTCGATGCCGACATCTGGTTCTCGCCCATGCCGGCGCAGCGGATGACAGTGGAGCAGCGCGAGCGCGACGGATCACCTTCCATGCTGCGCAAGAACTCGCTCTATGTTGACGACGCTCGCTGGACGCGGGCCCATGAAGCGGTTCTTCGACGGGCGGCGAGCTATCCGCAGATCGAGCGCATCCTGGTGCATCCCGGCATCAAGAAGAAGCTCTGCGATACGGTCCAGGGTGACCGGAGCTGGCTTCGCAAGGTGCGTCCCTACTGGGGCCATGACTCGCACTTCCATGTCCGTATGAGCTGCCCGCCCGGTTCGGCCGGCTGCAAGCGTCAGGACCCTGTTCCGCGCAGCGACGGTTGCGACAAGTCGCTCGCCTGGTGGTTCACGGAAGAGCCGTGGCGACCGGCGACCGGCCCGGCCAAGCCCAAGGCCCGGGATGTCATGACCATGGCGGCGCTTCCCGCCCAGTGCCAGGCAGTGCTTGCGGCGCCAGCGCCAGCGTCGGAAGTGGCGGTGACCTACACCGGACCAGGCGAAATAATGCAGCAGCCGGTGGCAGCACGCGCAGGCGCTGCCTACCCGGTAATGTCGCTGCAGCCCCAGAACGTTCCGCTGCCGACGCCGCGACCTTCGCGCTAGGCCCATTGCCTTGATGCGTCCGGACTGGAACCGGACGCATTGGCATGAGTTAAGTTATTGTTTTGGCGAATTTTCATCTTCTGAATGTTTCATTCAGCGGTCCAGTGCGTTAAACCGCTCAAGTACCGGCAAACGTTGAGGCTCTGAGCATATGGTGTCTGTGTCTGATCAAAGTGTCGTGCTGGAATATCCGATCCTGATCGGCGACATCGGCGGCACGAACGCGCGGTTTGCCATCATCGTGGATGCCTATGCGGATACGCGCGAATTTCCGACCATCCAGACTGCTGATTTCGCCACGATCGATGAGGCGATCCAGAGCGTTCTCGACCAGACGAACATCATTCCAAGGTCTGCCCTGCTGGCCGTTGCGGCGGTGATCGAGGGCGACGAGATCGAAATGACCAACAACAAGTGGGTCGTTCGTCCGCGCGAGATGATGGAAAACCTGAACATCGCCGACATCATCGTGCTCAACGATTTTGAGGCGCAGGCTCTGGCCGTGGTGGCGCTCGGCGAGGAAAATCTGGAGCGGATCGGTGGTGGCGTTGCCGCGACGACCGGTAGCCGCGTCGTGCTTGGACCCGGCACGGGCCTTGGTGTTTCTGCTCTGCTGCACTCGCGACGCGCGTGGATTCCTGTTCCCGGCGAAGGCGGTCACATTGATCTTGGACCGCGCAATGATCGGGAGATCGAGGTCTTCAGGCATGTCGAGAAGATCGAGGGCCGCATTTCGGCGGAGCAGATCCTATGCGGCCGCGGCATCGTGAATCTCTATCGCGCCGTGGCCATGGCAGATGGCAAGACGCCTGCGTTCACGCAGCCGGAAGAAATCACGCAGGCTGGTCTCGATCGCTCCGATGAGACGGCAGCCGAGACGCTGGACATGTTCGTGACGTTCCTCGGGCGCGTTGCGGGTGATCTTGCGCTCATCTTCATGAGCCATGGCGGTGTCTATCTTGCGGGCGGGATCGCACAGCGCATCCTGCCTGCGCTCACGGACGGGCGGTTGCGCGCAGCCTTTGAAGACAAGGCGCCGCACAGCCACGTAATGCGTGAACTACCGATCTTCGTGATCACCCACCCCCGTGCGGCGCTTGCCGGTCTAGCGGCCTTTGCCCGTACTCCTGCCAGATTTGGCGTGAATACCACTGGTCGACGCTGGAAACACGTGTAGTAACTGCATTGCGGTTGGCCGCATCAGACGTTAAGGCAATCTCATGTTGGCCGGGGCATTCGCTCCGGCTCTGTTTCATCGCAATCCCATCGGGATCCACGCATTCCTGGAATTGTGCAGTTCGAGGACACTGGACTGTTGCCTGGCAAGAAGAAGCACGAGAGAGCCGGTTCGGATGAGGTCATCGCGGTTATCCGCCGCGTGATCAATGAGAACGGACGCGAGTTCGTTCCTCATTATACGATGGCGGCGATCTGCATGCTTGCCATTGCAGCAACCACATCCTTTACCGCATGGATCATGCGGTCGATCGTCGATGACGTCTTCGTGCAGCAGCAGTGGAGCCTGCTTGCCTGGATCTGTGGTGCGGTGCTCGTGGCGTTCATGGTGCGCGGATTTGCGACCTACGGGCAGTCCGTGCTGCTCGCCAAGGTCGGCAACAATATCGTTGCCCGCTATCAGCGCCGGCTGTTCGACCACCTGATGCAGCTGGATCTCGCGTTCTTCTCCAGCGCACGTTCGGGGCAGCTTGCCGCTCAGATCTCGCAGAACGTTACAGGCATCCGCGATCTCCTGAACCTGACCATTACTGCCGCAGTCCGCGATTTCGTGTCGCTGGTCGGCCTGGTCGGTGTGATGGTCTACATGGATCCGGTGCTGTCGCTCGCCGCATTCATCATCGGCCCGCCGCTGATCTTTTCGGTCAACTACCTGATGCGCAAGCTCAGGACCGTCACCCGTGAATCGGTGGAGATCAATTCGCACCTGCTGGGCGCGATGCAGGAGGCGGTGCAAGGCGTTGCCGTGGTGAAGGCTTTCACCATGGAAAATGTGCTTGCGAGCAAGATGACCGGACTGATCGACTATGCCGAAAACCGGTCCAACAAGATCGCACGCGTTTCGGAGCGGTTGGGGCCCATCACCGAGTTTCTCGCGGGTGCTGCCATTGCTTCGGTGCTTGCCTATGCGGGCTGGCGCGCTTCTACCGCCGGAGAGCCGCCCGGTTCGGTCTTCGCTTTCATTACGGCTCTGCTTCTTGCCTATGATCCGGTGCGCAGGCTTGCCCGCGTGCAGGTGAACATCGAGCGCGCGCTCGTCAATGCGCGCATGATCTACGAGATCCTCGATACGGAACCGCACCAGAAGGACCGGCCGGGGGCGACTTCTCTGAAGGTTTCTCGCGGTGAGATCGATTTCGATGATGTCCGCTTCTCCTATGCAGAGAACAGCCCGGTGCTGCGCGGCGTGAGCTTCCGCGCTCAAGCAGGGAAGACGACCGCGATCGTAGGTCCTTCGGGTGCCGGCAAGTCGACGCTCTTCTCGCTGCTCCTGCGCTTCTACGATCCGGACGGCGGCAAGATCACCATCGACGGTGAGGACATTACGGGCGTGACGAAGGAGTCGCTTCGGCATTCGGTCGCCTATGTCTCGCAGCATCCGTATCTGTTCGAGGGCAGCATCCGGGACAACATCCGCTACGGACGGCCGGATGCGACGGACGCGGAGGTCGAGGCAGCAGCGCGGCTCGCCAATGCCGAAGAGTTCATCCTGCAGCAGCCGGAAGGCTATGATACGCTGGTCGGCGAGAACGGTGCCACACTTTCGGGCGGCCAGCGGCAGCGTATCTCGATTGCCCGCGCGATTGTCCGCAACGCGCCAATCCTGCTGCTCGATGAGGCTACTTCCGCGCTCGACAATGAGTCGGAAGCCAAGGTGCAGCAGGCGCTCGACCGCGTGATGGACAAGCGTACGACGCTGGTGATTGCCCACCGGCTATCAACCGTCGTCAATGCCGACCATATTGTGGTGCTTGAGGACGGCCATCTGGTGGAAGAAGGCACGCATGATAGCCTTGCCCACAAACCCGATGGGCTTTACGCACGGTTTTATCGTATGCAAACGGAAAAGGCTCAAAGCCTGCTGGACGGCGGCGAGCAGGAAGAAAGCACTCCCAAGGAGGAATTCTAGATGGCTGATATGGGCCTTGTCGTGGTGGGCGCTGGCGGCCGCATGGGCCAGACCCTCATCCGCGTCATCCATGAGATGGAAGGTGTTGTCCTTGCCGGTGCTGTCGAGCGGCAGGGTTCACCCGCGCTAGGCCGCGATGCCGGTGAACTTGCTGGCGTTGGCTCGCTTGGGGTGACGATCACCGACGATCCGCTGGCTGCCTTTTCAAAGGCCGACGGTGTGCTGGATTTTACCGCCCCCGCCGCTTCCGTTGAATTTGCTGGCTATGCCGCGCAGGCGCGGATTGCGCATGTCATCGGCACGACCGGCTTTTCGGCAGACGATGAGGCAAAGATCAGTGCAGCCGCGCGTCATGCGACGATCGTCAAATCGGGCAACATGAGCCTCGGCGTCAACCTGCTTGCAACTTTGGTGAAGCAGGCGGCGAAGGCTCTGGGTGCCGCCGACTTCGATATCGAAGTGCTGGAAATGCACCATCGCCACAAGGTCGATGCACCCTCGGGCACCGCGTTGCTGCTCGGCCAGGCTGCCGCTGAGGGGCGCGGCATCAGCCTCGAGGACAACAGTGTGCGCGTCCGCGACGGGCATACGGGAGCACGCGAGGCGGGTACGATTGGCTTTGCGACGCTGCGCGGCGGTTCTGTCGTCGGCGAACACTCGGTCATTCTAGCGGGCGCTGGCGAACGCATCGTCCTGTCGCATAATGCCGAGGACCGCTCCATCTTCGCCCGTGGTGCGGTGAAGGCCGCACTCTGGGCTCGGGACAAAAAGCCCGGTGTCTACTCCATGCTCGACGTGCTCGGGCTCAACTGAAACCAAACTTCACTTACGTGCATCGAGGAAACAAGCATGTCGGGAACTCTCATTCTCGTTCGCCACGGTCAGAGCGAATGGAACCTGAAGAACCTTTTCACGGGCTGGCGCGATCCGGACCTGACCGAGAAGGGCGTTGAGGAAGCCAAGGCAGCCGGCCAGCGCCTGAAGGCGCTTGGCGTCAAGCCCGATATCGCGTTCACCTCGGATCTGACCCGTGCGCAGCACACGCTGAGCCTCATCCTGGGCGAGCTTGGACAGGAAGGTCTTGAGACGATCCGCGATCAGGCGCTGAACGAGCGCGACTATGGCGATCTCTCCGGCCTCAACAAGGATGACGCTCGCGAAAAGTGGGGTGAGGAGCAGGTGCACATCTGGCGCCGCTCCTACGACGTACCGCCTCCGGGAGGCGAGAGCCTGCGCGACACCGGCGCTCGCGTGTGGCCGTATTACATGACGGAAATCCTGCCCCGCGTTCTGCGCGGTGAGACCGTGCTGGTTGCAGCTCACGGCAACTCGCTGCGTTCGCTCGCCATGGTGCTCGACCGCCTGAACACCGAGACGATCCTGCAGCTGGAGATCGCAACGGGTGAGCCCATCGTCTACCGCCTCAACGCGGATTCGACCGTCGCGTCCCGGGAAGTCCTGCACGGATAAGCTCTGTCGGACTGCAATAAGGCCCCGGGTCGGAGACGACGCCGGGGCCTTTTCGTTTCAACGCGCCGGTTCAGGTACCCGTCTTGTGGCCGGTTGCCTGGCGGCAATTGCTTTGTAGAGATGCATCATCATAGCCGCGCCGAAGAGAGGCGTGAGCAAATTGACGATCGGCACAGACAGAAGTGCGGCGATTACGAAACCGGCGAGAAATATGGTCCCCGAATTTCGGCGGCGAAGCTCCCGCGCGTCAGCCTCCGAAACGAAGCGCATGGCGGCGAACTGGAAAAATTCGCGGCTGAGCAGGTAGGCGTTCACCACGAAGAACGCGATCAGGTTCACGCCCGGCACCAGCAGAAGCAACAGCGCGATGACGTTGCCGATGACAACGATGCCGAAGAATTTGACCGAGAGGACGAGCGACTGGCCGAGCGGCACCGCCTTGCCGGGAGGGTCCTGCGGGTAGGTGTCGCGCTCTACCGCTTCGGCGATTTCATCGAGGAAGATGCCCGCAACAACGGCTGAAACCGGCGCGATAAGCAAGGCAAGGACGAGCGCGAGGCCGATGCCCGCAACGATCGCCGCGATCAGGCCAAGCCAACCCACCCAGCTGGGTAGCCCGGGGAAGAGCTGGTCGATCCAGGGCATCGCCAGATATTCAAAGAGCTCTTTCGCGCCGAACCACGAGGCAACGAGCAGGAGCAGCGTCAGGCCAATCGTCTTGAAGAACACACTGCGAAAGGGCGGCGTGAAAAGCTGACTGATTGCCAGGCGCGCAGCATCAAAGATCATTCAACAAAGCCCTTTCAGCCGGAATACGGATCATTTCAGCTTTTCGGCGAACCGCAGAAATGATCCAATTTTTGCTTTCACGCAGTTCCGGACGGAAAACCGGTTCCCACTTTTCCTGGAACTGCTTCAGTTCCCCCGAAGTAGGTAGCTTCGGGTCCTGCTACAAGTTTCATAAGGCTTCCCGGTTTCCCTTTGCTTTAAAAATGCTCTAAACGCTGGTTAATCACGCCCATCGCTTCGACCGGAGACCTTCATGAGCGAATACGACGTCCTCTGCATCGGCAACGCCATTGTCGATATCATTGCCCGCTGCGAAGAGTCTTTTCTGGTCGAGAACAACATCATCAAGGGCGCGATGAATCTCATCGATGCGGAGCGCGCTACCTATCTCTACGAGCAGATGGGACCAGCGGTTGAGACCTCCGGAGGCAGCGCAGGCAATACGGCCGCTGGTCTTGCCGGTCTTGGCGGCAAGGCAGCCTATTTCGGCAAGGTGGCTAATGACTCGCTCGGCGACGTGTTTCGCCATGACATCCGTGCGCAGGGCGTGGCTTTCGACACTGCGGCACTTGAAGGTTTTCCGCCAACGGCGCGCAGCATGATCTTCGTGACGCCGGATGGCGAGCGCTCGATGAACACCTATCTTGGCGCGAGCATTGAGCTCGGTCCGGATGACGTTGAGGAAGAAAAGGCCAAGGCCTCCAAGGTCACCTATTTCGAGGGCTATCTGTGGGATCCGCCGCTCGCCAAGGAAGCGATCCTGAAGTCCGCAGCCATCGCCCATGCGGCGGGCCGCGAGGTTGCCTTCACGCTCTCCGATCCTTTCTGCGTGGACCGTTTCCGCGACGAGTTCCTGCAGCTGATGCGATCGGGGACGGTCGACATCGTCTTCGCCAACGAGCATGAGGTGAAGTCGCTTTACCAGACGGCATCGCTGGATACGGCGCTAGCGGCGTTCCGCGAGGACTGCAAGCTCGGCATCGTCACGCGGGGCGCCGAGGGCTCGGTGGTCGTGCAGGGAAGCACGACCGTGAGCGTCGATCCACTGAAGGTGAATGAAGTGGTGGACACCACCGGCGCGGGCGATCTCTTCGCCGCTGGCTTCCTGTTCGGCTACACGCGCGGGCTCGACTTTGCCCATTGCGGCAAGCTCGGTTCGCTTGCCGCCGGCCTCGTGATCCAGCAGGTCGGTCCCCGCCTGCAGATCAGCCTCAAGGATGCCGCGACGCAGGCCGGCTTGCTTTAAACGATTTCCTCCGGCTTGCGGCCCGGACGCGGTTTGTAGCGGGGGAAGGTCCAGCCGAACTTCAGCGCGCCAGCGCGGATTATGAAGGCGGCGGCCATGGCGATCAGCGCATCAACAAGAGGCGGGAAGTCCGCGAAGCCCGTCAGCGTGAAGACGGCAGCGCCGATTAGCGCGGCCGTCACATATACCTCCGGCCGCAAAAGTACTGACGGCTCATTCGCCAGCTGGTCGCGCAACACGCCGCCGAAGGTTGCGGTCAGAACGCCCGATATTATCGCGATGGTGGGTGATCCCGTTACAGCCATGCCCTTTGCCGCGCCGACCGCGCTATAGAGCGCAAGTCCGATCGCATCCAGCCAGATCAGGAGCTTGTAACGCGACTCCACCAGATGGGCGGTGAAATAGACGAGAATGGCTACGACACTGCAAACCAGCACGTAGTCTGGGTTGACCACCCAGAAGACCGGCACGTCCAGAACCAGGTCGCGCAGCGTTCCGCCGCCAGTCCCCGTGACACAGGCAAGGAAGATGAAGCCGATGATGTCGAGCTGCTTGCGGGAGGCGGCCAAGGCTCCGGTAGCGGCGAAGACCGCCACGCTCGCATAATCAATCAGCTGGAAAAGGGTCATCGCTCAATCCCCGACACGTGTTGGCTGACGGTGGAAGAAAAGCCGCCCTTAGGCAATGCCCTTCCATATGAAAAGGCCGGCGCTGGGCCGGCCTTCACGTACTTCGTGTGGTAACTCTTACTTTGCGTCGTCAGAGCCTTCTGCAGGTGCGGGCGCTGCCTTCGGGCCACCAGTCGCAATGCCAACCATCGCGGGACGCAGGACGCGCTCGCCGATCACATAGCCTGCCTGCACGACCTGCACGACGGTGCCTGCCGGAACTTCAGGGTTCGGAACCTCGAACATGGCCTGATGGAAGTTCGGGTCGAACTTCTGGCCCTCCGGCTCGATACGCTTCACGCCATGGCGCTCCAGCGTCGAGAGCATCAGGCGGTCGATCATCTCAACGCCTTCAACAAGCACCTTCAGGCCGTGCTCTTCAGACTCGCGAGCTTCCGGTGGCAGTGCCTGCAGCGCGCGCTGCAGGTTGTCCGAAACAGCCAGCATATCGCGCGCGAAGTTGGCGATGCCGAAGCTGCGCGCATCGGCCACGTCGCGCTGGGTGCGGCGACGCAGGTTTTCCATCTCGGCTGCAAGGCGAAGCGCGCGATCCTTCAGCTCTTCATTCTCGCGAGCAAGGCGAAGCAGAACGTCTTCTTCGGTCGGCGTTGCTTCAGCATTGTTTTCGCCGGCATTCTCCAGAACCTGTTCTTCGGTCTGGTTCTCTGCGGGTGCGGAGTGATCCTTCGGGTCCGTGGTCATTGCCTATCCGTTATGGGTCTCTGGTAAGTCTTGGCGGATATCGAGCTTTGCGGCGGCAAAATCAAGAGGCGAAGTCCCGTCCGCTGCCTCTCACCGCAGCATGCGGCTGACGAGCTGGGCCGTGTAGTCGACCATCGGCACGATCCGCGCGTAGTTCAGGCGGGTCGGGCCGATGATGCCGAGCGCGCCGATCACCCTCGCGTTCTTGTCGCGATAGGGTGCGACCACAACAGACGATCCCGACAGCGAGAAGAGCTTGTTCTCCGAGCCGATGAAGATGCGGACGCCCGGACCTTCTTCCGCGAGATCGAGCAGCTGGACCAGCGACTCCTTCGCCTCAAGGTCCTCAAAGAGGTGCTTCAGCAGGTCAAGATCCGCCTGCGCCATGGTGTTGTCGAGCAGGTTCGCCCAGCCGCGAACGATGAGCTGCGGCGTGTCCGTGTCGCGGCCGGTCCAGATGGCGAGGCCTTGGTCAACCAGCGACTGAGACAGCGTGTCGAGCGCGTTGCGGGCTTCTTCACGAAGTCGTTCCATCTCAGTCCGCGCTTCGCCCAGGGTGAGGCCGCGGATGTGGGCGTTGAGATAGTTGGCGGCCTCGACGAGCTGCGAACTGGTCACGCCGGCGGGAAGTTCAAGGATGCGGTTCTCCACGTCGCCGTTCTGGCTCACCAGAATGGCGAGCGCCTTGCGCGGCTCAAGCTGGATGAATTCGATGTGCTTCAGCGGCGCTTCAGACTTTGCCGCCAGCACCACGCCAGCGCCGCGCGACATCCCCGACAGCATCTGACTTGCTTCGGTCAACATCTGTTCGAGCGACTGGCTGCGGCCGGAGGCCACCACCTGCGCCTCGATGACCTGGCGTTCCTTCTCGGAAAGATCGCCGATTTCCATGAAAGCGTCGACGAAGAAGCGCAGGCCCTGCTGGGTCGGCAGGCGTCCTGCAGAGATATGCGGCGAGTAGATGAGCCCAAGATGCTCAAGGTCGCTCATCACGTTGCGGATGGTTGCCGGCGACAGCTGCTGCGGCAGCCGGCGCGCAAGGTTGCGCGATCCCAGCGGGTCGCCTTCCGCCAGGTAGTTTTCTACGATGAGGCGGAAGACTTCGCGGGACCGGGTGTCCATCGACTGAAGCGATTGGTCCAAGACAGGCTTCGTCATTGCTCTTTTTGCCCTCTATGCCTCTACAGGCCAAGCTGGTTCGTACCCCATTGTCATTATATAGGTACTCTGAATTTCTTTGCTTCCATAGAAGTGGAAAGCTACAAGCGGCGCAACAGTTCGTCATTTTGCACACCTGAAAGGCCATTCAATGCGACCATCCAAACGTCAACCGGACGAAATGCGCGCGATCAGCTTCGAGCGCGGCATTTCCAAGCATGCTGAAGGCTCGTGCCTCGTGCGGTTCGGCGATACGCATGTGCTGTGCACCGCAAGCCTTGAAGAGAAGGTGCCGGGCTGGCTGCGCAACACGGGCAAAGGTTGGGTGACAGCCGAATACGGCATGCTGCCGCGCTCCACGGGAACGCGCATGCGCCGCGAGGCCTCCTCCGGCAAGCAGGGTGGACGCACGCTGGAGATCCAGCGCCTTGTCGGCCGCAGCCTGCGCTCGGTCGTGGACCTGCAGGCGCTGGGCGAAGTGCAGATCACGGTCGACTGCGACGTGGTGCAGGCCGATGGCGGCACCCGCACGGCAGCCATCACCGGTGGCTTCATCGCCCTTCACGACTGCCTGTCGTGGATGCATGCCCGTCACATGATCAAGCTCGACAAGGTGCTGAAGGACTATGTCGCGGCGATTTCCTGCGGCATCTACGATGGCGTGCCGGTGATGGATCTGGACTACGCGGAAGATTCCACTGCCCAGACGGATGCCAATTTCGTGATGACCGGCAAGGGCGGGATCGTCGAGATTCAGGGCACGGCCGAAGGCGAGCCGTTCACGGACGAAGAATTCCAGGCGCTGATGGGCCTTGCGCGCAAGGGCATCTCCCGCCTGATCGAACTGCAGAAGATGGCTGTCGGCTGAGTTAGGAGAAGAAACAGCGATGCAACCAAGGGCAATACTTGAATCCGGGCTCTATGTGGATGACCTGGATGCGGCGGAGCGGTTCTACCGTGATGTGCTTGGCCTTGAGATCATTCTGAAGGCGGAAGGACGCCATGTGTTCTTCCGCTGCGGTCAGGGCGTTCTGCTGCTGTTCAACCCCGACGCCACGTCGGTGCCATATGAGGATGCGAAGTTGCCGGTCCCGACCCATGGTGCGCGGGGACCGGGGCATCTCTGCTTTGCCGCGAGCGCCGAAGAGATCGAGCGCTGGCGTACGGAACTGGAAGCCAAGGGCGTGAAGATCGAGGCCGACTTCGAGTGGCCTGCGGGTGGCCGTTCGATCTACGTCCGCGACCCGGCCGGTAACTCGATCGAGTTCGCGGAGCCCCGTATCTGGAATCTTTGATGAGAAAAATCGAGAACAAGAAGCTGGTTCTTGCCAGCCACAATCGCGGCAAGCTGAAGGAGTTCGACGGACTTCTGGCCCCATTCGGCTACGAGATCCAGTCGGTCGCCGACCTCGGCCTGCCGGAGCCGGACGAGACAGGCACGACGTTCGAAGAGAACGCCTACACCAAGGCATTTGCCGCTGCGAAAGCGACCGGGCTGCCTGCGCTTTCGGACGATTCCGGCCTTTGCGTGGAAGCGCTGGGTGGCGAGCCCGGTGTCTACACCGCTGACTGGGCGACCCAACCGGATGGTTCGCGCGATTTCTTGGCCGCGATGAAGAAGGTCGAGGACAAGCTGCAGGAGCGCGGTGCGACCACGCCCGAGCAGCGTCGCGGGTTCTTCGTCGCGGTGCTCTGCCTCTGCTTCCCGGACGGTGAAGCCGAATATTTCCGCGGTGAGGTGCACGGCCATCTGGTCTGGCCGCCACGTGGCGAGCTAGGCTTCGGCTATGATCCCGTGTTCCAGCCGGACGGCCACGAGCGCACCTTCGGTGAAATGACGGCGGACGAGAAGCACGGCTGGAAGCCGGGCGACGAACATGCGCTTTCGCATCGAGCGCGGGCTTTCCAGCTGCTCGCAGAACGCATCTGAGCCAGACCGATGATTGATGACGAGGCAGGCTTTGGAGTCTACGTGCATTGGCCGTTCTGCGCGGCCAAGTGTCCTTACTGCGACTTCAACAGCCATGTCCGTCACAAGCCTGTCGATCAGGCCCGCTTTGCCGCCGCGTTCCAACGCGAGATGGAGCAAATGCGCGAGCGCACCGGCCCGCGCGATGTTTCCAGCATCTTTCTAGGAGGCGGAACGCCTTCGCTCATGGAGCCCGCAACAGTCGGAGCGGTGCTCGACAGTGTCGCGAAGCTCTGGAACCTGTCGCCGGACGCCGAAATCACGCTGGAAGCAAACCCGTCCTCCGTCGAAGCGGATCGGTTCCGCGGCTATCGCGCCGCTGGCGTCAATCGCGTTTCGCTTGGTGTGCAGGCGCTGAACGACAAGGACCTGCGCTTCCTTGGCCGCCTGCACAATGTGGAAGAGGCGCTCTACGCCATCGGTCTCGCGCGCGACATCTTCCCGCGCATGTCGTTCGACCTGATCTATGCGCGTCCGGACCAGTCGCTTGAAAGTTGGGCGGATGAGCTGAAGCAGGCGATTGGCTATGCGGCCGATCACCTGTCGCTCTACCAGCTGACTATTGAGGAAGGGACTGCGTTCTACGGCCTGCACAAGGCGGGCAAGTTCGTGGTTCCCGATCCGGATCATGCGGCTGATCTCTATGACGTGACGCAGGAGGTGACAGCATCCCTCGGCTTGCCTGCCTATGAGGTGTCGAACCATGCGCGTCCGGGGGCGGAGAGCCGCCACAACCTCATCTATTGGCGTTATGGCCAGTACGTTGGGGTGGGGCCCGGGGCTCATGGCCGGTTTGTCGAGGATGGCACGCGCAACGTGACATTCACGGAGAAGGTGCCGGAAACCTGGCTGGAACTGGTCGAGCGCGAGGGAACCGGCATTGTCGGTGGTGAAGTGCTGACACGGGACGAAGAGGCCGACGAGTTTCTGCTCATGGGTCTGAGGCTGGTGGAGGGCATCGACCTTGCCCGTTACGAGCGGCTTGCAGGTCGCGGGCTTGATCAGCAACGTCTTGCCATGTTGCAGGAGGAAGGGCTGATTGAGTCCATCGGAAACTCGCGTCTGCGGGCGACGCCAGCGGGTATGGTCGTTCTGAACGCGCTCATCGCCGAGCTGGCTAGATAAGATTGAGGTTCACAAGGTGACAGCGGAACACGACGGACAGGCCCGGAGCTTTGTCATTGGCGGTACGGTCATTCCGGCCCGGCCGCTGGAGCCTGCGCTTTATCTCGTGGCGACGCCGATAGGAAACCTCGGAGACGTGACGATCCGGGCGCTCGAAACGCTTGCTGCGGCGGATTTCGTCGCCTGCGAGGATACGCGCGTTACGCGTGTTTTACTCGAACGTTACGGTATCAGGCGCCGGATGGTGGCGTATCACGAGCACAACGAAGCTGACGCCGCTGCAGGGCTCATCGCTGCCGTCGCGCAGGGTAAGAGCGTGGCGCTGGCGAGCGACGCCGGAACGCCGCTCGTTTCCGATCCTGGTTATCGGCTCGTGCAGGAGGCGATCAATCAGGGCGTGCGTGTCGTTCCTATTCCCGGGGCGTCGGCGGTGTTGTCGGCGCTGACGGCGTCGGGACTCCCCAACGATGCCTTCATGTTCGCCGGATTCCTGCCCGTGAAGGCCGGGCAAAAGAAAAGCCGCATGGAAGCCCTTGCCAATGTGCCGGCAACGCTGGTCTTCTACGAGTCGCCACGGCGGCTGGCGGACACGCTTGCGGCCATGGCCGAGGTTCTGGGTGACCGGCAGGCGGTTGTCGCGCGCGAGCTTACCAAGACCTTCGAGGAGTTACGGCGGGGTTCGTTGCCTGAGTTGGCTCAGCACTATGCGGAGGCTGGTGCGCCTAAGGGCGAGGTCGTCCTTTGCGTGGCGCCGCCTACAGAGAAGGCCGAAGCGAGCGAGGCGGACACGGACCAGATGCTGTTGGGACTGGCGGCTGAGATGCCAGCCGCGAAGGCTGCGGGGGAGGCGGCACGCATGACGGGACGCAAGAAATCCGAACTATACCAGCGGCTATTGGAGCTCAAAGCCAATGCCGGCGACGAGAGCTGAAGCCAGCCAACGTCGCCAGAAGGCCTATCGCAAGGGCCATTGGGGCGAGTGGCTCGCCGCTCTCGCGCTGACGCTCAAAGGTTATCGCATCGTGGCGCGGCGCCATCGCACGCCGCTCGGCGAGATCGATCTCATTGCCCGCAGGGGCGACATCGTTGCGATCGTCGAAGTAAAGGCCCGGCGTACGCTGGAGCAAGCGATGGATGCGGTCGCCTATGGCTCGCAGCGCCGGATCGATGGCGCTGCCACTCTCTGGCTGTCACGCCAGAAGGATTACGCCCGACTGACGCTACGCTACGATCTTGTCGCCATCCTGCCATGGCGGTGGCCGGTTCACGTCGAGAACCTTTACACCGGACGGGATTAGCGCCGCGTCACACGCATAGGCAGCCCGCCTTCTGGTTGTGTGGTGAGTTTCTGCACCGGCCAGGGCCTTGTCTCAGGCACCAGCTCGAACCGGTAGCGGGACATGAGAACCGCCAGCGCAATCATCGCCTCCTGCATGGCGAAGCTCGCGCCAATGCAGACGCGCGGGCCTGCACCGAAGGGCAGATACTGGAAGCGGCCGATCTCTTCGCGATTCTCGGGATAGAAGCGGGAGGGCCGGAAGGCTTCCGGATCATCCCAGAGCTTGCGGTGGCGGTGAACCGTCCAGGGCATGACCAGCACCTGCGTTCCGCGCTTGATCTTCAGGTCAGCGAAGGAATCATCCTCGATAGCCTCGCGGTTGATCGAAGGCGCCGGCGGATAGAGCCGCAGCGCTTCCTCGAACGAGGCTCGGGTGAGGGGCATCGCGTCCAGCCACTCGACCGGTGGGCGGTTGGAGGTCAGGACGCGGTCTATTTCCTGTTCGACCTTTTCACGCTCGGCAGGCAGGTTGGCGAGGCAGTAAAGTGTCCAGCCGAGTGCGCGGGCGGTGGTCTCGTGACCGGCGCCGATGAAGGTGATGATGTTGTCCTCGATCTCGGCGCGTGAAAGGCCATCCGGCCCCTGCGCACGAAGCAGGAGCGTCAGGAAATCTTCCGGGACCTCCGCTCCACTATCCAGCTTCTGTTGCCGCATCCGCATGGTTTCGGCGACGAGATTGCGGAAGTAGGCGAGCGACTTGCGTCCGAGGATACGTGTGAAGCGCGGCAGCCAGTCGGGTGCGCCGAGCAGATCAAGCGGATCAACGCGGCCCATGGTTTCGAAGAGCCTGTCGACCTGTGCGGAGAAATCTTCCGGGTCGCCCGCAATTTCACCAGAGAAAAGCGTGTCGGCCAGAATGTCGAAGGTGAGCATGGTCATGTCGCGGGAGATGTCCACGACTTCACCAACCTTGTCTTCATAGCGGTCGGCGAACAGTTCCGACTGTTGCAACATGGAGCCGGCAAAACCCGCGATATGGCGCGGGGTAAAGACCGGCGCCATGGCCTTGCGCGATCGCTTCCAGACTTCGCCTTCCGCCGTCAGCAGGCCGTCGTGAAGGATCGGGCGGAGGATCTTCTGGCGGACCCGCGCCATCTTGTAGTTGCGGGCGTTTTCCACCAGCACATAGCGGATCAATCCCGGATCATTGGCGATGATGAGAGGGCCTCCAACGCCACCGGTGATCGAGATCCAGGGCTCGTTGTAGGACGGTTCACCCCACAGTTCGAGCGGATTGCGGTAGACGATCCGGACCATCTGCAATGCCGAAGGAGGCGTCTGCCTCGGGCTCGGAGCGGGTGGACGGAACGAGTGAACAGTCGATGTCGGTATATCCATGAAGGTTACTTATGTGCGGCCAGGGGCACATACAACGCGCAGCACAGAATCCGGTTTCTATAGGTTAGCAAAGAAGCTTCATGAAACGGGTGAGGACAACCGAGAAAAAGTTAAAATGTGATCTATGTCATTTGCAACGGCGAGTAGCTCTGATGATATATCAGTGAAGGAACGAGTGTTTCTATCGAGACGACGCCAAACGGTGCCGGGAGGCATGCAATGAAGAGTGACTTTGCCGCAGCGAAGGTGCTTCTGGAACTGACGCGCGAAGAGCTCTGTGGCGATGATCCAACCAGCGAGAAGATGCGTGATGTGATCGACCTGGTCATTCAGGCGCTGACCAGAGCCCAGAAGCGCGGCAGGGAGGCGCAGGTCATCCCGTTTCCCACTCATACTGCAGCGAGTTGAACCTCAGGGGTGGGCGAAACTCCGGTGTTGCTCTGGCGAATCATGAATTCGTCGCGCGGAGCTGATTCTGAGCTATCATTGAAAGTCTGACTGCAATGCAGAAAGGCTCTTGTCGGTCGGGCTGAATTTCAAGGGAGGTTGGGAAACTTCAGGTCAGATACTGAAGGATTTGGTGGAGCCAAGCGGGATCGAACCGCTGACCTCTTGCATGCCATGCAAGCGCTCTCCCAGCTGAGCTATGGCCCCATCCGTCGGTCAGTCAGTGACGTCGTCGACGTGATGTGGGGGCTTCTAACGTTGGCTGACGGGATAATCAAGCCCCCAAATTCAATTTCCTGCGGGATAGTGAAACTCATTCCACAGGCCCTGCTGTTGTCCAGTCAGGGAGGCTGTTCCCAAAGTGCTATACTCCGGGAACAGCAAGGCAATCAGCGCTCGTCGTCCTCGTTGCTGACGCCGATGATTCCGGTCACGTCGTCCTCGTCTTCCTCATCTTCGAGGAAGGTGTCGTCGTCGTCGCCGAGATCAACGTCTTCGTCGTCGCCGAGATCGGGAAGAACATCGTCGTCTGAGGTGATGACGTCATCGTTCTCCGCATCCTCGAGGGATACGATCTCCGGTGCATCATCATCATCCAGCGGCTTCTGATCGACTTCCTCTTCCTCTTCCACCTGCGATTCCATCACGGTCTCGAAGTAGCTGCGAGGATAGGAATGACCGGTGTAAGGAGAAACGATCGGGTCCTTGTTCAGGTCATAGAATTTGCGGCCCGTTTCCGGGCAAATGCGTTTGGTGCCAAGTTCAGGTTTAGCCACCGTAATGCCTCTTGGGTTCGTTAGGCCACATCAGCCGCCAGTATGGGGCGGAGCGCGCCCAGCTGGATAGTCGCCATCGGTATTTTGCACCCCATACCCACAGATCTTGACGCTGTAAAGCCTTCTTGGCCGTGTAAACGGCAAGGCTCGCAACAGGTTGCAAGAAGGGGTGACCGGACAGCAGTGCCATGATAGACGCAGCAGCATTATGGCGCCCCGGAGAGTTCCATGAGCAGCAGTCAAAATCCTCACCCCGCGATCAGCCGCAGGTCGGAAGGCCTGAAGGGCCAGGTGCGGGTGCCAGGCGACAAGTCCATTTCGCACCGCGCGCTCCTTTTTGCGGGGCTGGCATCGGGCGAAAGCCGGATCACGGGCCTGCTTGAAGGAGAGGATGTGCTGCGCACCGGCGCCGCCATGCGGGCGATGGGCGCAAAGATCCGGCAGGATGGTGTCACCTGGACTGTTCAAGGCGTTGGCAACGGCTGCCTGCTTGAGCCTCGCGAAGACCTGGATTTCGGCAATGCCGGCACCGGGTCGCGACTCACCATGGGTCTGGTCGGGACCTATGACATGAAGACCCGCTTCGTTGGCGATGCTTCGCTCTCGAAGCGCCCAATGGCGCGCGTTCTAGATCCACTCCGCGAAATGGGAGCGCAGGTGCTGGAGGCGCAGCAGGGCGAACGGCTGCCGATCACGCTGCAGGGCCCCCGTCATGGAACGGCGATCACCTATCGTGTGCCGATGCCTTCCGCGCAGGTGAAGTCGGCCGTGCTGCTTGCCGGGCTCAATGTTGCCGGTATCACAACGGTTATCGAACCTGTCATGACCCGCGACCATACGGAAAAGATGCTGGCAGGCTTCGGTGCGGCGATCGAGGTCGAGACAGACGGGAACGGCGTCCGCCACATCCGATTGCAGGGCCAGGGCAGGCTCGTCGGACAGACGATCGACGTGCCCGGCGATCCTTCATCGGCGGCCTTCCCGCTGGTCGCCGCCCTGATCACGGAAGGTTCGGATGTCGTCATCGAGAACGTGCTTCTGAATCCCACCCGCACGGGGCTTATCCTCACGCTGCAGGAGATGGGCGGCGATATCGAGTTCCTGAACATCCGTTCGCAGGGCGGCGAGAAGGTAGCTGACCTGCGGGTGCGCTCGTCGAGCCTCAAGGGTGTCGAAGTGCCGGCTGATCGCGCACCTTCGATGATCGACGAATATCCGGTGCTCGCGATTGCAGCGAGCCTTGCGGAAGGCGAGACGCGGATGCCCGGCATCGGCGAGCTGCGCGTCAAGGAATCGGATCGTCTCTCGGCTGTGGCTGAAGGGCTAAGGGCGAATGGCGTCGAGTGCACTGAGGGGGAGGATTATCTCGTCGTGAAGGGATATCCCGGGGGCAAGGGGCTCGGGGACGGAACTGTCGCCACGCATCTGGATCACCGCATTGCGATGAGCTTCCTCGTGCTGGGTCTCGCAACGGAAAAGCCGGTGACGGTTGATGACGATGGGATGATCGCGACAAGCTTCCCGGAGTTTCATTCACTCATGAAAAGCATTGGCGCCAGGATCCAAGGCAAGGAAGAGGAACAGGTATGAGCGGGCTGGTGATTGCAATAGATGGTCCGGCGGCTTCCGGCAAGGGAACGCTGGCGCGGCGGATCGCGGCCCACTACCGCCTCAACCATCTCGACACGGGCCTCTCCTATCGTGCCGTCGCCAAGGCGCTGCTTGATGCAGGCCTGCCACTCGATGACGTGGAGCATGCCGAGGATGCGGCACACGGGGTGGATCTTGGTAAGATCGACCGAACCGTGCTGTCGGCCAATGAGGTGGGTGAAGCCGCATCGAAGGTTGCCGTCATCTCCTCGGTGCGGCGTATCCTCGTTGAAAAGCAGCGGGCGTTTGCGACAACGCCGCCCGGCGCGGTGCTCGATGGCCGGGACATCGGCACCGTCGTCTGCCCAAGCGCTGATGTGAAGATCTATCTCACCGCCGACCCGAGGGTGCGGGCAGAGCGTCGGTGGCGGGAGATCGAGGCCAAGGGTCTCAAGGCTGATTTCGAGGCGATCCTCGCCGATATCGAGCAGCGAGACGCACGCGACATGAACCGCGCCGACAGTCCTCTGAAGCCGGCAGAGGATGCGCACTTGCTAGACAGCAGTAAAATGGATATAGACTCCGCGTTTCTCGCGGCTTGCGGCATCATCGATAGCGTATTGGCGTCGAGGAAATAAGATAGCATGAACAGTTCCTGCCGATCCTGATGGGCCGGCAGCTATTGTTACAGGAACCCGGTTTGCCTGCATTTTTGCACCGGAACTGCCGCAATAGCGGCTAGACCCCGAGGGGTCGGATGCTGGCAAACCTGACGCAACACTAACCGCCCGGTGCCTGCCCCGAGGGGCGTTTCAGGAGTTTCAATGTCATCATTCAATCCGTCTCGCGACGATTTTGCGAGCCTTCTCGACGAATCCTTCGGCGCAGAAGCCGCTGTTGAAGGTTCCGTCGTAAAGGGCATCATTACGGCCATCGAAAAAGACATGGCCATCATTGATGTCGGTCTGAAAGTAGAAGGCCGCGTTCCGCTCAAGGAATTCGGCGCGAAGGCCAAGGACGGCCAGCTGAACGTCGGCGACGAAGTCGAGGTTTACGTCGAGCGCATCGAAAACGCGCTTGGCGAAGCGATGCTGAGCCGTGAAAAGGCTCGCCGCGAAGAGAGCTGGGTTCGCCTGGAAGAGAAGTTCAACAAGAACGAGCGCGTTGAAGGCGTCATCTTCAACCAGGTCAAGGGTGGCTTCACGGTCGACCTCGACGGCGCTGTTGCGTTCCTGCCGCGCAGCCAGGTGGACATCCGCCCGATCCGCGACGTTGGTCCGCTCATGCACACGCCGCAGCCGTTCGAAATCCTCAAGATGGACAAGCGCCGCGGCAACATCGTTGTTTCGCGCCGTACCGTTCTCGAAGAGAGCCGTGCCGAGCAGCGTTCCGAGATCGTCCAGAACCTCGAAGAGGGTCAGGTCGTTGAGGGCGTTGTCAAGAACATCACCGACTACGGTGCGTTCGTTGACCTCGGTGGCATCGACGGTCTGCTGCATGTCACCGACATGGCCTGGAGGCGCGTCAACCACCCGACCGAGATCCTCAACATCGGTCAGACGGTCAAGGTTCAGATCATCCGCATCAACCAGGAAACGCACCGCATTTCCCTTGGTATGAAGCAGCTTGAGGCTGATCCGTGGGATGGCATTGGCGCCAAGTACCCGCTCGGCAAGAAGGTTTCCGGTCGCGTGACGAACATCACCGACTACGGTGCATTCGTCGAGCTGGAGCCGGGCATCGAAGGCCTGATCCACGTTTCGGAAATGTCCTGGACCAAGAAGAACGTTCACCCCGGCAAGATCCTGTCCACGACGCAGGAAGTCGAGGTTGTTGTTCTCGAGGTGGATCCGGTCAAGCGCCGCATCTCGCTGGGCCTCAAGCAGACGCTCGAGAACCCATGGGAAGCTTTCGCTCGCAACCATCCGGTTGGTTCGGAAGTCGAAGGCGAAGTCAAGAACAAGACCGAGTTCGGCCTGTTCATTGGTCTCGATGGCGACGTGGACGGCATGGTTCACCTCTCCGACCTCGACTGGTCCCGTCCGGGCGAGCAGGTCATCGAAGAGTACAACCGTGGCGACGTGGTCAAGGCTCAGGTTCTCGATGTGGACATCGAGAAGGAGCGCATTTCGCTCGGCATCAAGCAGCTCGGCCGTGACACCATCGGTGAAGCTGCCGCTTCGGGCGAACTCCGCAAGGGCGCAATCGTCACCTGTGAAGTCATCGGTGTTAAGGACGGCGGCCTCGACGTTCGTCTCGTCGACCACGACATCGAGAGCTTCATCAAGCGTGCCGACCTGTCCCGTGACCGCGACGAGCAGCGCCCAGAGCGCTTCTCCGTTGGCCAGAAGGTTGACGCTCGCGTAACCGTCTTCGACAAGAAGACCCGCAAGCTCAGCGTTTCGATCAAGGCTCTGGAAATCGCGGAAGAGAAGGAAGCCGTTGCACAGTACGGATCTTCGGATTCGGGTGCTTCGCTCGGCGACATTCTCGGTGCGGCTCTGCGCAAGCAGCAGGAAGACCAGGACTAAGATCGCTTCCGATCTCTGATATCGAGCCCCGCGTGTCATGCACGCGGGGCTTTTTTGTTGGTGGAGGCTTGTCGAGCTTAAGCGCCATTCATCGCCCGGCTTCTTCCCAATAAGGCAGAAATCCGCCATACGAAGAGAAGGCATCTAAGGGGAACACAATCCCGTGGCAGGAAAACGCGTTCTTTTGATCATTGGCGGCGGCATTGCTGCCTACAAGTGTCTCGACCTCATCCGCCGGCTGCGCGAGCGCGGCTATGCGGTTCGCTGCGTCATGACGGAAGCCGCGCAGCAGTTCATCACGCCGCTCTCCGTTGGCGCGCTTTCAGCCGACCATGTCTTCCTCGACCTGTTTGATCGCGCGGACGAGCATGATGTCGGGCATATCCGGCTCTCACGTGAAGCTGACCTTATCGTCGTGGCGCCTGCAACCGCCGACCTGATGGCGAAGCTCGCCAATGGTCACGCCAACGATCTCGCATCCGCCGTGCTGATGGCTACGGACAAGCCTGTGCTGATGGCTCCTGCCATGAACCCGCGTATGTGGTCGCATCCCGCGACGCGCCGCAATCGCGTGACGCTGGAAGCGGATGGCGTCCGTTTCGTCGGCCCGAACAAGGGCGAGATGGCGGAAAGCGGCGAGGCAGGGGAAGGCCGAATGGCGGAGCCCCTCGAAATCGTGGCGGCGATCGAAGCGCTGCTCAATCCCAAGGATCAGCCCCTTGCCGGTAAGCGGATCGTCATGACGTCCGGTCCGACGCATGAGCCGATCGACCCGGTGCGCTATATCGCAAACCGTTCTTCCGGAAAGCAGGGGCACGCGCTGGCAGCTGCACTCGCGGCGTTAGGCGCTGACGTGCATCTAGTGTCAGGGCCGGTCACCATCCCTGACCCGGCTGGAGTGACGACCTATCACGTCGAGACGGCGCGCGAGATGCTGGCGCAGGTGGAAGGGCTTCTTCCGGCGGATGCGGGGATTTTTGTGGCGGCTGTCGCCGACTGGCGCACCGACAATGAAGCCTCGCAGAAGATGAAGAAGGAAAAGGGAAAGCCAGTGCCGTCACTGTCGCTGGTGGAAAATCCCGACATTCTTGCCACCATCGGACATCACGCGCAGCGTCCGGGACTGGTGGTCGGTTTTGCTGCCGAGACCAATGATGTGATCGACAATGCCAAGGGCAAGCTTGTTCGCAAGGGTGCGGACATGATCGTCGCCAATGACGTGTCACATGGCAGCGGCATCGGGCCGAGCGGGGTCATGGGTGGGGATCGCAACCGCGTCCACCTAGTCTCGGCGGATGGTGTCGAAAGCCTGGACGAGGCCAGCAAGGACGAGATCGCCCGGCAACTCGCTGCAAAGATTGCCGAGGCGCTGACGCGGTAGGCAGAAGGACCGGTGCGAAATCGAACCGGTCCTTTCACTTGTCAGGCTGCTTCCGCTGCTGCTCGGATAGCGGAGATGTTCGCGCGGTAAGTCTCTTCGCTGTTGCCCTTGAAAACGGCAGAACCGGCAACGAGGATGTTTGCGCCGGCGGCGGCAATTACCTGTGCGTTGGCTGGAGTCACGCCGCCATCCACTTCGATGTCGATCGGGCGGTCGCCCACAAGCGCTTTGACCTGGCGGATCTTTTCCAGCATGGCCGGGATGAAGGCCTGGCCACCGAAGCCAGGGTTCACGGTCATGACGAGGATGAGGTCGAGATCGTCCACCACATGCTCGATGGCGGAGACGGGCGTCGCAGGATTGAGCGAAACGCCAGCCTTGATGCCGAGGCCGCGGATCGCCTGCAGCGAACGGTGGAGGTGCGGGCCAGCCTCAGCGTGCACCGTCAGGATATCGCAGCCGGCGTCGGCAAAGGCCCCGAGATAGGGATCGGCGGGCGCGATCATCAGGTGGCAGTCGAATACCTTGTCCGTGCGATTGCGGATCGACTTCACGATGCCGGGGCCAAAGGTGATGTTCGGCACGAAATGGCCGTCCATCACATCGAGATGGATCCAGTCGGCTCCGGCCCGTGCGACGGTCTCCACTTCCTCGCCGAGGCGGGAGAAATCCGCTGAAAGAATGGAGGGCGCGATGGCGATGGGACGGTTGTTGCTCATGGCTGTTCCAGCTTGTTTGGCGTCGTCGTTCTGGATCGACTAGCGGCTCAGGTGCGGCTTGTCGAGGTGCAATCGTTTTGCAGCGGCATTGCGGCGCTCGTCCACAAACATGCGTTGCGGCTCATCAGCCGATCAGGCAAGCTCCGTGCCGCTTGCCATCTGATTTGTCCGCACCTGTTTGTCACAATAACCGTCTATGGAAGAGCGAGCGAGAGAAAACGCAATGCGCTTTGCCATCTACTACACCCCTCCAGCCGATCATCCACTGACCATGACTGCTGAACGATGGCTGCAGCGCAGCGCATTCCCGGGCAGGTCCGTGGAGCCTTTGATCGTGGAGGCGTTTTCTGGGGAAGAAATAACGGAGCTGACGGCAGAGCCGCGGCGCTACGGCTTCCATGCGACGATGAAGGCTCCGTTTCGGCTTGCTGATGGTGTGAGCCAGGCGGAGCTCAGGGCCGAACTGGAAACGCTGGCGCTTGCAAGAAAGCCCTTCGCCCAGAAGATGAAGGTTTCGCGGATCGGGCGGTTCTTTGCGATCGTGCCCGATGGGCCGTCACCCGAACTTAGCGAACTTGCGGATGAGGCGGTGAGGTGTTTCGAGCGGTTCCGCGCACCGCTGACGGACGCGGAATTCCAGCGACGGGAACCGGAGAAGCTTTCGGCATCAGAGCTGCAGAACCTGCGGACGTGGGGCTACCCGCATGTTTTCGCCGATTTCCGCTTCCATATGACACTCACGGGAAAAGTGCCGGAAGACAAAGCCGAGAAAGTGCAGTCAGTGCTCGAGACGATTTTCAATCCGCTGCTGGAGGAGCCGCTCGAAATCGGCGGGTTCGCCCTGTTCGCGCAGCCAGGTGCAGATCAGCCGTTCCATGTCGAAGTCATGAATGCCTTCGCGGCGAGAGAGGAAGTCGCCTGATGGCTGGTGAGCTGGTTCTGAGTAACGCGCGTATCGTTCTGCCTGACGAGGTCGTTCTGGGTAGCGTTGTCGTGCGCGATGGCAGGATTGCCGAAGTCAGCGAAGGTGTGGCGCGAACCGGCGAGGACATGAACGGCGACTTCATCATCCCCGGACTGGTGGAGCTGCACACCGATCACATCGAAACCCACTATGCGCCGCGTCCGGGTGTGCGCTGGAACCCCAAGGCAGCCGTGCAGGCGCATGATGCGCAGATCGCGGCTTCGGGCATCACCACTGTTTTTGACGCGCTCCGCTGCGGTATGGATGATTTTGCGGATCTGACTGGCGATGACATGGGCAAGCTCGCCGACGCGATTGTCCAGTCGAGTGCTGCGGGCACGTTGCGGGCGGAACATTTCATCCACCTGCGATGCGAGGTTTCGGCACCTGATTGCCTCGATACGTTCGAAGCGTTCCGCGAATTGCCTGCGATTCGCATGGCTTCGCTCATGGACCATGCGCCGGGTCAGCGGCAGTTCTCATCGCTGGAGAAATACGCCGAATACTACCAGAAGAAGCTGAACCTGAATGACGTGGAGTTCCGTCGCTTCTGCGCTGAGCGCGTGCGGCAGTCGGAGGAGAATTCCCGCTCCAACCGCCGGGCCATTGCCGCAGCCTCTAGCGGGCGGAATATTGTCCTCGCCAGCCACGACGATGCTACGCTTGCCCATGTCGAGGAAGCAATCGGTGATGGTGTGAGCGTGGCAGAGTTCCCAACGACTATTGAAGCGGCACTGGCCTCCCGCGAAGCCGGCATGGCTGTGCTGATGGGAGCGCCCAATCTTGTGCGCGGTGGGTCACACTCCGGCAATGTCTCTGCGCGGGAGCTGGCGGAGCGCGGCTGTCTCGACATTCTCTCTTCGGACTACATTCCGTTCAGTCTGCTGCAGGCGGGCTTCCTGGTGAGCGAACTCATCGATGGGGTGAGCCTGCCGCAAGGCATTGCCATGGTGACGCGCAATCCTGCCCGGGCGGCCGGGCTGACGGATCGTGGCGCGATCGAAGCGGGCATGCGCGCAGATCTGGTGCGCGTCGAGCTTGGAAATGGTATTCCCGTCGTTAGGTGTGTCTATCGGGAGGGGGTGCGCGTAGCGTGAATTTCATGATGTCTGAGCGAACCGATCCGCCAGAGGATTTGATCGGTGGCGGTGTCGTCGTAGCCGTTGTTGGCCCGTCGGGCGCAGGCAAGGATTCAGTGATGAACCATGCCCGCGAGCGGCTGGGCGACCTTGCGAAGGACGTTTCCTTCGTCCGCCGCGTCATCACGCGGGAAGCCAACCGCAACACGGAAGACCATGACAGCGTCGACGAGGAGAAGTTCCAGCGGATGGTGGCGGAAGGGGCATTCGCCGCGCACTGGTTCGCAAACGGTCTCTCCTACGGGCTTCCCGTTTCCATGGATCGGTTTGTCGAGGGTGGTGGTATCGTTGTGGCGAATGTTTCACGTGCGGCGATCGTTCAGCTGAGGCAGCGCTATGCGTATGTTCTTCCCGTTGTGATCACCGCGCCGGCCGACGTGCTGGCGGAGCGATTGCGCAAGCGGGGCCGCGAGGGGACCGAGGCCATTGCGGAGCGGTTGAAGCGTGCGGAAGCCAGCGAATTGGCCGTTGAAGGCGAGATGACCATCGTCAATGATGGTACTCTGGATGAAGCAAGCGAGAAGTTCATCGCGGCGCTGCGCAAAGCCCGCGCGTGGAGCGATGTCGCCGATTCACTCTGAGATCCTGTTCGAAGAAGATGTTCAAGGCTGGAACCATCGACTGTTAAACACGTTGGAATGACAACGATCACAGCAGAGGAACCAGATCATGAATTGGAACCAGGTCGAAGGTAATTGGGAAGAGTTCAAGGGCAAGGTGCAGAAGCAGTGGGGCAAGCTCACCAACGATGATCTTGATGTTATCAAGGGTAATCGCAAGGAGCTCTCCGGTAAACTGCAGAAGCACTATGGAAAGGCTCAGGAAGACGTAGAACGCGAGATCGACGACTGGTCGAGCCGGCTCTAAACTCTTGGTCTAGCTGATCAATGATGGCCTGCGGCTGAAGAAGCCGCAGGCCATTTTCTATTGCGCCATGCAATCCACGAAGGACGTGGCGAGGCTTTCGATCATGTTGAAATAGAGGTCGGGGCCGTCTTCCAGGTTCGCACCGAGCGGGTCGAGCTGGCCTGCCTTGGCATTCGTACCCTCGGTCACCACGGTGACGATCCTCGGCTCAAACTGCGGTTCGGCGAAGACGCAGGCTGCATTCGCTGACGCAATTTTCTCCTGGATTTCCTTGACGCGCTGGGCGCTTGGCGGCGCCTCCGGATTGACGCTGATGCTTCCGGCCGGCTGGAGCCCGAAACGGTCTTCAAAGTAGTGATAGGCGTCGTGGAAGACGATGAAGCGCTTTTCCTTCACGCTCGCAAGCCTGGCGTTCGTCTCCTCGATCAATGTTGCGAGACGCTGGTCCACCGCTTCTGCATTCTGCTCATACGTCGAAGCATTGGTAGGATCAGCCTCAGAGAGCGTCTTTGCCACTTGCTTCACGATCACCCGCGCATTTTCAGGATCAAGCCAGAGGTGCATGTCCTTGCTGCCGTGATCGTGATCGTGATCTTCATGCGCGTCATGATCATGGTCATGGTGCTCGAATGATCCGCCTTCGCGAACATCAAGCAGGGTCAGGCCTTGCGTTTCCGACAAGGTGACGACAGTAGCGTTCGCCGCGAGCGACTCGAGCGGTTTTGTAAGAAACGTCTCCAGTTCATCACCGACCCAGAAGACCACCTTCGCCCCTTCAAGCATCCGGGCTTCCGAGGGGCGGAGCGAATAGGTGTGTGGAGAACCGGCGCCCTTCACCAGTAGATCCGGCTTTCCGGTATCACCCATGACAGCGGCAACAAGCGAGTGGATCGGCTTGATGGAGGCTACGACGCCGTCCATCGCCATAGTGGAACTGGCAAGAAAGATGCTGGCGAATGCGGTGGCGGCGGTGAGCTTTAGGGTTTTCATCGTGCCTCTGTATGTAATAACATAACGTCCAGTTGTGTTATGCTATAACGTATGGCATAGGGTGCTGCAAGACAGCGGGAACAAAAATGCGCGCAGACCACGGCAAGTCAGAAACCCTGGTGGAACTTTCCAATGCGGGGCTCCATCGCGGCGGGCGCTGGCTCGTGCGCGGTGTGGATCTTGCGGTTCGCCGCGGCGAGATTGTCACGCTCATCGGCCCGAACGGGTCCGGCAAGAGCACCACGATCAAGATGGCGCTGGGCATCTGGAAACCCGATGAGGGCGCCGTGAAGTCCAAGCCGGCCCTGCGCGTCGGCTATGTACCGCAGAAGGTGGCGATCGACTGGACGCTGCCGCTGTCGGTCGAGCGGCTGATGACGCTCACCGGGCCGCTGCCAGAGTCGCGCATCCGGGAAGCCATGCAGGCGGCGGGTATAGAACATCGCGCCAAGGCTGAAGTGCAGACACTTTCTGGAGGTGAGTTTCAGCGCGCGCTGCTGGCGCGTGCGCTCGCCCGTGAGCCGGAGCTTCTCGTGCTGGACGAACCCGTTCAGGGCGTGGACTTTACCGGCGAGATCGCAATCTACCAGCTCATCCGCGAGATCCGCGATAGGATCGGTTGCGGCATTCTTCTGATCTCTCACGACCTCCATGTGGTAATGGCGGAGACGGATACGGTGGTTTGCCTGAATGGCCACGTCTGCTGTCGCGGTGCACCCGCGCAGGTGCTGGAAAGCCCGGAATATGTTCGCCTGTTTGGTGCTCGCGCTGCCGAGACACTGGCGATCTACCGGCATCATCACGACCATACGCATCTTGCCGATGGAACGGTGCGGCTGGCGGACGGAACAATTACCGACAGCTGTGGGCATGACGACCATCATCATCACCACCATCATGACCATGATCACTCGCATGGGCATCAGCACAAGGGAGACGCGTGATGCTGGATGATTTCTTCACGCGCGCGCTCATCGCCGGTGTCGGCATCGCGCTGGCGGCGGGGCCGCTCGGCTGCTTCGTCGTCTGGCGGCGGATGGCCTATTTCGGCGACACCATGGCCCATTCGGCACTGCTCGGCGTCGCGCTGGCGGTCATGTTCCAGATCAATGTCGTTGCAGGCGTTTTCGTGGTCGCGACTGTCGCCTCGCTCGCACTGCTGCTGCTGCAAAAGCAGGAAGCGCTCTCAACGGATGCGTTGCTCGGCATTCTGTCCCACTCCACGCTCGCCATCGGTCTCGTTATGGTTGCCTTCATGAGCACCGTCCGGTTCGACCTGATGGGCCTGCTGTTCGGCGATATTCTCGCCGTCTCGAAGCTTGACCTCGCGCTGATCTGGGGCGGCGGGGCTGCAGTGCTCGCCATCCTGGCGTGGCTCTGGAAGCCGCTGCTTGCCGCGACGGTCAATCCGGAGATCGCCGAAGCCGAGGGGCTTCGCCCGGAACGCGCACGGATCATCTTCATGCTGCTGATGGCGGCCGTGATCGCGATCGCGATGAAGGTCGTCGGCATCATGCTCATCACGTCGCTGCTGATCATTCCGGCGGCAACGGCGCGGCGGCTTTCCGCAACGCCCGAAATGATGGCTATCGTTGCGGCGCTGGCCGGAGCTGTAGCCGTGGTCGTGGGCCTAACCGGCTCCCTGCAGTTCGATACGCCGTCCGGTCCCTCGATCGTGGTGGCGGCGCTTTTGCTTTTCCTCCTCAGCATTGCCCGGCTCCCATGGCGGGGCCGGCGGGAGACCATCTGAAATGACAGCCCTGTCGCATCCTGATCTGACCCGGAACCAGGCCCTTGTGCTGAAGGCGCTAGACAGCGCCGAGGGACCGCTTGGCGCCTACGCCATTCTTGACGCGCTGCGAGACAAGGGTTTTCGGGCGCCGCTGCAGGTCTATCGCGCGCTCGACAAGCTGTTGGAGTTCGGTCTCGTACATCGCCTCGAGAGCATCAATGCGTTCGTCGCCTGCGCGCACCCGGAATGCCATGCGCATTCAACCATCGCCTTCGCGATCTGCGAGAAGTGCGGGAAGGTGTCGGAGTTCGGCGACAAGGAAGTGGAGGGACGGCTCGAAAGCTGGGCCAGGGCGCACAACTTCAAGGCCTCGAAGACGACGATCGAGATCCGCGGCCGCTGTGAAAAATGCGCCGAAGAGGCGGCTTGACCCGCAAATGAAAAGAGCGCCCCGAGAGGCGCCCTTAAAGTTTCAGGCCTGCGGCTGCGTGAACTGGCCGGTCGGACGGTAGGTCCAAAGATAGGTCGGCAGGATCGCGTGCAGCGAGTGGCGCTCGACACCCATGGCCTCCAGCGTGCGGCCTTCACCCTTGGCTGCATCAGAAACGACATTGTCGGTCTGCAGCATGTTCACCTGATCAACCGTCAGAAGCGGCTTCGGCAGCATGCCGAGGATGCTCGCCTGAAGGCGGGCGATCGACCACGGGATGGATACGAGCATCTTCTTGCGGCCGATGATCTCCAGCATGTCTTCCATGCACTCGCGGAACGTCAGGACGTGCGGTCCGCCGAGTTCGTAGGTGCCAGCGGCAAGCTCGCCGTCAGCCGCCTTCGCGTAGGCTTCGGCAACGTCAGCTGCATAGACCGGCTGGAATTTGGTGTGTCCGCCGCCGATCAGCGGAATGAAGGGCGACAAGCGGGCCATGTTGGCGAAGCGGTTGAAGAACTGGTCTTCCGGGCCGAACACGATGGATGGGCGCATGATGACGGCATCCGGCATGGCCTTCAGCACGGCCTGTTCGCCATGGGCCTTGCTGCGGGCGTAACCGGCAGAAGACTGGATGTCGGCACCGATTGCCGAAGTGTGGGTCAGTGTTGCGCCAGCAGCTGCGGCTGCTTCAGCAACGGCGCGGGCGCCTGCCACGTGGAGCGCGCCGTAGTTCTGGCGGCCCGACTCGTAGAGGATGCCGACGAGGTTGATGACGTGGTCCGCACCGGCGACAGCGCGATCCACCGACCAGCGGTAGCGCAAGTTCGCCTGGATCGGCTGCACCTGACCCATGTTGCCGAGGGTCTGGACCCAGATTGCCCTGTGCGGATCGCGACAGGCCACGCGAACACGATATCCCCGGCGCGCAAGCGCCTGTACGACGTAGCGGCCAAGGAAGCCGGTACCGCCGAAAACCGTTACAAGCTTGGGTTTATCGCTGATCATGACCATAGATGCCTCGAGGTGGGCTCAACATAAATCTTCAGGCCGCTTCATAATCCCCTTTGCTGCCAAACGCAAAGGGTAGAAGCACTTCGAAATTCCCCGATACCCCCAATTGATTCGGGGCTGAAACTTGGAAAAATGAGCTGAAAAGCCTATATGTTAGCTGTGCGAAGGCCCTCGATTCGTCGCGCTCCTGCGATGCCTTCAGAAAAGCCTCCATGACGAAAGCTGTTCATGAACGACACGCCAGAAACTAACCGCGGCGCTAACGCCGAATATGGTGCTGAATCAATCAGGGTGCTGAAGGGGCTCGATGCCGTCCGCAAGCGTCCCGGCATGTATATCGGTGACACGGATGACGGATCCGGCCTCCACCACATGGTGTATGAGGTGGTCGACAACGCGATCGACGAGGCCCTCGGGGGCTGGGCGACGCGCGTCACGGTTACTCTCAATCCCGATGGTTCCTGCACCGTTACCGACAACGGACGCGGCATTCCTACCGGCATCCATAAGGGCGAAGGGGTTTCCGCGGCTGAAGTGATCATGACGCAGCTGCACGCGGGCGGCAAGTTCGACCAGAACTCCTACAAGGTCTCTGGTGGTCTGCACGGCGTGGGCGTTTCGGTGGTGAATGCGCTGTCGATCTGGCTCAAGCTCAAGATTCGCCGTGACGGCAAGATCCATGAGATGAGCTTCACGCATGGTGTGGCGGATGCGCCGCTGGCCGTAACCGGCGCGTGCGGCGATGAAACCGGAACCGAAGTGACGTTCCTGCCGTCGCCCGAGACCTTCACCATGGTGGAGTTCAACTTCGAGACGCTGGAGCGGCGTCTGCGCGAGCTCGCGTTCCTGAATTCCGGCGTGCACATCGTGCTGACGGATGCGCGCCATGCGGATCCGAAGGTGCAGGAATTCGTCTACGAGGGCGGTATCGTCGAGTTCGTGAAGTACATCGACCGTGCCAAGAAGCCGCTGATCACCGAGCCGATCTCGATCGGAAACGAGAAGGACGGCATCACGGTAGAAGTGGCCATGTGGTGGAACGATTCCTACCACGAGACGGTGCTCGCCTTCACCAACAACATTCCTCAGCGTGACGGCGGTACGCACCTTGCCGGCTTCAGGGCGGCGCTTACGCGTCAGGTCACGTCCTATGGCGAGAGCTCCGGCCTCACCAAGAAGGAAAAGGTTTCGGTCACGGGTGACGACTGCCGCGAAGGCCTGACGGCCGTGCTGTCGGTCAAGGTTCCGGATCCCAAGTTCTCCTCCCAGACCAAGGACAAGCTGGTTTCGTCGGAAGTCCGTCCGGTCGTCGAAAGCCTCGTCAACGAGGCGCTTGCTACCTGGTTCGAAGAGCATCCGGCTGAGGCGAAGGTGCTGGTCGCAAAAGTGATCGAAGCAGCCGCAGCCCGCGAAGCCGCGCGCAAGGCGCGCGAGCTTACCCGCCGAAAGGGTGCGCTCGATATCGCATCACTGCCCGGCAAGCTCGCGGATTGTCAGGAGCGGGATCCGGCCAAGTCCGAAATCTTCATCGTCGAGGGTGACTCCGCAGGCGGCTCAGCGAAGAGCGGACGTTCGCGCAAGAACCAGGCGATCCTGCCGCTGCGCGGTAAGATCCTGAACGTCGAGCGCGCGCGTTTCGATCGCATGCTGTCGTCCGAGATGATCGGCACGCTGATCACGGCGCTTGGCACCGGCATTGGCAAGGACGAGTTCAACGCGGACAAGCTGCGCTACCACAAGATCATCATCATGAGCGATGCTGACGTGGACGGTGCACATATTCGTACGCTTCTGCTCACCTTCTTCTTCCGGCAGATGCCGGAGATCATCGAGCGCGGCCACCTCTATATCGCGCAGCCGCCGCTCTACAAGGTGACGCGCGGCAAGTCGTTCCAGTACATCAAGAACGAACTGGCCTTCGAAGAATTCCTGATCGATTCCGGTCTGCAGGATGCCAAGCTGGAGCTTGCCAATGGCGAGGTCCGTTTTGCTGGCGATCTGCGTGAGATCGTTGAGGAAGCCCGCAGCCTGCGCACCCTGGTGAACGGTTTGCACACCCGCTACAACCGTTCAGTGGTCGAGCAGGCGGCAATTGCCGGTGCACTCAATGCCGACGTTCTGAAGGACCCGGAGAAGGCCGCGGCTGCTGCTGCCTATGTGGCGCGCCGCCTGGATCTGATTTCCGAAGAGACGGAGCGGGGCTGGGAAGGCCGCGTCAATCCTGACTACGAAGGCGTTGGCGGTTACCAGTTCGAGCGTACGGTGCGTGGCGTGCGTGACATCGTCGTGCTCGACGCTGCGCTGATCAATTCAGCCGACGCGCGGGCGATCGACCGTTATACGCCGAGGCTGCAGGATGTGTTCGCGAAGCCTCCGGTTCTGCGTCGCAATGACAAGACCGAGCCGGTGACAGGTCCTGTCTCGCTACTTGAGGCCGTGCTTGCAACGGGCCGCCGTGGCCTCACCGTCCAGCGATACAAGGGACTGGGCGAGATGAACGCGGAGCAGCTTTGGGAGACCACGCTCGATCCGAACGCGCGTTCGCTGCTGCAGGTGAAGGTCAACGATGCGACCGACGCCGATGCGCTCTTCGCACGGCTGATGGGTGACGAAGTCGAACCCCGCCGCGAGTTCATCCAGGACAATGCGCTTTCAGTGGCGAACCTGGATATCTGATCCTTCGCACAAGAAACAAAAAAGGCCGCCCGAGAGAGCGGCCTTTTTCTTGTCCTGCAGGAAAATCAGAACAGCGAGAAGTACTCGCGTTGCTCCCACTCCGAGACCGTCATCAGGTAGCGGCTCCATTCGGCGCGCTTGATGTGCGAGAAGTATGAGACGAAGTCTCCGCTGATAGCCGTCTTGTAGAACCCGTTGGCCTCAAAGGCCTCGATCGCTGCGATCAGGCTGGTGGGCAGAATGCGGGCATCGCTGTCATAGGGCGTTTCGACAGGCTCGGGCGCCTTGGCGTGACGCTCTATGCCATCGAGACCCGAGAGGATCTGCGAGGCGAAGTAGTAGTAAGGGTTGGCGGCCGGTTCAGCGATGCGGTTTTCGATGCGGCTCGCCTTGTCGCCGTGAGCGATGAGTGCGCGGATCATCGTTCCCTTGTTATCACGGCCCCACTGGATGCGGTCCGGCGCCAGCTGGAACGCCTGGTAACGCTTGTAGCCGTTGACGGTAGGCGTGGTCAGTATGCAGCTCTCGGCGGCATGGTCCAGAAGTCCGGCGATCCAGGCGCTGGCCGTCGGCGTCAGCAGTTCGTCGCCTTCGGGCATGAACAGGTTGCGGCGGGACTCCAGATCAACGATCGACTGGTGCAGGTGCCAGCCGCTGGCCATGCCGTTTTCCACCTTGGGGCGGCACATGAAGGTCGCGTGGAGGCCCATACGGGCACAGACCTGCTTCACCGTCGAGCGGAACAGCATCATCGTGTCCGCGTGGTTCATGGGTGAGTCCGGCTCGAAGGTGAACTCGCACTGGCTGGGGCCGAATTCCGCCTCCATGGAGCGGACCGGCATGCCGAGTTTCTGGCAGGCGCGGCGCAGTTCATCCATGACGAACTCGAGCGAGTCGTAACGGGCCTCGGTCAGGTACTGGTAGCCGTGGGAGATCAGGCTTGTCTCCGGCGGGTTGCCCGGCATGCCACCGTCGCCGTGTTCAAGGCGAGGGTCATCAAGGCGGAAGACGTAGAACTCGACCTCGAGGCCGCAAACCATGTCCATACCGCGCTGGTTGAGGCGGCTTACAGCATTGCGCAGGATGTGCCGCGAGCCAAACGGGAAGGGGCGACCGTCCTTGAAGTAGACGTCGCAAAGAAGCCAGCCGCTGTGGGATGACCAGGGAAGGACGCGGAAAGTGGCCGGATCGGGAACAAGCAGCACATCGCCCGCGCCGGTCAGCTCGCTGATGCCATGGCCCGCGTCCTTGCCCCAGACGGAGAAGACGGTGCGGTGCGAGGTGTCTTTTAGGAGGAGGGTGGAAGTGATCGGCACGCCGTTGCGGAAAATGCCCTCGACCTGACTGGCGACGATGGTCTTGCCGCGCACCACGCCGTGCTGGTCGGCGAAGGCAATTCGGATCGTCTCCAATCCCGACGCGCGAATCTGTTGCACGACCTCCTCGGCCTGCGCGAATTGCGCGGGCGACAACAGGCCACGCTCAGCGACAAAACCGTTGGTGAGCTCCACCTTGCTGTTCATAGTTCCCCCTCCGTCCGCCTCCTGCCTCTTTGCGGAGTCGTTTTCCTGCTGGTTGAGCTGCGGTTATGGTTTCGCCACCGCCTTCATCAAAGGCACACTCGCATCGGCAGCCAGGTTCATGTCGAGCGGTGCGCCCTCAGCGATCAGGCGGCGTGCGGCCATGTGGTCGGCCGCGCGGTTAATCGAGAACAGGGCGACCAGCCGCCCGTCCATGGTCTCAAGGACGGAGAAGGCATTGCCCTCGACGTCGCCGCGAATGGTCTGGACGGCGCCCGGCCGTGACAGGCCTGCCATCTGCACCTTCAGGTCGTACTGGTCGGTCCAGAACCACGGCACGACCGGCGCCGGAGCATCCTGGCCGAGCATGTGAGCAGCAACCGCCTTGGCCTGGTCTACTGCGTTCTGCACGGATTCGAGCCGCATTGGCTCGTTCACCAGCATGTTGGCGGAGGCAGCAACGTCGCCCAACGCGTAGACGTCCTCGATGGAGGTGCGGCCAAACTCGTCCACCTCGATGCCGCCGGCGATCATGTTGAGCCCAAGTGGCGCGAGAAGCGCGAGGTCTGCCTCGCCGCCGATTCCGACAAGGGCCATGTCAGCCTTGATGCGCGTGCCATCCGCCAGGCGGATGGCATGCAGCTTGCCGTCGGCGCCCTCAAACTCGGCGAAGTTGGCATTGAAGTGGAACTGGACATTGTGGCCCGCATGGTAGTCACGCAGGAAGTCGCCAACCGAAGCGGGAAGTGCACGCATGAGCAGCCTCTCGCGTGCTTCGATAACCGTCACGTTCTTGCCGAGCTTTGCGGCCGTCGAGGCGAATTCGAGGCCGATGAAGCCGCCGCCGATGATGACGATATCCCGCGCGTCCAGCATGGCCTGCTTCAGCCGCAGCACGTCGCCCAGCGAGCGCAGGGTGAAGATGTTCTGAAGATCCGAACCCGGGGCCTTCAGCTCACGCGCCTTGGAGCCGGTGGCAAGGATCAGTCTGCTGAAATTCTGAACGCCGGAACGAGCTGCAAGCCGCCTGGTGGTGAGATCGATCGAAGTTACGGGGTCGGAGAGCCTGAGGTCGATCCCGTGGTCCTCATAGAAGGCAGGGCCGCGCAGCAGGATCTGGTCCAGATCCTTTTCGCCGGACAGGAAGGCTTTCGAGAGCGGCGGGCGGTGATAGGGAAGAACATCCTCGGCGGAGTAGAGAATGATCTTGTCTTCGCACCCCAATTGCCGAAGCGATGCGGCAAGCTGTACGCCTCCGTGGGAGGCTCCGATGATTACGATGGGTGCGCTCAAAACTGGCTCTCCGGAATGATGAAGACCGTGTTCTCCAGCTCAGCCGTCACGCGGAGCTGGCAGGATAGCCTGCTTGTAGACCGCCGTTCGGCTGTGGCCATGTCCAGCATGTCATCCTCTTCTGATGACATAGGCTGTAGCAATTCTTGGGGCACTTTGTCAGTGTAAACATGGCAGGTTGCACAGATGCACGCGCCGCCACACTCAGCCTCGATGCCGCTGACGTTGTTCATGACGGCGGTTTCCATGACGCTGGCACCGATCTTCGCGCCGACCTCGCGGAGGCCCTGGGGCGTCTCAAAGAAAATCGTCACCGTGCCGCTCATGCACCCCTCATCGTCTTTGTGATCGATAATCGAACAACGTACGCTTTATCGAGCAGTATTTGTATTCAGGATTGTTTCTGCCTGTCAATCGCCGAAAGCCATGCATCGGCGCTTGCATTTTCGAAGCGATTTCACTTCAATGGTTCTGACAGATCGAAGCATATTCGGACAATAGTTCGATAATCGATCAAACAGGTGCCGCGGCGGTTGGATGACTTGACGTTTGGTCAGCGCGCACTTTGTCTTGAAAGAGATGCACTTCGGTGCGGAGGTTTGGGAAGGAGCAGCAGCCATGATGAGCCAAGAGCAGAACGACCTGATCACCCGGATCGGGCCAAATACTCCAGCGGGCAAGCTGATGCGCAAGTACTGGCAGCCGGCTGCCCTCGTCGACGAGCTGGAAGGGCCACGTCCGATCAGGCCTGTGCGGCTGCTGGGTGAAAACTTCGTGCTCTTCCGTGACGAGCAGGGCCGCTACGGTCTCATCGATCGCGATTGCCCGCACCGCGGCGCAGACCTTGCCTTCGGGCGGCTGGAGAATGGCGGCCTGCGCTGCTCGTTCCACGGCTGGCTGTTCGACGTGGACGGCAATTGCCTGGAAACCCCTGCGGAACCGGCCAATTCCAACCTCTGCAAGAACATCAAGCAGCGCGCCTATCCCGTGGTGGAGAAGAGCGGCATCCTCTGGGCCTATCTTGGCGAGGGTGAGCCGCCGGCGTTCCCGGAGATTGACTGCTTTGTCGCTCCGGACGCCTATACCTTCGCCTTCAAGGGCAAGATGGAGTGCAACTGGCTGCAGGCGCTGGAGGTTGGCATCGACCCTGCGCATGCATCGTTCCTGCATCGCTTCTTCCACGACGAGGATCCAAACGACGCCTACGGCAAGCAGTTCCGCGCGGCTTCTGCGGACAGCGACCTCCCGATGACCAAGATCCTGCGCGAGTATGATCGCCCGATCATCAATGTCGAGCGCACGGAATACGGTCTGCGCATCATCGCGCTGCGCCAGATCGATGAGGAGCGTACGCACGTGCGCGTGACGAACCAGCTGTTCCCGCATGGCTTTGTCATTCCGATGAGCGCGGACATGACCATCACCCAATGGCACGTGCCGATCGATGACGAGAACTGCTACTGGTACGCGATCTTCACGAGCTACGGCCAGCCGGTCGACAAGAAGAAGATGCGCGACCAGCGGCTGGAGCTCTACGAGCTGCCTGACTACGTATCGCGCAAGAACAAGTCCAACGACTACGGCTTCGATCCGCACGAGCAGGAGACCGAGACCTATACGGGCATGGGCGCGGACATCAACGTCCACGATCAGTGGGCGGTGGAGTCCATGGGCAAGATCCAGGACCGCACGCGCGAGCATCTTGGCACGTCTGACAAGGCGATCATCCAGTACCGCCGCATGCTGCGTCAGGAGATCGACAAGGCCGCCAATGGCGGGGAGCCGATGCTGTTCCTGGACGAGGGCTCCGCACGCAGCGTGCAGGGTCCTGCCACGATGGACGGCATCGGTCCGACACGCGGCTGGGAAATCTACTGGATGGAAGTGGACGTGAAGCGCCGCCGTGGTGCGCCGTGGGCGGCTCCTGTCCCTGAAGAGATTGCCGAGAAGGTTCCGCATATCTCGGCAGCGGAGTAAAACTTACGCTGAACTTACAGATGACCCGCAAGCAGCCTCGCTTGCGGGTTTCTTGTTGGCGAGCTCATTACGGTGGAAGCCGGTATAGTCAGCGGCGGCGCACGAATTTCGGCCTCATTTGCAACTACTCCTGAACCGCAAGATCAAGGAGGAGATGATCGTGCTCCGCAAGATACTGGCCGGAACGGGGGCATTCATCGTTGTCGTATGGCTGCTGAACACCTCATTGCTGGCGACGGCGCCGGAAGGGGCGAAGCCCAGGCTGATCGCCCACCGCGGTGTTCACCAGATCTTTAGCAGCGAGGATCTCGATAACGACACCTGCACGGCCGAGCGCATCTTTCCGCCGACCCATGAGTTCCTCGAAAATACGCTTCCCTCGATGCAGGCGGCCTTTGAAAAGGGCGCCGGGGTGGTGGAACTGGATATCCAGCTGACGCCTGACGGGGAATTTGCCGTGTTTCATGACTGGACACTCGACTGCCGCACCAACGGCAGCGGCGTGACCCATGAGACCGCGATGGCGAGGCTCAAGGAACTCGATATTGGCTATGGCTATACGGCGGATGGGGGCAAGACCTTTCCGTTCCGAGGCAAGGACACCGGCATGATGCCGACCCTCGAAGAGGTGTTTGGCGCGTTTCCGGATGGCAAGTTTCTGCTCAATTTCAAGAGCCAGAGGGTGGAGGAAGCCGCAGCCCTGGCCAGGATGCTCGAGCAAAGTCCCGTTTGGCAGGAGACGGTGATTGGCGTCTATGGCGGAAGCATCCCGACACGCGAAAGCATTCGCCTGATCCCAAACCTGCGAGGCTATGACAAGCAATCCGCTGTGTCCTGTCTTGCTCAGTATCTCGCCTTTGGGTGGACGGGTATCGTGCCGGGGGCCCTGCCGAAATGCGCTGGTGATCATACCGGCGAACTATGCCTGGCTGCTCTGGGGCTGGCCGCACCGCTTCACCGAGCGCATGCGCGAGGCGGGGAGCGAGGTCATCCTGCTCGGGCCGTATGGCGGGGGCGGATTTACATCGGGGATAGACGATCCTGAGCAGATCGGCCTGATCCCCGATGATTTTGACGGCTATGTCTGGACCAACCGCATTGAGACGATCGGGCCGATATTACGCCCCGAGGGGGGTGACGGACGCTTCAGCCAGCTGGAGGAGGTTGGCGAGGAGGAAGGCGCGGGTGAGTGACCCAACCGAGCCGTGGCGTGGCGTCTTCCATCCGGCAACGGATGCGACGTCGTCTGCGATGTCGGAGACCATCCGGCCCTCGCTGTCATAGGTGATGCCGACGCCAACAACCGCAGCGCCAGGGTTCACCATGTCCTTTGTCACCAGATCAGGCACACCAGCAGCGGAGATGATCACATCGGACTGAAGGGCGAGCTCGCCGATTTCCGGCGTTCTGCTGTGAGCGAGTGTAACGGTGGCGTCGATACCCTTCATCGAGAGCAGCATCGCAAGCGGACGACCAACAAGTGTGCCACGGCCGATGATCAGTACGCGCTTGCCTGCGATCGGTACGTCATAGGCGGTCAGCAGCTCCAGAACGCCAGCAGGCGTGCACGGCAGGACTGTGGGATTGCCGGTCAAAAGCCGTCCGAGGTTGAACGGGTGGAGACCGTCGATGTCTTTGGTCGGCAGGATGGATGAGGCCGCAATACCTTCATCCAGCCCTTCCGGTAGCGGAAACTGCACCAGGAAGCCGTGGACGGACGGATCCTTGTTGAGATGCCGGACCTCGGCCAGCAGGTCACGTTGGGAAGTCATCACAGGCAGAACGATTTCGCGGGACAGGATACCGACTTCACGGCAGTCCGCATGCTTACGCTCGACATAGGAACGGCTGGCGGAGTTGTCACCGACAAGAACGGTGGCGAGTGCTGGTTCTACGCCGGCACGCTTGAGGCGCTCGACCTGAGCAGCCAGCTCGCCGCGTTTGCGGCGAGCCAGTTCGTCACCATCGAGAACGATGGCTTGATGACGGGTCATCAGTTCTTGAACCCGATCGATGGGTCGATGAAGCGGTTGGTCACGACGTCCTCCGGCTTCACGTCCGGGTTCGCGCGCTCGTCCAGCCAGCCCTTGACGATCTCGTGCATCTTCGCAACGCGATCCATGTCGAACGCACCGACCGCACCATTGGTGCTGTTGGCGACAACGCCGGCTTCCTTCATTGTCTTGGAGCCGTATTCCATCATGCCCATCGGCGTCTTCCACCAGCTGGTGGCATTGCCGGCTTCATTGAACTCGAAGATCAGCTTGTTCACTTCAGCCGGATCGTTCACGTAGTCGATGGTGGCCTGCTGGATGATCGGAACCAGCTTCTCAAGGCACGGTGCCAGCTCTTCCAGGCGGTGCGAGGCAACGGCCAGCATGCCGGTGTAGTTGTCGTAGCCTAGCTCGCCAACCGTCACGGCGTCGATCGGCTTGTTCCAGTTCATGCCAGTCGAGAACTTGTAAGGCTCGCTGGTGATGAAGCCCTGGTTCAGCCAGGTGCCGTTGTTGGTGACGAAGTTTTCGCCGTCGCCACGGTAACCTTCCACGAAGACATCCTTGGAAACACCGGATTCAACCAGCCACAGACCGAAGGTGCGCTGGATCGTCGAGACGTAGATCATGCCCTTGCCGGATTCAGCGAAGGCCTTGAGGTCGTCGATGCTGTGGAAGCCTTCCGGATAGGTGCCGCGATCCCACCAGAGGCCCTGCGGAGCCTTCTCAAGCGGGGTGACGACGCCCACAACCGGGAAGCGCTTGGAGAAGATGAACGCGCCGTCCAGCTCCTGGAAGCCCATGTGCGGAACAACGCCAGCCTTGGAGTTGCCGTTATGAAGCGCTGAGTAGGCGGTCTCACCGTCACCGAGGCCAATGCCGCCGCCACCTTCCAGGATGGTGAGGTTGATGCCGGTGCTGCCCAGCGGGCCGGTGTACTGGCCGCTCGACATTTCGCCGCCGGTGCCGATCATCTGGTAAAGGCCGCCATGCTCAGCCTGAGCCAGCCAGTCCTTCTGGATGATGAACGGGTTCGGGCAGACGTCCGCGAGCGGCGTGGTGTAGTGTTCCTTGGCGAATGCGCCGGGCTCGGCCTGCTGTGCAAGAGCCGAGGACGCGATTGCCGCTGCGCCCAGCAATGCGAGAGTGAACTGCTTCATCGTGACCCCCTTGAGGTTATTATTGGTCCTAGTTCCAGCTTATTTTCTTGTTGGTTGCAGAGCGAGCCCCTTTGGAGGTGCTAGCCCTGTTTGCCTCCCGATTCATGCCACTCGGAGAAGAGGTAATTTCCGAGCCAGCTGAAGAAGAGATAGACGGAGACCGAGAGCACCGTCGAGGCGATCAGCGCCGCATACATCTGCTCGTACTTGAAGTCGATCTTCGAGTTGATGATCATCTGGCCGAGACCGCCCTTGCCGGCAAGGAAGAAGAGCTCCGACACGATGGCGCCTACCACGGCCATGCTTGCGGAGATGCGCAGCCCGGCAAAGAGCGACGGTGCAGCCGATGGCAGGGCGCACTTCCAGAGCGTGGTGAGCCAGCCTGCGTTCTGCAGCTTGAAGAGGTCGAGCGCACCGCGATCCACGCTCTTGAGGCCAAGGAGAAGCGTCGTCGGGATGGCAAAGAAGGTCATCTTCGCAACGATCAGCATCTTCGGCATGAAGCCGAAGCCCAATGCCGTCTGGATCAGCGGAATGATTGCCAGCATCGGGATCGCCTGAAGCGCCACGATGTTCGGCAGCAGACCACGCTCCAGGATGAAGTAGCGGTACATGATCAGGCCAAAGATCATGCCGAGGGGGATAGAGATGGCGAGGCCTGCGAGGGCGATGGAAATCGTCACCAGCGAGCGGCTGCCGAGGTCGGCCCAGACTTCCGGCTTGGAGAAGGCATTCTCCCAGAGCTCGTAGGCGCTCGGCATCAGGAACATGCGGTGCGGCTCAAGATTGGAGCGGATCCAGGCATAGAGAAGCAGCAGGAGGGCGGCGACGACCAGCGGCGGCAACACCTTAATGATGCCACGCACGAGGGCTCCCTGGGGCTTGGGAAGCGGAACCGGCTGGTAGAGCTGTGCGGAGGTGAGTTCTGACATGATACTAGCCCTCGATGGCCTGGCGCAGCGAAATGGAGATCTCTCCGCAAAGGGCGGAGAAATCGGCGTCATAGCGAAGTTCAGGAGCACGCGGATAGGCGAACGGTACGTCGAATACCTGCAGGATGCGACCCGGCCTGCGCGACATGACGATCACCTTGGATGACATGTAGACGGCCTCAGGGATCGAGTGCGTAATGAAGAGGCCGGTAAAGCCCTTTCGCATGTAAAGGTCGATCAACTCGTCGTTGAGGCGTTCACGCGTGATTTCGTCCAGCGCGCCGAACGGCTCGTCGAACATGAAGACGCTTGGGTTCAGCGCCAGCGAGCGAGCAAGGGACGCGCGCATCTTCATGCCGCCGGAGAGGCGCTTCGGATAGTGGTTCTCGAAGCCCGAAAGACCGACGAGATTGATCTGCTCCTGAGCAATGCGGCGGCGCTCCTCTGGGGAGTAGCCGCGCAGCTCCATCAACAGCTCGACATTGCCCAACACCTTGCGCCACGGCAGCAGCGTTGCGTCCTGGAAGGTGTAGCCGAGGTTGTTGCGGTCAACCGTGACAGTACCGGAGGTCTGGGGGATGAGGCCTGACGCGATCTTGAGCAGGGTGGACTTGCCGCAGCCGGACGGTCCCACAACCGATACAAACTCGCCCTGCTTGATATGCAGGGTCACGTCTTCGAGGGCCAGTGTTCCGTCAGGAAACTGCATTCCAACCCGGTCGAAAGCGAGCGCGTTTGCCTGACTGGCAGCGCCATCGACTTTCCGGTTTTCCTGCGCAGACAGCGTAGCCGGATGGTGTTCCATCTAAGCCTGTTCCCCTTTCTTATCGTTCGTTTCGGGCAACGCCATTTCAGAACCTCCCGATCGAAAATGGCGAAAGATCTATTGTAGCCGGTTTTCCTGCGACAAGCCGCGCAATCTGGCGGCCTGTTGGCGCGCCCGAGCAGATGCCTACGTGCTGGTGGCCAAAGGCAAGGAAGGTGTTCTTGTACCGGGGCGACCGGTCGATGACCGGAAGGCTGTCCGGCAGACAGGGCCGATGACCCATCCACTTCGACGGGGAAGCGGTGTTCAGATCCGGGAACATCTGCGTGGCGATCTCCATCAGGCGATCAGCGCGGGCATAGTTCGGTGCTGCATTGAGGCCGGCAAGCTCCACGGTTCCGGCAATGCGCAGCCCCGGCTGCATCGGATTGACGAAGACGCTGCGCTTGTTCCACATCACGGTGCGACGAACGTCGATCTGCGGATCGGCAAAGGTCACGTGATAGCCGCGCTGGGTCTCAAGGGGGGCAGAAGCACCGAGCTTCTTTGCGAGCTTGCCCGACCAAGCGCCTGCGGCCAGCACAAGCTTGTCGACCGTGCGGCGTCCGGCGCTGGTGATCAGCGCGGTCGGACCATCCGGCCCGATCTCGACGTCCTGCACTTCGGCCTCGATGATCTGGCCGCCGTTTTCGCGGACACGGTTCGCGATGGTGCGGACGAGCTGGTAGGGATCGATCGTGCGGCCGTTCTCCGGTGCAAATATGCCGAGTTTGAAGTGCCGGGAAAGGGCGGGCTCCAGCTGATAGATCTCGCTTTCGCTGATCTCGGCCATCTCCGCGCCAAGCTTGCGGCGAAGTTCGAGCGACCAGCCAGCGGCGTCCAGCTCCTGTCTGGATTCGTAGACGTAGAGGCAGCCGTCGCGGCGGATCAGGTTGTTGAACTCGCCGTGGTCGAGGATCGCCCCGTAGTCGTCAAAGACCGTCACCATCAGGTTGCGCATGGCCTTGGCGACGCGCTCCACTTCGCTGCGCGTTCCGTGCCTCAGGAAACGGAGGAGCCAGGGTGTGACGATCGGCAGATAGGACCAGCGGATGGTCAGTGGCCCGAGCGGGTCCATCAGCCAGGACGGCACCTTGGACATCATGCCGGGCATGGCTACGGGCAGGATGGCGCTCGGCGAGACCGATCCGGCATTGCCGAAGGAGGTGCCGCGGCCGGGCTCCTGTCGGTCGATGACGGTGACGGAAAAGCCTTCCTGCTGGAGAAAGGCAGCCGAGCAGATACCGACAATGCCAGCACCGATTACCGTCACATGCCCCTTGTTCTGCGTCATCTGCCTTGCCAATCAACCTGATCAGAAATTCGCCATCGCCTTGCGGACGCGGTCAAGGTAGTCCTCGACCATCTGCGGCGTGACGTTATTGATGTTGTAGAGAGCGTGATAGCTCACCTTCACTGTCGGATGACAGACCGCACGCAGGAAACGCGTTCCGTTCTTGCGCGGAGGATCACCGAGGACGAAGGCGCGCCAGCGCGGCGAGCCATAGGTGGTGACCGTCGCGAGCTTGCGGATGTTGGTGAGGCCCGGTGTCAGCACGCCATTGGTGAGCTTGAAGGAAACGTCCGGCAGGAATACCCGGTCAAAGTAGCCCTTGAGGATTGCCGGCCAGCCGAAGTTCCAGACCGGATGGCAAAGCACGACGCCTTCTGCCTTCTGCAGGCGCTGCACGTAAGAGCCGATACGCTTCTGGTTGATGGAGGTATCGTGATACTCCAGCCGATCCTCGGCCGAGAGGACCGGGTCAAAGCCTTCCGCATAGAGGTCGAGGTCATCGACCGTATGGCCCGCCTTCAAAAGCTCCTCGACGACGATGTCGTGAAGCTGGGAGGCAAGGCTGTCCTTCAATGGGTGGGCGTAAATCACATGGACGTGCATGGAGGCTATTCCGCAAACAGGTAGGTTTTGCCAGGGACGGGAACCCAATCCGGATTAACCCAAGCGATCATCTTGCCCGGGTTCATGAGACCCTTGGGATCGGTCTCCTTCTTGAAGGCAAGCTGGTCAGGGTTGGTCCGCTTCATGCCGCCTTCCTCCAGGGTGACACGATGGGGGTTGAATACGGGGAGGCCGAGCTCAGCCTCGAAAATCTGGATGATTTCCTCAAGCCGCTCGTTGGTCGTGTGGCGGATGAGGGGGATGCCGACGGGCGACACCACACCATCGAAGCGGGTGAACTCGAAGTGCAGGAGGACTTCGTCGCCGAAGGTCTTCTTCACTTCCGGGATCTTTTCGAGCATCACCGGGCGCGGCATCATCATCTGCACATAGGTGATGGTCGGATCGACGCGCAGGGCGCGCAGCGTGGTGTGATTCCAGGCGAGCTCGAAGGCTGCCGGAAGGCGCGCGCCCTCACCAAGTTCATCGTAGCGCAGGCGGATCTCAGCGCCTTCAAAGCCGGCGACGCGCGTTGCCAGAGCATCGAGCGTGTCGCGCGAGACCATGACTGCCAGAACAGCCTCGCCTTCCTTGAGGTATGGCCTGTGGCGCAGGAAGTAGGTGGTCGGGATCGGATCTTCGAAGGTGGAGATCATCCGCTTGAGGATCGCCTGATCCTCGCCCACCTCGATCGCGAGCTTGCAGGCGTTGGCGAAGGTGTCGACGCCGATCAGCACATCCACCCAGTCGACGGCGGGATCGGCGGGCATTTCCACCTCAACCAGCACGCCGTTCACGCCGTAGGCATGGGCAGCCTTGCTGATGTCGGGGCCCGTCAGGTCGATTACACGGGGGTTTTCCTCAAGGGTGATCAGGCGCAGACGGCGAAGGTTGGCAGGGTTGCGCAGACCGCCCCAGCGGATCGCGCCGACGCCGCTCGAACCGCCAGCGATGAAGCCGCCGATCGTGGCTGTAGCGACGGTCGAAGGGAACAGGCGGATCTCCTTGCCCTTTGCATGCAGCTCGTGATCGATCTGCTCGAGGATCGCACCCGCCTCGGCAACGAAGTAGTCGTCGCCGATCTCGAGAACGCGGTTCATGTGCTTCATGTGCAGGATGACGCCGCCGAACAGCGGCATCGCCTGTCCGTAATTGCCTGTGCCTGCGCCGCGCACCGTTACCGGGACATCGTATTTCCAGCAGGTCGCGAGGATCTCGATGATCTCTTCCTGATTGCGCGGGGCAACCACGAAGTCGCCGACCACGTTCTGCAGCTGCTCCTTCAGGATCGGGCTGTACCAGTAGAAGTCGCGGCTCTTCTGCTGAACCGTCTTGGGGTTGTCATCCAGATCAAGATGGGAAAGTGCCTCTTTGCACGCGGCCAGGTTTGGGGTCATGCGAAATCCAGTCCGAACAGATCCCGCAAATCCGAGCTGCGGGAAGACAAGTTTATCCCATTCCGGAAGACCATCCGGTTCGCATGCGACTGACCGAATAGGTCGTACCAGTCGGTCGCATCGAAGGCGATAAAATCAGCTTTGGCGCCGGCCGCGATCCGTCCAGCATCGGGAAGGTTCAGAGCGGCGGCAGCGTTGCGGTAAAGCTCGGGAACCCATGCGCCCACCGCTGTGTCCAGATGAGCGAAGCGGATGGAAGAACGCATCACCTCAAGCATGTCGAACTCCCCATAGGGGTAGAACGGATCCTGGACGTTGTCGGAGGCGAAGTGAACCGACACGCCTGCGGCGCGCAGTTCGTGTGCCAGCGTCAGGCCGCGCATGCGCGGGGTGCGTCCGGGTTGCCGGTCCTGAAGGTAGAGGTTCGAGTGCGGCAGCGAAATGACATAAATGCCGGCTTCCGCGACCTTGTCGATGAGCGCGGCGACCTCGGCTTCCGGGCGGACGGAGAGCGAGCAGCAGTGGCCTGCAACGACGCGGCCCTTGAAGCCGGTGCGCAGCACGCTTTCGGCGATCAGCTCCAGGCCGATCGCATTTGGATCAAGGGATTCATCGACGTGAAAGTCGACGTCGAGTCCGTAGTGTGCGGCGATTTCAAACAGCTTGTCGAGGCGGTGGGAGGTTGCCGAGCCCGTGGGAACGAAGGCGCCCACGACACCGCCGATTTCTGCGATCTGGCGGCAACGCTCGGGGAACTCGTCGGTGTCGACCCGCTCCAGCGCCATCAGAGCAACAGCCTGCAGCGTGATGCGGTCGCGCCATGTCTCGCGGAGCTCGGTGAAAACCTTCCAGGAGGCGCTTTCGACAGGCTGTTCCGGGGTGTCCAGATGGGTGCGCATGACCGACGTGCCGCGCGAGTAGGCAAAGGACAAGCCCTTTTCCATGCGCTCGGCGAGATCGTCGCGCGTGCGGTTGGGAATGTCCGCCGTTGCAAGGTGGATCGCGTCGAGCAGTCCGCCCTGCGGCACACCCGTGCGGCGGATGATGAACGCCTTGTCCAAGTGCACGTGGGAGTCGATGAAGCAGGGCAGCACCATGCGACCGCCCATGTCGACTGACGGAGCGTTGGCGGCCAGGGAGATCCGACCGTTTCCGTCTATAGCGAAATCAGTAACTGCCAGACCCGTTACAGGGTCGTGGTCGCGCAACTCCAGACCGCTTGCGAGGGCGGCTGGTACTTTGACATTTACCAGCGAAACCGGCCGATATGGAGTTTCGCCCGACATCTACGCCCCGGGACCGAACGGGATCTTGTGCACAGCCACTTCGCCCAGAAGGCGAGCGTAGCGCTCGGCGGCGTATTCCACGATCGCCTTGCCTGCCTCGACGGTGGCGAGATGGGCCTGGCCAGCCGCACCTTCCGGGTGCATGTCGTGCATCATCCAGCCAACGGAAACGGGGCCGGTCATGCGCAGGATCGCATTGTTTTCCGCAACTTCGCGCACAGCGGGGACGAAATCCTTGGCCTTGCTCATATCCACCAGGTCTTCGCGGAAGTAGAGCATCGCGGAGGTTTCGACGAAGCCGGCGTGAATGCCGTCGCGCGCTTCATTCTCGGGGAGCAGACCTTCGGGGGTGCCCATGGTCAGCCAGCCGGCGCAGACGACAAACATGTCGGCTTCGATGCGCAGCTGGCGGGCTGCAAGCTGCAACACCGGAACATTGCCCCCATGGGCGTTCATGAGAACGAGGCGACGCACGCCCGCGCGGGCAACGCTCTTGCCGATGTTGACGATGGTTCCCAGCAGCGTCTGCGCATCCAGCGTCACCACTCCGGGGTACTTCAGGTGCTCGTCGGACTTGCCGTAAGAGACGGTCGGAAGGACCAGGACATTCGCGTCGGTTACACGCTTTGCCGCTTCCAGCGCCATACCCGTTGCCAAAGTGGTATCAACCGACACGGGAAGGTGGGGCCCATGCTGCTCGATCGCGCCAACCGGCAGCAATGCGACCGTGGCATCGTCTACAAAGGAAGCGAACTCTGCTGATCTCAGATCAGCCCACATGCGAAAGGTCATGACATATACCGATTATCGAGCAGCCGTTCGCTTAGCGTCGCAATATTGCAAAATTCCGTCAAGCGATAATTCGCGCGTATACGCGCCCGGCGCGGCTTCCGAGCAAGAGGGTGATGGTCGTAATTGACAGCTTTATCCGCATAGGTGTTATGATATTTGAGCAAATGATCGATAAACGAACAGGATTTTTGCTGTGAAGCCGTTGTTGCGCCTGACCTCCGAGAACTTCAGCCCCTATGGATATGTCGGTCAGGTCGGTGAGGGTCTCGTCAAGACGATCCGCAACGGTGGCGCTATCCTCACGAAGTCGCCAGTGAGCTTCGAGCACGACGAGGCGGCGCCTGATCACGCACTTGAATTTTATCAGGTGAAGCCTGAAGGCGCCAGCCTGACGGCCGTGCAGGCCGAGCGTCACCCGCATTCCTCGCAGATGTTCATCCCGATGTCGGTCGAGAAGTATCTGGTTGTCGTGTGGCCGGATCATCCGGAGACGGGTTGCACTCCGGAAGCCTTCGTGGCCGGACCCCAAGACGTGGTGATCTACAGGCCGGGCGTCTGGCATCACGGCATTGTTGCCCTTGGCCGGGAAGGCACGTTCGCATCGACCATGTGGAAGACGCGCGGCGGCACGGATGCCGAGTTCCTGCAGCTGCCGTCACCCCAGATCATAGACCTTACTGGCTACGGGGATGTTGCATGAGCGCCATCGGGATCGATATCGGTTCCAGCTTTGTCGATCTGGCATGGACAGGCGAGGGGGCGGTCAAGACGGCCAAGGTTCCCTGTGGCGATCGCGCGGCGGCTGAGGCCATTCTTCATGCGCTGGATCAGGCGAGTGCCGAATGGGCGGTTGAGCTTTCCAAGGTCAATGAGATCCGCATTGGCTCGACGGGTGCTGTAAACATGCTGCTCACGCGGAGCGGCGCGCGCGTTGGGCTGATCACCACACGCGGGTTTCACGACACACTGGCGCTGGCACGGCAGAACCGCGCCGATCTCTACGACCCGGTGGCGCGTTCGCTCTCGCCGCGCTTTCTGGTTGCACCCGGTTGTATCGAAGAAGTTGGCGGCAGGCTTGATGCGAAGGGTAACGAGCTTGAGCCACTCTCCATCGATGACGTCAGGACGGCTGCGGCAAAGCTTGTGGCCGAAGGCGTTGAGGCAATAGCGATCTGCCTGCTCTTTTCCTACGTGAACGCCGCGCATGAGCGGGCGTGTGCCGAGATCATCAAAGAGGCTCATCCGGACCTGCATGTGGTGCTTTCGAGCGAGGTAGACGGCGCAGCGCGGGAATATGAGCGCACCGTGTCGGCCTGTCTTGAGGCGTGGCTGCGGCCATGGCACGTGCAGACGCTGAGCCAGATCGAAGCGGGTCTGAGGAGGCGCAAGTTCGGCGGCCGGCTCTCGTTCGGCGATTCGCGCGGGTTGCTTCTGAACCCTGCTGATGCAGCGGCGAAGGTCATCAATCAGGTTGCGAGCGGTCCGGCTGCGGCCGCAAATGCTGCGGCGCGCATTTGTCGCGAGCATGAAGCAAAGCTTGCGATCATGATGGACGTCGGCTCGGTGAGCACCGACATCGTGCTGATCGAGAATTTCGCACCTGCATCGACTGCTGGCGGGACCTTTGCGGGCGTTCCGATCCGTCAGCCGATGACAGACGTGGCGAGCATCGCGCTCGGCGGAAGGAGTAGCGTTACGGTAACAAATACCGTTATCGGGCTCATTTCCGGCGGGGCTGGCCCGAACCTCACCGATGCCCTCGCGGTGCTTGGCGCAATTCCGGAAGTTCTCGCCCCCGAAGCGAAGGAGCGGCTGAAATCGGTGGCGGAGCAGCTTGGGCTGGACTTGCCTACCGCTGCAGAGCACGTCCGGGATGCAGCTGCCGATGCGATCGCCGAGGCTATTCTGGGCTATGCGGTGGGCCGCGCTGTCGATCCGGCATCCGTGACGGTGGTGGCTTCCGGCGGGCTAGGCGGCGTTCTGGCGCCGGCGGTGGCCAATCGTCTGGGCGCGGAAAACATCATTGCGGGGCAAGCGGCGTCGGTCGCCGGAGCGCTGGGCCTGCTCAATGCGCGGCACGTGCAGGAGCAGGTGCTGCCGATAAACAAGTCTTTCGGTGCGCTTGGGCCAGAGGATCTTCCGCAGGAAGATGGAGAGGCCAGCTTCACGATGGAGGTGGCACCCGATCCATTCATGCATCCGGTGCGGCTGGTGATTGATGGAGCGCCGACAATCGACGCGCTGAAGTCGACCTATCGCGCTTACTATCTGAGGCGATTTGGGGCAGAGCCGCAGGCCGCAGGCCATCTGTTCTCGCTGGTGCGTCAGGTTTTCGAAGACGATGCGCAGGTACCGCTGTCGCTGACCGGCAGCAGTGTCATCAATCGTGGCAAGGGATCGGGCGAAGTTCGCCCACGCACCCTGCAGATGCGGCTCGACGCCATCGCGCAGGGCATGCAGGAGACGTTGTTCCGCACGGCTGTTTCTCCCGTGGTTCGCGAGGGTAATGATGCGGCGGCAGCGCTGCTAACGCCGGATGGCGAAATCATCGCGCTTTCGAACGCCATTCCCCTGCTGCTCGGCGCGCTGGGTGGATCGCTTGAAGCCATTCTGGACGTGTTTCCGGCCGATGAAATGCGGGAAGGCGACCTGTTCTTCATGAACGATCCGTTCCGCGGCGGAACGCATCTACCGGACATTACCGTGGCAATGCCAGTGTTTGCCCAGGGAAGGCTGGTCTGTTTCGCTGCGACCATGCTGCATCATCAGGACGTGGGCGGCATGCGCGCGGGGTCGGTTCCGCCTGACGCGGTGGACATTTTCCAGGAAGGCCTGCGACTGCCGCCAACAAGGCTTGGCAGTGGCCGCCGGATCGACGCCCGCGCGGAAGATCTGATCCGCTGCAATTCCCGTATGCCGGATACGGTGTTGGGCGATCTTGGCTCACAGATTGCAGCTGCGGTGCAGGCGGAAGATGCGTTGCACCGGCTGGTCGGAGAGATGAGCGCGGACGCTTTCGTGCAGGGTGTGGCGACGTGCCTTGACCTCGGAGAAGAGCAGGCGCGGCGTGTGATCTCGTCCATGCCATCCGGCCCTTTCTTCGCGCAGGAGATGCTGGACCCGACGCCGGGACTTCCCGACGTGGTGGTGAAGCTCAAAGTCGAATGCGATGGCTCAACCTTCCGCGCTGACTTTACGGGGTCGGTCGCACAGGTGACCGCACCCATCAACTGCGTACGGTCGGGGCCGTTCGCTGCGTCGTTCTACAGTTTGCTCAGCGCCCTGGGCGCAACGCCGTTTCGCAACGGTGGGGTGGTGCGCTGCCTCGACCTCGTGCTGCCTGAGGCGAGCGCCGTGAACGCTTCCATGCCGGCTGCGGTGAACGCGCGTACCGGCATCGTCCGGGCGATCACGTCAGCGCTGCTGCAGGCGATGGCGCAAGCGGCGCCGGAGCGTATGCCGGCCGCCAATTCCGGCATGTCTTACGTTCTCGCCTTCTCCGGGAAGCGCGATGACGGCAGGCCGTTCGTCTCAACGGAAATCATCGCTGGCGGCGCTGGTGGCGGTCCGAACGCCGACGGCGAGTCCGGCATTTCCACGGACGTCGGCAATGCCATGAACATGCCTGCGGAAGCGCTCGAGTCGCTCATTCCCGTCCGGCTGGTAAGTGCCGGGTTCAAGAATTCCGGGGGTGCTGGCCGCTACCGTGGAGGTGATGGCATCCGCCGCGTCTACGAGGCGCTGCAGGATGGAATCCAGGTTTCATTGCGTGGTGAGCGGTTCCATACGGTGCCTCCGGGTTTGCTCGGAGGTCAATCGCCCAAACCAGCTTTTGCAGCAGTCGAACGCGTTGACGGCACGACAGAAATATTGCCAACCCGGTCGACGCCGAAGCTCAACAAGGGTGACAGGCTGATTGTCGAAAGCTGCGGTGGCGCGGGTTACGGGCATGCGGGGGAGAAACGATGAAGAATTTGGCGAACGCGCCGGTGGCTGGCAAAGATGCGGGAGGTGAGCTTGCATAATCCTCCGCATGAGCTGCTCGACAAGGAAGACAAGGAACTCTCGCTGACCTTCGCCAAGGGGCTGTCGGTGCTGCTGGCGTTCCAGGGTAAGACCCGGGAGCTGACGATCACCGAGATTGCTGCGAAGACGGGGCTCAACCGCGCTGTGACGCGGCGGTTGATCCGTACGCTGGAGCAGCTTGGTTATGTCGCCAATGATCGTGGGCGCTATCGGCTGATGCCCCGCGTGCTGCGGCTGACAACGGGCTTCATGGAAGCTCGCAGCATTCCGCAGGTGGTGCAGCCGGTGCTGCGCGCGGCATCGCAGGAGATCGGCGAATCCGTCTCGCTCTCGATGCTCGACGGCGACGAGGCAATCTATGTGGCGCACGCCTTCGTCCCAAGCCGCTTTACGCTGAACATGGTGACGATCGGCAGCCGCGTTCCGCTGGCGCCCACCGCGATCGGGCGGGCCATGCTTGCCTTCCTCGACAAGCCGAAAAGGGATGCGCTGCTGGAGCAGCTGGGCCTCACCGCCTATACGCCGAGCACGGTCACCGACCGGAAGAATTTCATCGATCTTCTGAATCTCATCCGCATCAGCGGATTCTCGGTCACTTCATCGGAATATGTGGAGGGCGTGAGTTCGCTCGCCGTGCCGGTGCTGGCCAGCAATTCGGAAGTCGTGGGCGCGGTATCGATCATTTTCCCGCAGGGTCAGTACACGGAAGATGAGATCCAGGGCCGTCTCAAGGACCAGCTCACCCGCTGCGCGAACGATATTTCGAGCGTGTTCTGATATATCTGTGATCGATCATGACTGAGACAACCATATTCACCGGCTTCGATCTGGCCGAGCGCTTAAAGCAAAACATCAAGATGCGCATCGACGCTTTGGGGCGTCAGCCGCGCTGCAATCTGTTCCTTGACAGCCGCAATGCCGGGGCATCCGCCTATGCGCAGAGGCTCGCGGGTTCGGCCGCTTCCGTCGGCATCGACATGGTCATGCGTGAATATGCAGGAAGTGCCGGGGAGCTGCGCCGCCAGCTGCAGGAAGAAGCGGACGCGGTCATGACGCTTTTCCCCATGCCGGACTTCATCGACCGGAACGAAGTGGCGGCGCTCATCGGCGCTGAACGGGACGTCGACGGCCAGCATCCGCTCAATGCCGGAAAGCTGGCGCTCGGCATCGTAGGTTACCGGGCTGCGGCGACGGCCAGAGCCTGCGTCCTCGTGATGAGCGAGATCATGGGCTCCCTGAAAGGCCTTCGTGTCGTCGTGGTCGGTGCTTCACCGGTGGTGGGAAGGCCGCTTGCGCTGATGCTCCTGGAAAAAGAAGCGACTGTCACGGTCTGCCATGTGGCGACGGTCGATCTGGCCTCGCATACGCGGGAAGCGGACGTCATCATCTCGGCGACGGGCGTCGCGGGGCTGATCAGGGCCGATCATATCCGCGAAGGTGCGGTTCTCCTGGACGTCGGGATCGTCAGGACCGAGAAGGGGCTGGTAGGCGACATCGACCTCGACAGCGTGCAGGGGAAGGCCGCTGTTGTGACGCATGTGCCCGATGGGGTTGGGCCGGTTACGACTGCCTGCCTGCTTGAGAATATCGTCGCGGCTGCTGAGGCTCGCAGCTAAACCATTCCAGTTATTGGAAAAATGGATCGGAACGGCGCTGCAACAGGCAGCCGGCCGGGGCTTTTCTTTGTTTGGATAAGCACCAAATTTCGGCTTCCAATTTATTCATGATTAGAATAATCAAGTTTTAGAACGTTGCTTATGGGCAGCGGCCACCTACCGGTTGCCGATGAAATATTGGCCGATCCCGGCATTCCATGTCAGATTGGCGCTGGTCTGTGGCATCGAGAAATATCGCGGGCGTTCGCCACCTGAAGACCAAGACCGGAACCGAAGACAGCTTCGGTGCTGAGCAGACAGAGTAAGTTCATGACCATGACAGCTGCGCGATCCAAGCGTGTCCTTGACGTAGTTTCCCTCGTGCTCGCCGCGCTGATTGCAACGGCTGCTCCGGTTCTTGCTCAAACGCAGCCGCCGGTAACTCCCGCGCAGGAACAGACGCTGACGCCCGTGCCCGCTCAGCCTGCAGCGGAGCAGGTCACCGAGGTCACGGCACCTGCCGATGCCGAGGAGCGGGACGCGACGCTGCCGCATAATCTCTCGCCCTGGGGCATGTTCATGGCTGCCGACTGGGTGGTGAAGGGGGTCATGATCGGCCTCGCCTTCGCCTCGCTGGTCACCTGGACGGTCTGGGTGGCAAAGTCGCTTGAACTGGCAGGCGCCAATGCTCGGGCAAAGCGTGCTCTCAACGGCATCATCGAGGCCCGTTCGCTTCGTGAGGCAAGCGAGAAGCTCAGCGGTCGCAAGGGCCCCGCCGCGCTCATGGTTCAGGCTGCGGCACATGAGGTTTCGGCGTCCGACGGAACGCTCGATTTCGGTGGAGGCGATGGCCTGAAGGAGCGCGTTTCCTCACATCTCGGGCGCATCCAGGCTCAGGCAGCCCGTCGCATGACGCGGGGCACGGGCGTGCTCGCGACGATCGGCTCCACGGCACCTTTCGTCGGATTGTTCGGCACGGTCTGGGGCATCATGAACTCCTTCATCGGCATCTCGGAATCCCAGACGACCAACCTCGCAGTTGTGGCCCCGGGTATCGCCGAAGCTCTGCTAGCAACGGCAATCGGTCTCGTCGCCGCTATCCCGGCGGTGGTCATCTACAACGTCTTTGCGCGTTCCATCACCGGTTACCGCCTCGTGCTTGCGGATGCTTCAGCTGCCGTCGAACGTCTTGTCAGTCGCGACCTCGACTACCGGCTTACCGCACCAGCGCGCCGCAAGATCGCGGCTGCTGCGGAGTAAGACCATGGCTGGTGGGATCAACTCCAACACGGAAGATGACGATCTCGTTGAAAACCACGAGATCAACGTCACGCCTTTCATCGACGTAATGCTGGTGCTGCTCATCATCTTCATGGTGGCTGCGCCGCTCGCGACGGTCGATATCAACGTGGATCTGCCGAGGTCTGCAGCAACACCGCAGCCGCGTCCCGATGAGCCGCTCTATGTTACCGTGGACAAGGATCTCGGCGTCGCGGTTGGCAACGACAGGGTCGCTCAGGCGGAGCTTGGCAGCGTTCTCGACCGCGTCACGAAGGGCGACAAGGAAACGCGGGTCTTCCTCAGGGCGGACCAGGCGGTTTCCTACGGCGACCTCATGAATGTCATGAACCAGCTGCGTGTGGCCGGATATCTCAAGATCGCACTTGTCGGGCTTGAAGGTCCTTTGCCTGCTGCTTCGGGTGCTGCAGCTCCATGAGCGGAAGGCCTGACATAGCCTGGTCAAAGCATGTGGCCAAGGTTTCGCTCGGCCAGCTTCTCCTCTGGTCGAGCGCGGCTGCGCTGGCCGTGGCTGCCCACGCGAGTGCCGCCTGGTGGATCATGCAGCAGCCGCCTGCTCCTGCCGTCGATCTCGGTGCACCCGTTGCGATCATGATCGACCTCGCTCCCGTGCCGATGGCGCCAGCGTCCGATGAGGAAGAGGTTTCCGCCGATACGGTTGATTCCGCTGCTGCCGAGGAGACGCCGGTCCCGGAAGAGGCAGAGCCGGTCGAGACAGCAGAACCGGTCGAGACAGTTGAGCCGGAGGTGGCGGAAATCGAGGAGCCGGTCGAACCCGAAGAGGTCGTGCCGGAACCCGCCCCGGAAGTGGAAACGGCCGAACCGGTTGAGCCGGACGTGGAGCTTCCCGATGTCGCGGAGGTGCCGCTTCCGACCCCACGACCAACACCGAAGCCCAAGGTTGCCGAAAAGCCACGTGAGCCAGAGAAGCCCAAGCAGGTTGTGAAGCAGGTGAAGCAGGTGAAGCAGCAGGCTCCCGCTCCCTCGCGTGAAGCCAGGGCCGCAAAAATACAGGCGCAGCAGGAAGCGCCGCGCGCAGCCGCTCCGCAGTCTAATCGAGGGGCTTCGAGCATGTCGCCGCAAAGGTGGCAATCGCGGCTGCTGGCTCATCTTGAACGGCGCAAGCGTTATCCAGCCTCAGCAAAACGCAAGCGGCTTGAAGGTACCGCGCAGGTTCGGTTCACCATCGATGACAGCGGCAATGTTCAGTCTGTCGCGCTCGCCGGGTCCTCGGGGGTTCCCGAGTTCGATGAAGAAGTGGTGGCAATGGTGCGGCGTGCTTCGCCTGTTCCACCCCCACCGCCGGGGGTCGATCGAACCATCGTGGTGCCAGTCCGGTTCGATATCCGCTGATCATCACCAAAGAAAAATGGCGGGAAGAACCCCGCCATTTTCAATCTGTAATCGGTCGGGTTAGACCGACTGCTTCGTGCGCCAGCTGTCGGCGTAGTTTTCCCGGGCGTCGCGAGAGTAAGGCACCGGCGAGACCTTGACGCGGATCTCGAGCTGCTTGTGACGCTCGACCGTCGTCTTCTCCGAGCCGCCGTTCGGCTCCGGCTCACCCCACACGAGCGTCAGAACGTCGCCGATCTGGATGTCCGGGTCGACTGTCGCAAGCGATAGCATCGAGCGTTCGTTGAAGCTGTAGCCCGAGAACATCGACAGGCCGACAACCTTGCCGTCCTTCACGACAGCGTCGTAGTTTGCCGACGCGTAGTTCGACAGCGGCAGGTCGATGTACTTGTAGTTCTCGATGCCCGGTTCAAGCATGGAGCGGAACACCTTGGCCACGTCGTCCGCGTTCCAGGCGAGCGTCACCTTGCGGCGATGCGGCTTGTCCGCGATCTTCTCAAGCGCCTCGCGGCCGATGAAGTCGTGGTCGAACTTCACGAAGGTGCCGTAGCCGATTTCATATGGCGTGACGTAGTAGTCTTCGATCTTGTCGGAGACGAAGCTGCCGCCGATGGAGCCGGTTGCCTCGTAGCTGTCAGCGCCAAGCCATTCGCGATAGGCCTTCATCTCCGGGTCGGTGTAGACGGCCGGAAGCGGGGAGGGGATCCAGCCGGATTCCAGCGTGTTCGTCGCGTAGGCGCGGGAGCCCACCGGAACGATGCCGAATTCTTCGCCAGCCTCAAGGATCGCGCTGCGGATCTCTTCGCCTTCCTCGTAGGGTCCCCAGATTTCAAGGCCCGGTGCGCCGGACATGCCGTGACGCAGCGAGCGGACGGTGCGTCCGGCGATCTTGATCTCGCCCATGTTGAAGAACTTGATCTCCGGCAGCGGGCCGCCGTTCAGCTTCTCCAGGATAGCCCATGCGTTCGGACCCTGGATCTGGTAGCGATAGCGGCGGCGCACAACCGGCTTGCCCATCGGGCGCGAGGGCGAGCGGTCATCACGATCGATGCGCAGGTTCTGGTAACCGCCGGTTTCGGCGTGGAACTGCAGCCAGTTCACGGTCGGCGCGCGGCCAACGAAGAGGTACTGCTCTTCTTCCAGGCGGAACAGGATGCCGTCGCCGATGACATGGCCGCTATAGCTGACGGGGACGAACTGCTTGGCGCGGTTGACCGGGAAGTTCTCGACGGTGTTGATGCCGGTGCGCGCGAGAAGCTTGATGGCATCCGGGCCTTCCAGCATGATCTCCGCCATGTGATGCGACTGATCAAAGAGCACGGCAGAATTGCGCCAGGCTGCCTGTTCGTCACGCCAGTTGGTGAACTCCGACGGCACCACCGGATAGACATAGGCGCCAATTTTGGAGTTGCGGAGCATTTTGACGGTGTTGCCCGCCTCCTGCATTTTCTGTTCGAGGTTTTTTCCAGCCATAGTTTCCTCCTTAATGTCCTGGCTGCAGTTCACGGCATGACTGCATTACCGTCTGCGCCGTCTGCCAATCTGGCGACGGTTGCATGAACTGCTCTTATCTTGTGACGGGCTCTTCCCCTGAAGCTTTGGAACGCCTCCTTCGCGATCCGGCTGACGCTTCCCTCCAGAGAGCCTCACCTCATCCAAGTATACATTCACACTGATGGAACGGCTCTGTCAATGAGCAATCTTGCCCGGTCGGAACAAGCGGAAAGTGCAGGACTGGTCGCCCGCAGAACGCCAAAAGCAAGGAGAATCAGCCAGTTATTTTCTTATTGCGCCGGATCGCGTCCATTGTTGGTGTGCGGCTACCGAATTTTGGCGAAGTATACTTGATCGCGGATTAGCGGTGCAGGGAGCAGCTGGAATCGTGACGCGTCCGTTTTCCGATCCCTCCGGCTATCCTACGTTCAGGGAACTGGGGGTAACATTGGGTGTTTAGGCCCTGTTGCAGAACCACATAGTCATAGATCCCCAAGGGAGCTGCGATTGAACAGGTGAGTTGAGCCCATGTCGGTGGAACGGTCGTCATCGGACGAAGGTGCGCAAGGACGCATCACACGCAACAGGCGAACCCAGAAGGATCTTTGGGACGGCTCATGGCCGTTGCATCCCTTCTTCTTTGCTGCCGCTGCCGTTTTCACCCTGATGGGTAACAACCTGAACTACTCCGGCATGCGGGACGTGCTGCCGTCTCTGCTGGTGGCGCTGGCGATCGCGCTGACACTCTATCTGCTGGCGGTGCTGTTCCGGCGCAGGTTCGATTCCATTGCAGCGGTGCTTGCGACCATCTGGGTGGTTGGGGTTCTCTACTACTCCAATCTTTTTGGCGACCTTAACCGCTGGATCGACGGCGGTTTTTCCATGGTGCGGACGCTGCCGATCGCGGTGTTGATCCTCGCCGCCATCACTGTTCTCGCCTACAGGCTGAGGCGCTTTGCGCCCAAGGCGAATGGTGCGCTCAACATCATCGCCGTGGTGTTCCTGGTGGTGCCGCTGGGTAAGGTTGCCGAGTTTCAGTGGAACAACTGGGGTGCGCTCGACAGCTATGATGCGAAAGCTGCGCTGGCCGAACTTGAGCCCTACCTGAGCCAGGCGGCGAGCCCGGATCAGCCGCCGGACATCTATCACTTCATCTTCGACCGCTATGCTTCGGAAGAGGTGCTGAGTCAGTACTTTGATCTGGACAACAGTGAGATCGGGTATTTCCTGGAGCAGCAGGGCTTCTATCTGGCGCGTGGGAGCAACTCCAATTACCAGAAGACGGGACATTCGGTCTCTTCCACCTTCAATATGGACTATCTCCACACGCTGGAGAACGACCCTCGCGTGAAGGGCCGCAACTGGCGGCCCATCTTCAAGATCCTGGGCGATCACCGCGCGGGCCGCTTCCTGAAATCACGCGGCTATCGTTACGTGCAGTTCGGATCGTGGTGGGCCGGTACGTTCCGCAGCTCGCTTGCTGATGAAAACCGGCCGCACGGGTTCAGCGAATTCGCCATGCTTTACTGGCGGAACACGATGCTGAAGCCGATCTTCCATGTGTTGCCGGATACGCAGCTGACGATGCGGCTCGACTGGGACAACGGACAGTGCCAGCGCATTCGGCCGCAGCTGGAAGAGATCAAGAAGATCGGCGAGGAGACGGCGGAACCGCTCTATGTCTTCTCACATATCCTCATTCCGCATGGACCCGAAAATTTCACCACGACCGGCGAGTGCCTCAGTCTGCAGCAGGCCTCAAAGCGCGGTCAGGCGAAGGGTTATCTGGACCAGATCCAGTACGCGAACCAGATCATCCGCGACGTGGTGACCGAGCTGAAGAAGCCGGGGCGCAGGCCTGCCGTCATCATCATCCAGGCGGACGAAGGTCCGTTCCCGAAGCGGGACGGCAAGATTCCGTGGCAGAACGCGTCAGCAGACGAGCTTCGTATCAAGACGGGGATCCTGAACGCCTACTATTTCCCGGGAAAGGATTATAGCGGCCTTTGGCAGGACATTACGCCGGTGAACACCTACCGGGTGCTGTTCAACACCTATTTCGGAACGCGGCTGCCGCGTCTGGAAGACCGGATCTATGCCTTCCCCTTCGACAACAACCTCTATGAATTCCATGACGTGACGGCCAAGGTTCGCGGACCGGGCCCGATAGCGGGCACGGTGCATCAGGGCTCCGCGCCTGCTGCTCCCAACTGAAGCCGCTTACTTGGTGCCGTACATCCGGTCGCCGGCGTCGCCGAGACCAGGGATGATGTAGCCCTTCTCGTTCAGCCTCTCGTCAATCGATGCGGTGAAGACCGGCACGTCGGGATGTTCGCTGGTGAAATGCTGGATGCCTTCCGGGGCTGCCAGCAGGCAGACAAAGCGCAGGTTGGTCGCGCCACGATCCTTGAGCTTCTGGACTGCCGCAACTGCAGAGTTGGCCGTGGCGAGCATCGGATCAACGACAATCACCAGACGGTTTTCCAGGTCGCTCGGGGCCTTGAAGAAATATTCGACCGCTTCGAGCGTTTCGTGGTCGCGGTAGAGACCGACGTGGGCGACGCGGGCGGCTGGGACCAGGTCCAGCATGCCATCCAGCAGGCCGTTGCCGGCGCGTAGGACGGAGGCAAAAACCAGCTTCTTGCCTTCCAGAACCGGCGCTTCCATCTCCACCATCGGTGTCTCGATGGTGCGCGTCGTCATCTCGAGGTCTCGGGTGACTTCGTAGCAGAGCAAGAGCGAAATTTCGCGCAGCAGGCGGCGGAAGCTTGCCGTGGAGGTGTGCTTGTCGCGCATAATGCTGAGCTTGTGCTGGACAAGCGGATGGTCGACGACGGTCACGCCCTGCATTGGAAGTCTCCGTAAGAATAACGCGTTCGCTAGACATTAGCGATGGAACGACGCGACTCATACCCGCCAAGCACGATTGAGCAACAAAAATGTCGAGCTATGATGTCTCCGAGGGCGTTATTCCAACGCTCAATGGATGCTGAGGGCCCGCTGACGCGCTTGACCTGGGCCATCATAATCCTTAATTTAGAATAATTCTAAACAAGTGGATATTCATCATGTTTGGCCGTTTCGCCGGGGGTAACAGACGATCCTTCTCTTCCCTGTCCGAGCAGGAGATCCTCGGGTTGGCGATCTCCTCCGAAGAGGATGACGCGCGCATCTACCGTGCCTATGCGGAAGCGCTGGCGCCGGACTTTCCGCATTCTGCGGCAGTGTTCGAGGAAATGGCCGTCGAGGAGGATGGTCACAGGGCGGCGCTGATCGAGTTGCATCGCAAGCGATTTGGCGAGCGCATCCCGCTTATCCGGCGCGAGCATGTGCGCGGCTACTACAGCCGAAAGCCGGACTGGCTGGTGCGTCCGCTGGGCGTCGAGCACGTCCGCGCGCAGGTCAAGTCCATGGAAGAGGAGTCCTTCCGCTTCTATACGGAAGCCGCAAAGCGGACCGAGGACGCTGCGACGCGCAAGCTTCTGGGCGATCTCGCAGCCGCTGAGCAGGGGCATGAGAAGCTTGCGGGAGAGCTCGAGCAAAAGCATCTTTCTGCGGAGGCCAAAGAGGAAGAAACGGGCACCGAGCGACGGCAGTTCATCCTGACCTATGTGCAGCCGGGGCTCGCCGGCCTCATGGACGGTTCGGTTTCGACGCTGGCGCCGATCTTCGCCGCTGCGTTTGCAACGGGCGACACCTGGCAGACGTTCCTGGTGGGGCTTGCAGCATCTCTGGGTGCAGGCATTTCAATGGGCTTCACCGAAGTCGCCTCGGACGATGGCGTGATCTCCGGCCGTGGCTCACCCATCAAGCGTGGTCTCACGACCGGCATCATGACGGCGCTGGGCGGCCTTGGGCACGCGTTACCATACCTCATCCCGCATTTCTGGACGGCGACGATCACTGCCTTCGTGGTGGTGTTCATCGAGCTTTGGGCGATCGCCTTCATCCAGAACCGCTACATGGAAACACCCTGGAGCCGCGCGACCTTCCAGGTGGTGCTCGGCGGCGCACTGGTGTTTGCGACGGGCATGCTGATCGGAAGCGCTTGAGGCGGCAGGCGCGCCATTGCAATTTTAAAGACATATATTGCACCAGATTTCCCTTCAGGGTAGCATATATCTGAGGGGATGCTGAATGAGCAAGCAAGGAGAGAAAAGCCCGGAAGACCGCCTTGTTGAGCTGGAGGTCGAACGCCGCAAGAGGGAGATGGCAATCCAGCAAAAACAAGAGAGGGCCAAAGTCTGGGCGAACTACTGGACGGCCATCGCCGGAGCCATATTTGCGGGCGCTGTTCTTGGTCCGGTGCTGGGGATATTTCTCAGCGCCAGGAAGGAAGACATCGTTGCCCCGATCCTCATTGCTCTGGGTGGCGGAATTGTCGTCTTCTGCCTATATTTCCTTGTGGAGTACGGGGTGAGCGCGGCCCACGAGCATAGGGATGGCCAATCGGAAGGGTGATTGAGATGGAAGTTTCAGCATCAGGGGCGCTTGTAGCAGTCGAGATAGCGCTCATGCTTAGCGCAGTAGCTGCTGTCTATTTCACACGCCGACGCCTGTCGCCCGTCACAGAGGCGGATTTCGCTGCTCTGGACGATATCGAAAGGCAGCGGGTGAGCCTCCTCGCCGAGATCGAGGAACGTAAGCAGAAGAATTTGCTGAAGGTCTTCGAATCCATCAAGCCGGCGCCGGTCAAAAAGGCCCAACGCGCAACTCAGCACACACCACCACCTCGTCGGACAATGTCGATGGACCAACCGGTGTCGCACTTCGTAGAGGTTCACCACATTGAGGGCATCGCGACTGTAAGCCTTGAGCCTGATCCGAAGTCTGGTGGGTTCCATACCATCGAAGAGGCATTCGCGGCATTCACCGAGCAGGACAAAGAGCGGTAACGGCTGATCGGCAGATTGGTGGTGTTGCGGGCAAGTGCGGCCATGGAGCCGCTGCCGACGCTCCTTACCGGTGCAGGATCAATGAGCGTCTCTCATGTTGCGCCTCTCGAAGCATCAGGGTCCAGATGACACCGAGGCTCACCTGGTTCCTGATCACCCTTCGTCAAGCTTAGCGAGCTCACCGTGATGCTGGGAGGCGACCAGCGCCTCTCATGAATCGCAGCTACTTCGCAGGGAGCAAACCGGTCTCCTCCCAGCGGACGAGCGGGGCGGGGATGTCGTTGGTCTTCTCGGGAGCCTTGCAGATGTCGGCGATGACGCAGCGTTCGCACTCGGGCTTGCGCGCCTTGCATACGTAGCGACCATGCAGGATCAGCCAGTGGTGGGCGTGGAGCAGGTATTGCTCCGGCACCACCTTCAGCAGCGCTTCCTCGACTTCATCCACGTTCTTGCCGGGGGCAAGAAGGATGCGGTTGGCGATGCGGAAGATGTGTGTGTCCACCGCCATGGTCGGCTGACGGAAGAACATGTTCAGCACCACGTTTGCGGTCTTGCGGCCAACGCCCGGAAGCTTCGTCAACGCATCGCGGTCACCCGGGACCTCGCCGCCGTGATCCCGGATCAGGGCTTCCGAGAGCAGGATCACGTTCTTGGCCTTGTTGCGCCAGAGCCCGATCGTGCGGATGTATTCGCCGACCTTTTCCTCGCCGAGCGCCAGCATCTTCTGCGGCGTGTCGGCAATCTGGAACAGAGCGCGGGTTGCCTTGTTCACGCCCGCGTCGGTCGCCTGCGCGGAGAGCACCACCGCCACCAGCAGTGTGAAGACGTTGACGTGCTCCAGCTCGCCGGTAGGCTCCGGACGCTGCACCTCGAAGCGGCGGAACATCTCCATCCGCTCATCCAGGCTGTAAGCCGTCAATGCACGCTTGCGGCTGCGCGCAGCGGTCGCGCTTGACGTCCGGGGGGTGGTGGGAGCACTGTTGGACTTGGATCGGGATCTGGGTTTGGGCTTTTCCATAAACGCTCTATAATTCGAACCATGCTGCAAGAGAATGCCGCCGATACGCCTTTCTTCAAGGCGCTTCTTGTCCCATACCGTTCCCTCGGACGCACGGGATTTTACGTCCTGATGGGCTCGATGGTGGCTGCATGGGTGTTTGTGGTCATGGTCTTCTACAGCATGGGCGCCTGGCCGATCATCGGTTTCTTCGGGCTCGATGTGGCCGCACTCTATCTGGCCTTTCGTATCAACTACCGCGCCGCCAATGTTCGCGAGGAGATCGCGCTGTCGCGAACGAGCCTCAACATCCGCAAGGTGCCACCCTCTGGCCGAGTGGAAGAGCACAGCGTCAATCCGTTCTGGACGCGCTTCACGGTCCGGCGCGGACCGGAGAACATGATCACCGACATGAGCATTGAAGCGCGGGGAATGCGCATCTCAATCGGCTCGTTTCTCAATCCTGACGACCGGGAGAGCTTTGCCTCAGCCTTCGGGCAGGCACTCGCCACCGCCAAGCGCGCCTAATTTACTGCGTGCAAGAAACGGGTGGTGACGGCTGCTCGTGTCGCGCATAGTCGGGGCCAAGGAGAATTTGCCATGCGAACTGACAATGCTGTCCTCGAACGGGATGTAACGCCTTCCGGCGGTGACTACGAGCTGGTTCGCCTGATCATTGAAAAGATCAGCCTCGACTATCGTCAGCAGCCGACGTTGGAGCAGCTCGCAGACGAGCTGGGAGAGACGCCGACGGGCCTGCAGAAGCTGTTCACCCGCTGGGCGGGGCTGTCGCCGAAGGCATTCCTGCAGGCGGTCACGCTCGATCACGCGCGGCGGCTGCTGGATGACGGGATGCCGCTGCTGGAGGCTTCGCTTGAGCTCGGACTTTCAGGGCCGGGGCGGCTGCACGACCTGTTCATCACTCATGAAGCCATTTCGCCCGGCGAATACAAGCTGCGGGGCAAGGGGCTCACCATCCGCTACGGGTTCCATTCGTCCCCGTTCGGGAGCGCGCTGATCATGGCGACGGATCGCGGGCTGGCCGGCCTCGCGTTTGCCGATGCGGGCGAGGAACGGCAGGCATTCCAGGACATGTCCTCGCGCTGGCCGAATGCGACCTATGTGGAGGATATGCAGGCGACCGAAACCTATGCCCAGCGCATCTTCAATCCGGCGCGGTGGAACGATCCCGAGCCGATGCGCGTGGTGCTGATAGGCACGGATTTCCAGGTTAAGGTCTGGGAAGTGCTGCTGAAGATCCCCATGGGAAAGGCGCGGACCTATTCCGACATCGCGGCCGAAGTTTGCACGCCGAAGGCTTCGCGAGCGGTTGGCGCGGCGGTCGGCGCAAACCCGATCGCCTTTGTGGTTCCCTGTCATCGCGCACTGGGCAAGTCGGGGGCGCTCACAGGCTACCATTGGGGGCTGACGCGCAAGCGCGCCATCCTAGGCTGGGAAGCCGCACAGCTTGGCAAGCCTGAGTGACTGGCCCGCCTCAAGCGGTCACTGGAAGCTGATGCCGGCATAGCTCATCGCTCATCTTGAACTTCGTTTCGCGATAAACCATATCAGGAGGGCAAATTCGCCTGATGGGTCTTTGCTTCTACGTCGCTCAATGAGGACAAGAACAGATGACGCGTATGACGCCCTTTTCGAACCCGCTGCTACTCGGGTTCGAGACCATGGAGAAAACCCTGGAAAGGGTTGCCAAGTCCGGGGATAGCTACCCGCCGTATAACATCGAACGCGTTCGCAGCAACGGTGATAACCGGGGCGCACTCCTTCGGATCACGCTGGCAGTGGCAGGCTTTTCGGAGTCTGATCTCGATGTCTCGACCGAGGAGAACCAGCTGATCGTCCGCGGACGCCAGAGCGACGACACGGAACGCGAGTTCCTGCATCGCGGCATCGCTTCGCGACAGTTCCAGCGCGTGTTCATGCTGGCAGACGGCATGCGGGTGCTTGGGGCAGAACTACGCAACGGTCTGCTCTCCATCGATCTGGACCGGCCAGAGCCGGAGCGCCTTGTACAGAAGATCAATATTTCGGTGCGAGACTGACAGGGTTTGGCGAACCTGCATGTTCCAGAACGGAACGAATAGCTCTAGTGTGGGTTGGTCCAAATGGACGCCCGCCTTCAGGAGGCTGATATGGTAGACAACGGACACAGGATTACGGTTACTCAGCAGCAGCTGGCAGCACTTGGTGAAGGTGCGATCGCGTATGTGCGCGAGATGGATGTCGCTGATCTGCGGGGCAAATTCCCCGGAATGCCGGAACTCGAGGCAGGCACCAAGCTGTGGGCGCTGTTCGGCGCGAATGGTCAGCCGATCCTGCTTGCAGACGGACCGGAGGCGGCCTTGGCAGGCGCGTTTCAGAACGATCTGAAACCGGTAAGCCTTCACTAGCTCATCGGAGTGCTATCCGAGCGCAAAGCCGGTTGGCAAATTTCATCGGGATTCAGCAGAACGGAGCGGTCAGTGGCCGCTCCGTTTGATTTTTCAGCAGTCTTGATCGGGCCATAGCCCAAAGGTCTCAGCCGACGTTTGCAGCAGGGGCTTCCGCCAGAAAGGCGTGGATGGCTGTGGCATCGCGCGTTCCGCGGATCTTCGCCGTCGTCTCGTTGTCGCGCAGCACGCGGGCAATGCGGGACAGCGCCTTCAAGTGGTCCGCACCCGCGCCTTCCGGCGCGAGCAGCAGGAACACCAGATCCACCGGCTGATCATCAAGTGAGTCGAAATCAACAGGGGACTCGAGGCGGGCGAAGACACCAGTGATCTGCTTGATCCCCGGCAGCTTGCCGTGCGGGATGGCAATGCCATTGCCCACACCAGTCGAGCCGAGCCGTTCGCGCTGGAGAATCGTGTCGAAGACCTCACGCTCCGGAAGGCCGGTTATCGCCGCAGCCCTTTCAGCCAGGAGCTGCAGGAGCTGCTTCTTTGAGTTAGCCTTCAAGGCCGGCATGATTGCCGAAACCTCGATCAGATCACTCAGGTCCATATTTCGTATCCTCTGCTCAGCGGAATGGCTTTGCTGTTCATGGCTACTGCCTATTGAGTGGAGCTCGAAGATGGATCAATCCAACCGATATTTCCATCCGCGCGGCGATAGACAACATTAATTTCGTTATTGCTCGCGTTGCGGAAGACGAGGACAGGATCGTCCTTCAGGTCCAGCACCATCACCGCTGTAGCAACCGCCATAGTTTTGAGGGGGATGCGCAGCTCGGCAACAACTGCCGGTGCATGTCCTTCATCCTCGTTCTCTTCATCCTCATCCAGGCCTGTCATGACACGATACGACATGTCCATGCCATCGACCAAGCCATTCCCGGAAGTTGGATAGCTGCGCGACTTCAATCTGCGATTATAGCGGCGCAGCCGCTTCTCAAGCCTTTCGGAAGCGATGTCAAATGCAAGCTGGGGCTCCTGAGCCTGGCCGGTGGCCTGAAGTTCAGTGCCGCTGTCGAGGCGAACCATGCAATCGGCACTGAAGCCGCCGGCTCCCTTGATCATGTTAACATGACCATTATAGCCGCCATCGAAATACTTGGTTACTGCGTCGCCAATCTTGCTCTCGATGCGCGTGCGGAAGGCATCGCCGACATCCATGTGCTTACCAGAAATGCGGAGAGTCATAGTTATGGACCTTTTGGCCGGTTAGCGATCTAGGAGAGTTTATACTTGTAGGCGGCGCTTACAAGGTTAGGCAGCCACCAAATGTCAAACTGCCTGGAACGTGCTTGTCCTGTTTCGTTTCGCGGATCAAAAAATCCCGTCCAGCCTTCTGGTCTTGAGCGCGGGCTTCTAGTCGGTTCCCCCCGTAATGTCAATCCGATGGCGGAAATGGCCTATTTCTGGGCGATTCGGGCGCGTTTTTCGCGGCGCCGCTGCACCGAAGAAGGGATCGACATGGCTTCGCGATATTTAGCCACCGTACGGCGGGCGATATCGACGCCTTCCTCCTTGAGGATATCGACCAGAGCATCGTCCGAGAGGACATTTTCCGCCGTTTCCTGGTCGATCAGCTGCCGGATGCGGTTTCTCACCGCTTCAGCGGAATGGGCGTCGCCACCATCGGCGGCAGCGATTGCAGCGGTGAAGAAATAGCGCATCTCGAACACGCCGCGCGGGGTCATCATGAACTTGTTGGCCGTGATGCGGCTAACGGTGGATTCATGCATGCCGACGAGATCGGCGATGGTCTTCAGCTTCAGCGGCCGAAGGTGGTTCACGCCATGGACGAGGAATGCATCCTGCTGACGCACAATTTCGCTTGCCACCTTCAGTATGGACTTGGACCGCTGGTCCAGCGCCCGGACGAGCCAGTTGGCGTTCTGCAGGCATTCGGAAATGAAGGTCTGGTCCTGCTTGCCCGACTTAGCCGAAACCTTGGCGCAGTAGGACTGATCGACCAGCACCCGCGGAACCGCCTCTTCATTAAGCTCCACGCGCCAGGTGCCATCGGGCGCTGCCGAAACAATTACATCGGGTGTGATCGGTTCGGAGCCCTCTGAAAGAAACGCGGTGCCGGGCTTAGGATCCAGCATGCGGATTTCCGACAGCATGTCGACGAGATCACTTTCGTCGACGCCGCAGATCTTGCGGAGTGAGGCAAAGTCGCGGCGGGCGAGCAGGTCAAGGTTCTGCAGCAGCGCCTGCATGGCCGGATCGAGCCGCCCCTTGGCGCGAAGCTGGATCGCCAGGCATTCGGAGAGGTTGCGGGCAAACAAGCCTGCCGGCTCGATGTTCTGCTGCAGCTTAAAAAGCACCTTTTCCAGCTCGGCCCTGGAAGCGCCTGTACGCGCGGGGAGCTCATCAAAGTCGGTCAGATAGCCTGAATCCTCAAGCGAATCGGCCAGGTGCAGGGCGAGGAAGCGTTCGGCTGGCTCCTTGAAGATGAGCAGGATCTGTTCCTGCAGCACATCCCGAAGGGTCTGCGGCGTCGCCACGAAGGCTTCCGGATTCCAGTCACCGTCGCTGGACGTGGACGGACCGGCACCGCTGGCGGAACGCCACTGCGCGGAAAGGTCGGGACTGATCGGATCACGCCGACCGGGATCATCGGGAAAGAGATTCTCCAGCGACGTGTCGAGGCGTTCAGACATTGCCTCGGCATCGTTGCGGGGGCGGAGCTCGATCACGTTGCTCTCAGGCGCCGGCCCGTCGTCGCGGGTCAGCAGCGGATTGCGTTCGATCTCCGAGGAAATGTACTGGTCGAGCTCAACGTTGTTGAACTGCAGCAGCTTGATCGACTGCAACAGCTGCGGAGTCATGACGAGTGACTGGGTCTGCTGCAACCCGAATGCCGGCTTTAGCGCCATCTCTCGCCTTTCATCCTCGACGCAGCCAAATGTGACTGCGGCTGGATAAAACTGGCCTAGGACTTGCTTGTCAAGAAATTGGGCAGGAGGAGCCTAAATTTTTTGCAGTCGGTAACGTGTTACAAGGCGAAAGCTTCGCCGAGGTAGAGCCGGCGTACATCCGGATTACCGACGATGTCCTCCGGCTTGCCGTGCGTCAGAACCTGGCCCGCATGAATGATATAGGCCCGGTCAATGAGACCCAGGGTTTCACGAACGTTGTGATCGGTGATGAGGACGCCGATTCCGCGGGACGTCAGATGCTTCACAAGCTGCTGGATGTCGGTCACTGCGATGGGGTCGATCCCCGCGAAGGGCTCATCCAGGAGCATGAAGTTGGGTTTGCTCGCTAGGGCGCGGGCGATTTCGAGGCGGCGACGCTCACCACCCGAAAGCGAGATGGCTGGCGCCTTTCGCAGGTGGCTGATGTGGAATTCCTCAAGCAACGAGTCGAGCATCTTCTCGCGCTCCTTGCGGCTCTTCTCGACCACTTCGAGGATCGCGCGGATGTTGTTCTCCACGGAAAGACCGCGAAAAATCGACGATTCCTGCGGCAGGTATCCGATGCCGAGACGCGCACGGCGATACATGGGCATGGAGGTCACATCGTAGCCGTCGATGTGGATGTTGCCCTGATCCACGGGTACGAGGCCGGTGACCATGTAGAAGCACGTGGTCTTGCCGGCGCCGTTGGGCCCCAGCAAGCCCACAGCCTCGCCGGCCCGCACACCAAGCGAAACGCCATTGACCACCTGCCGTCCCTTGTACGCCTTGGTAAGGCCACGCGCGATCAGCGTGCCCTTGTAGCGCTCAAGTTCATCAAGGTTCGGTCCGGCGGAGTTTTCCTTTTGAAGCTTGCGCTTCCTGGCGGGTTTATTGAGCATTTCGGTCCGGAGGTGTGATGAGCATCTTCACGCGGCCGCCCGTCGCGTTGTTCTTGCAGCTTTCCAGTGTGGCCTGGCCATTGCGTCCGCGGATAACCAGCTTGCAGCCGACAATCACGTTCTCGCCCTCGGTCAGGACGACCTCCTTGCCGGAGAGCTCCAGAACCTCGGTGTTCATGTTGTAGGTACCGCGGTCACCGGTCGCGACCTGCTTCTCGGACTTCACATAGACGCCGCCTTCAACCTCGATCCGCTCGATGTTGTTGCCGGTGGTGGATTCCCGAGGATTGCTTCCGCTGGCGAAATAAACGGTCATCTTGGCCGAGCGGAGCAGGTTGGGACCCTGGACCACCGACACATTGCCTGTCAGCACGTTGACACGGCCCTCTTCCAAGACTTCAAGGCGATCGCCCTGGATCTCCAGAGGCTTGTCGCTCTGAAAGTTCAGGCTTTCCCGCGCCCTTTGCTGCGCCGTGGCCGCCAAGGGTACCGCAGCTATCAGCATGGCAGAACAAGTTATCTGCAACAGCCTACTCATCCGCTGCTTTCTGAACATCGGGTGCCCCTCTCTTGACCTCTGATGGTTGGACCTGAATGTGAACTCCACCGTCAAATATCAGCTTTTCTCCGCCATCGGCAGTCTCAAATTTCTGAGCCTCGATGCGCATCCCGCTCAGTTCGATCGTCACCGGTTTCTTGGACTCGACGGTCTTGGTCGAGAGATCAACTTCTGCTGATTCCAGCTTCGCCTTTATGCCGTTCGAGGTCTCAATCTCGATTTTCTGATCGAGGACAAGCCGGTTGCTCTGGCGGTCGAGATTCCCGCCGCCCGCAACTATTTTCGCATTGTCCTTGTCGCCAAATGGAATGGTGGCAGAGATCTCTTCCAGGGAGAATGCGCCGAGGGGTTCGCCCACGGGCTGGCGGGCCTTTCGCGCGGTAACCGAATAGGGCTGGTTGGTGCCGGTGAACCCTTCCAGCGTGGGATTGGACATCACCAGTTCGCCGCTTTCGACTGCGGTATCTATAACAGTTACATTACCGTCCGCACCACGCAGCGCTGGCAGATAGCTATACCCGAAGAACGCAACGAGCATGAGGACAGCCGCCAGCGGCAGCACGATCTTGAACAGGCGAACGTTGCGGGAGTGACGCGCAGCGCGAGCAAACGCCTCGGCGCCCCTTTCGTTGCGCCGAAAAGTGGTGCTCTCCTGGAAGTCGGACATCACTGCTTCACCCATGGTCATCCCGTCGTAGACTTTGATCCGAACCGCTGAAACAGCCTATCGAGCGGGCAGGGTCTTATGCCACACCACCAGAATAGCCAGCCTGATCTGAAATCGCTTTGCACTGAATATCCCATTACAATACGATTTGGCTATTTTTTGGTGAATCTAGCATGAACTATCATAATAGGTCCGGAACCGAACCCGATCTTACGGTTTGTCGCTAGCTCATATGCATTCGATCGTCTAAAAAACAACCCTTTATAGTTCCTGCAGAGGTGCTTCATGCCGTCCAGAGTTGACGAAATGATCGATCGCCGTCGTCTCCGGCGCAAGTTAACCTTCTGGCGGGTGGTTGCTTTAGTTATTGCGGCTGTGGCTATCATCGGCATCGCCCGGTTCTCGACGACGATCGGGGTTGGGTCGGATCACATTGCAAGGATCAAGATCGAAGGGACCATCACGGAAGATGAAGATCTCCTCGACACGATTGAAGAGGTCAGCAAGGCGGAGCGCGTCAAGGGCGTCATTCTAACCGTCGATTCCCCCGGGGGGACAACCGTTGGTGGCGAGGCGCTGTTCAACGCCGTCCGCAAGCTTGCCGAGGCAAAGCCGGTCGTTGCGCAGGTGGGAACACTGGCGGCTTCCGCAGGCTATATGGTCGCAAGTGCAGCCGATTTCATCGTCGCCCGGCATTCGTCAATCGTTGGTTCCATCGGCGTGATCGTGCAGGTGCCGAATGTCAGCGGACTGATGGAGAAGATCGGCGTGCAGGTGGACGAGATCAAGTCTGCCCCACTCAAGGCCGAGCCATCGCCCTTCAACCCCACGACCGACGCGGAGCGGCAGATGATCCAGTCAATGGTCTCTGACAGCTACGAGTGGTTCATCGACCTCGTGGAGGAGCGCCGTCCGCTGTCGCGCGACGAGATCCGCACGCTTGCCGATGGCGCGATTTTCACCGGACGTCAGGCGCTGCAGCGCAAGCTCATCGACGGGCTGGGCGGGGTGGATGAGGCCAAGGCGCAGCTGGTGGAAAAGGGCGTTTCTGCTGATCTCGAGATTGTTGAATGGAAGCCGCGCGGCGCCGACGACTCTTTCATTTTCGCGAAAGCCGCCTTGCCGTGGATGAAGGGCTTCTCGGGTGTCGAGATCGAAGCATTCCTGAAGCGCGTTGGCGGCGACCGCATGTTCCTTGACGGCCTCCTGTCGCTCTGGCAACCTGAAAGCAACTTGCGGGGTTATTGAAAAAGCCTGTAATTTCCGGCTAATAGCACTTTCAAACACATTCACAATCAGCGGAACCGAACCATGATCAAATCCGAACTCGTGCAGATCATCGCGAACCGCAACCCGCATTTGTTCCTGCGGGACGTCGAGAACATCGTTAACGCGATCTTCGACGAGATCGCCGATGCACTGGCGGAAGGGAACCGCGTCGAGCTCAGAGGTTTCGGGGCATTCTCGGTGAAGAACCGCCCGGCGCGCGTCGGCCGTAATCCCCGCACCGGTGAGTCCGTCGAGGTGGAAGAGAAGTGGGTCCCGTTCTTCAAGACCGGAAAGGAACTGCGCGAGCGGCTGAACATTGAAGCGTAATGTTTGAGCCAAAGCAGATATTTCCATGTTGAACCGCCTCATACTCGTCCTCATCCTGGTGCCGCTGGCCATCATCCTGATCGCGCTGGCGGTGGCGAACCGTGGCGCGGTTCTGTTCACGCTGGATCCGTTCAACCCGGGTAATCCCGCGCTCAGCGTGCAGCTGCCGCTGTTCGTCTACCTGCTGGTCTGCGTCATGATCGGCGTAATCATCGGAAGCACCATCACATGGTTCCGCCAGTCCCGGTACCGCCGTCTGGCCAAGCAATCGCAGGCAGCCGAACGGGCGCGTTCCGACAGCGAAGCGCGGGCGCAGACAACAGGTGCGCTCGTCCGCTCCTAGCCGAGAGCCTCTCTTGGCTGACTTGTCATTGCGCGATGGGGGCCGCTGTGGCAGAAGGCCGAAACAGTTGAGAGCAAGCGCCCTTGCGATCTCCCAGGCACAACAGGCGCACTCACTCTGCCGAAAGATCACCGTTTGCTGCGCCTCAGTTGATGAGGCTGCGCCTGCAATAGCTCGGAGCCCCCGTTGAAGCATCCGCGAGAAAGAACCCGTCAAAACAATCAAAATCGCGAGGATCGAGCTCCCAATGCGGCGCCTGCGCGGGAGCCAATCCCGAGGCGGACGGGCGCTTTGCCTGCAGAGCGGCTGCCAGTGGTGCTGGAAGTGCTGCCTTCGGACAATTACACGCTGATCGATTCCGGCGACGGACAGAAGCTCGAGCAATACGGGCCGTATCGCATCGTGCGGCCGGAAGGTCAGGCAATCTGGCGTCCGGCACTGGGCGAGGCGGAATGGCGCAAGGCGGATGCGATCTTCACCGGCGATACGGATGAGGAAGGCATGGGCCGCTGGCGGTTCCCGAAGACGCCGCTCGGAGAGACCTGGCCGATGCGCCACAAGGACGTGGACTATTACGGCCGGTTCACTTCGTTCCGCCACGTCGGGGTGTTTCCGGAGCAGGCGACGCATTGGTCTTTCATGCGTTCGCTCATTGAAAAGGAAAAGCGACCGGTAAAGGTGCTTAACCTATTCGGCTACACTGGGCTGGCATCGCTCGTTGCGGCGAAAGCCGGTGCGCAGGTTACCCATGTGGACGCCTCCAAGAAGGCAATCGGCTGGGCGCGCGAGAACCAGGAGATCGCGCGGCTGACGGACAAGCCGATCCGCTGGATCTGCGAAGATGCGATGAAGTTCGCCGAGCGTGAGCTTCGCCGCGGCAGCACCTACGACATCATCCTGCTCGATCCCCCGGCCTACGGACGCGGACCAAAGGGTGAGGTCTGGCAGCTCTTCGAACACCTGCCGGCGATGGTGGATGTGTGCCGGTCGATCCTTTCCGACAAGCCGCTCGCCGTGGTGCTGACCGCCTATTCGATCCGCGCATCCTTCTTTGCCATCCATACGCTGGTGCGCGACAGCTTTGCGGGCATGGGCGGCGCCGTCGAATCGGGCGAGCTGGTGATCCGCGAGCAGGCAGCGGGCAGGGCGCTTTCAACGTCACTCTTTTCGCGGTGGGTAGCTGAATGACCGAGATACACAACAAGCTGGCGCCGGGACGGGTGAAGGAAGTCACCAGTCTTTCCAATCCGCTGGTGAAGGACATCAAGGCGCTGGCGCTGAAGAAGTTTCGCGAGCGCGAGAATGCCTTTCTGGCCGAGGGGCTAAAGCTGGTGCTGGACGCGCTGGAAGCCGGCTGGACCATTAAGTTTTTCATCTTTGCGAAGTCCGGGCGCGGCAATGCGGTCGTCGAGAAGGCTGCAGCGCGAACAGTAGCCGCCGGCGGTACGGTGCTCGAGGTGAGCGAAAAGGTGCTCTCGGCGATTACCCGCAAGGACAACCCGCAGATGGTCGCCGGCGTCTTCGAACAGCGTTATCGGCCGCTGAAGGAGATCCGGCCTGCTGCCGGTGACGTTTATGTTGCACTCGATCGCGTTCGCGATCCGGGCAATCTCGGCACCATCATCCGGACTATCGATGCGGTTGGCGCCAAGGGCGTCATCCTGATTGGCGATTGCACCGATCCGTTCTCGCTCGAAACGGTACGCGCGACGATGGGTTCGCTCTTCGCCGTGCCGCTCTACCGCGCCGATGAGGAGGCTTTCCTCAGCTGGCGCAAGAACTTCGGCGGCCTTGTGGTGGGCACGCATCTGAAGGGCTCGGTCGACTATCGCACCGTCGACTATTCCACGGGCCCTGTCCTGCTGATGATGGGCAACGAGCAGAAGGGTTTGCCGGACAGTCTCGCCGAAGCCTGCGACAAGCTCGTGCGCATCCCGCAGGCGGGGCAGGCCGATTCGCTCAATCTGGCGGTGGCCACCGGCGTGATGCTCTATGAAATCCGCCGCAGCGCCTTCCCGATCACTGGAGAGATCGGCTGATGAAACGGAACGGCATTGCGCTTCTGGCCCTGATTGTCGCCGCCTCGATCATCCTCGACCAGCTCATCAAGATCTGGGTCGAAGCGAGCATGCCGCTCTACAGCAAGATCGACATCCTGCCGTTCCTTGCGCTTCTCCATGCGCAGAACACCGGCATTGCCTTCTCTTTCCTGTCCGGAATGGACGGAATGTGGCTAGGCGTCATTGCAATCGTCATTGTGATCTTCATCTCCATCCTGGCGGTGCGGACGGAGCCTTCGCAGCTTTATGCAAGAATTGGCTTCGCGCTTATCATCGGTGGCGCCGTCGGCAATCTCATTGACCGCTTCGTTCGCGGCTACGTGGTTGATTACGTTTACTTCCATACGCCGGTCTGGTCGTTTGCGATCTTCAATCTCGCGGACGCCTTCATCACCGTTGGCGCAGGGCTCGTGGTTCTGGAAGAGTTCTTGAGCTGGCGGAGAGCGAAGAAGGCGGGCCAGATGTCGGAGTAAGATCTGCAGCTATGCGCTGACCTCCGGTCGGTACAGCCAAGGATTGCAAGGGCATTGATTCCCCTTCGGGCTTAAATGCTCTATTGTTCCCACCATGAACCATGGGTGGGAAGCGCAACTCAATCAGCAAACCGCGGCAATCAAACCGCGCGGTACCGGCGTTCGGGCGATGCTGGAGACGCTTGCCGACGTCGTCATAGAGTATGACGACGAGGGCCGCATCCTTTGGTGCAATCAGCAGCTATGTACCCTGATGGAGTGCGAGGCTTCCGAGCTGATCGGCAAAGTCCTGCCGGAACTCGGGATCGATATTCCGCCTCCCTCCACTCTTCACCGCAATGGAAACCGCACGGAAAGCGTTGTTCACACCGCGCAGGGCCTGCGCTGGTTCATCTGGTCCGATGTCAATCATACCGGTGACGACGGGTTGATCCGCCATTTCGCCGTGGCGCGCGATATTACCGCCGTAAGGGAGCGCGAGGCCGCACTGATACAGGCACGGGAGCGGGCCGAACAGGCGAGCCTCGAAAAGTCGCGGCTGCTCGCCACCGTCAGCCACGAGATCCGCACGCCGATGAGCGGTGTGATCGGCATGGCGGGGCTGCTCTCGTTCACGCCGCTGACGCCCGAGCAGCAGACCTATATCCAGGCGATCAACACGTCGGCCGAGTCGCTGATCAAGCTGGTGAACGAGCTTCTGGATTTTTCGCGGATCGAGGCCGGACGGCTGCTCCTGGAGCCGCAACGCGTCAACATCCGCGAACTGATCGAAGGTGTGGTGGAGCTGCTGGCGGTCAACGCATTCGAAAAAGACCTCGGCATCGGGGCGCATATCTCGCCCGAAGTGCCCGACACCTTCATGGTGGATCCAGGGCGGCTTCGACAGATCCTGCTCAACCTGGTCGGCAATGCGATCAAGATGACCGACGAGGGCGGGGTACTGGTCACCGCAGGGTGCCACAAGGCGGACGAGATCGTCTTCACAGTGGAAGATACTGGTCCGGGGATGGACCAGAGCACCGTGTCGCGCCTGTTCCGCGAATTCGAGCAGTCGGAAGACCGCAGCAAGCGGCCGGAAGACGGAACGGGCCTCGGCCTTGCCATTACCCGTCGGCTCGTCGTCGCCATGGGCGGACAGGTGAGCGTCGCCACAGCGCCGGGGCAGGGTGCGATCTTTACTGTGCAGCTGCCGATTTCGGATGCCGAGCCCTCCAATGAAATACCGGGCACCTTCGACGGGCTCAGGGTTGCGATCCTGTCGCCCCGGAACATCGAGGCGCGGGCGCTTGCCATGTTCGTTGAGGCTCGTGGTGGAGCCGCGCGGATACTCGAAAGCGAGGCCGCTGCCGAGGCCATGCTGCAGGAGGGGCGCCGTGAATTCGATGTGCTCGTCGCGGACGCCTCGCTCGAGGCCCAGGGTGAGCAGATGCTGAGGCGGCTCAGTTCCAGTGGCCTGAAGGTGAGACGCGCGCTTACGCTGATTTCGCCAACGGATCGGGCCAGGCTGCCGAGGCTGCGCGCAAACGGTTATGACGCCTTTATCGCCAGGCCGCCGCGGGGGCGGACCGTTATCCGCCTGCTGAGCGGCGATCTGCCGACGAGCCCGATGCAGCCGACGGTCGACAGGACAGCGCTCCGCACGCTCGCCACCGGCCATCAGCTGAACGTGCTCCTTGCAGAGGACAACAAGATCAACGCACTGTTGACGGAGAAGGCGCTGCGCAATGCGGGCTGTTCAGTGACAACAGTCACAAACGGTACAGGCGCGCTCGAAGCCTTTGGTATGTTCACGTCCGTGCATGATCTGATGATCGTTGACCTGAACCTGCCCGATATGAGCGGCTTGGAAGTGATAGAGCGCATCCGGGCGCAGGAGCAGGCGCAATCCGGCCGACGGGTGCCGATCCTTGTCCTTTCAGCCGATGGACAGGAAAGCACCAGGGAGCAGGCGTTGCGCTGCGGAGCCACCGAATTCCTGCAGAAACCCCTCGATCCAGCTCTCCTATTGTCTCTCATTGCAAAATTTAGTGAATTCTAGTCGCTCTATGCTAATTTGAGCATCTCAGGTCCATGGTCCTGTCATGTTCCTGTCGTAGCGGACCCGTAATGGGGCATAGTGGCCGGGAGACTTTGACTGTGAGTAGCGTTCAACTGGACGGCAATACGCGGGGGCGGGATGCAGCTGTGGCGGCGGAATACCCCGTGGCCAGCGTTCCCACTGGAGCCGACGGGGTTCTGCTCGGACGGATCGGCAGCCTTGAAGTTCGCCTCGCCCAAAGCGCTGCAGATGTCGCTGCCGCCCAAGCCATTCGCTTCGATGTCTTCGTGCGCGAATTGGGAGCCTGCACCTCCCGCAGCTTCACAGAAGACCGGGACGCGGACGATTTCGATGAGATCTGCGATCATCTGCTCGTCGTGGACACCGCCGCGGGTGAGGGCGGTGCGATCGTCGGGACCTATCGTCTGCTGCCTCAGGAGAGGGCAACGCGCGGGTTCTATTCCGACAGCGAATTCGAACTTACCGAGCTGGTGGCGCGCCATCCCGGACGACGTTTCCTGGAGCTCGGCCGCTCGTGCGTTCTGCCCGACTACCGCTCAAAGCGTACGATCGAGCTTCTGTGGCAGGGCATCTGGTCCTATTGCCGCCGCAACAGCATCGACGTCATGGTGGGCTGCGCTTCCTTCCACGGGATCGAACCCGTCGAGCATGCGCAGGCGCTCTCGCTTCTCGCGCACAACTTCCAGACGGAGAATGAGTGGCATGTGCGCGCGCGATGCGATCGCTTTTCCGAGATGAAGCTCCTGCGGCAGGACGAGCTCGAACCGAAGGCGGCGCTCACAGCCATGCCGCCTCTGATCAAGGGCTACCTGCGGCTCGGTGCGAAGTTCGGTGAAGGTTGCGTTGTTGACACGGAGTTCGAAACCACAGACGTGCTCGTCGTCCTGCCGGTAGAGAACATCCCCTCGCGCTACATCGAATACTACACATCCGGTCCGGAGGCGGGCGAGATCCTTTGAGGCCTGCATTCTGGCGCCGCCATTGCGGTATTGATGAATTTAGCCGGAAAACTATTCTGTAGCGAATTCGTTCGCTGATGGTCTTATAAGCGCCGTAGTTGGAACCATTGATTTCCGACGCACGTTTATCCGAACGCAGTTCTCTACAGGAGATCGGACATGAATTTTCGCACGCTGCTCGCAGCGGCAGCATTTATGGGGTTGGCGACCGGCGCTGCGCTGGCTCAAAATGCCTACACCACAGCGAATGTGAACATGCGGGCCGGGCCCAGCACGCAGTACCCCGCCGTGACGACGCTCCCAGATGGAGCTGCTGTCGATGTGCATGGATGCACAACGGGCTGGAGCTGGTGCGACACCACCTGGCGCGGGATCAGAGGTTGGGTAAGCGGCCGTTACCTGCAGATGCTGTACAATGACCGGCGCGTCTATCTGCCCGATTATGCTCCACGCATCGGCATCCCGATCATCACCTTCCAATTTGGCAACTACTGGGACCGTTGGTATCGCGACCGCCCATGGTACCGTGAGCGGGACCGTTGGCGTCCAGTTCGCCCGGATTACGGGCCTCCACGTCCGCCGCGTCCAGGTGCTGGCGCTCCGCCTCCACCACCGCCGGGCTGGGATCGTCCGCGTCCGCCGCGTCCAGGCGCTGGCGCTCCGCCTCCACCACCGCCAGGCTGGGATCGTCCGCGTCCGCCGCGCCCAGGTGCGGGTGCCCCTCCGCCACCGCCGCAAGGCTGGGATCGTCCGCGTCCGCCACGTCCAGGCGCGGGTGCCCCTCCTCCTCCGCCGCCGGGTGTAGATCGTCCGCGTCCGCCGCGTCCGGGTGCTGGAGCTCCTCCGCCTCCGCCGCCAGGTGTAGATCGGCCGCGTCCACCCCGCCCGCAAGCTGAGGATGACAATCGCAGACGTACAGGGACAATCAGCCAGGGTGGTAATCGCACCCGGCAGCGGGGATGCCCGAACGGCGCCGGCCCCGACGGCTGCCTCTGACACGACGATCACTCACCTGTGATACAGGATCATTTCATCCCCGGCGAAAGCCGGGGATTTGTTTTTGTTCATATATTTTTCGTCTTCAAACGCCCGATCTTCTGACGCTTGGAGTTAGCGCGCGGATTGTTTCACCTATAGTCGAAGCGTGTCTGGAAACGAGCAAGGTTGAGGAGCAAGACGCTGACCTGCGGGAGGGCGATTGTACTCATGGAGTAGGACCATGAAACGCTTCGCAGCTTCCTTGCTGGCCTTCGGGTTAGCCATTCCGGTGTTGCCGCTTCAGGCACAAGAGACGACAACTCCGCCGCTGGTTGTGCCCGCTGACGCCTGCGCAGACGGCCGCATGAACGCCATTGGGCAGTGCGAGCAGCAGTCTGATGATAGTGGTGGCGGCACTTCTGATTTGGCGAGCGACCCGAATAAACCAAACTCCGAAGACAGTGTAATCGGAGACGATGATCCGGGCAGTGTGACAGAGGTTGGAGATGTGAATGCGGGGGGATCTGACTAGTCGGGTGCTGACGACCAGGCTTGCCGGTAAATCACCGCAACGCATCCGCAGCGTGGCAGGTACTCGGCCACGCCGCAGTTCAGAGCGGCGTGTTTCACAGGTTCGATATGGTGGGGCAGTGTGCTGTCACGATTGGGTAAACGCATATTCAGAGGAGGATGAATATACATCCTGGCCGTAAACGTAGGTGATGGCCGAATTTCTCTGGAACATATGGCGGCTCTGGAAGTCATGGAGGGTGTGAAAAGGGGGGCAGAACATCGAAACCGGAGAATTGCGATGAAACGAACCTATACGGCATCCATACTGGCCCTTGGCCTGATCCTCCCGGCGATCCCTGCCCAGGCACAGGACACCACCACTCCGCCACCACCGGTAGCAGCGCCTGGTCAGGGCGACTGTGAAAGCGGCGTATACAATACGCAGGGGCAATGCGAGGAACAGTCTGACACAGACGGATCAAACGTACGCCCTGGGGAAAATGATCCCAACAACCCCAGTACCCCTTCCAATCCCAACGATCCGAACAATCCGGGCGACGGTGATAATCAGGACGCGCCTGGTGATGGCGCCGGCGCCGACGACGGAGCAGGCGGAGCCGGGACTCCCAACTAAGCTCCTTGCAACGTTGATCTGATACATACAATCCACTTCCACAGATGAACGTGGCCGGTCACCGGTCACGTTCATCTGCTTCATGCTCTACTCATCCCAAGCCTGAACCACCGTCTGATTGGCGATCTTGCCGTTTTCCAGGTCAAGCACAGCGAGGCAGAAGACGCGAGCACCATCCGGATAGGTGCAGGCCTGGCTGAAAGCGAGCCGGTCGCCTTCTGCAATGCTGGTTTCAACCTTGTGAGTCATGGCACGGCTGCAGATGTCGTCCCAGAAGGTGGCGATGGCTGCTTTTCCATGCACTTCACGGGGTCGGCTAGGCGGGTTGTTGCGGTCGATCACCTTCAGGTGGGCATCGTCCGCATAGAAGCTTGCAAGCCGGCGTCCATCACGATTTTCGATTGCCTGCTTGATGGCGGCGCCGTTTACGCGTTCAACGGTTGTCGTGGGCATTTTCTTTTCTCCTCCTGGAGAGGCAGGTGCGGTGAGCTTAAAGTCTCCGCAAGCTGCTCACTTGGTTGTACTCATCGGTTCCTTTTCGGCGGCCCGGGCGAAGATCGCATCCATTTCCTGCTTGAAGGCTGCCTGATCGATCTGCATCCCGTTCAGTACCGTGGACCAGTGGCGGACGATCGCCGCCATCGCCACGGCCTCACGCACCTCTTCTTCTGTCGCGCCATTGGCAATGGCGGCCTTGGTGTGGAAATAGATGCAGTATTGGCAGGGGATTTGCGCGGCGACGGCAAGACCCATCAGCTCCTTGGTCTTGCCATCCAGAGCGCTCTGCGGGTTCAGCTGGATGGACTTGAACTCCGTCCATGCACCGGCAATGCCTGATTCCGGAAAGGCCTTGAAGAAGCTCGGGACTGATCCGAGCGTAGCCTCGATATCCTTGTAGGTGGCGTCAGCATCGGCATCGTCGGCGCTCACTGCTGGAACATGCGCCAGGGTGGCCGCAATAGCTACGGCTGCGGCAGTCGCGTATTGAGTCGTCATCATTTTTTCCTCCATGTGCTGCACGCCCTCTCAGGTGTACTGCAGCTGCGACTTTCCCACGTGCCGATGTGTGCCGCTTCCACCCAGCGCGCCATTCTGCATCTGGCCCTTTCGGGCCATCAGGCTTGTTGCTGTTTGGCGGCCAGTGCCGCTGCCGCAGCCCTGCTCGGGAGGTCGAGCTTGAGCAGGATGTTCGCCACGTGCCGCTTGACGGTGTGGTTGCTCAAGTGGAGCTCGGTGGCAATGGCCGGGTTGCTGAGGCCCTCGCTCACCAGCGTCAGCACCTGACGCTCGCGCGTCGTCAGAACCTCGATGGCGGGGTTTTCAAGTTTCAGCTGCGGTTCCAGATGCTCGGGCACCACTGCAAAGAGGCGGAGCGGCGGCTCGGATCGCTCACCCAGTCTTTCGCGCTCAACGAAGTGGAGGCCCGCGCCAGGGGAAAGGTCAGTGACGATGCTGCTCGCCAGGATCTCACCGGGTTTTGCCTTTGCGGCTATTTCACGGGCAACGCGTAGGGCATCTCCGGCAAAGCTCGTTCGGTGCACCTCTACTTCACCGATGTGGAGTCCGCAGCTGCATTTTATGCCGAGTTCGCAGGCTTCCCGGACCAGTTCAACTGCACATCGAACGGCCCGTGAAGGTCCATCGAAGTGCGCGAGGATCTCCGGCTCCACGCCTTCGGAGACATGGCCGCCATAGCGGCCGGCGATCCGTTCGGTAATGTTGTGGATGAGCTGCAGCAAATCACCGTTACCGCCGATCGCCTTTTGCGTGGCATGCTGGACAATGCGGGCGACCAGGAGTGTGGCAAGCAACTGGTGGTGATGGCGAACAGGGCGGGCTCCCGTCAGAAATTCCTCGACCGCATCGGCAACCTCGTCTGTGTCGCCGGTCCAAACCTGATGGTCACGGCCCGGAAGCGCCAGGAACCTTGCGCCAGGGATCCGTTGCGCGAGGTCGTGTCCCGCCTCCTGGGGAACGCTGACGTCGTTCGTGCGATGCAGGATGAGTGTCGATGCAACGACATGAGGCAGGGCGCTGCTGACATCGATTGCTGTACTCATCAGGGCGAGCGCCATGGCAGCGCGCGGGCTGGCGCTCAGCCGTTCGAACCGGCCCCACCACTCGCGAAAGCGCGGGTCGTTGAAACGCCCCGGCGAGAAATATTGAAGCGAGAAGCCATTGCCCCAGGACTTCTCGATGGTGGCCATGAATTCCGTCTGCGCAAGATACTCCATGGAGTTGGCGAAGCCGCCATAGAGTACAAGCGCCCGCACACGATCAGGGTAGTTGGCGGCGAACAGGAGGGATATCGCAGCCCCTTCGGCGCAACCGAAAAGCACCGCCTTGCCGCTGCCGGTTGCGTCCAGCACGGCACACAGGTCATCCATATGAGTCTGGAGCCCGGGGAGTTCTGTTGGGTCGCCGCGATCGCTCAGGCCTGTGCCGCGCTTGTCAAACAGGATGAGCCGCGAGAAGGCGGACAACCGATTGGCGAGATGGTTGAAGCCCGGATCTTCCCACTGCACTTCGAGATTGGAAATGAACCCGTCAACGAACACGAGGTCGAAGGAGCCTTGTCCCACGACCTGATAGGCGATGCGCCAATCGCCACTTCTCGCATATCGTACTTCAGGCGGTCTCACTCCTCATCCAGAGCCTCCGCTTGAGAACGCTTGATTATAGCACTCCAGCAGGCGAATGCCTTGCCTGAAATGAGTGGGTCGGTGGAGCGAGAGCAGTGAGATCCGCAATGAAAGCGATTTGCTTCCAGCCGTGCCGGAACTGGTACCGACACGCCGCAAGTCGCCGATGCGACTTCATAATCTTAATGCGGATGGTGCCCAGGAGAGGACTCGAACCTCCACGCCTCGCGGCACACGGACCTGAACCGTGCGCGTCTACCAATTCCGCCACCTGGGCTTGTTTTGATGAGCTGCCATCTAAGGGGTGGATCATGTCCTGTCAACGAGCTTTCGCAGACTTTTTCATTTTCCCGCAGCACGAATTAAAAAAAGACCGGAAAGCCTTGGGTTTCAATTTTACACCGCCGGCAAAATGGATGGGGAAAAGCGATCGCAGTCGCGAATCGCGACCGAATCGGAAGGCTCAACCCGAATCGAACCACCTCTCCGAGATTGGCGAATGCAGGGTGGTATTTCAGGCCATAGAGATATATAGGAGACACGACCTATTTATGTGGATCTTCAGTATGGCACCCTTACGCTCTCGCACTACCACTCACGGCAGAAACATGGCCGGCGCTCGTGGCCTTTGGCGCGCCACCGGCATGAAGGACAGCGACTTCGGCAAGCCCATTATTGCTGTGGTGAACTCCTTCACCCAGTTTGTGCCAGGGCACGTGCATCTGAAGGATCTCGGCCAGCTCGTTGCACGCGAGATCGAAGCGTGCGGCGGCGTGGCCAAGGAATTCAACACGATCGCCGTCGACGACGGTATCGCGATGGGCCACGATGGCATGCTCTACTCGCTGCCTTCGCGCGAACTCATCGCCGACTCCGTCGAGTACATGGTCAATGCCCATTGCGCCGACGCGATGGTCTGCATCTCGAACTGTGACAAGATCACGCCCGGCATGCTGATGGCCGCAATGCGGCTCAACATTCCGGTGATCTTCGTTTCCGGTGGCCCCATGGAGGCCGGCAAGGTCGTTCTGAACGGCAAGGAAACTGCGCTCGACCTGGTCGATGCGATGGTTGCCGCTGCCGACGAGCGTATCTCCGATGCCGACGTGCAGGCGATCGAGCGTTCTGCATGCCCGACCTGCGGCTCCTGCTCCGGCATGTTCACGGCAAACTCGATGAACTGTCTGACGGAGGCACTCGGCCTTTCGCTGCCCGGTAACGGTTCTGTCCTTGCAACGCATGCGGATCGCGAGCAGCTCTTCCTCGAAGCTGGCCGCAAAATCGTCGAGCTCTGCGAGCGTTACTACGGTCAGGACGACCAGAATGTCCTGCCACGCGCCATCGCGAACAAGCAGGCTTTCGAAAACGCAATGGCGCTGGACATTGCGATGGGCGGCTCGACCAATACCGTGTTGCACATCCTGGCAATCGCGCAGGAAGGTGAAGTCGACTTCACCATGGACGACATCGACCGCCTGTCGCGTCAGGTTCCGGTGCTCTGCAAGGTCGCTCCGGCCGTGGCGAATGTGCACATGGAAGACGTGCACCGCGCCGGCGGCATCATGGCGATCCTGGGTGAGCTCGACCGTGGCGGGCTGCTCAACCGCGAGTCGCCGACGGTTCACACCGCGTCGCTGGGCGAAGCGATCGCGAAGTGGGATATTCGCGTCTCCAATAGCGAGCAGGTTCATCAGCTGTTCCGCGCTGCCCCCGGTGGCGTGCCGACGCAGGTGGCGTTCAGCCAGAACCGCCGCTGGGCCGAAGTCGATCTCGATCGTGAAAAGGGCGTCATCCGCCGCGTCGAGAATGCCTTCTCCAAGGATGGTGGTCTGGCCGTTCTCAAGGGCAATATCGCGCTCGACGGCTGTATCGTTAAGACAGCCGGCGTGGATGAGTCGATCCTGAAGTTCTCCGGCCCTGCACGCGTTTACGAAAGCCAGGACGACGCGGTTCGCGGTATCCTGAGCAACGAAGTGAAGGCTGGCGAAGTGGTTGTCATCCGCTACGAGGGTCCGCGTGGTGGTCCCGGCATGCAGGAAATGCTCTACCCGACCAGCTACCTCAAGTCGAAGGGTCTGGGTGCGGCTTGCGCGCTCGTCACCGACGGCCGTTTCTCCGGTGGTACGTCCGGTCTGTCGATCGGCCACGTTTCGCCAGAGGCTGCCGAGGGTGGCGCGATCGGTCTCGTCCGCGATGGCGACATCGTCGAGATCGACATTCCGAACCGCACCATCAACCTCGCGATCGACGATGCAGAGATGGCGCGCCGCAGGGTCGAGCAGGATGCGCTCGGCTGGAAGCCAGCCAAGCCGCGCAAGCGCAAGATCACCGCTGCGCTGCGTGCCTATGCGCTGATGACCACCAGTGCTGCACTGGGTGCGGTCCGCAAGGTGCCTGATCTGGGCTAAACTACTGAGCATTGGCTCGGTATTTCCGGCTCAAGAATCATCCCCGTGATGCGATGCGCATCATGGGGATTTTCTTTTCCTGCAGCTCTTTTATTCGTCGGCGATGCGCCACAGAAGGGGCAGCAGCTGCTCGCGCCCATTCGGCCCAAGCTTCTCGATCAGGCGGGCTTCATGCTCAGTATGGAGATCACGGGCGCGGTTGAACACGGCGATTCCCTTGGGCGTCAGGTGCAGCGCGTGAGAGCGACGGTCGCGCTTGGCGGGCTGACGCACGATCAGGCCCTGCTTCTCAAGATTGTCGACCATCGTGACAAAATTGGTCCGCTGGATTCCGAGTGCAGTGCTGATCTCCGACTGGTTGAGCCCCGGATTCTCACTGATCACGTAGAGTACCGAGAAGTAGGCGGGGCGGAGATCGACTTCCTCCAAGGCGTGAATCAGATCCTCGAACGCGGAAAGCTGGGCTCGACGCAGAGCGTAGCCTATGGCTCCGCGGAGGGCATCCATGTTGGGGCGTTCGAGCTGGGTAAGGTCTGCGCAATGCTTATTTTCTATCATCAAGGGCACCCTGAAACTAATAAAAATACAACAAAGGTAAAGTTGCCAATGTAAAAGCATTGGCAAAGTATGGTCAAAAACAGATTTTTACAACCCTAAGTGTGAAGGGGTTGTATAAATGCAAAAGATTGTATCATGTGAAAACTGTTATGAGCGCTCCACTCTCCCATGTGGAGGTACCTGGTTTGGGCTACCAAGGAATAGTAGATTTATTCTGCGGTCGATGGGAAGTAGAGATTCAAAGTACTAACAGCTTAACAATTGTTAGTATCTTCTTCTGAGAACCTGAAGCGGGCTAGAAAATGTGGCCTGACCTGATGCAAGCCGTCTGGGGCTGAGCCAGGGCCAAATGATTTCCCCAGGCGTAGCTTAACACCTCGGTTTGTCGCGAGTTCGGGAAGCTTATGCATGATGAGGAGAGAGGAGGCTGAAGCGTCGTCCTGTGCAGGCGCGGAAGAATCGCCGCGCCTGCAGGGAGCGATTCGGCCTAGACCAGATCAGATTTTCACAGAAATTCTAAACTGCTCTATCTCTTTGCCTTCTCGCGGTTCCGGACGGAAAACCGTTTCCAATTTTCCTGGAACCGCTTTAGTGCGCCTCGTCCCAGTTGTCGGCAGCCCGCGCATCCACCTTGAGCGGCACGGAAAGGGCGCGAACGGGGCCGGCAGCCTGTTCCATGACATGGCGGATCAGCGGAATGGCCGTTTCTACCAGTTCTTCCGGAGCCTCGAAGAGAAGTTCGTCGTGGACCTGCAGAAGCATCTGGATCTCGGACAGGCCGGCGTCTGCCAGTGCTCCCTCGATCTGCACCATGGCGCGGCGGATGATATCGGCCGCGGACCCCTGGATCGGCGCATTGATCGCCGCGCGTTCGTTGAAGGCGCGAATCGATGGATTGGAAGCGCGGATGTCGGGGTAGTGCGCGCGACGGCCGAAGATCGTTTCGACATAGCCATGTTCGCGGCAGAAAGCCTTGGTGCTCTCCATGTAGTCGCGAATGCCTGGGAAGCGCTCGAAGTAGCGCTTGATGTAGGAGCCAGCCTCTTCACGCGGGATGCCAAGCTGGTTGGCGAGGCCGAAGGCGGAGATGCCGTAGATGATGCCGAAGTTGATGGCCTTGGCGCGGCGGCGAATCTCGGCCGGCATTCCCTCCACCGGCACCCCGAACATCTCGGAAGCCGTGAGGGCGTGAATGTCCAAACCATCGGCGAAGGCCTGTGTCAGCTGCGGGATTTCCGCCACGTGGGCCAGCACGCGCAATTCGATCTGGCTGTAGTCGGCCGAAATCAGCTTGCGTCCCTGGGGCGCGATGAAGGCGGTGCGGATCTTGCGGCCTTCCGCAGTACGAACAGGGATGTTCTGAAGGTTCGGCTCGGACGAGGAGAGGCGGCCTGTCGTGGTGGATGCCAGCGAATAGGACGTGTGCACTCTTTTCGTCGTCGGGTGGATGAAGCCCGGCAGCGCGTCCGTGTAGGTGGATTTCAGCTTCGTTACCTGGCGCCAGTCGACGATCTTGCGCGGCAGCGGAAGGCCTTCGGCTGCGAGCTCCTCCAGCACCTGAGCGGAGGTGGACCACTGGCCGGTCTTCGTCTTGGAGCCGCCCGGCAGCATCATTTTGCCGAAGAGGATGTCGCCAAGCTGCTTGGGTGAGCCGATGTTGAAGCGCTCGCCGGCAAGCTCGTAGATCTCGTCTTCCATCGCCGCTGCCTGCTGGGCGAAATCGCCCGACATGCGCGAGAGGATGTTGCGGTCGACGCAGATGCCCCGATGCTCCATGCGGGCAATCACGGGGATGAGCGGTCGTTCCAGGCGCTCGTAAACCGAAACGATGCGATCGGCGACGAGCTGTGGCTTCAGGATCTCCCAGAGGCGCAGCACGATGTCGGCATGTTCGGCCGCAAAGGAGGTGGAGTGCTCCAGATCGACCATGTCGAAGGTGATCTTCGCCTTGCCGCTGCCCACCAAGTCCTTGAACGACATGGGCGCATGGCTCAGCCACTTGTCTGCCAGCGACTCAAGATCGTGAGCATTTACCCCTGCTGCAAGTACGTAGGAGATGAGCATGATGTCATCGAAGGGGGCGACTTCGATGCCGCGGCGGTAAAGCGCCAGCCAGTCCTGCTTCAGATTGTGCGCTACCTTGATAACCGAGCGGTCCTCGAGAAGCGGGCGCAGCACCTCCAGTGCTTCCTTTTCGGCGATCTGGCCGTCCAGCCTTCCGCCGCCCCAGAGATCCTCCGCACGCTCCTTGTGGGCGAGCGGGATATAGGCCGCGCGGCCCGGAGCGATCGCGATCGAGATGCCGCAAAGCTCGGCCTGCATCGGATCGTTGGAGTTGAGCAGGGCGTTCAATGCAAGTGTGCCGGTTTCGCGCGCAAGGGCAACCCATTGCTGAAGCGTCGCGATATCGCGGATGCAGGTGTAGGCGGTGTGGTCGATCGGCAGCGACGAGATTTCGGCTGCGCGGCTTTTCGCCAGGTTTTCGGGCGTGTCGATCTCTTCACCGCGGACCGGTGTCACATCGCCGCCCGAGCTTGATTCGCCGGGAGCCGTGGCCGTAACCGTCACATCCATGTCGGGACCGTGAGCCTCTTCGGCTTTCTGCACCTCGACGTATGCGGCTTCCACAGCAGAGGCGTCCGTATCGGTCGCCTCGGCAACGCGGCGGGTGAGCGAGGCGAATTCCATCGCCTTGAGGAAGCCGATCAGCTTCGGCCCGTTGGTGGGCGTGAGAACCAGATCCTCCAGTCCTTCCTTAATCGGTACGTCCTTCTTCAGCGTCACCAGCTCGCGCGAGAGGCGGGCACTTTCAGCATGCGCGATCAGGTTTTCGCGACGCTTCTGCTGCTTGATCTCGTGGGCGCGTGAAAGCAGCGTGTCGAGGTCGCCGTATTCAGCCAGAAGCTGGGCGGCAGTCTTGGGGCCGATGCCGGGAACGCCAGGGACGTTGTCGATGGAGTCGCCGGTGAGCGCCTGCAGATCGATCATCTTTTCCGGCGGAACGCCCCATTTCTCGATAACTTCGGGGATGCGCGTTTCCTTGTCCTTCATCGGGTCGTAGAGGGACACGGTGTCATTGACGAGCTGCATCAGGTCCTTGTCGGAGGACACAATGGTGGTGTCGCCGCCAGCTTCGGTGGCAAGGCGCGCATAGGTGGCGATCAGGTCGTCCGCCTCGAAGCCTTCCATCTCGATGCAGGGCAGGCCGAAGGCCTGCGTCGCCTTACGGATGAGGCTAAACTGGGGGACCAAATCTTCCGGCGGGGCCGTACGGTTAGCCTTGTATTCCCCGTAGAGCTCGTTGCGGAAGGTCTTGGACGAATAATCGAAAATCACCGCAAAGTGAGTTGGCGTTACGCCGACATCGGTGTTGCGCGCATCCCGCAGGAGCTTCCACAACATGTTGCAGAATCCTGCGACCGCACCGATGGGGAGCCCATCGGACTTGCGGGTCAGCGGCGGCAGCGCATGATAAGCCCGGAAGATGTACCCAGAGCCATCGACGAGGAAAAGATGATCACCCTTTTTCATGGCTTCACGGGTAGCGGGATGGGTGGTTGTTGTCCATCACAAACAAGTGATCCTTGCAATTTCCAGTGGGCAAAAGAAGAACGGCAAACTTGTCCAGTATAAAATTATTACCGAATTGTAACTACGCTGCCCTTGAATTGCCTATTTGTCGCGCAACATATAGCGGTATCGGCAATATTCCGCCGAATGCCAGCCAAGGCCCGTCCCCCGCCTTTCTGGCAACTGCGCGACAGCCTATTCCCCTCTCCGGGTTGCGCGCGACTATGAAAAGACCGCCGTGGCTCCCCTCCGCCACGGCGGCACTTTTTTATAAGCCTATGATTCCGCTTCAGATCCGGCCAATGGCAGCCAGTTTCCGTGGTGCGTTCCGTCGCCATCAATCCGTTCAAAACCATGCGCGCCGAAGAAATCACGCTGCGCCTGGATGAGATTCGCGGTACCTGTGCCGCGCCGCAGCTGATCAAAATGTGCCAGTGCTGCGCCGAGCGACGGGACCGGCAGTCCGGCGAGCGCGCTTTCCGCCACCAGACGGCGCAAATGGGGATGAGACGTCTCGATATAGCCTGAGAACAGCTCGGTCAGCAGCAGGTTCTGGGTATCGGTGGCCACATCCAGCGCCTTGGCAATCTCTCCCAAAAATTGTGAGCGGATAATGCATCCGGCGCGCCAGATTCGGGCCACTGTGCCGAGCGGCGTGTTCCATCCGAACTCACGAGACGCCGCTGCCATGACGGCGAAGCCCTGCGTATAAGCGATGATCTTGCCGGCGAAGAGCGCCTGCTCCAGCATTTCCAGCTTTTCCGGCGAGAGCGGCGCCAATGTACCGCGCGCGGATGCGCCGAAGCGCTCTTCCGTCAGCTGCCGTTCCGTCTTCATGGCCGAAAGGCTTCTGGCTGCAACTGCCGACTCGATTGTCGTGGCGGGGACGCTCAGATGCTGGCTCTCGATGGCCGACCAGCGGCCGGTGCCCTTCTGGCCTGCGCGGTCGAGGATCATGTCCACCAGAGGCTCGCCCGAGACGCTGTCGGTGGCCGAAAGCACATGGGCGGTGATCTCGATCAGATAAGAGTTGAGACGGCCCCTGTTCCACTCGGCAAAGATTGGCGCGATCTCGCCCGCCGAAAGGCCGTAGCCATCGCGCAGGACGCCATAGATCTCGGCGATCATCTGCATGTCAGCATATTCAATGCCGTTGTGAATCGTCTTGACGAAATGGCCGGCGCCGTCCGGACCAACCCATGCCTGACAGGCCTCGCCCTTATAGCGGGCGGCAATGGCATCCAGAACCGGCTCAATGCGGCGGTAGGAGGCTTCCGGGCCGCCAACCATGATCGACGGACCGTGGCGGGCACCTTCCTCGCCGCCTGAAACGCCCATGCCGATGAACTGCAGGCCGGTTCCCGCAAGCTCATTCATGTGACGCCGCGTGTCGTGGAAGTTCGCGTTGCCCGCGTCGATGATAATGTCGTCCTGCTGGAGCAGGGGCTTCAGGCCTTCGATCTGCTGGTCGACCGCGGCACCGGCTGCCACCATCAGGATGATTGGCCGGGGCGGCTTGATTGCGTCGCGGAGCTCCTCAAGCGTCTCACAGGGGACGATCCTGTCTGCCAGGCTTCCTGCTGCCTCGACAAATTCGCGGGTGCGGGCCGTGGTGCGATTGTAAACGGCAATCCGAAAGCCCTTTTCGGCGATGTTCAGGGCCAGATTTGCGCCCATCACGCCAAGGCCGATCAGTCCGATATCCGCAGTGCTCATATTTTTCTGTCCCGTGTTCTTCGTGGTTTCCGGGGTTGTTCAATCTCGCCGATCGCCTAGCGGCACTTGCGGGCGTAGAGTTCCATACGGTGATGGACGATCTCGTAGCCAAGCTGACGGGCGATCTCCTCCTGCAGGGCTTCCAGCTTGCGCGAGTGGAACTCGATGACATCGCCGGTATCGACGTCGATCAGATGGTCGTGGTGGCCGGCGGCCTGTTCGAACCGAGCGCGTCCGCCCTCAAATGCGTGGCGCTGGATCGCGCCCTTTTCCTCCAGCAGCTTCATCGTGCGGTAGACCGTCGAGAGCGAAATGCTCGGATCGATGGCGGAAGCGCGCTGCAGAATCTCGAAGGCGTCGGGATGGTCTTCAGTTTCAGACAGGATTCTGAGAATCACCTGCCGCTGGCGGGTGATACGCACGCCCGCGGCCCGTAACTGATTTTCGTAATCGCGTCTGTTCTGAATCGTCTCAATCATGATCTGAATATGCGATATCTCGTCGGCGGTTGCAAAGCCTGCGCGGTATTACGCACGTCTTAGCACGGACAACTGAAAGCGACGGTGCTGTGGTCTGCACCACTGATCCCAGCAACTATCGCCGATAGGCACTTGTAAGGTATGATTGACAGAGGCAAAGGAAAGGCAAACCTTAAACCAATCCCTCTACGTGATTTCAACGGAAGGAAGCCATGAGACCCGTATTTGTTCAGCTGCGCTGCCAGCCCGGCAAGACCTACGAAGTGGCGAATGCGATCTATGAACGCGAGGTGGCTTCCGAGCTCTATTCCACGAGCGGCGATTTCGATCTGCTGCTGAAGGTCTACATCCCGGACGATCAGGACGTCGGCAAGTTCATCAACGAGAATATCGCCAATGTGCCTGGGATCGTGCGCTCTCTGACGACGCTCACCTTCAAGGCGTTCTGAGCTCGTTGACCCCTTCTCCTGAAGACACCGACAAGCTCGGCTCGGCCATCCTTGAGCGCGCGCAAGGTTCCAATCGCTTCATCGTCGCGATAGCCGGGCCACCTGCTGCGGGCAAGTCGACCCTTGCGCAGACGCTATACGAGAGGCTGTCGGAGCAGGGCGAGCGGGTTGCCGTGGTGGGCATGGACGGCTTCCACTTCGACAACGCGGTGCTACAGGAAAAAGGCCTTCTGGCGCGAAAGGGCGCTCCGGAAACGTTCGACTTCGACGGTTTCAGGGTGGCGCTGGAGCGGATTCGGGCGGCTGACCGGGATGTGGCGATCCCCGTATTTGACCGGTCGATGGAGCTTGCCCGCGCCGGTGCGGCTATTGTCAGAAAAGATACACGCGTTATCCTTGTCGAAGGTAATTATCTGCTCCTAGATGAGGATCCCTGGGCTACGCTCGATGGGCTTTTCGACTTCTCCATCTATCTGGATGTTCCGGATGACCAGATAAGAGAGCGGCTGCTCTCACGATGGGAGCATATCCCGCAAGGCGTGGAGAAGGTGGAGCACAACGATTTGCCGAACGCGGCGCGTGTCCGAGCGCGCCGGAGACCTGCGGACCTGGTGCTGAGGTAAGGCCGGATTCCGCTTCCTGATGGAACCAGTGGCCCCGCCAGGGATTGCCAAGGTTCCCCGTCCCAAACAGGGAGATATGCCTGATGAATTTTTCGATCGTGCATCCGCTTTCCGCCATCGGAAGGCAGATCGTTCCGGTCATTGCGGTTGCGCTCATCGCGATGAGCCTTGGCCGCTTCCCCGTGGTCGCTCAAGGATTGGAAAGCGAAGGAGCGATCGACGCCATCATTGGCTCCGACGTGAAGACGGATGAGGTGAGCAAGGAAGGCGACATCGATCGCGTGGCCAAAGCCATCGCGAATTCCCGCAAGAGTGCCGAATTTGCCCGCAAGGCCTACAATATAGACTCGCTGGAAATCGTGTTCGTACCTGAGGTCGACGAAAACCTGGCCAAGGTGCTGGAAGAGAATGAGGCGGATATCACGCTGCTGCGCGAGTCAATTGAAGGCAGCGCGATCTTCTATCACGCAATCGATTCGCGCTCCATCATGCTCACAAACATCATCGCAGCCGAGTTTGACGAGGGAAATGAAGTGGTCATCTTCGTCAAGGGAACGAGCGATACCGCCGACCGCAACATCGAGACTCCGGCGGTTGAGCCGGAAGGTTCAGGGCCGGCAGAATAGCGTGGGGCGTCCGTAGAGAGGCTCGATGCGGTTGATGGCCTCGTCCAAGGGCTCTCGGGAGACCTGCATGGTGTAACCATTCGCATGGATGATCTCATCGGCCGAAGTGCAGATCGCCACGTGGCCCTTCCAGAAGACGAGATCACCGCGCTGCAATGGAGTGCTTTCCGGATCGATCTGTGCGCCGATGCTTGAGACCTGCATATCCGTGTCGCGCAGAACCGGTCTCCCAGCCATCCGCATTGAAAGCTGGACAAGGCCGGAGCAGTCGATTCCCATGCCGCTTGCGCCACCCCAAAGATAAGGGGTGTGGATCAACTGCTCGGCTATGCTGACGTAGTCTGCGGACACTTCATTCAACGGCCGCAAGTGACGCAGGATCATCGCGCGATTGTCATCCAGAATGGCGTAGCGGGTACCACGCACCTCAAGCTCATCCACGACGTTCACCAGCGCACCCATGCTATGAGCGTGCAGCACAGGTCGCTTCAAGTCGGGCTCCGGGTAGACGAAGGTGCGCGGAACGCAGACGATGTGGGTGGCAGAAAAGCTCCCTTCCACGATGCTGCTTTCCGGCACATAGCCGACATAGGAATCGCGCTGGGCCTGCACCCAGGCCCAGCCGTTCCTGCGTTCGAAAACCTTCAGTTCCTCACCGTGGAGGAACTGCGTGTCCATGCCCGAAGCGGCGTCGGGCGCCATATGCACCCGGGCAACCGGAACGCCGACGGAAAAGGTTTCACCGTCGACGTATCGGTCGGCCTGCACCTGACCAGCCAGGCGGGCATCGGCAAGGTCGGGGCGGAAGGCGTTCAGTCGGCGATCTAGCTGTTTCTCGACCTTGCTCTCGGACATTGGTTCTTACTTTCCGAACCGGTTGCTCAGCGCATTATGCAATGCGCGGATCGCCTGCGCTTCACCGCCAATCGGGCAGGTGGGCTTCTCGACCGGCGTCCACGAGAAGATGTCGAAATGCGCCCAGGTGCCGGCCTTTTCAACGAAGCGCTGCAGGAAGAGCGCTGCTGTGACGGAGCCTGCAAAGCCGTCCGTCGTGACATTGTTGATGTCGGCGATGCGCGACTTCAGCTTGTCGGCATAGGGCTTCCAGAGCGGCATGCGCCAGAGCGGATCGGCCGTCTCGCCGGCAGCCTGCGCAACTGCGGAGGCGAAAGTTTCATCGTCCGTGTAGAAAGGCGGCAGGTCAGGGCCGAGCGCCACACGTGCAGCGCCAGTCAGCGTCGCCATGTCGAGCAGGATTTCGGGCGATTCCTCGTCCGCCAGCGACAGCGCGTCGGCAAGAACGAGGCGACCTTCTGCGTCGGTGTTGCCGATTTCGACCGTGATGCCCTTGCGGCTCGTCAGCACGTCGCCGGGGCGGAATGCGTTGGCGGAAATGGAGTTCTCGACAGCCGGGATGAGAACGCGCAGGCGGACCGGAAGCTTTGCCGCCATGATCATGTGGGCGAGGCCCAGAACATTGGCTGCACCGCCCATGTCCTTCTTCATCAGGAGCATGGAGCTCGGCGGCTTGATGTCGAGGCCGCCGGTATCGAAGCAGACGCCCTTGCCGACCAGCGTCACCTTCGGAGCATCAGCCTTGCCCCAGGTGAAATCGATCAGGCGCGGGGCAACGGCGGAAGCGCGGCCGACGGCGTGGATTAGCGGGAAGTTCTTCGCCAGCAGATCGTCACCGACAATGGAGGAAAACTCCGCCCCATGGCGTTCCGCCAGCTTACGAGCCGCCGCTTCGAGGTCGTCCGGGCCGAGGTCGTTCGTCGGGGTGTTGGCGAGGTCGCGGGCGAGGTATGCGCCTTCTGCGATGTAGTCGGCGGCCGCGCCATCAGCACCCCCAGGGATTGTGAAGGTGATCTCCGGCGTCGCTTTCGCACCGTAGCGGGTGAAGGCGTAGGCCCCAAGCTTCAATGCGAGTGCTGCGAGCGTCGGGTTGTCGGGCTGGGTCGCGAAGTGCCAGCTTCCCTGCGGAAGGGCACGCGCGAGTTTTCCGACAGCAAGCGGGTCCGAACCATTCTTTCCGAGGCCGAAGAAGGCGCCAGCCAGTTTGCCATTGACGCCAGGAATGGGCAGGAGCGCTCCGGCCGAGCCGTTGAAGCCGTTTGCCTCTCCCCAAGCGCACGCCGTTTCATCCGCGCCAGACTCCTGAAGGTTGCTGCCTCGCACCAGGTAGACGGGAAGCGAGTCGGCAGGTTTCTGGGCAACAAGTTCAAGCGGCATGGCTGATTCCTCACTGAATGATGCAGGCATGAAGTAGCACAACGGGCAGCCGGTAGGCTATCGCCGATGGCCAAGGAAGGCAGGACTGTGCCGCGCTCAATCGGGCAGAAATGTGAGCGAAACCAGCGTCGCAGCCGCCAATTTTATGCGCGGGGTATGATTGTTCACCAAGCCTGTGGTATGCGCCGTCACTCATTGTTCGGTGCGCTGATCTGTCTACCATGCGGACTTGCCTCGCTGGCCATGACGGGGCATTGGGGCGCAACGAAACTCGTCTCCATGCGATTCTGAGGCGGCACGATGGCGTATAAGGCCGGGTTGCCCCAGGGAAAGACCAAAGTCAGCACAATGCGCGCAATCTGGAAATGGGCCCTGATCTTCGTAGTGTTTGGGCTTTTGCTTTACATCGCTCTCCTGGCCTATGCCGATACGAAGATCCGAGAGACGGAAAAGGGCGAGCACAATCCCTTCTTCCAGATTGCAATGAATGCAGAACAGGGCAGTGACGTCGTCATCCTGGGCGCTTCGCATGCGATGCCGCTCGGCTTCGACGGCATCAAACCGCTGATCGAACAGACGTCAGGACGCAACCTCATGGTCATGGCGATCGAAGGTGGCGGCGTGGTGCCGAATGCGGTGATCCTTGACGCGCTTCTCAAGAAGTCGAAGCCCCGAACAGTGATCTATGTGCTCGACACCTTCGCATTTCTCTCGCCGCGGTGGAACGAAGAGCGCCTGAACGACAGCGAGTTTTACGCGCACACGCCATTCGACCGGGCAATCCTGGATACATTCCTTGCGGAAGGGATCGCCTGGCGCAATGTGGCGTCCTATCTGGCGGGCTTCGACAGGATCAATCGGCCCTCAAGCTCCGGAGTGGACCGGTCGGAAGCACTGGTTGCAAACTTCGACCAGACGTACAGCCCGGACGACAACATCGATGACCAGCGCGTTGCCGATCTCTTCTCCAACGGATCAGCAGCGCTGATGCAGGGTTATGTCGACCGCCTTGCCGCCATGGCGGCTGCCGCCAAGCAGGCCGGTAGCGAGTTCATCCTGCTGCAGATGCCCGTGCCGCCGCGCTACACGTCCCGCCTGCCGGAGACGCATCAGGCAGTGCTCGACCGTGTTCAGGCGGTGGCGGAGGCCCAGGGGGTATGCGTGATCGACCACACAGAAGCGCTTCCCGGTGACGAGAACTATTCCGACACCGATCACCTCAATCGTATGGGCGCTGAACGCTATGCGGTGGGCCTTCTGGCAGAAGCTCTGCTGCTGCCGGCCGGCGAGGCAACGGAGAGCCCGAGCCCCTGGTGCGTGGATGCGGCAGGCGACGAGGACGAGGATACGACCGAGGAAGATACCCCTTCGGAAGAGGTTGAGTAGGCCTTCGGCTACGCCGAAGGCGGTATGCGTTAACTCATAGTTAGGGTTAACCAAATATGACTCTGCGGAACGTACAAGCAGTTCGCAGGGGCGGTGTATGCGTAAGACGACGACAACGAAGGCGGCGCAGGGGCGGTTCGCTCAAGTTCTGGTGGCGCTTGCCCTGACTGCAGTGGTGGCGGGCTGTTCAACCGGACGGCGCGATCATATCACCACCGGCTCTGTCTCGCAGGCGCGTGCCGCGAACCCTTCAGGCAATAGTTTTTCAAGCATGTCGGGGCCGCAGCTCGATGCCGCTGCCGACAGCATCGGAAAAGCCTATGTCCGCGATCCGAAGAACAAGGGCACGGCGCTGCAATACGCAAACGTGCTGCAGATCAGCGGGCGCACCGACCAGTCGCTTGCGGTGATGCGCAAGCTTGCCATCGACTATCCGAAGGATCGTGAAGTGCTTGCTGCTTACGGCAAGGCGCTGGCGGCATCAGGCGAGCTGGAGCCGGCCCTCGATGCAGTCCGCCGCGCACAGACGCCGGAATATCCGGACTGGCGGCTACTGTCCGCCGAGGGTGCGATCCTTGACCAGCTGGGGCAGCCTGATCAGGCGCGGGCACTCTACCGTCGTGCGCTGGATATCCAGCCGAACGAAGCTTCGGTGCTTTCTAACCTCGGCATTTCCTACCTGTTGCAGCGTGATCTGCAGTCTGCCGAAGTCTATTTGAAGCAGGCAGCGGAAGCGCCGGGCGCCGACAGCCGCGTCCGCCAGAACTATGCGCTGGTGGTCGGTCTTCAGGGACGTTTCGGCGAGGCCGAGCAGATCGCAGCACGCGAACTTACCCGTGAACAGGCGCAGGCCAATGTCGCCTATCTTCGCAGCATGCTGGCCCAGAACAACAGCTGGAGCCAGATCGCGCAGGAAGACAAGAAGAAGCGCGGTTGATCTCGAACTGAACTGACCCGTATTCAACAACAAGGCCATCGGATGCACATCCGGTGGCCTTCTGTTATTGGAGCGTTACCACCGTCCGGGTTGGCGCTGCCGCACGAAGTTCTGCACTGCGTAGGTTCTGCCATTGGCTGTTGCCATGCCGAAGCCGAATTCCTCGAAATCGGAGCGCATGATGTTGCGACGGTGGCCGGGGCTCTGCAGCCATTTCTGATGGAATTCACGCGCCTGTTGCGAGGGGGCGGCGCAGCGGTTGCAGTAGAGGATGTTTTCGCCGATGGCCTCCCACCGTCCGCCGCCCTTTGACGCCCATCGATCGGCTACATCGCGTCCTTCAGGCGAGCGATGGTTGTAGAAGCCACGGCGCGCCATGTCTTCCGCGTGCGCCTGGGCAGCCGCATTGAGCGTCGTGTTATAACGCAGCGGCGGGGCGCCATTCTCCCGGCGGGACTGGTTCACCAGCTGCAGCATCTGCCCGCGCACTGCCGGGAGATTATTCACTTCCTGGACGGGATTGTTGGAAAGTTGCGGAGCGCATCCGGCGACGAACATGGCTAACACGGCGGCAGCGAACACACACAACTTTCGCATAGAACTATCCTGATTATGTTACGTATCGCGGCCCAACTGGACAATGAAGCGGGCAGAAACATGGCCGCCGCCGTACCAACTCTGGCTACAGCGTGGTGTTCCGTGATGGACTGCTAAGGGTGTCAGTCTCGGTCAGGCGCACCGAGCGGGAACAATGTCCGATAGGGACGCGCGTCCTCCACCGCTCGCGCGAAGGAAGGGCGAGCCAGCAACCGGGTGCGATAGGCGCGAACCTTCGGGTAGTTGTCCGAGATGGCGTGGGTCCAGTCCGCGTAGAACAGGGAGGGACCAGCCGCGCAATCGGCCAGTGTGAAGTCCTCACCGTTCGCCCAGCGTTTGCCGGGCAGATGCGTTTCAAGCTACGCGTAGGCGAGTTCCAGTTTCTCGACGGCGATTGCCAGCCCATCAGCGCGCTTGACCGGGTCTCCCGTGAGGGCGCCGCTGACGGCATGTTGTACGACGTTCATGATGTGGAGATCGAAGAAGCGATCGAGGAAATGGACATCGAGAGCCGCCATCGGATCCTCCGGAACGAGGCGGACGGGGCCCGGCCGGGTCAGCTGGAGATATTCGATGATGACGCTCGTCTCGATCACGTGCCGGTCGCCGTCGACCAGCACGGGGAACCTCCGCAACGGCCAGAGCTGCAGCCAGTCTGCCACATTCTGCGGATAGTCCGGGCTGATGCAGCGGAACTCGAAGGGTATATCGTTCTCGAAGAGCGCGATCAGAACCTTCTGCGTATACGAGGAAAATGGGTGCCCATAGAGTGCAAGCGACATGTCAGCTCCGTGTTCGGGTGTGAGATGCCGCAGTACGCCGGGACTGAGCGGCTACATGGTCAGTCCGCCATCAATAACATAGGTTTGCCCTGTCGCGTAGGTGGCGCCAGCAACATAGACAACCAGAGATGCTACTTCTTCTGGTGTACCAATCCGGCCCATGGGCAGAGAGGCGATGACGCTTTCGCGCGCGGCCTCATAGTCACCGGTCGAGCGCAGACGGTCTTCCAGCGAAGGGGTATCGACGACGCCCGGACAGATCGCATTGCAGCGGATGCCCTGTCCGACATATTCGGCCGCGACGGACTTCGTCAGGCCGATCACCGCTGCCTTGGTGGTGCCGAAGGTGAACTGGTTCGGAACGCCCCTCGTGCAGGCGGAGACCGAGGCCATGTTGATGATCGAGCCTTCGCCGCGCGCCAACATACCGGGCAGGACGAAGCGGATCATGCGGACCATCGACTTCACATTGAGGTCGAAGGCGAAGTCGAAATTTTCCATATCGACATTGAGGATCGTGTCGTTCAGCACGATACCAGCGCAGTTGAAGAGGATGTCGATTGCGCCGATCTTCTTCACGAGTGTCTGGATGGCGGTGTCGTCGAGAACGTCAAGCTTGTGGGTCTTGATGCCTTCATGCTCAGCCTCAAGCGTGCGCACGCGCACCTCGTTGATGTCGATGGCATGGACCGTCGCGCCCTGACGTGCAAATTCAAGCGCGCTTGCGCGGCCAATGCCCTGTGCCGCCGCGCTGACCAGTACCGTTTTCCCCCGCAAATCGACTGCCATTATGAGTATAAGTCCTTCCGATGTTCACAAATCAAATATAGCCCCGCGGATGAGCCGGGGGAGGCTATAGTCCACTGTGGAACGGTTGATAATAAGGCGTAGGCGCAATTTCACGCCTTCATGGCAACTCGGTTGAGGCGAGTTGGTTCAGAGTAGATCGCCGCGTTCCGACGGGAACCAAAATCAACATTGATCGTTAGAGCGGATTGGCGGCCAATCTCCGCCCTGTCGGCAGATTTGTCGCAACAAACGTTTCCATTCAAAGACTTACAAGGGGGTTGTCGTGAAGATTGCCCAAATCGCACCATTGGCCGAAAGTGTGCCGCCAAGGCTCTATGGCGGGACGGAGCGCATCGTTTCGTATCTGACGGAAGAACTGGTCCGGCTTGGACATGAGGTTACTCTCTTCGCGTCAGGGGATTCGCTTACCACAGCCGAGCTTGTCCCCGCATCCGCAAAAGCGCTGCGACTCAATCCGGATGTGCGCGATCCGATCCCGCACGAGCTCATCCTGCTCGAGCATGTGCGGCAACGGGCGCATGAGTTCGACATCCTGCATTTCCATGTCGACCTCATCCATTTCCCATTGATCCGGCAATTCGCGGGGAAGACCGTCACAACTCTGCATGGAAGGCTCGATCTGCCTGATCTGAAGCCATTCTATTCCATGTTCTCGGAGATCCCTGTGGTCTCGATCTCGAACAACCAGCGCAAGCCGTTACCGATGGCGAATTTCGTCGGAACGGTTCTGCACGGGCTGCCGCGTGATCTTTTGCCGTTCTCTCCGAAGGGAGACGGTTATCTCGCGTTCCTCGGGCGCATCTCGCCTGAAAAGCGGCCCGATCGAGCAATCGAAATCGCGGTGAAGGCGGGCATGCCGCTAAAGATCGCCGCCAAGATCGACAAGGTCGACGAGGCCTACTGGGACAGCGAGATCAGGCCGCTGGTCGAGCGCTACGACAATGTCGAGTACATCGGCGAGGTCAACGAGGCCGGAAAGGCAAGCTTCCTTGGCAATGCCGCCGGGCTGCTCTTCCCCATCGACTGGCCGGAGCCCTTCGGCCTTGTGATGATCGAAGCCATGGCCTGCGGAACGCCAGTCATCGCCTTCCCGTGCGGGTCCGTCCCCGAGGTGATCGACCATGGCGTGAGCGGCTTCATCGTGGATTCCGTCGATGACGCAGTCCGGATGGTGGCGAAGCTGCCGGATCTTGATCGCGCGACTGTCCGCGCCACCTTCGATGCCAGGTTCACGTCGAGCCGCATGGCGGCGGACTATCTGGAGGTTTATCGACGGCAGCTGGACGACAACACAATCTCCGTGCCGCTCGAAGTCGTTTCGAGCACGATGGGCATGACACCACGATCGCAATAAACCGGAAGGAGCGTGTTATGGGTGCACAAGTAGACCCTCTAACACCAATGCCGGACGAGATCGGGACAGCGAGGACGCCGCAGTTCTTCATTGCAGGCAATGCGCCGTTGCAGGAACGGCGCCCTCGTACCCTGAAGCATGGCGATACGTTCTCCATCTTCGATCACAACGGAGATGCTCTGTCCGGCCCAGGCAGTCTCGACGGGATTTTCCATCGGGACACGCGTTATCTCTCACACTTCTCGCTGACGATACGGGGGGAGCGTCCGCTCCTCCTGAGTTCCGCGCTCCGGGACGACAATGCCCTATCCATCTTCGACCTTGCCAACCCGGATCTGGAAGATGCCGAGGGTAACATCATCCTGCAGCACGACAGGATTCATGTAAGGCGTACGCGCTTCCTGTGGCGTGACACGTGTTTCGAGCGGCTGAGCCTGCGGAACTTCGATGACGTGGCGCACACGGTGCCGATGGAAATAGAGTTCGGGTCGGATTTCCTCGACCTCTTCGAGGTGCGTGGCGCTCGCCGCAAGCGGCGGGGCAAGATCCACCCGCCAAGCGTGTCCGACAGCGAGGTAATCCTGTCATACACCGGTCTCGATGGGATCAAACGTCAGACCACCATCCGGTTTGATGCCGCGCCGAAGGAGCTGACGCAGAGCCGGGCCACTTATGCGGTGGAACTCGCCGCTGGGCAGACGAAGCAGATCTTCATCGAGATCAGCTGTGGCAGACCCCCATTGGCGATGTCAGCACGGCGACAGTATTTCTCCAGCCTGCGGGAAGCGCGGCGGGAGACAAAGCTGCTCGTCAGGAATGCGGCCTCGATCGAGAGCAGCAACGACATCTTCAACGAGGTTATCCGCCGGTCGGTGGCGGACCTATACATGCTGGTGACGCGCACCAAAGAGGGACCTTATCCCTATGCAGGCATTCCCTGGTTCAGCACGGTGTTCGGTCGGGATGCGCTGATCACGGCTGCTCAGGTGCTGTGGATGGACCCAAGCATTGCCAAGGGTGTGCTGAAGCATCTCGCGGCCAACCAGGCGACGGAGGAGGATCCGGAAGCTGACGCGGAGCCCGGCAAGATCCTGCACGAGGTTCGCTACGGCGAGATGGCGGAGCTGAAGGAGGTGCCGTTCCGCCGGTACTACGGCAGCGTGGACTCCACGCCGCTCTTCCTGATGCTGGCGGGCGCCTATTTCGAACGGACCAATGACATCCAGACGATCCATGAGCTTTTGCCCAACATTCGGGCAGCACTCGACTGGATCCAGAACTACGGCGACCGGGATGGCGACGGATTCGTGGAATATGGACGTCGGACGACTTCGGGCCTTGCCAACCAGGGCTGGAAAGACAGTTGGGACGCGGTGTTCCACGCCAATGGAGAGCTTGCGCGAGGGCCGATAGCACTTTGCGAGTTGCAGGCCTACGTCTATGCGGCCTGGAGAGCGGCGGCGCTGATAGCAGACGCGATGGGAATGGGCGACGAGGCACTTCGCTACGGCGCTCGCGCTGACGAACTGCGCAAGAACTTCGACGAAGCATTCTATGACCATGAGCTTGGCACTTATGTGCTGGCGCTGGATGGGGACAAGAGGCCGTGCCGGGTGCGGGCTTCCAATGCGGGGCACACGCTGCTTACCGGCATTGCCTATCCAGACCGCGCCGCGCATGTGGTGAAGACGTTGATGGAACGCTCTTCCTTCTCCGGCTGGGGGATTCGCACGGTGGCAACCACGGAAGCGCGATACAACCCGATGAGCTATCACAACGGCTCGATCTGGCCGCACGATAATGCGCTCATCGCAGCAGGCTTCGCCCGCTACGGCTATCGCGCGGAGGCGGCGCGAATCTTCGACGGGATCTTTGCCGCGGCCACCTATATCGACCTGCGGCGGTTGCCTGAGCTGTTCTGTGGCTTCCCGCGGCAGCGAAGCAGAGGACCGACATTCTATCCGGTTGCCTGTTCGCCTCAGGCGTGGGCAGCCGTGGCGCCGCTCTATCTCATGAAATCCTGCCTCGGCATCAGCTTCGATCCGATCGGGAATGCCGTTTCCTTCCATCAGCCGCACCTGCCGGAGTTTCTCGATAGCGTGGTGATACGCGGCATGAGCATGCCCGCAGGGAAACTGGACGTGCTTCTGAGAAGGCTTGGCACGGAGGTTGTGGTGCAGGTGCTGGACCGGGACGGCGACATCAGGGTCACCACAACCTACTAGATCATTTCAGAGTTCCAAAGAAACGCTAAAATGATCTAAGTCATTGTTTTAACGCAATTCCGGACGGAAAACTGGTCCCCACTTTTCCTGGAATTGCTCTAGGCATCCTCATCGCTACACACTATGTGGGGGATATGCGGCCGATGCCGCCCGTTCATGTCGTGGGAGTAATCGAGATGAGTAGCGAGCGTATTGAAAAGCTTGAGATCCTCGTGACCGAGCACGAAAGAACCATTGAGGAACTCTCCAGCCAGATCACCGAACACTGGGCGACCATCACCCGGCTGGAGAAGACGCTGGCGGCGCTGGCCGAGCGTTTCCTCACATTGGAAGAGCAGATGGCGCCGGAGATCCCCGTGACCAAGCCGCCCCATTGGTAAGCGGCTTAGATAGCAAATAGGCTAGCTAACCTGCCAACCGATCCACACCAGTGCTGCGGCGATAACCCAGAGCGCGACGCGGCCTGAACGTGTGTGGCGCGCTTCCGCCTTGCCGATCGCCTCGGCAGTCTCGGGGCTGAACCTCAGGCCGTTCTGCGCCATGTCGTCCATCTCGCGGGACAGGCGCTCGGTGCGGGCGACGAGCTCGGGCGTTTCGCGCGCAAGCGTCACCAGCGCCTTCAGGCCGTCGCGTGCGTCGATGAGAAGGGCATTGGGGCCGAGGTTCTTCCTGATCCAGTCGGAAACCACCGGCTCCGCCGAACGCCACATGTTGAAGGCGGGGTCGAGCTGGCGCGCCACGCCTTCCACCACCACCATCGTCTTCTGAAGCATCAGAAGCTCGGTGCGCGTCTCCATGTCGAAGAGTTCGGTCACCTCGAACAGAAGCGTCAGCAGGCGCGCCATGGAGATCGTCTCGGCAGGCTGGCCATGGATCGGCTCGCCGATGGCACGGATCGCCTGCGCGAAGGCCGCCGGATCGTGATAGGCGGGCACGTAGCCAGCTTCGAAATGCACGTCCGCAACGCGACGGAAGTCGCGTGTGATGAAGCCGTAGAGGATTTCGGCGAGGAAGCGACGTTCCTTCTTGCCGATACGTCCGACGATGCCGAAGTCGACCGCGACGATGGTGCCATCGGCTTCCACGAAGAGGTTGCCGGGATGCATGTCGGCATGGAAAAAGCCGTCACGCAGCGTGTGCCGCAGGAACGACTGGATGAGGTTCACCGCAAGCTGTTCGAGATTGTGTCCCGCAGCGCGCAGCGCCTCGATGTCGGACATCTTGATGCCGTCGATCCACTCGATGGTCAGGACATCGCGGCCAGTTCGCTGCCAGTCTACCCAGGGGACGCGAAAGCCAGGATCTTCCCTGGTGTTTTCCTGGATCTCGCAGATGGCGGCTGCTTCAAGGCGAAGGTCCATCTCCAGTCGCGTGGTCTGCGCCAGCGTCTGGGCAACTTCGACGGGACGCAGGCGGCGCGAAGCGGGAACGTGGCGCTCCTGAAGCTTTGCAGCCAGGAAGAAGCTCTCAAGGTCGTTGTTGAAGCGGCGACGGACGCCCGGCCGGATCACCTTGACGGCAACCTTCACCTCCTCGCCATCACGAAGGATCTTCGCGGGATGAACCTGGGCGATGGAGGCCGCGGCAACGGGCTCGTCAATCTCGACGTAAAGCCTGTCGGCCGGGATGCCGAGCGAACCTTCGATGAGGGCCAGCGACTGTTCCGTCGGAAAGGTCGACATGCGGTCCTGCAGCGAGGAGAGGTCACGCGCAAGGGCAGCACCTACAACGTCGGGACGGGTCGCCAGGAACTGGCCGAGCTTCACATAGGAGGGGCCAAGCCGGTCGATGGCGCGAGACAGGCGCTCAGCACGGTTGATGTTGCTCGCCGTGCGACGGGACAGGAGCCGCGCCACCCGCCAGCCAAAGCGGGGCAGGCCTTCCAACTGGTCGCCCGGTGCGGCAGCGATGACGCCTTCGCGAAGCATGACCCAACCCGCCCTTGCGAGACGGAGATATGAAATCAGCGTGCTCATCCAGGACTCAGATCTTCCAGCCGGAATGGCAAGCGGCGATACCGCCGGAGTAATCGCGCCAGCTGACGCGTGAGAAGCCGGCGCCGCGGATCATATCGGCGAAGTTCTGCTGGTTCGGGAACTTGCGAATGGATTCGACCAGGTACTGGTAGGAGTCTGCATCACCCGCCACCGCCTTGCCGATGCGTGGTATCGCGTTGAACGACCAGGCGTCATAGATCTTGTCGAGCATCGGCATGGTGACGTCTGAGAATTCGAGGCACATGAAGCGGCCGCCCGGCTTCAGCACGCGGAATGCTTCGCTCATCGCCACATGGATGCGTGGTACGTTACGGATGCCGAAGGCGATCGTATAGGCGTCGAAGCTATTGTCTTCGAAGGGGAGCTCTTCGGCATTGGCCTCGACGAACGTCAGGTGCTGATCGATGCCGCGCTTGATTGCACGGTCGCGACCGACGCCGAGCATCGAGCCGTTGATATCCAGAACCGTGACGTGGGCGTTGCGGGTGGAGGCTTCGACAATCCGGAAGGCGATGTCGCCGGTGCCGCCTGCCACGTCGAGCGACCTGAAGCCAGGGCGCTTCGAAGGCGCAAGCCAGTCCACCATCGCTGCCTTCCAGGCGCGGTGCAGCCCGGCCGACATCAGGTCGTTCATGAGGTCGTAGCGGTCCGCTACCCGATGGAAAACGTCATTGACGAGGTGCTGCTTTTCGCCCTGGTTCACCTGGCGGAAGCCAAAAGCTGTCTCCATGCCCCCGGCGGCTGTAGTACGCTGATCCGACATTGCTCTCTCTCAGAAATCGGCGCGACCATAACCGATCACCCCGCATCACGCCATTGCGAATAAGCCGCAACCGCGCCCTCAGGGAAGGGGTATATAGTGCTGCACTTAACAAAATGGGGCCCCGAAGGCCCCATTCCGCAAGAAATTTCGGGTGAGAACGATCAGGCCGACGGCTGCTTCGTCTTGCGCAGGTAGGGCAGGATCGTCTCGAAGCTGCCGAAGCGCTTGATGGCATCCTCGTTGGAAACGGCGGCCGTGATGATCACGTCGTCGCCCTGCTGCCAGTTGGCCGGCGTTGCAACCTGATGCTTTGCCGTCAGCTGGATCGAGTCGATGGCGCGCAGGATTTCCGCGAAGTTGCGGCCCGTCGTCATCGGGTAGGTGAGGACCAGCTTGATCTTCTTGTCCGGGCCGATCACGTAGACCGAACGCACGGTCGCGTTGTCAGCGGGCGTACGGCCAGCGGCGCTGTCACCGGCTTCAGCCGGAAGCATGTCGTAGAGCTTGGCAACCTTCAGGTCGCGGTCACCAATCAGCGGGTAGTCGACGCGGTGGCCGGTCGCCTTCTGGATGTCATCCTTCCAGCGGGCGTGATCCTCAACCGGGTCAACGGAGATGCCGATGATCTTCACGTTGCGCTTGGTGAACTCGTCCTGAATGCCAGCCATGGCACCCAGCTCGGTGGTGCAAACCGGCGTGAAGTTCTTGGGATGGCTGAACATCACACCCCAGCCGTCGCCGAGCCACTCATGGAAGTTGATCGTGCCATGCGTCGTTTCGGCGGTGAAATCAGGTGCGGTGTCGTTAATCCGAAGGCCCATGACAGTCTCCCTAAAGCAGGTTCAATTTTCTCTAAAATAGGTCTTTTCTGGAAAAAAATTGAGCACCAGACGATCATGCCCGGTGCCCAAATTAGAATGACGTACCAATATTTGCTTGTACAGAAGAAAGTGATTCCCGACTGTAGCCGGCTAGGTCTTTCCCTGTTTTAGGGCTCAGGCTAGCTCTCTCACCTGGTAGTCCTTGACGGCGGTGAAACGGATATCCTTCCAGCGCTCTGCCTCGTAGTTCAGCCCGAATTGATGCTGTGCCAGGTACACCGGATCATCATCCAGATCGCGGGCGATGTCGCCGCGATGGGCCGCGATGAACTTGTCCACCTCGCCCTTGGTGTCGGAAGAAATCCAGCGGCAGATCGAGAAGCGCGAGATTTCGAAATCGACCGGAAGGGTATATTCCATCTTCAACCGCTCCTTCAGAACGTCCAGCTGGAGGGCGCCGACGACGCCGACGATCGCCGGCGAGCCGTCCTCGGGGCTGAAGAGCTGCACGACGCCTTCTTCTGCCATCTGTTGCAGGGCTTCTCTCAGCTTCTTCGCCTTCATGGCGTCAGAGAGGCGGACGCGGCGCAGGATTTCCGGCGCGAAGTTCGGAACGCCGCGGAAGAGAATGTCCTCGCCCTCGGTCAGCGTGTCGCCGATGCGCAGCGTGCCGTGGTTCGGGATGCCGACGACGTCACCGGCCACGGCTTCGTCGGCGGTGATGCGGTTACGCGCGAAGAAGAACTGCGGGGCCGTGAGGCTGATCTGCTTTCCCGTGCGGACGAGCTTGGCTTTCATTCCCCTCTGCAGACGGCCGGAGCAAACGCGTACGAAGGCGATACGGTCGCGGTGGTTGGGGTCCATGTTCGCCTGGATCTTGAAGACGAACGAGGTCATCTTTTCCTCGGTCGCCTCGACCTTGCGGCTGTCGCCTTCCTGGGCGCGCGGAACGGGCGCCCAGTCGCCGATGGCCTCGATCAGATCCCGGACACCGAAGTTGCGGAGCGCCGAGCCGAAATAGACGGGCGTCAGGTGACCTTCACGGAACGACTCCATGTCGAACGGACGGCAGGCCTCACGCGCCAAATTCACCTCCTCGATGAAGGCCTCGCGCTGATACTCGGGGAGGAGGCCAGCAACGTTGTCCGCTTCCGGGCCGTTCACCGCGATCGGCTCAACGTCAGCATCGGAACGGCGGACGGTATTGTGCTTGAGGTGGTAGGTGCCGGAGAAGTTCTTGCCGAGGCCGATCGGCCAGGTGATCGGCGCGGTGTCCAGCGCCAGCTTCTCCTCGATCTCGTCGAGGATCTCGAAGGGATTGCGGCTTTCGCGGTCGAGCTTGTTGACGAAGGTGATGATCGGAATGTCGCGTAGGCGGCAGACTTCAAACAGCTTGAGGGTACGCGGCTCGATACCGCGTGCGGCGTCGAGCACCATCACGGCGGCGTCGACGGCCGTCAGCGTGCGGTAGGTATCGTCCGCGAAGTCTTCGTGACCGGGGGTGTCGAGCAGGTTGAAGACGTGGTCGCCGTATTCGAAGGTCATCACGGAGGTGACAACCGAGATGCCGCGCTCGCGCTCGATCTTCATCCAGTCGGAACGCGTCTGGATACGGTCTTTCTTGGCCTTCACCTCACCGGCGAGCTGGATCGCTCCGCCGAACAGCAGCAGCTTTTCTGTCAGCGTGGTCTTACCGGCGTCCGGATGCGCAATGATCGCGAAGGTGCGGCGGCGGGCCACCGCATCAGATAAAGTCTCAGCCATTGATGGATCCTTTTGTCGCCGCGCTCATACCAGCCGAGGCCGCGCGTGTCGATTGCAAATGCCTGTGAACGGGAATTGGGACATTCCTGAGGCTGTGCTATGAACGCCCACGCAGACACAACCCGGATCGTTAACACGCAAAAAATCCCGGGGACTTGGCCAGATACGATTGACGGTCCTGACTGGGGAGGTCAGATAGGGTTCATGGTTACAACGTCAAATCCTTCATCCGCCGCCCCGACGGTTGGGCTCGTTCGTCTTGCGCATGCCGAGGGCCTGCCGCTTCCTGCCTATGAAACGGCGGGCGCTGCCGGACTCGATCTTAGGGCCGCGCTGCCGGAAGACCGGCAGATCATCCTGCTGCCGGGCAAGCGCGTGCTGGTGCCGACCGGCTTCATCTTCGAGATCCCGCAAGGCTTCGAGGGACAGGTGCGTCCCCGCTCCGGGCTCGCCCTGAAGCATGGCATTACCTGTCTCAATACGCCCGGTACGATCGACAGCGATTATCGCGGCGAGGTTCAGGTTCTGCTGATCAATCACAGCGATATTGATTTCCCGATCACGCGCGGCATGCGGATCGCCCAGCTCATCATCGCTCCGGTGGTCCAGGCGGTGATTGAGGAGCGCGAGCAGGCTGCCGAGACCAGCCGAGGCGCTGGCGGTTTCGGGTCGACCGGAACCGCCTGATAAAGCCGGCTACGCATATCGGCGGTTGATCTTGACACCTGCCGAGCCTCCAGCCGATCATGCAGCCTTCTTATCGGGAGGAGAACATGACGGACGTGGGCTCGGCATTTCGTGCTCTGCATGAGGCCGATGGTATCTTCATCATCCCGAACCCGTGGGACATTGGCACTGCCAGGCTGATGGCCGCGATGGGCTTCAAGGCGCTGGCGACGACCAGTGCTGGTTTCGCTTTCACGCGCGGGCGTCCGGACGGCGATATTCCCTTCGATCAGATGGTGCAGCATTGCCGCGAAATCGTCAGCGCAACGCCGTTGCCGGTGTCGGGCGATCTTGGATGCGGCAAGGGGCAGAGCCCCGAGAGCGCGGCAGAGACCATCTTTGCAGCCGATGCAGCAGGGCTAGCAGGATGCTCCATAGAGGATGCAACCGGCGATCCAAACCATCCGATCTTCGATTTCTCACTGGCGGTGGAGCGGGTGGCTGCGGCGGCGGAGGCCGCAAAGGCCCTCAAGCGTGATTTCGTTTTCACCGCCCGAGCCGAGAACCTGCTCTTTGGCCGGGATCTCGACGATGCAATCAGGCGGCTGCAGGCCTTCGAGGAGGCGGGGGCCGATGTGCTCTACGCGCCAGGGCTGCGCAGGATCGAGGACATCAGGATGGTCTGCCAGTCGGTTCGTCGTCCGGTCAATGTGCTGGCGCTGGATGAGAACTTCTCGGTCGAAGCTTTAGCCGAGGCGGGGGTCAAGCGGATTTCGCTTGGGTCCCGGCTGGCGGTGCTGACCTACGGAGCACTTGAGAAAGCGATGCAGGAGATGCTCTTGCAGGGCAGCTTCGGGTTCAATCGCTACGCTATGCCTTCGGAGCGAATTGTGGAGTCATTCGCCGCGGGCTCGCGGTCGTCGTCTCACGAGACGTCTCAGACTTGAGGCGAGCTTCCATCTGCTGCTTGCGGCGGCAGGCGGGACCGGGGCCGCGCATGTAGTGCCGCTCCGGATGGTAGCGCAGGTCCAGTGCGTTGCGGACCTTGTTGAAACCCTTACTCAATACGCGAACTATGGTCATGTGACTTACAAACCGGTCTTTTTCCAGCTTCTGCTTGATTGTTTGGATCATAACCAAAGTCCGTGAATGCTCGATGAACACATTGTTCGTGCATCGACTAGAGACCAAGTAATAACGGCTGAAAACAGTAGAGTTCACGGCAAATTTCAGGCTGAATCATCTAATCCCGTTGTGTGGTAAGTTTGCAACAGCTGGAATGGCGTGCGGACATGGAACACAGTCGGTCGTTGGCTGTTTGAATCCTCAGTAGCTCAATTGCCAACGAAAAAGAGGATTTACGCCATGGGCCTGTTCACCAGCGACATCAAGACCATGAACGACTTGTTCGTTCACACGCTGCAGGACATCTACTACGCGGAGAACCAGATCACCAAAGCGCTGCCGAAGATGGCGGATCAGGCAACCAACCCGATGCTGCGGCAGGGCTTTGAAAAGCACCTGCAGGAGACCGAAACTCATATCCGGAACCTGGAAGAGGTCTTCCAGCTGCTCGGCATGGAGCCAAAGGGCGTGAATTGCCCCGCGATCGACGGCATCATCAAGGAAAGCAATGAGATCGTCAGCGAAGTGGACGACAAGAACGTGCTGGACGCGGCGCTTATCGCAGCCGCTCAGGCTGTCGAGCACTATGAGATAACGCGCTACGGCACGCTGATCACCTGGGCGCAGGAGCTTGGCCATGCGGACTGCGTTGCCGCGCTGAAGCGCAATCTCGCCGACGAGAAGGCTACCGATCACAAGCTGACGGAACTTGCCGAGAGCCGCATCAACTCGGCTGCAATTCATTAGCGTGAGACATGGAACTTTCGGCTGGTTGCGCCGTTAATTAGACACTGATCTCCTCCTTCCCCGCGTCCCGCCTGCTCCCCTGCTGGCGGGACGTTTCTTTAATTCATGACCGCTTTCGGCTATAAAGGCGTTGTCGGGCAGGAGGCTCGCATGCGCTGGAAGTGGTCGGAACGGTCGGTGATTGCCTCAGCACTGGTGCTGTGTGCAGGGCTATTCGCCATCGGGTGGTTGACGCGCAATGACAATCGCGAAGAGCCCTATCTGCAGATTTCTGGCGGAGGCTTCATCTTCAACTATCGAAATGCCGAGGCCTACTACGGTTTCACCGCAGATGTGGTGAGGCCGGTGGAGAACGGCGCTGTTCTTGAAGCCGAGTTCGAAGATCCTGCGAGCGGCAAGCCGATCGTCATCTCTGAACGCCTCAGTTCCATGACCAACCGTTATGCCCTGCGCACTCCGCCGCTGCATGGCATCGAGGCGGCTAAGCCCTACAAGGTTGGGATCAGGCTCTATGACCGGGAGCGGAAGCAGGTGATCTGGGAGACCGAGCGCAGCTATGCCAGCCAGCTCAGTGATGACATCGTGCCGGATCACGCGCTAACCGTCGGGCCAGGGTATCACAGGCCCGAAGGATTACCGGGTGCCGCAGAGCCCTGAGACAGGGCCCCAGTTATGCTGACGGTGTCGTCGTTGACGAGGTGCTGTAGAGCTGGCTGCGCTCGAAGCCGAGCACGACGAAGAGCGCGATGATTAGCGGAATGATCAGGTAGAAGAGCCGGAAGACCAGGAGTGCTGCGAGCACGTCGGCCTGGTTCATTTCGCTCAGGCCCGTGATGAAGGCGAGTTCCAGTACGCCCAGTCCGCCGGGTGCGTGCGACAGAAGGGCAAGCGAGAACGAGATCACGAAGATGCCCAGCACCACCAGGAAGCCCGGATTTCCCACTTCAGGAAGCGCGAAATAGATGATGGCCGCAGCGCCCACGATCTCCAACGGTCCGATCAGCATCTGCTGGATGGCGATGGACGGACGGGGATAGGAGATCTCGACCTTGCCGATGTGAACGGACCGCAGCCTCAGCAGGCTGCCAGCGAGATAAACGGCCACGATCAGGAGCAGAAGCCCGCCGGTGAAGGCGGAAGCTTCTTCCATCGGAAGCATGTCCACAAACCGTTCCACCACGAGTGGCTCGATCAGGAAAGTGAGCCCGCCGAGGATCATTATTCCCAGGACGAAGGTGAAGGAACAGAAGGCAACGAGAACGCCGACTTCCGACGCTGAAACGCCCTTGGCGGTGTAGGCGCGGTAGCGCACAACCGAACCGGAGAAGACCGAAGCACCGATGTTGTGGGAGAGCGCGTAGGTGGTGAACGAGGTGATGGTTAGGTAAAGCCAGCCGATGTTGTCGCGGCGAAGGTGTTTGAGGGCGAGACGATCATAACCAGCAAGAGCTGCGTAGGCCGCGAGCGTGGCCGCGACACAGAGCAGCCAGTGCATGGGCGAAATCGCTGAAAGGCTGTCCCAGAGCTCATCGAGCGAGAGGCCACGCAGTTCGTGATAGAGCAGCCATGCCGAAAAAAGCACCGCGAGCAGTCCTACAACGGGCCAGAGATATTTCTTCAGCTGCACGGCACCAACTCCAAGTCGTCTCTTCTTTTTCTTATCGTCAATGGCATTCGGATCTTCTGCCCCATGGCACGGGCATCTTCCTCCTCATAGATGCCCGGGTACCCTGGTGTTTAGTCGATATGTTGGCCAATCGTACTGCTCTAGATCTGTATTTCTGCCCTATGCCAGCCAGCGGCCTGGTCCCCCATTCTCGAATAGCCCCGAATGATCTTAAGCATCCCCTTATGGCAACAGTCTGACAGCGGAAGCCCCCGGTGAAAAGAAGAAAAAGCGGCCCGCCTTCGAACAGCGTAAACTTTCACAGGTGATGTTTCGGGGAAGTCCGAAACTCATTCTTTCGGAGGCTTCTGCTGCGATTTTAACAGTGGGCTTTTTTCATCGCCCTCTGCCCAGTCACGGTAGAGCACCGCCCGCGCCAGAAGCATGAGCGTAACCGGCGTCGTGATCGTCACGAAGACACCAATCAGGATTTCGTGGAACACAGGCCGGCTTTCCAGCCAGGTGAACAGGATCATCGAGGCTACGACGATCGAACCCGTCCCCCAACTGGTGCCGAGGGTCGGCGCATGGATACGTTCGTAGAAGGAACGCAGGCGGACCAGACCGATCATGCCGACGAGCGTGAGGAACCCGCCCAACAGGATGAAGGCCGAGATGATGATCGCCAGCCAGAGCGGCATGTTCTCCAGAGAGTTAGTCATTCGATCACCTCGCCGCGCATGAGGAATTTGCCCAGCGCCACCGTGGAGACGAAGCCCAGAATGCCGATGATCAGCGCAGTTTCGAAATAGATCACGGTGCCGGTGCGCATGCCGAACAGAACCAGCTGCAGCATGCCACAGACGTATAGCGCATCGAGTGCGAGCACCCGGTCCTGGGCGCGCGGGCCGCGTAGCATCCGTGTGGTGGCCAGCACCATCGCGAGTGCGATGGCGGCCTGGGAGATCAGGATCGACCAGCTGATTAGGATAGCGCTCATTCGAATATCTCCATCAGCAGATGCTCATACTGATTCTTGATGAGGTCGATCCAGTCCTGCTCATCGACGAGGTCGAACACATGGATCATGAGGACGCCACGGCTGTCGCTGTAGTCGAGCCAGGCCGTGCCCGGGGTGCTGGTGACGATCACGGACAGGATGGCCAGCGCCGTCGGGTCCTTGAGTTCCAGCGGGATCGAGACGAAGCCGGAATTTCGCTTGTTATGCCCCTCGGTCAGGATCAGACGGACGACGGCGATGTTCGACCTGATGATGTCCAGCAAGACCAGCCCGATCAGCTTCGGGATGAGGTCCCAGCGCCGCAGACGCGGGGTGGAGGGCTGCAGCGAATGTAGCCCTTGCGCGGCCAGAAGCGATACGATGATGCCCAGGATGAGCTGGCCAGGCGTGAAGTCGGTCAGCAGCAGCCACATGCCAATGAGGCTGACGATCAGCAGGGGATAGGGGAAGATGCGGCTCATCTGATACCTCCCCGGGGTCCGGGTGCGGCCTGTACGGCGTTCAGGACCGCATCGATATAGGCGTTCGGCTTGTGCAGATCGCCAGCTGTCGCGTCCATGAAGCGCATGGCCGGACCGGCCGCTACAGTAAGTCCGACGGTGACGAGCAACAGGGCTGCGACGGGTGCAATTTCCACCAGCAGCACGCGCGGCACCACGCCTTCCAGAGGCGCCCAGAAGGACCGGATGCCGGCGCGGCTCATCGCGATGAGTGACGCAAATCCCGAGAAGATCAGGAAGGAGGCGAGCCACCAGGCGGAGGAACGGATTCCGGAAGCCTCAGGGTCAAACATGGCCGAGAGCATGGCGAACTTCGCCAGGAAGGCGGACAGCGGCGGAAGACCGGCGAGCAAGAGGGTGCAGATGCCGAAACTTATGCCCAGAACCACAAGCGTTTCCGGAATGGCGAGGCCCACTTCGTTCTCGTTGATTTCCTCGATCTCGCTGTCTTCACCGAAGGCTTCGAGCGTCACGGCGAGAACGTTTGCCGCGGGGTCCTGTCCGCGCTCGATCAGCTCGATTAGCATGAAGAGCGCGCTGATGGAGATCGTGGAGGTGACGAGATAGAAGAGCGCACCGGCGGTGACGCCATCCTCGGCAAAACCCACTGCTGCGAGCAGCGTGCCGGAGGAGATTAGCACCGAGTAACCCGCGAGCCGTCCCAGCGCCTGGGAAGCCAGCACGCCGATGGCGCCGAAGAGGATCGTCAGGAGGCCGGCCAGGAAGAGGAGCTCTGCGCCAAAACCGTTCGATCCGCCCGCCTTGATGCCGAAGAAGAGCAGCGTCAGTCTCAGCAGCACATAGATGCCGACCTTGGTCATGATGGCGAAGATCGCCGCAACGGGCGCCACTGCGGCCGCGTAGGCGTTCGGCAACCAGAAGTTCAGCGGCCAGATGCCGGCCTTGATCATGAAGGCCACGCCAAGGATCGCTGCGCCTGCTTCGGCGATCGGGCGGCTCTGGGTATCGAGCTGGCCCATCAGCACGGCGAGCTGCGCCATGTTCAGCGTACCGGTCTCGCTGTAGATCATCGCCACGCCGATCAGGAACAGGAGCGATGCCGCCAGATTGATGACGATGTAGTGCATGCCCCACTTCACGCGGGCGGCACCCGAGCCATGCAGCACCAGACCGTAAGAGGCTGCCAGCAAGACCTCGAAGAACACGAAGAGGTTAAACAGGTCGCCCGTGAGGAACGCGCCGTTCAGGCCCATTAGCATGAAGAGGAACAGGCTGTGGAAGTGCGTACCGGCCTTTTCCCAGCGTGCCGTCGCGAAGATGAACGAGGGAAGCGCCAGCACCGCCGTTAGCACCAGCATCATGGAGGACAGGCGGTCCAGCACAAGGTTGATCGCGATTGGCGAAGGCCAGTTGCCAAGCAGATAGACGTAGACGCTGCCATCGCCACCGGGGCCGCCGGTGTGGGCGCGTCCGAGCAGGAGGATCGAGACAGCCAGCATGGCCGCGCAGGCCACGGTGGTGATCGTGTCCTTCAGGCGGCGTTCGCGCTCATCGAACATCAGCAGCAGGGCGCCCGCCGCGAGCGGTATCAGAATAGGCGCAATCAGGAGGTGAGTTGGACTGGGTATCATCTTTCAGGCTCACGTCCGTCTACGTGGTCGGTACCGGTTATGCCACGCGAGGCGAGCAGAACTACGAGGAACAGGGCTGTTGTCGCGAAGCTGATGACGATCGCGGTGAGGACCAGCGCCTGCGGGACCGGATCGGCATAGTTCGCGGGGTTGATTTCGATGCCCTTCTCCACCACGGGGGGGCCGCCGATGTAGAGGCGGCCGGTGGCGAAGATGAAGAGGTTCACCGCATAGGAGAGCAGCGACAGACCCATGATCACCTGATAGGTGCGCGGCCGCAGGAGCAGCCACACACCGGAGGCGACGAGAATGCCGATGGCAAGGGACAGGAGAAGCTCCATCAGACGCGCTCCTCTGCTTCGGTCTTGATCGCGCGGGCACGATGGCTGCGGATCGATTGGTGGGCGATGGCGATCAATATCAGGACCGTCGCGCCGACAACCAGGAGCAGGACGCCGAGATCGAAGAGCAGGGCGCTCGCCAGCGGCATGTCGCCGATGTACGGGATGTTGATGTAGCGGAAGAATGTGGTCAGGAACGGATATCCGAACAGCCACGAACCAACGCCCGTCATCATCGCAGTCAGGATGCCGAAGGCAATCCACCGGACAGGCAGGATGCGCAGGCGATCCTCAACCCAGCGCGTTCCGCCAGCCAGATATTGCAGCAGGAAGCCGATCGCCATGGTTACGCCCGCCGCAAAACCGCCGCCCGGAAGATCGTGGCCGCGCATGAACAGGAAGGCCGCCAGAACGATGATGATCGGGAACATCCAGTTCATGATCACTGACGGTACGCGCATGAAGTCGTGCGCCGTCTCACCCAGTTCCCGATCCTGCTGCGCATCGTCATAGGCATTCTGGATGCGCTGCTGTTCCGGCAGGCCGACAGAGTCAGCGGCAGGACGGAAGCGGCGTAGCAGGGCGAAGACCGTCAGCGCCACGATGCCCAGAACCGTGATTTCGCCCAACGTATCGAAGCCGCGGAAGTCAACCAGGATCACATTCACGACGTTGGTGCCGCCGCCACCGGAATAGGCGTTCTGCAGGAAGTATTCTCCCACCGAATCCGCCGGTGCGCTCGTCATGATCGCGAAGGACACGATGCCCATGGCGACGCCGCTGATGATCGCAAGGAAGAAGTCGCGGTTACGGCGCAGGCGTGCTGCAATGCGGCTGGAGGAGTCCACCTCCTCAAGGCGCTTCGGCAGCCAGCGGAGACCGAGGAGGATCAGAACCGTCGTTACGATCTCCACCACCAGCTGTGTGACGGCAAGGTCCGGAGCGGAGAACCAGACGAAGGTGATGCAGGTGACAAGACCCGCGCCGCCGATCAGCACCAGTGCGGCAAAGCGATGGTATTTCGCCTGCCAGGCCGCGCCGACGGCACAGGAGATGCCGACGGCCCAGAGCACCGCGAGAATTGGATCGACCTTCTGAAGGCGCACGGATTCGCTCAGGAACCCGCTGTCGAACAACGGCCATGCGCCGACAACAAGCGCTGTCCCCACGAGGATACGCAGCTGCGGCTGGAGGCGTCTCGTGCCGAAGTTCGCTTCGATCCATCTAGCCCAACGCCAGGACACAGTCACCAGGACGCGGTCAAAGATGCGCTGACCCTTGAGCCAGCGCAGGCCAGGCGGATCTTCAGGCGAGGTGGCGAGGTAATAGCGCAGCGCCAAGTAGAGCAGGATTCCGGCGACGAAGGCCAGAGCGCTCATGATCAGCGGCAGGTTGAAGCCATGCCATACAGCCAGGCTGTACTCCGGCGTGCGCGCACCCAGGACCGAAACCACCGCCGTGTGGAGGTATGGCCCGATCGTGAAGCCCGGAATGACGCCGACGAGCAGGCAAGCCAGCACCAGAAGCTCGATGGGGAGGCGCATCCAGTGCGGCGGCTCGTGCGGCTCGCGCGGCAGGTCCTCGGCCTTGGGGCCGAAGAAGACGGCGTGGATGAAACGGATCGAGTAGGTGACGGCAAAGGCGCTCGCCAGCGTTGCGATATAGGGCGTTGCCGTGTCAAACCAGGAATCGCGGTGCTCGACGATCGTTTCCGCGAAGAACATTTCCTTCGACAGAAAGCCGTTCAGCAACGGCACGCCAGCCATTGCGGCGGACGCGACCATGGCGAGCGTCGCGGTGATCGGCAGGGCGCTGAACAGGCCGCTCAGCTTTCGCATGTCGCGCGTGCCGGATTCATGGTCGATGATGCCGGCCGCCATGAAGAGCGACGCCTTGAAGGTCGCGTGGTTCATCATGTGGAAGATCGCGGCGACCGCAGCAAGCGGGCTGCTGAGACTGAGCAGCGTCACGATCAGGCCCAGGTGACTGATGGTCGAGTAGGCGAGAAGCCCCTTGATGTCCTGCTGGAAGATCGCGAAGTAGGCGCCCACCGCCAGCGAGGCCATGCCAGCGAAGCCGACGATGTAGAACCACTGGTCTGTTCCCGCCAGCACCGGCCAGAAACGCGCCAGCAGGAAGACGCCAGCTTTTACCATGGTGGCCGAGTGCAGGTAGGCCGAAACGGGCGTGGGTGCTGCCATGGCGTTCGGCAGCCAGAAGTGGAACGGGAACTGCGCGCTTTTTGTCAGCGCACCGGCGAGCACGAACAGCAATGCCGGGACGTACATGTTGCTCGAGCGGATCGTATTGCCGGAGGCAAGCACGACGTCGAGATCGTAGCTGCCGACGATGTAGCCGATCAGGACCATGCCGAAGAGCAGCAGGAGGCCGCCCGCACCGGTGATGATCAGAGCCATGCGCGCGCCTTCGCGTGCGGCGGCGTTGTGATGCCAGTAGCCGATCAGCAGGAAGGAGAAGATGCTGGTCAGTTCCCAGAAGACCGAGATCAGGATGAGGTTGCCGGAAATCACCACACCCTGCATCGCGCCCATGAAGCACAGAAGGAAGGCGTAGAAGCGAGGAACCGGATCCTGCGGCGACATGTAATAGCGCGCATAGATGACGACGAGCAGCCCGATGCCGGAGATCAGCATCGTGAACATCCAGGCGAACCCATCCATGCGCAGCGAGAAGTTCATGCCGAGCTCCGGCATCCACTCGATCTCACGCCGGATAACCCCACCGTCTTCGACGTAGGGATAAAGCATGATTGCGATGACGAATGCGGATAACGTGATGCCGGCAGAAAGCCACGCCTCAGTGTTCCGGGCGTTCTCGTGCTGCATGGCAGCCAGAATCGCCCCCAAAAAGGGCAAGATGATCAGGAAAAGAAGCGCGTTCTCATGAAACATTGAATCGGCACAATAATTTAACGGCTACAGAAGATCGATAGAACGTTAACAAATCTTGCAGCCAACAGACCGTCGTTCGCTTTCAGATCCGCAGCAGGACTGCATCAACCCTGAAACGCATCTGTTCGGCATCAAAGATGCCGCACTTAGAACCAGACCGCAGGGGGGGCTCGTGGTGCTCCGGCTTCGTACGGTCGCGACGTCAGGAATGTAGACTTTTCCGACCACTGGCAAGCGGATTCCCGCCCGAAGAAGAGGTCCGGTTCAGCCTTCAGGCAGAGTGCATAAGGCGCAGGCCCGCAGATGAGGTCCAGCGGGGGAGGGGATCCCGCACCGGAATCGCAGGTCTGACGGCGCGCTGCCCAGGGCGACACCGCTTTCGTAAGCTCCGCGCGGCGTTCGAGCCCCTGCCATTTTCCAGCGGGTGCAGGAGCGGCCACAGCCTGAAAAACGGAGAGCATGCAAACAAGCACGAACGTCAGCACAGCTGACGCAACAATAAGGCTATGGCGGTGCTTGTCCGCGTAAGGCAAGAGCCCTCTCCGATTTCGGCTAGATAACTGTTATGTGAGGCTCTGTCGTGCGACAGTCAACCTTTCACTTACCTAATACGCAAATATGAGTGAGAGGTTATGACAATGTCGTTGCGACGCGCTTTTTTCCCGATTTGTCGCGGCGTGTTTCTGCCCGTTCGCCCGAGTCGGCAACAGCAGAATTTTCGGGACAGAACTGCGCAGGGTGCATGATGGACAGGCTTGAGTGTGACCGAATGTTTGCCGCAGTGATGGACGCCGGCAGCTTCACCAAGGCGGCAGCCAAACTAGGCACAACCTCGGGCCAGGCTTCCAAGCTCGTGTCGCGTCTCGAAGCCGAGCTTGGCGTTCGCCTGCTGAACCGCACGACGCGCGCCGTTGCGCCTACGGAAGCAGGCCGCGCCTATTATGAGCGGCTGCGCCAGTTGCTCGATGAATACGATGATCTGGACCTTTCCGTGCGCAACATCTCGCAGACACCGCGCGGACGGTTGCGGATCACGGCGCCGCTCACTTTCGGTACGCTGGAGCTGGCCGGCGCGCTCTCCGAGTTCGCAGCGCTCTATCCGGCAATATCGCTCAACGTCAGCTTCGAGGATCGGCTCGTCAATGTCGTGGAAGAAGGATACGACGTCGCGGTGCGCGTCGGCAAACCGGTCGATTCAACGCTCATCGCCCGGCGTCTCTGCGACGTGCGTGTCGTGGCAGTGGCTTCTGGATCCTATCTCGAGCAGCACGGCACGCCCAGTTCTCCGGAAGATCTTGCTGCACATCAGTGCATCCTCGATACCAACTTCCGCGATCTCAACCGCTGGCCGTTCCAGGGCGCCGATGGCAAAACGATCACCGTTGCGGTGAACGGGCGGCTCTGCTTCTCCAATGCCGAGGCATGCCTGCGCGCCGCCGAAGCTGGGCTCGGTATCGCATATCTACCCGGGTTTGTGGCGAGCGATGCACTCCGCAACGGAACGCTCCGCCCGGTGCTGACAGAGTACGGCGCCGGGTACGGCATCTTCGCGCTCTATCCGCACAGCCGGCACCTCGCGGCAAACGTCCGCGCGCTCGTTGACTTCCTGGCTGAGCGTTATCGTGGGGCGGTGGACTGGGTTGCCGAATGATTGTGATTGCTTCCTGAATGGAAGCAATCATCTTCCAGGAGCGTGGATTATCAACGTAACGGGAGGGTGCCATTTTCCCTTTGAGTTTGACGGCGGGCCTTGTTGAGGACGCCACGATCACAACGATCACAAGGGAAACCGAAAATGGCAAACATCACCAACACCGCTCGGACGCAATCGTCCATCATCAGCAATGTCTCGGATGCCGACCTCGCAGCCTTCATTCTGCGCGCTACGATGGGTATTCTTTTCATCATCCATGGCGGGCTGAAGCTTTTCGTCTTCACACCGGCTGGTACGGCACAGTTCTTCGAAAGCATCGGCTTCGCCGGATTCCTAGCCTATCCGGTCATCGCGATTGAGATTCTTGGCGGCATCGCCCTTCTCCTCGGCGTCGGCACCCGTTGGGTTTCGCTGGCACTGGTGCCTGTCATGCTCGGCACGATCTACGCACCGCACGGCGCAGCAGGCTTCTTCTTCTCCAATGCCGGCGGCGGCTGGGAATACCCGGCATTCTGGTCGGTCGCACTGATCGTTCAGGCCCTGCTCGGCAGCGGCGCCTACGCTCTGACCGGCAAGCGCGCCTAAGGATCGACACGCACACGCACACCATCTTTGCCGGCGGGATGCCGGCAAAGGCACTGCAATGAACTAAAAGGAAAAGCCACCATGCTCGTAAACGGAAAATGGACCGCCGACTGGCAGCCGGTGCAGGCCAAGGACGAGAAGGGTGGCTTTGTCCGCCAAACCTCAAGTTTCCGCAACTGGATCACACCCGACGGCAGCGCTGGCCCCACCGGTGAAGCTGGCTTCCAGGCCGAAGCCGGGCGCTACCACCTCTATGTTGCGCTGATCTGCCCCTGGGCGTCGCGCACGCTGATCGGCCGCAAGCTCAAGAAGCTTGAGGACGTGATTTCCGTCTCCGTGGTGCAACCGGTGCTTTCCGATCAGGGGTGGCGTTTCGGTGACTATCCCGGCGCTACACTCGATGACGTGAACGGCGCGACCTACATGCACGAGCTCTACACCCGCGCTGATCCGCAGGTCTCCGGCCGCGCGACCGTTCCGGTGCTCTGGGACAAGAAGCTTGGCACGATCGTCAACAATGAGTCCGCTGACATCCTGCGGATGATGAATTCCGGCTTCGGTGATCTGGCTGATCAGTCGGTGGATCTTTACCCGGAAGCGTTGCGGGCCGACATAGATGCGTTGAACGAACGCATCTATCCAAAGCTCAACAATGGCGTTTACCGCGCAGGCTTTGCCACGACGCAGGTCGCCTATGAGGAGGCGTTCCGAGACGTGTTCGACATGCTGGATGAGCTTGAGGAGCGCATGTCGGACGGTCGCCAGTTCCTCTTTGGCGATGCCCTCACGGAGGCTGACATCCGGCTGTTCGTCACGCTGGTCCGATTTGATGCGGCGTATTACGGCCTGTTCAAGTGCAACCAGCGCAGGCTCGTCGACTACCCGCACCTCAATGATTACCTGCTGCGGACGCTGGACATTCCCGGCGTGCGCGAGACGGTCAACATCGACCACATCAAGGCCGGGTACTATTCCATCAAGGCTCTGAACCCGACGGGCATCGTGCCGGTCGGCCCGGAACTGCCGTTCTAACTGAGACCCTTATCTGAGCCCGTCCAAGGAAGAGTTCCAGTTTGCTTGGCCATACTAGCTCGTGGTTCGACAAGCTCACCATGAGGTAGTATGGCGGCCTGGACCGCAGACAATTCAGTTCGACAGCGCTTCAATAATGCGGCAGTCGGCGATGGCGCCGTGGCTGCTGTGGCTGATCATTCGATCGAGTTCCTTCTTCAGCGCGGTGAGGTCGGCGATCTTGCGAACGACCTCGTCGCGGTGGATGCGAGCTATCTCGTCCACCGCCTCGCAGGAACGCGTGCTGTCATCCGACAGCGTCAGCATGGCCCGGACTTCGTCGAGAGAGAAGCCCAGATCCCGCGCGCGGCGGATGAAGTGCAGGCGCTTCAGGTGCGCTTCTTCATAAGCGCGATAATTGCCAGCCGTGCGCGCTGGCTCCGGCAGCAGGCCTGACTTCTCATAGAACCGGATCGTCTCCACCTTCGTGCCGGTTTCCCGGGCGAGATAGCCGATGGTCAGGCTGCGCGCTTCCATCATAGTTCTCCTGCTTTCCACACTGCACATGTAAGCTTTCGAATTGTCACCGTCGAGGGGTTGACCCTGTAGTGACTACAGGGATTATATCGGGTGCCATACGAAGAATAGTGCCCCCTGCAGGCGTTCATCGCAGGGTGCCCAAGGTGATGGTATGGCAACTCCGACTTCCTACAGGCTGCATATCGCGGACATGGATTGCGCCTCCTGCGCGATCAAGATCGAAACGGCAATCAAGCGGCTTCCCGGCGTGAGCGACATCGAGGTGAACGCCGGGTCTGGCCTCCTGTCGCTGAAGCTCGACGAGGATCGCACCCAGCCCTCTGATATCGCGGCCCGCGTGAAAGCACTTGGCTACAGGCCTGTGGAAGCGGGCGAGGGCCACTCAGGGCACCTTCATAGCCACGCCCACGGGCACGACCATGATCACGGTGAGGCTTGGTGGCAGGGCACGAAGGCGATACTTGCAGCCCTGTCCGGTCTGCTCTTTGCGCTGGCTTTCGCTGGAAGCTATCTGTTTCCCGAGCAGGAAGGGCTCTTCTTCACCATTGCCGCCGCCCTCAGCGTGCTGCCGTTCATGCGGCGTGCGGTGGCCGGGGCGATGCTCGGCGCGCCCTTTTCCATCGAGACACTGATGAGCGTGGCCGCCATCGGCGCCATCATCATCGGTGAATCTGCAGAGGCTGCCGCCGTCGTGTTCCTGTTTGCCGTGGGCGAGTTGCTGGAGAACGTGGCGGCAGGACGCGCGCGCGCCGGCATAAAGGCGCTGGTGAACCTCGTGCCCCGCACGGCAAGGCGCGAGACACCGGACGGGCAGATCCAGGAAATTGCGGCTGTAGAGCTTGCTGTCGGCGATGTTGTGCAGGTCCGCCCCGGTGACCGGGTGCCTTCCGATGGCGAGATCATCGAGGGTCGATCGCAGCTTGATGAGTCGCCCGTGACAGGCGAGTCGGTGCCCGTCGCGAAGGATGTGGGGGCTGCGGTCTATGCCGGAAGCGTCAACAGCGATGGTCTGCTGCGGGTGCGAATCACGCGGACCGCTGCAGACAACACAATCGCGCGCATCATCCATCTCGTGGAAGAAGCGCAGCAGACAAAGGCGCCCACGGCTCGGTTCATCGACCGTTTCGCCTCGCGCTACACGCCTGCGGCGATGGTGGTCGCGGCGCTGATCGCCATCGTTCCGCCGCTGTTTTTCGGCGGGACATGGGACGTGTGGATCTACCGTGGCCTTGCAACGCTGCTCATCGCCTGCCCCTGTGCGATGGTCATCTCGACGCCTGCTGCAATTGCTTCTGGTCTGGCCGCCGGTGCGCGGCGTGGATTGCTGATCAAGGGCGGTGCGGCGCTTGAAACCCTCGGGCACGTCAAGACGGTCGGCTTCGACAAGACCGGCACGCTGACGATTGGCAAGCCGCAGGTGACGGATGTCGTGGCACTGGCCGGACTGGAGGATGCCGTGCTTGCCAAGGCTGCTGCCGTCGAGCGCGGCTCCAGCCATCCCCTGGGGCTCGCCATCGTGCAGGCGGCAGAGCAGCGGAACCTCGACATTCCCAACGCCTTCGGCGCAACGGCGACGGCTGGCAAGTCAGTCCGTGCAAGACTGCGGGACGGATTTGTGGACGTTGGTTCACCCCGCTTTGCCGAAGAGGCCGGCGTTCTGGACGAGGCTGCGCGGGTGAAGATCGACGCCCTTGAGTCAGAGGGCAAGACGGTCGTCACCGTGATTTCAGGGAACAAGTTGCTTGGGTTGATCGCTCTTGCCGACACGCTGCGCGACGATGCAGCGGACGGCATGCAAAAGCTTCAGAACCTTGGCGTCAAGCCTTTCATGCTGACCGGCGATAACGCCCGGGCGGCAAAGGCGGTAGCAGCCCGGCTGCGGCTCGACTTCGAGGCCGAGCTGTTGCCGGAGGCGAAGCTTGCAAAGATCAATGCGCTGAAGGAGCGCGGCCCGGTTGCCATGGTGGGCGATGGCATCAACGATGCGCCTGCGCTTTCCACTGCAAGCGTTGGCGTTGCCATGGGCGGCGGCACGGACGTGGCGCTGGAAACGGCGGAAGCTGCCATTCTCAAGGACCGCGTGGTCGGCGTTGCTGAGCTGATCGCGCTGTCGCGGGCGACGCTCGGCAATATCCGGCAGAATGTCACGATCGCCATCGGCCTCAAGGCCATCTTCCTCGTGACGACGCTCCTCGGAATGACATCGCTATGGATGGCGATCCTGGCGGATACGGGCGCTACGGTTCTGGTGACGGCCAATGCGCTCAGGCTGCTTGCCTTCAGGCCGAAGGTATAAGCTCAAATGAAAGGGCGGCTTTGAGGCCGCCCTTGGTCAATGTTTTCACGTGAATCAATGTTATTTAGCAGTCCTTATCGGCCTTGGCGGCCATGGTCTGCTGGCCTTCCTGCTGAGCTTCAACGTCCTGCTGCGAAGTGGCAATGTCAGCGCCGCTCTTGTCGGATTCGCTGCTCTGAAGCGGCATGTTGTTGCCGTCCTTCTGAACCGTGTCAGCTGCTGCAGTGTCTGTCGACTGGCTGTCGGATGCGGCACCCGCCGGACGTTCGGCCGTCTGAGTGCTGTCCGTGGAGGCGTTTGGTGTGGTCGCGCCAGACGAGGTGTCCGTGGATGCCTGTTGTTCGCTCGACGTCTGCGCTCCTTCCAGAGGAGCCCTCGAGCCGTCCTTGGCAATCCGGTTGGCGTCGGCCGAGCCGGCGTTCGTGTCGCCTGAAGCTGAACCGGTAGCGGCCGGATGGTTCGTGGAGGCGGTGGTGCTGGTATCTACGCATTCATCTGCTAGGGCAAAGCCTGCAGACATGGAGAGTGCAAGTGCGCTGATTGCTGCGATCCGTGTAAATCCGGACATGGGCGTTTCCTTCCTTGTTTCCCAGAATTGGGGCTTGTGAACCGAACCGCATCGGACGCGAGATGTTCCCCGCACTGCTGTTTCTTTCATCAGCAAGCGGGGCTCGACACTCTCTTGGTCAGTCAAGGAAGGCAGTCGTGGATCACCCAGGCTACTGGGTGATCGGCTTGTCGTTCTCGTCCAGAAGCGGGACGTTGTAGTCCAGCAGGAGCTTGTTGATCTCCTCCTGGTTATCTTGGATCAGACGGTTTAGCGTCCGTTTCCACTCCTGATCGGAGGGGCGCACTCCCATGGTGATACGATAGCTCTGACGCGAGCTACCTTGCTCCTTCACCAGCGGAACCATGGTGAGCTCTTCCGAAGCATTCTTGACGTAGTAGCCGGCCATCGGTCCCCAAACGGCGGCAGCGTCGATGTTGCCGCTCAGCAAATCGCGGACCATCAGCTCCGCTGCCGGAGGCACTACGCGGGTATCAACCATCAGGGGATAGATCTTTGCCGTCTTCATCAGCCCAGCCTTGATCAGGCTCGTGCCAGGGGGTGTGGTATCGACCACCCCCACACGCTTGCCCGCGAGCTTCGGGTCGCTGATCGTTTCGACACCGTCCAGATCGCCGCCCTTCTTGTAGATGAGCACGTACGAGGAGCGGTAATAGTGGTTGGTGTTCTGAACCTGCTCGTCACCCTGAGGATAGCCCATGATGATATCGCAGCGGTTTGCACGCAACGTGTTGCGCACGAAGCCGGTCGCCATTGGATACCAGGTGTATTGCACGGACTTGCGGCCGAGCTTCTCGGCCACCAGTTCCGCGAGCTTGTTCTCGAATCCCTCGCCCTTCTCGTTGGAGTAGGGCATGCTGGAGGGATCCGCGCAGACGCGCAGATGTTCAGGATCAACGAGTTCCAGAGCCCGCTGCACCGCCCCATTCGCTGCATTGCCCTCGGACGGGCTCGCCAGATGGAAGAGGGCGAAGGCTGCAGCCAGCGCGAGGCCGCGTGAAACGTAGTTCCTGCACGATACTGTGGCGCTGGCGCGCGGTGATCCTTGGCTATTGAACATGGTCAGCCTTCCATGCAGCTGCGCTCTGCTTCGGCTGCCGCCTCTGTCTTGTCTTCACGCTTCGGCGGACGACCGCGCGGCATGCCGCCGACGGCACGAGCCCGAAGGTAGACATAGAGATCGTCCATGTAGCAATAGACGTTCTTGTTGTCGCCAAAGGCAGGCATCACGTTTTCCTTGCCGCCGCCGACGTTCTTACGTCCTTCCGCGACGATGGAGATGAACGTGCCGTAATCCATTTTCTTCAGAGATTCGGCGAGTGCGGGAGCGTAACTCGATCCCACCCCGTCAGGTCCATGGCAGACATGGCAATCAGAGTGATAGCGACGGTAACCGCTGAAGGTGAACCAGTCGACGACGCCTTCGGGTGAAATATTGTAAGTAGGCACTCCGTCCGCATCGAAATACTTGCCGTCTTCATTCGACACCGCCTTGGCGGCTTCCTTGGAGTCTTGTGCGTTGACGGGAGTGAGAGAAGCAATAGCGATGATAAATGCCGAAACGGCCAAGCGAACTGCCATGAGAGCCTCATATTGTGGATAATCGAACAAGAAAGCCCGGCCGGTTTTTGCCGGGCTTTCTTTAGACAAACCCATTTCTGGGCACGGATCAGTTCGATCCCGGGTTGGTATTAGTCCGGAAGACCGAACACGGTCAGCTGACCACCGAGAGCGGTGTAGTCAGCCAGAGCTGCGTAACCACCCACTGCGCCGAGACCTGCGGTGCCGATCGCCTGCTGCTGATCGGTCGGAGCGCGGTCACCAGCCACTGCCTGCTGCCAGGCTTCCGCACCTTCAGCCTGCAGGAGGCCGCCCGCCAGACCGATACCGGCCCAGCCGCCGACGCCCGACAGAACAGCGAGGTACTGCTTGCCGTCATGCTCGAAGGTGTTCACGTTGCCGATGATGCCGGACGGGGTCTTGAACTTGTAGAGTTCCTTGCCTTCCGTATCGACGGCCTTGATGTAGCCTTCCAGCGTGCCGTAGAAGATCACGTCGCCAGCGGTCGCCAGAGCACCGGACCATACCGAGAACTGCTCAGGGATTGACCAGACGATTTCACCCTTGGCAGCATCCCAGGCAATGAAGTTACCCATGCCGCCATGGCTGTCTGGGGTCGGATACATGGACACCGATGCGCCGACGTAAGGCTGGCCGGCGGTATAGCTCACCCGGTAGGGCTCGTAGTCCATGCAGACGTGGTTGGTCGGCACGTAGAAGAGCTTGGTCTTGGGTGAGTAAGCAGCTGGCTGCTGGTCCTTGGTACCAAGAGCTGCAGGGCAGATGCCGGTGGTGTTGGTGTCTTCACCGTTCTGGTGGGTCGAGTACTCGGCAACTACCTGCGGACGCCCGTATTGGTCGCTGTTTGGATCCATTTCAACGTGGGTTGCCCAGTTGACCTTCGGATCATACTTCTCGGCAACGAGAAGCTCACCGGTTGCGCGGTCAAGCGTGTAGGCAAAGCCGTTGCGGTCGAAGTGAACCACTACGTCACGGGGTTCGCCGTTGATCTTCATATCGTCAACGAGAATGTTTTCATTCACGCCGTCGTAGTCCCATTCGTCATGGGGCGTCATCTGGTAGACCCACTTGGCGGTGCCCGTGTCTGCATCGCGCGCAAACAGGGTCATCGACCAACGGTTGTCGCCGGGGCGCTGTACCGGGTTCCAGGTGGAGGGGTTGCCGGTACCGTAATAGATAAGGTTCAGTTCAGGATCATATGCGTACCAGCCCCAGGTGGTGCCGCCACCGGTCTTCCACTGGTCACCTTCCCAGGTTGCAATGCCTGAGTCAGGTCCGACTGGCTTGCCAAGATGGGTCGTGTTTTCAGGATCCATCAGCGTTTCAGCGTCCGGACCCGTGGAGTAGGCGCGCCAGGCGACGGAACCGTCAGACAGGTTGTAGGCCGTCACGTGGCCCCGGACGCCGAACTCAGCACCGGAGATACCAACCAGAACCTTGTCCTTGAACACCATGGGTGCGGAGGTACCGGACTCTGACAGGCTGCCGTCCTTGTGCTCGCCGTTCAGCACTTCCCAGACCACCTTGCCCGTCTTGGCATCCAATGCCACGAGGGTCGTGTCAGCCTGGTACTGCAGGATCAGAGCAGGGCGGTCGCCTTCCGGCGGCGCATAGGCAACACCACGGTTGACGGTGTCGCAGCACATGATCGGAATAACATTGGCATCCTGCTGCGGCTCGTATTTCCAGAGGATCTTGCCGTCGTTATTCAGGTCAAGGGCATATACGATGTTCGGGAACGGCGTATTGAAGTACATCACGCCATCATGAACCAGTGGACCACCTTCGTGGCCGCGCAGGACGCCAGTGGAGAAGCTCCACTTTACCTGCAGATTCTTCACGTTGTCCTTGTTTATCTGGTCAAGTTCTGAATACCGGGTGTTGGCGTAGTCGCCAGTCGGCATGATCCAGTTCTTTGAGTCTTTCGATAGCTCGATAAGCTGCTCATTGGCCTGTACGGCCAAAGGCGAGCAGCACATCAGCGCAGCCACCGATAAGAAGGCTGTAGTCTTGAGCACACGCATTAAAAGTCCTCCCGACGATCAAAAGTGACAATCGCTGCGCAGGGCTTCTCCCAAGCGCTACACGCGACCATTATGTCAGGGGAATATTTCCGGCAGCGTGTCACGACCGAAGCCCAGGTGAGCAGCGGGCACCTTAAGCTGCCCACCTCACTTGGCCTACGAAAGACAAGCTCCGCTCCCTAGACGAAGAAGTCCTTTGAAGCCGGAAACAAAAATAGATTAAGACAGATTGTCACAACGCACAAGCTTAAAAGTCTGCCCCAAGATGTTGCAATGCAAAATATATTTATTGCAACGCAATATTGCTGATTTTTGTAAAATTCGGGAGTCAATCAGCAAGCAAAAAATTCTTTCAAGCAAGACTTTGGGTGTTAGTATGACTCAGCCAATGGACATATGAATTGTCTCGACAAGATGTCGATGCGGAGGAATTTCATGAGAAAAAGGGGCCTGGCCGCAATGGGCGGTGTGCTCGGGATGCTTGCCGTCTCCGTCTCACCCGCCAGCGCGGCGAACGACTATCCTACGGTCGCAGTTGCAGACTACGTGGTGGCCTGCATGATCAGCAACGGCCAGACGCGTCAGGTGCTGGAGCGCTGTTCTTGCTCCATAGACGTCATCTCGTCCATCATGTCCTACGATGATTACGTGAAGGCGGAGACGGTTGCCCGCATGCAGCAGATGACCGGCGAACGAAGTGCAATCTTCCGTGAGACAGCACCTTCAAGGCAGTCTTTGGCGGCCATCAGGCGTGCCCAGGCGGAAGCCGATATCCGTTGTTTCTAAAGATTTCCGTCAGATCTTCCGCACAACATCCGGGTTTACGCATTCCCAGCGCTTGACGCGGAATCCGGGATGGCTATCCATCCAGCGGGCGATGTGGGGCTGAGCGCGGACCATGCACTGCATCTCAGTGCCGTCGTTTTCAAAGTAGATGTGCTCGGTGCGGCAGTGGCTTGCATCGCTCGCAAGGCAAACTGTCAGCATGAGATCAAAGACAATCATGGGCACCTCCATTCGGTGAATGGAACTTTATGCGTGTGTGCGGATTACTGCGGTGCCAGACAGTCGTCTTAAGTCTAAGCTAGGGTCCTTCGTGGAAGCCGTCAACGGAATAGAGGCAGAGCCTGAATTCCACAGGCGGACGGATGCGGCGTTGCTGTCCTTGACTTCCTGGTTGTGCCGGATAGCTTTGTGATATAGGGACGGAAACGGTTTAGGGGATCCGATACCCGAAAAATGGGCGCCCCCACAAGATCAAGGATAGTAGTGAAATGTTGCACAAATATATGCTTGCGCTCGTGCCAGTAGCGGCGCTCATGGCTGGTTCGGCCCATGCGCAGGACGCGGCCGCCGGTGAGAAGGTGTTTGCGAAGTGCAAGGCCTGCCACGTGGTGGAAGAAGACCAGAACAAGGTAGGTCCGTCGCTCAAGGGCGTAGTAGGCCGCAAGGCTGCTGCCCATGAGGGCTTCAAGTATTCGCCTGCAATGATTGAAGCTGGTGAAAACGGTCTCGTGTGGGATGAAGAGAACCTCGCCGAGTTCATCGCTAACCCGAAGGGCAAGGTGCCGAAGACCAAGATGGTGTTCCCGGGCCTCAAGAAGGAAGACGAGATCACCAATCTCATCGCCTATCTGAAGCAGTTCAGCAGCTAATCAGCTGATCGGAACGCCGCTCTGATGGCGGTCCGAACACGGCAGATTATCCGATAGCCAGGCCTCGCGGTCTGGCTATTGTCGTTTGGAGAAGTTGAGCGGCGTGGTTGGCCTGGAAAGAAGCTAACCCTTCTTGTCCGCGATCAACGGAACGATCGTATTCGCCAGACGGTAAAGGCGCTGTTCGATGAGCGTGGGAACCTCGCAGACATAGGTGATGGACTGCGCGCGTTCCTGGAACATTCGGGTGCTGAAGTTGAAGGCTTCAGTCTGGCGCTGGACTTCCGTCGGGTTCGCCTTCGGATCGCGGGTGAGGGAATCAAGCGCAAGGTTTTCCTTGCGGATGCTGTCAGCCAGCCTGATCTGCTTTTGCGCAACGCGCTCGATGCCGGACATGACATGCGAACGCTCCTGGTTCATGTGCTCGAACAGCCCTTCGGCGAGCTTGAAAAGCCGCTGATCGTGTTCTTCAGGCTTCAGCGATTCAGCGAAATCGCGAATTCTCTGCTGCGCTTCCTCCATGGGGACGCGACGCTGCGCAAGCTCCTGAACGAGGTCGGCCACCTCCCGATCCTCCCGCCAGTCCTTTGCCTCCTCCGGAATTTCCGGGCCGTTCCAGATCTGCGGCAGCGATAACTCGGGCACCTTGCGCTGGACGCAGGGCCAAAGATCTTCAGGTTCCGTCTGCTGCGATGGCTGTTGAGCCGCCGCCTGCGACAGAAGCAATGCAAGCACTGACATGACCACGCCCGTTGTTCGGGCAGGCAGACGCATCATGAGTTTCCTCCTGCGGCCGGTTTACGGGACATGAGCCCGCGCGAAGGATCATAGGCTATGACCGCTCCGGTGAGAAAGACAATAGTGCAGCCGGCAACAACCAATAATGATGTCATATGCAGCTGACCGTAGAAAGCAAAGCGAATCAGTTCCACGGCGTAGGTGAAGGGATTTGCCTGACAGATCTTGTAAAGGAGCGGACTTGCCTCCTGTATTCGCCACAGCGGATAAAGCGCTGAAGAGGCAAAATACATCGGGAAGATGACGAAGTTCATGATGCCGGCGAAATTTTCCAGCTGCTTTATAATCGAGGACAGCAGCATGCCGAGGGAGCCCAGCATCAGGCCCGCGAGCAGAAGCGCCGGCAGGACGGCGATGTAGCCGAAGGGCGGAGGCTTCACGCCCCAGAACCAGGCGATGCCAAGGAAGACGTAGACCTGGGCGAGCGACACGGCGACACCGGCCAGCAGTTTGGAAACGAGCAGATACCAGCGTGGGAAGGGACTGATCAGTAGCGTGCGCATGTTGCCCATCTCACGGTCATAAACCATGGAGAGGGAGGACTGCATGCCGCTGAAAAGCAGGATCATGCCGGCGAGACCGGGCGTGATGTAGACTTCATAAAGCACATAGGTCTTGTAGGGCGGCACGATCGAGACGCCGAGCACCTGGCGGAACCCTGCGGCGAAGATGAAGAGCCAGACCAGCGGTCGCACGAGCGAGGAGATGAAACGCTCCCGCTGGTGCAGGAAGCGCAGCGCCTCGCGGATCAGGATCCCCTTCATGCAGGTGAGGTAGGGTCCAATCCCATAAGGGCGTGAGAGCGGCTCGGGCGTCGTGACCTGCGGAGTGTCAAGGCTCATGGCTCAGGACCTCCTGCAGCTCCACCTTCCGGCAAAGCTTGTTGAATGCTTCCTCCACGGTGAGGGTGCCAGCATGGGTCATGATCGCCTGCAGCGGCCCCGCCGCAGTTACAACACCCTGTCGCAGCATGACGCCATGGTCGCGAACGTCCACCTCATCGATCAGGTGGGTGGCCCAGAGAACGCTGATGCCCTGGTTGGCCACGAGCTTGCGGATGAAGGCGACGATGCTCGCGCGGGACTGGATGTCGAGGCCCACGGTGGGCTCGTCCAGTAACAGAAGCCTCGGTTCGTGCAGCAGCGCGCGTGCGATCTCGACACGGCGCATTTGGCCGCCTGAGAGGCTGCGCACCTTGTCTTTCAGCCTCGTTTCCATTTCAACCGTGTGCAGCACCGCTTCAATACGCTGCTTGGTCTGCGCGTGGCTCAGACCATGGAGTGCGGCGTGATAGGCAAGGTTCTGCTTCACGCTCAGGTCCAGGTCGAGCGTGCGCGACTGGAAGACGATGCCGATGCGGCGGAGCGCCTCACGGGGCTCCCGCGCAATGTCGTGGTTGAAGATGCTGATGGAGCCCTTCTGGATACCGAATAGCCGGCTGATGAGCGAGAACAGCGTGGTCTTGCCCGCGCCGTTCAGCCCGAGGAGCATGGCGATCGATCCGGCTGGAACGGAAAAGTTCACGTCCTTGAGGGCAGGGTGCCTGCCATAGGAATGGCTGACACCCTGGACCGCAATGGCAGCGGGCTCGTTTCCCCCCGGAAATGGATGGATGTGCTCCATGTGCTCCATTGGGTGAGAACCCTGAGGGTTGCCACCCAGTTCCCGTTACTTGATGGTAATCGTGCCCTTCATGCCGCGACCTTCAAGATCGGCGACATGCCAGGTGTGCATGCCCGGACGGACGGCGACGAATTGTACCTGGATCGTGCCCTTGGCATCGAACTCAAGCCAGGCTGGCGCGCCGTTCATGTGGACTTCAAGCTCTTCGATGACGATCTGGTTCATCCAGGCGTTGCGGAACAGGTCGGTGAAGAACTTGTACTCCAGATTTCCCTGGGAGGTAATCTTCCAGCGATAGGCCTGACCGGCAACGAGTTCAAAGTCGGTCTGGTTGACGGTGAAATCGTCATCTGCCGAACCGAGGATCAGTTCGGGAAGATCCTTGCTCGCCCTGGTTACCTGCTGCGTCGCCTGCGCCTGGGGGGCATCATCATCGTCGTCGTCCTTGTCCTGCGCCAAAGCCGGCTGGATGTGAAGCATGGCCGCGATCGACGCTGCAACAAGGGCATAGAAATACTTACGCATGAATTTCTCCTCCTTACATGGTTGGTCAGACAGGACAGCCTCCATGTCCCATATGCCTCAAGGCGTTGGCATCAGTTTGGAGCAACAACCACGCCCCATGGCTGGTCCCCGACCGTTACCGACTGCACCGGTTCATCGGTTGCGACATCGATGAAGGTCACGTCGTTGGAAATGCCGTTCGTGCTGATGATGTACTTCTGGTCAGGGGTGAACGCGAGCTGCCAGACGCGCTGACCGACCAGCACATATTTGGTCACTTCGTAGGTGCTGGTGTCGATCACGGCCACGCGGTTTGCCGGCCCAAGCGCCACATATGCCTTGGTGCCATCCTCGCTGATACGAACGCCGACGGGCTGGATCGATTCGGTGCGCAGGCCGGGGATCTCGAAGGTGATCTTGTGCTTGATTTCGCGGCTTTCATTGTCGATTACCGAAACCGTGCCGCCGATTTCAGCACTGACCCAGACTTCCGAGCCGTCCGGATTGAACTCGGCAAAACGCGGACGCGAATCCACGAGCACGTTGTGGGTGATCTCATGCGTTTCCGTATCGATGAAGTGGGCCATGTTCGTCGTTTCCGACGTATTGACCAGCGTCTTGCCGTCCGGGCTCATGCCCATGCCTTCCGGCTCCACACCCACCGGGATCTCCACGATCATGCGCTTGGTCTCGACGTCGATCACGGTGACGAGGTTGTCGTCCTCGTTGGCGACGTAAAGCCTCTTGCCGTCAGGCGACAGAACGAAGAGCTCAGGATCCGGACCGGAGGGCAGGGTGCCGACGATCTTGTTCGTCGCGGTGTCGATGATTTCGACAGTGTCGTCATCGCTCGCGCAGAGATAGACGTACTTGCCGTCGTGCGAGATGGTAATGCCGCGCGGCCGCTGCCCCACGTTGATGGTCTCGATGACCTCCATGGTTTCCGTATCAACGATGGAAACGGAGTTCCCGCGCTCGTTCGAAATATAGGCCTTGTAGGCCAGAGCCGGCGTTGCAGTTGATGCCATCAGCGATATCGCTAAAAGCGGCAGATATCGTCGCATGCATTTCCTCCCTATTTGTTCTTGAACTGCCGAGTGCTTGGATCAGAGCTGACATGCGGTCTCGGGTTGATCGACGCCGAGCGTGTCGAGTTCGGATACCTGATGCAGGAAACCCTCCTGTGGTGACGTTGAGACAACCTGGCTGCCATCGCCAAGGAACACAGGCTGGCGAAGCTGCTGATTCCACTTGCGGTAGGTGAGCCGCTGGCCACGGAATGCTGCGACCTGGAAGTCATCCGAGCGAATGAACTCGGCGAGCTTTTCCGTTTCCCCGCTCTGGGTGCGGGTGGCCGCTTCGCCGATGCTGCGCACAGCCGTCCAGGCGTTCATGTCGACGGAGATCATGCGGCGCTTGACGGCCTTTTCGAACCGATTCTGGATCTGCGTCCCGCCCCATTGCTCGCTTGCCGGATGCCAGGAGGAGGGCCGCAAGCCGGCGCTTCCTGCAACAGGCCTCGGAACCCACGTCCGATAGGGAAGATATCCGGCAAAGACCTCACTTTCGTCAGCCGCCAGCAACACGTCATGGGCCGGCAGGTCCTGGGTGAAGACCGGCATCAGGCGCTGGATCTGCGTTACGCCCGTGTCACTGCGGCGGGCCGTGCCTGTATCTTCGAACTCCTTTTCGGCCACGATGCTGCCGCCGAAACGTTCAGCGGCGCGGCGGAGCGCTTCCGCAAACAGCTTGTCCTCCTCATGGGAGCCATAGATCAGCACCCAGTTCCGCCACTGCTTCCAGATCAGGTACTGCGCCAGCCCGTCCGCCAGCATCGAATAGGTTGGTGCGGTATGGAAGACATTGGCGCGGCACTGTTCCTCACGCAACGCATCCTCGCGCGAAGCAACATTGAAAACAATGATGCCCTGCTCGCGGCCCGCATCGGCTATCGCCAGCAGTTGCTCAGCAGAAAGATCGGCAAGCACGAATTTCACACCGCTCTGAACCATCTGGTTAAATGGTTCGACAGCATCTTCATTCGGTTTTATCTGTACCACATCGAGCGTAAACTTCTGACCGAGGAAGGAACCGGTGGTATTGTTATCGACAATCGCAACCTGGGCGCCGGCAACACCAGCATCGGCGGGTGGAATGTCCATGACGGACAGTGCCAGCTCCGGCTCATATGCGCGAAGGTAACCGATCTTGATTTCGATCGGCGTTTGACCGCCGGCTGCGTTTGACCCGCCCTGCGCGAACGCTGCGGAGACATTGAAGACGAAAAGAACCAAAAGAGGCAGCAAGAAGTTGGGCACTCTTTTATTTGTCACAACAACCCTCCTGCTGAAGATCGCATCTTCGCAGCCCAAATTTGTCAAATGGATAGGTGCCTAAACATCAGTCTAGTGAGATTGGATATTTTGACAATGGCATATATTCCCGGTTCATATGGCAAAAGTTCCCGAACCATCGTTTGTGGTTTGCATTTGGCGTAAATATTGTAGCAATTGGTGCTATGTACGGGTCAGCGGGAGGTGTCGATGGTTAGGTTGCTGGCGAGCGTCAATGGCGTAAACGAGGCTGAAACAGCGCTACTCGGCAATGTCGATATCATCGACCTGAAGAACCCCGCCGATGGCGCATTGGGTGCCCTGCCACCGCAGGCGGTGCGCGAGGTGGTGGACTTCATCGCTGGCCAGAAGCCGGTGAGCGCGGTCTGCGGAAACCTCGCGATGGACCCCGGGCAGGTTCTGAAGGCAGCCGAGACCTATGCCGCTACCGGCGTCGACTATCTGAAGATCGGACTGCTGCGGGAACCGGAAGCAGCCGCCTGCATCCGCGCACTCGGGGAATTGGCCAAAAGCGTTAAAATCGTCGCCGTGCTTTTTGCCGATCAGGAGCCGGACCATGAGTTGCTGCCCCTGCTTGTCGAAAATGGGTTCCATGGCGTGATGCTGGACACGGCAGAAAAGAGCACGGGCGGGTTGTTGCGCAAACTCTCCGTCGATCGGGTGGCACGCTTCGTGGCCCAAGCCAAGGCGTTGCAGCTCAAGGTGGGCCTCGCCGGATCGCTGGAAGCGCCTGACATTCCCCGGCTTCTTCCGCTGGAACCGGATTTTCTCGGCTTCCGCAGCGCACTTTGCACCAGTGGCCGCGACAGCGCGATCGATGAAGACGCGATCCGCAGCATCCGTTTGCTCATCCCTGAAGAAGTGAAGGCCAACGGTGCGGCGCCTGCCGATTTTCGGCTGCTTGCGCGCGGCTACACGCCGGCGGAGGTGGATCTCGGCACGGACAAGATCTTCGTTCGTGAGTTCGTGCTGCCGATGGAAATCGGCGCCTACAGCCATGAACGCGGGCGCACGCAGAAGGTTCGTTTCGACGTCACGGCAGAGGTGCAGCGCGTCACCGATAATCCGCAGGACATGCGGCACGTCGTTTCCTATGACATCATCATGGACGGGATCCGTACGATCGTCGCCTCCGGGCACATCGACCTCGCCGAAACGCTGGCGGAGAAGGTGGCGAGCCATGTTCTCGCCAATCCGCGCGTGGTGCGAGTTTTCGTGCGGGTCGAGAAGCTGGAGGTTGCGCCGGCGAGCGTAGGCGTGGAAATTGAGCGTGTGCGTCAGGAGGGAAGCACGAGATGAGCCTGATAGTCGTGAAGCTCGGCGGAAGTACCGCTGCCGACACACGGCTCTTCGCTTGGATCAAGGCATTGACCAAGGCCAATGTGCCATTTGTAGTCGTGCCTGGTGGGGGATCCTTCGCGGACCAGGTGCGGGAGGCACAGGGTAGGATCGGCTTTTCCGATGAGGCTGCGCACGAGATGGCGATCCTCGCCATGGATCAGTTTGGCCTGATGCTTTGTGACCTCAGCCCCCGCTTCCGGCCAGCCAGGGAGAGGGAGGAGTTTTGGCAGGTGCTTGAGGAGGGAAACATGCCCGTCTGGCTACCGTCAACCATGACGATCGGGAGGAGCGATATCGCAGCTTCTTGGAGCGTTACGTCGGATTCGCTCTCCGCCTGGCTTGCCGGAACAATCGGGGCGGAAAAGCTCTTGCTGATCAAGCAGACCGACGAATTTTCGGAGGAGGATGACATAGCAGCGCTTCAGAGCAGAGGAATTGTCGACGAGGCGTTCGGCGCGATGATGCGGTCGAACGTGCGCTTGTTTGTGGCTGGCCCACAGCATCTCGCCGAGGCCGCTTCCCTGATGGAGCAGGGCAGGCTGCCGGGGCTCAACATCGCACACGGAACCAGAGCAAGGAGCGCAAGCGCATGACAAAGCTGCATACGCCGCGCTGGGCCTGGGTGCTGACCGGCTCCGGCCACTTCTTCACCGAGAGTTTCGACATGATCCGCGAGCTCGATCATTGCGATATCTTCGTCTCGAAGGCGGCGGAAGAAGTGCTGCGCATGTACAAGCTGAAGCTCGATTTTCCCGAGCATATGCGCATCCTGCGGGACAAGACCGCGAGCTCGATCCCGGTGGGCGAGTTCTATCATGGCGTCTACCATACAGTCGTCATTGCGCCGGCGAGCTCGAATTCCGTGGCGAAATTCGTCTGGGGCATCTCGGATTCGCTGCCCAGCAATGTCTATGCCCAGGCGGGCAAGTGCCGGGTGCCCTCGATCGTGTTCGCCTGCGATACATCGCCCGAGATGATGACGCGAGCACCGCACGGCATGGTGCCGGTCTATCCGCGCCGCATCGATCTGGAGAACACCGAGCGCCTGAAAACTGCCGATTACACGGTGGTGGTGGAAACGCTTGAAGAGCTTACGGATGCCATCAGGGCGCGACGCAAGGTGCTGGAAGGCCATGGCTGAGATCCGCGCGTTCCTCACCGGCAAGCTTGCGCGTCCAAGGCTAGAGAAGGTGCTCACAGGTCTCGGTCAGACGGATTTCGAGTGGCGGATCGTCGACACCGGCGTGAAGATCGCGGCGCTGATGACGGAGGAAATCATCAAGCGGCGGGTTGAGCTTCCGGAGGGGACGTCGCTTGCCGTTCTGCCAGGGCGGTTTCGCGGTGAACCGGAGCGGCTGGCGGAGCACTTCAAGGTTCCTTTCACGCGAGGGCCGGACGAATTGGCGGACCTTCCCGCGTTTCTTGGCAGTGAAGGTGGGCCGCCGGATCTTTCGGAGTATGACATCCGCATTTTCGCGGAGATCGTCGATGCCTCGGCCTTGCCTATCGAAAAGATTGTCGAACGTGCGCAGGCCATGAAGGCTGCGGGAGCCGATGTGGTCGACATCGGCTGCCTGCCGGATACGCCGTTCCCGCATCTTGCCGAAACGGTGCAGGCGCTGAAGCGGCTGGGCATTGCCGTCAGCGTTGATTCCGCCAACCCTGAGGAATTGCGCACGGCGAACCGCGCTGGAGCTGATTTCCTGCTGAGCCTTACCGAGGAGACCCTTTCGATTGCCTATGAAGGCGAGGCGGTTCCGGTGCTGATCCCAGCCGTTCCCGGCGACCTTGCATCGCTTGACCGCACCATCGAACGCGCGAAGGAGAAGGGCCTTCGCTTCATCGTCGATCCGGTCCTGGACCCGATCCATTTCGGCTTTGCTGCGTCGCTGCATCGCTATTACGAGACGCGCCAGCGCTGGCCTGACGTCGAGATCCTGATGGGGACGGGCAACCTGACGGAGCTCACGGATGCCGACAGTGCGGGCATTACGGCAACGATGCTGGGGCTCTGTTCGGAGCTTGCGATCCGCAATGTGCTGGTGGTCCATGTCAGCCCGCATACGGTGCGAACGCTGGAAGAGCACGATCTGGCGCGGCGGATGCTGTTTGCAGCACGCCGGGATGGATCGCTGCCGCGCAAGTATCATGCGGGGCTGCTGCAGGTGCATGACCGCAAGCCCTTCCCGTCGTCAACGGAAGACGTGGCGGAACTCGCCAGCGAGGTGCGGGACAGGAACTTCCGCATCATGACGAGCCCCGAAGGCGTGCATATTTTCAACGCGCAGGGGCACCATGTGGCGCGCGATGCGTTTGAGCTTTTCCCGAAGCTTGGTGTTGAGAACGACGGCGCGCATGCCTTTTATCTCGGCGCGGAGCTTACCAAGGCGGAGATCGCCTGGAGCCTCGGCAAGCGCTACGCACAGGATGAGCCGCTCAACTGGGGCGTGGCGGTGCCGGAGCGGGTGGAGGAGCGTTCGCGCCTGAAAGAGGCCGGGCACACGCTGCGGCTGAAGAAGAACGCTGGCAACAGCGACGAGGAAGAGGAAGGCTGATGCCGTATATTCGCGAGTCAATCCTCACGACCGTGGACGGCGAGGGCGAGGTTCACATCGCGCCGCTCGGAATCATCCAGGATGGCGAACACTGGATCATCGCGCCGTTCCGCCCCTCCAAGACGCTCGACAATCTCCTGATGAACCCGGTCGCCGTTGCGAGCTACACGGATGACGTGCGGATCTTTGCCGGATGCCTGACCGGGCGCAAGGATTGGCCGATCGTGAGCATCAAGGACTGTCCGGTGCCGCGGCTCGCAGCCGCTCTCGCCCATAGCGTGCTGGAGGTCGTCGGTACGCAGGATGACGAGGTGCGTCCGCGCTTCCGCTGCCGTGTGATTTCAGAGGAAGCGCACGCGCCGTTCCTCGGCATGAATCGCGCCAGGGCGGCGGTTCTGGAGCTCGCCATTCTGGTGAGCCGCCTCAACATGCTGCCACAAGAGAAAATCGAAGCCGAGCTCGCCTATCTCAAGATCGCCATCGACAAGACCGCCGGGCCGGAGGAACTCGAGGCATGGGACTGGCTGATGGAACGCGTGAACGACCATTTTCGCGATCAGCTGCCGACGATCTAAATCATGTGCAGACCAATCTGAAGCCCTCGTGGTTCGGCAAGCTCACCATGAGGGAGTTTGTGCTTGGTTCACAACCCAGGTACGGCCAATAGTGCTACCGCAGCGGCAGGGGCTGCGTCGCTTGCGGAAATGCGGCAGCTGTCTTCCGAGGGGAGCAATTCCGCAAAATCGATGAACTTCCGGTCCAGCCGCTGGGCGAGGCGCTTCACCTGCCAGCGGCCGATGCCGGCGCCGATCAGCGGTGCGTCATCCGGCAGGTCGCCCGAGACAAGGATCGCGGCATCGTGGATGGTGCGCAGCTGCCGCTCGGCAAACCAGAGTGCGATCTGCCGCCACTCGTAGTCGCGGAGGTCGCCGGCGTCGTGTCCCACGAGCCGTGACACCCGGGCGATCGAAGCCTCGACGGTCTTCGGGCCATTGTCGGCAGTGCGGTGCTGGTCGTCCTCGTCGCGTAGCACACCGAGGATGCGGTAGACGTCGGACATCGAGGCAAAATACTCATTCATCAGCGGCGTGAAGCGCCCGCGAACCGGCGCTTCGGATGCCACGGCGATGGGGAAGCTGCGGACGAACCCAGTGTAGACGAGCTCGCCATGCGCGAGCCGTTCGGCGTCGGTGTAACCCGAGGCCTGCACCTTGCCATCGCGGATGCGGAGTATGTCTGTGGTGGTCGAGCCCATGTCAACGAACAGCGCGTCGGGGCGGAGCGAGCCCACGAGCGATGCGGTGGCGTGCCAATTCGCGGAGGCAACCTCCATCGGTATTTCGGCGGCCCGTTCCACGGAAACGAGGCCGGAGCGGGTGGCGTAAATCAGGTTGCGCGTGGTTGGAAATCGTTGTGCGATCTCCCGCAGGAGACCGGCGACGCCCTCGGCGCGTGTGGGATAAGCCTCGGATAGCTCACCGGTCATGGTGAAGGCGCAGACCGGCGCATCTTCGTAAAGGTGGCGCGATTGGTGGAGGGCGGCGTCCAGCGTCTCCATGCCCATCCAGAGCGGCATGCCGACGGTCATGGCAGCCACGACGCGGCCGTGCTCCACCCGCACCACCTTCAGATGCGCGCCGCCAATGTCGAAACCGACAACAGGATTTGAGCGTTCCGGCATCCGAGTTCACCTTGCTGCGTGATGAGACTAGAGTGGCGCATCATGCAAGCGAGGAGGCGCTGTTGCAAATCATTCCGGTGCTGGATCTGAAGATGGGCCAGGTGGTTCGCGCCGAAGGCGGCAAGCGCGACAGCTACCGCCCGATCGTCACGCCGCTGAGTGATACGTCAGAGCCCCTTGGCGTGGCAAAGGGGTTGCTGCGCCTGCATCGCTTCAGGACATTCTACGTGGCGGACCTCGATGCGATTGAGGGCAGGGGCGACAATCTTGATGTCATCAGCCAGTTGCGCGGCTTGGTGGGACGGGTCTGGGTCGATGCCGGGGTTGAGGATGAAGCCACGCTCGTCAAATTGCTTGCGGAAGACCATGTGCGCGTGGTTATCGGCAGCGAGAGCCAGGCTGACGCCGCGTTGCTTCTACGGTTTCGGGATGATCCGCGCATTGTACTATCGCTCGACTTTTTCGCCGACGGCTATCGGGGACCGCGCGAGATGCTTGAGAAGCCGGACTTGTGGCCGGGCGAAGTGATCGTCATGACGCTTGCGAAAATCGGCGGAAGTTCTGGCCCGGATTTCGAGAAGCTCGAGGAAATCATTCGCCTCGCGCCCGACAGAAAAATCTACGCTGCGGGCGGTGTTCGCTCCGAAGACCACCTCAATAGGCTCGAGGAAATGGGTGTCGATGGCGTGCTTATGTCCAGCGCACTGCATGGGAACAGCTTGAAAAGCGAGATTTTCTCGCAGTACGACTAGCAACGACAATAAAAATGCTGTCAGTACATCCTGGAACATCGATGGCAAATGCTCTCAGCGCAAGCGGCAGCCGCAGTATGTGCCGGCCTCGCGTCGCCTCCGCTTGGATCATTTCAGTGTTTCATAGAAATGCTGCGATGATGCGAGCCGTTGTTAATTCCGGACGGAAAATCGGTTCCCATTTTTCCTGGTTTGCTCCAGGTTGTACTCAATGTTGCACACATGTGCCGCTCAGACAGCCTCGTGCCCCGCGATAAAGCAGGCAAATAGCAACGATCGCGAAGCATATACAGCATAAACACCATGAAGCAGGCGCAGAGTTGCGCCCGCATTTAAGGCTACGGGAGGCAATAACCGTATCGGCTCAGCTCTTTTGCTGAGGGCCGAGGCCAACCATCGATTTCAAGTAGCTCCAGAGGGACCAGTATTCAGGGGTCCGCTCCGAGCGGTCAGTTCATGACGGAGCACCAAACGGATGGGTAACGGAATTGCGCCGCTCGGTCACTTCGGCAGCTGTCGGTGTACCGTTTACAGCACGCTCGATCGCTTCCTTGGTGGCGCGATAGTTGTAATCCTGGATCTTCGCATCATCGCTGGCTTCCCAGTGGATGAAGACGCCAACACAGATAAACACGTCGTCCGCTTCGTCGGCCGGAATAATGCCTTCGGCGACCGCGTCCTGCACTGCCTTGGCAACGCCGTACTGCGCAGGTCCAAACATCTGCACCGCCTGCTTGGCACCCTTGATCGTAACCTTGTTGAACATCACGGTGTTGGGTTTGCAGGGAAGATTTGGTGCAATAACGGCAAGCAGTGTGGTGAAGCCGTCCTTGTTGTTTGTCAGTGCGTTACAGAAGGCAGCCTCTACCGGGCTTCCACGCGGGCCAATGAGCAGGTCGATATGCGCCACTTCATTGCCATCACCCACCAATGACTCGCCAACCATTACTTTATTGATTTTCGCCATACCAATGTTCCTCCTAGACATGGTGAAAGTCCAAGGGTGCCGCACCAGGCAGACACCCAGTGGACCGACTATCCTTGTTGGCAGCACCCGGTATTCTACCAGGCCGGTTGGCTAGATAGTCACGGAAACTCGTCCTCCGCGAGTAGATTGAAGCATCAAGTTGGACTTATTGCAAGCTGGTCATTGAATGATGATTCAAGATTACGAATATTCGTGGGCTAAATACTTCCGCGCTCGATCGCGCGGATTCTTGTGCGCTGCAAGAAAGTGCAAGTCTGTAGAAAAATCGGACCCTGGTCAGCTTGCAGCCCGGCTCATTTTTCTTAGTTCGCTGGCAAAACAAGTTGCGACCGTCAGGTCAGCCGAGGTTCCGGGATTGAGACCCCGCGCTTTCAGCGACTGGTCGAATGCCAGCAGCTTTTCCATGCGTGCCTCAGGGTCTTCAGAGCTCAGATCGCGAAGGATTGCAGCGGCTTCGCGCCTTACTTCCGCTGCAGCGGGCTGGCCATGCTTGCGCAGGATGTGGCTGTCTTCGAAGAGGGAAAGAAAGGCGAGATAGGCAAAGATTGTCGGCCACATGCCGGTTTCACCGGCGTGAACGGCAGCTTCAAGTGCGGGTACGCCGGTTTCGAAGATGTCGGCATATCCGTTGGTATATTGCCTCGCGATCAGATCGCGATCGGCGGCGAGCGCCATGGCTTCCAGGATGCCGGTTTTCGGCTCCTCACGCACATCGTGCTCACCAGCGGAACCAAGGCCACCCGGCGAGGTCAGACGGATCGCTTGGTAGATCGCGCGGGTATCTTCCAAGTCGAGCGATGTCAGGATTTTTCCGACTGAGCCCCGGAGGTTTGCTGCGTTCCCTTCTGCGGCGCTGGCGAGCGGAACGCAGAGCAGGAGGATGCCCAGATTGGTGTTCGTCCGGACGGTTTCGCGGGTTGCCGCAACTGCCTGAAGGATGCGCTCGCCCGGCGACTGGATCGGGTCGGCGACGATCGGCGCAGTTACGCGCGCGCTCTCCAGAAAGTCATGGATCGTCATCCGGTGGCCGTCAGCGAAGCGGTGCACGTTGCCCGGCTTCAGCGCATCGATCTCAGCTTCGCAGGCGGAACGGTACGCTTCCTCGATCTGGCGGCGCGAAAGCATGTCAGACTGGCACGGCGGTTTGCAGCGGGATGGAGCGTGTCGCGTCGAGCGCGGAGAGCATGCCCTCCACGATTGCCTCGCCGACATCGGTTTGCGCCACTGTCTGGAGCCCGGCCCAGGCAGGCATGGAGTTTACCTCGATCACAGGAAGCGAGCCGTCAGCCGCAGGAACGATGTCCACGCCAGCGAAACCCGCCCCCACGGCGCGGGCAGCCCGGAGGGCGAGGTCAGACAATTGCGCGCGAAGCGCCAGCGGAACAGCCTCGGGCACTGCTCCACGTTGAACGTTCGTCACCCAGTCGTCGCCGCGACGGATCATCATGTCGACCACGCGACCGGCGCAGACGAAGACGCGAAAATCACGATAGGGCGGGCCATCGCGCCGGATGTAGCGCTGGAGGTAGTAGGTATCTGCCATGAGATCAGGCGCGGGCAAGTCTTGCACCTTGCGGATGAGCTTGATGCCTTTTCCCTGCGCACCGAACAGCGGTTTGAGCACAAGTGGACCGTTGGATAGCTCGCGCTCGGCCACCGCTTGGGCCTGCTCCAGACCCTCCACCGCGAAGGTGGGAGGGGTTGGAATTCCGGCCTGCTGCAGGAGGAAGGTGGTCATGGATTTGTCGACGCAACGCTCGATCGATTGGGCAGAGTTCCACACCATGACGCCGAGGGAGCCCAACGCATGCAGAATGCTCAGTCGCCGCGTGACAGCCTCGAACGTGCCCGCGCCCATGGAGCGGACAAGAACGGCATCCGGAAGCGTGTTGCCGAAGCCAGGCATGGCAAAGCCCGAAGGGCTCGTGCTGTCAAAATGGACGGCTTCCAGCCGGGTGAGGTGAACCTCACAGGCGCGCTTTTCGAAGGCTCGAGCCAAGGACTTGCTGCGGTCGCCAAGCTGGCTAGAGATCATCAGGATCTTCCACATTCAGTGCGGCTTTCCCTTTGCCACGCTCAGCCTTGGCCCCAGTCCAGGCGGCCGAAATCACGCGCGCCAGTCCGGAACGTCTCGCCCGTTTCCATTGAGGTCACGATCACCTCTGCAGGGCTGAAGAGCAAGGGGTCGATCGCATAGAAGTCGCCCTTGAAGCGTTCGAACACCTTCGTGAACGGCTCGCCATAGTCGCGCGACGAACTGCTGGGAAGCTTTTGCGCCAATTCCCGCGCGGCGTCGAGCGGACCGGTGACGAAGAGCTGTGCCAGACCGCCGTAGATGATCGCGTCATTGGTGCGGCCCATGGCCTGCATGAAATCAGGATGCGGTGCGGGGACGGGCGCGCGGGCAATGCCCTCGACAATGTCATCGATCGGAAAATCAATATCCTTCGCCTTGTGCAACGCCACTTCGAGAACGCGGGCAACGATCTGGATCGTGCCGGCAAGGCTTTGCGTGGGCGCATAGATGAAGGTCAGGTTTTCCGGGGTGACTCCGCTCGCTTTCGAGACCTTGCGCACAAGCGCTTCTGGTGGCGGGTCGGCGGTTTCCAGCACTACCACGGAGTGGCTTGCCTGCTCACGGTAGGTCAGAATTTCGAACAGCGGTTCCACGCCCGCGAGCACCCGCACGGGGCCGGACCCCATGGCGAAATACTTGCCCTCGGAGAGGTTCCAGCCGGCATATTGGCTGCCGAGGCAGGCCAGCACCGGCTGCGAGGAGCGAACCTCAATGTTCAGTGCCCAGGGCTCCGAAGGCCCCATGGCGAGCTTCACCGTCCCGAGGCCGCCCATGCAGATTTCCGCAATGCGCAGTCCTGCCTCTATGCTTCCGCGCACTTTCGCGCCGGCGTCGATCAGGCGGCAGTCGAGCGGCCCTTTCGCCACGGCAATGCGCAAGCGTTCCGCCTCATGGACCATGCCGTCCGCGATGGTATTTGCCCGTTCATTCAGAAATGCGGAGCCGTCCTTCATGCCGGCCCTCCCTTCTATCTCGATCCCGACACGATTTCTCTCAGATGCCCCTCCCGCTGGAAGAGCAGCTCCTGCGCTTCGTAGGCCGTTTTCCCTTCGGCGAAGATGGTGCAGATCGGCTCATCGCGCCGGATGTGCGTTCCTGCCGGCTGGCGGTCGGCGAGCCAAGCGGGCCAGTCGATCTCCGGAAAGGTTTCAATATCTTCAAACGCATAGACGACCATGGACGCCATGGAGTTCTCATGGACCGGCAAGGGCGCTTCTTCGCCACGGCTTGCCGCAAGATGAGCGGCCAGAAGCGGCGCATCCTCGTGATCGAGGATGTCGAGCGTTGCGCCCGGACGGGGATTGATCTCAAGCAGATGGTAGGTCTGGCCAGACTTGATGAAGTCGGCGCTGCACATGCCGATGAGGCCCGCGCTGCGGCTCAAGGCGGAGAGCCATTCTGCGATCATCGCCGCATCTTCATCGGGGAAGCTTTCGAGCCGTACCGCGCCGCAGAAACGATAGGGGTATTTGGGAGTCGGGCAGGTCCATTGGTGGCTGAAACCGACCATCCGTGCGCCGGTCGCATCGGCCATGAACAGAGCCGAGACGCTCGAACCCTGCACGGCGCGTTGGTAATAGATGCCGTGGGTCTGCTCGGCTTGCGCCGCCGGGAAGATGTGCAGACCGCCCGCGCCGCCGGTCAGTTTCGCAAGCCATCCTTTCGGCTCAGAAGGCAATCCAAGCTCGATCTCCGGGAACGGAATGCCGATACGCGCGCATTCGTCCGCCAGGAAGATGGGGTGCTTGATCCTGCGAATGGCGTCGCCACTGCATCCTGCAACGGGGAATTGTTGTGCCAGTTCGTCAACAAGTTCGGGATGTTCCTCGAAGCCCGAGCCGCAGATCAGTGCCGCAGGGGTTTCGCCGTCGCTGAGGCCCTGGAGCGCTTCGGCGAGCCCTTCGGCGGCGAGCCCCCCTTCAAGAGCGCCGGAAACGCGGACGGTCTTCTCGGCCAGATCCACGGTATCGAGGTCACAGAAGAGATCGGCCACAAGCGGGCGGTAGCCCGCACGCCGTGCGGCGGCGGCGAGGCTTCTTCCTGATACAGCCGCGATCAGCAGTGGCTCGTTACTTGGCGTAGGTGCGGGCAAGGGTGAACGCGTCCTGAAAATCGAGGGTAACTGGTTTTTCCGGCTCAATCATCTGCTTGAAGAGATTGAATTCCGTCTTGTACTTCACATTGCCGATGGCGAGTGCGCCAATGCCTAAGGCCGAGGTACCGGGGATCTCCACCGAATCCGCGTGGACATCCACGCCTTCGATGCCTGCCGGCGGGACGGCGTTGACATCGGCCGCGACGCAGAGCTTCTCGGCACCGTCGAGATGCGCCTTGGAAAGAACCTGAACGCCGGCCTTCGCGGCGGCAAGGACGATCTCGGCGTTGCGGACGAGCGATTTCTTCGCCTCATCCGTCGAGCCGTCGGCGGCTTGCACCTCGATGTCGTACCGCGACTTCATCTGATCGGCGATCGCCTGCACGCGTTTCGTGCCGTCGTGACCGGCAAGCGTGACCTTGGCGCCTTCGCGCGCCGCAATGACCGCGCAACAGTAGCCCACGACACCAGTAGCGCCGAAGATGACGAGTTCTGCGCCATCAAGTTTGCGGTTGAACTTCTTTTCCATCGCCTTTTCCACCTTGGCCAGCATCGCCGCTGCCGTGGTGAATGAGCCGGAAGGGTCGGCAAAGATGCTCAGGGTAAATGGCGGAACCAGCGCTTTGCGCGCGGTATCCAGCATATCAAGCGCAAGGGTGACGTCTCGTCCGGCGATGAACAGGCCCGAGTTTACGCCTGCATCGGGTGGGCGGGAGAAGATGGCATCCTGCACGAGGCCGGTCACTTCGGAAAGCTCCACGCCCGTGTAAGGGACGACGACATCGAAACCGGCATCAACGGCCATGTTCACGTCAAACGGGCTCATCTGGCGCAACGGCGTGATCATGTGCAGAATATTCTTGCGAGGCATGGCATTATCCGTGTGTTGAAGCAGGTGGAGTTTCGCAGGGCATCCGTAATAGCGAGGAGCCCTAGCTCATGGATCGCGCCCGGCGTTGCACAGGTGCGTCGGGCTCCTCGGTGATACTGGCACCGTGGTTTCGACCCCTGACGATCCGCAGCTCGATGGCGGGCTCCAGCGCGCCCTGCGCCTCCTTGATGAAGCGGCGTGCATCCAGCTCCGACGGCGCGAAGACGAAGCCCGTTGGCCCCCAGGAGCTCTGGCCGACGCCCCTCGCGCCGACTTCGCGCAGGCGCATCGCAGCGCGTTCCACCCGGGGGCTGGTGAACAGGCCACCCTGGGCCGGGGCGAAATACGTACCCATTTCCATCTGAATCACCTCGATCGCCTCGCCAAAGGCCGGGAAATCCTGCTCAACGACAGCCGGAAGCGCCTGCATCAGCACGCGCCGGCAGATCTCGCTCGCGCTCTCTACTGGGAAGGGCGGCAGCTTGCGGAAGGCGGCAATTTCATCCTCGCCGTGGAGGCCGACCGTGTTCGTGTGATCGAGGATCAGGATGGCGCGCCATTGATCCGGGAAGGGGTGGCGAGCCACGACAGGCGGTTCCGCGTCACTATGGTGCCGCCCCGCATCAACGATGAGACCGCCATCGCTGAAAGAGGCGATCCCGATGCCGGAGCGGGAGCCGCGGCCCAAGAGACGCGCATCTCCCGAAGCGTTGCCGTCGAAGCCGTGCAGACGGCGCAGCGCGGCGGAAACCGCCATGGCCATCTGCGTTCCCGAGCCCAAGCCCACATGCGGGGGAATGGCGTGATGGACGATGAGGCGATGGTGCGTGGTGATGCCCAGATGCCGGCAGAGTTCATCAAGGTGCCTTGAGGCGCGAGCGGAGTCCGGTCCTTCAACCGTGGTCGTGTCGGCATGGGTGAGGCTTACGAGCGTCTCCGGCTCGTTGAGGGGCAGGCCAAGGCTGCCAAACCGGCGCCCGGTGCTGCCATTGAGGTCAAGAAACCCCAGATGGAGGCGGGCTGGCACCGACGCAGTGACGCAATTCATCATTTGCTCCCCTTCGGGTGCGCAATGCATGGATCAGTGTTCGGGTGCCCGCGTTCATGATACTGGTTTTCCAATCGGGAGCAAGCGACGCGTGCGAGTTGGGAATATTGGTAGGCATAATTGATCGGTCCCCCAGCACGCCCAGGATACGGAGGAAGACATGTCCGAGAGGCAGAAGGATCGCGTTTACACTGAAGAAGAGATCAAGGAGCGTCTGAGCCGGGAACTGCCGAAGTGGTTCTACGAAAACGGCTGGATCCGGCGGAAGTACAAGACCCACAGCTGGAAGGGCACGCTGATGGTGATCAACACCGTCGGGCATCTGGCGGAGGCTGCCTTTCACCATCCGGACATCACGGCTTCCTATGCCTGGGTGGAGGTGCGGCTGACGAACCATGCTGCCAAGGGCGTGACCGACAAGGACTTCGCGCTGGCGAAGAAGATCGAGGAGGTGGTTCATTGGCAGCCCGGCACCGAAGGGCAGGGCCTGGAGGGGACGCCAAACAGCGACCAGCGGTTCGCCTATATCAAGTATGACTAGGCTTCACAGTCCATGACGAGCTGTCGCACACCTGTTCGAACGAAGGGGCTTCACGCACCCCAAGGATTATTCTAAAGTTCAGTCGGGCACCAGAAAGTAGCGGATAGAATGACGGTTGCATGGATCGGCAACCGGGACGCACAGGTGCCTCTCGCCATTGAACATGCGACGGCGCTGCTGGTGAAGAGCCGGTGCCCGGTTATTACGCTTGATACGGACGTGGACGCCACGCGGGCGGCGCTTGCGCTTGCACGCCGAGCAGGCGCGGTTTGCGACACCCTCAGTGATGGCGTGAGGCAGGAAACGGCGCTGTTCACCAGTTCCGGCGGTATGTTCATCGCGCCGACTGAGGCCATCCGGCGAGCGGATGTGGTGCTGATCGTGGGCACCTTGCCGCCATCCGCCATGGAATTCCTGCAAAAGCTGGCTCAGACGGAGCCAGATCTCGCAGGCGGTAAGTCGCGCACGGTTTTCTCACTTGCGTCGGGCGATCTGCCGGACGAGGTCGCCAAGGTGGCGCGTGTTATTTCTGCTAGGGATACAAGCGTTTCCGGAGCAGCGGCGCTGCTGCGCTCGATGCATGCCGTGCGGCGGACGGCCGTATCGCTCGAGGGCTTTGAAGAGCTTGGCGCGGCGCTGGCGGAGGCCCGGTTCGTTGCCATCGTCTGTTCGGGCCATGGCTGCGATGCACTTGCGCTCGAGATGCTGCAGGGCTTCGTCAGCGACCTGAACACCTCCGTACGCGCTTCCATGGTTCTCTGGCCGGCGAGCGAACGGGGTTGGGGCAGCGCGCTGGTCTCCACATGGAATGCCGGATTTCCTCTGCCTGTGAGCTTCCAGTCTGGTGTGGCGGAACATGATCCGCGACGCTTCCGCGCTTCACGACTGATCGAAGAGGGCGAGGCTGACGTGTGGCTGCACGTCGGATCCGAGCCCGTCAGTCCGCCTGATGGCATAGAGTTGATCGTGCTGGCGGATGTAGCGAATCCCATCGATAGGGCAGCCGTTACCATCGCCACAGCCGAGCATGACTCGGTGGTGTTTTCCGGAATGGCCGGGACGTTTGTCGCCAAAGCGGCGGAAGCTTCAGCGCCGTCGGCAGCTTCGGTCCTGAGCCAGATCCTCGAACAATTGCCCGAGCGTGAGGTCGCGCCATGCTGACGCTGATCAAGGGAGGGCACGTCGTTGATCCGGCAAGCGGGCGGAACGGCGTCGGCGATGTCTGGATCGAGGACGGACGGATCAACGCCGCACCGGAAAGTCGGGAGCCGGACGAGAGTTTTGATGCTTCCGGCTGCATCGTCATGGCCGGGGCGATCGACATCCATTCGCATATCGGCGGTGGCAATGTGAACACGGCGCGCCTGTTGCTGCCGGAATATCACAAGGCGCATCTGCTGCGCCCGAACGCGACACCGCTGTCGAACCTCGGCTGGAGCACACACCAGACCGGCTGCCTCTACGCGCAGATGGGGTTCACCACGGTCGTGGAACCGGCGATGTCGCCAGCCAACGCGCTACACACGCATCTGGAACTCGCCGACATTCCGATCATTGATCGGGGGACGCTCGCGATTCTCGGCAATGATGACTTTCTGCTGTCGCTCATCCGCGACAATGCCTCGCCTGACATGATCGAAGACTATGTCGCCTGGACGGTAGCTTCCGCGCGGGCGCTTGGCGTGAAGACGATCAATGCAGGCGGATCGGCGGCGTTCAAGGAGAACGTGCGCACCTTCTCGTTTGATGACGAGGTGCCATCCTACGGCGTCTCATCGCGGCGGATCGTCAAGACGTTGCAAACGGCAGTCGCGAGCCTCGGCATTCCACACCCGCTGCATGTTCATTGCAACAACCTCGGAGTTCCGGGCTCCTTCGAGACGGCGGCGACCACCATGGGTGCTGCGGAAGGCGTGCCGATGCACCTCGCACATCTGCAGTTCTATGGTTACGGCACCGAGGGCAAACGCCGCTTTTCCTCGGCTGCGGCGCAGCTGGCGGAGATCGTCAATGCCTCGCCTGAGATCACGATCGATGTGGGGCAGGTGATGTTCGGCCAAACGGTGACGATCTCGTCCGATGCGCTGCGCCAGTTCGCGGCCCGTGGCAGCGCACGGCCCAAGAAGAGCGTGATCTATGACGGCGAAGGCAATGGCGGCGGCATCGTGCCTTTCGCCTACAAGAACGATTATTACGGCTCGCTGCAATGGGCCGTGGGGCTCGAGCTCTTCCTGCTGATCAACGATCCGTGGCGGGTGTTCTTCACCACCGATCATCCGAACGGCGCGCCATTCACCGCCTATCCGGCGCTGTTCAAGCTGCTGATGAGCCGCGAGGCGCGGCGGGAGGCGATGGAGAACCTCAACCCGCAGGCGCTGAAGCACACGACGCTTGGCTCTCTGGATCGGGAGTATTCGCTTGAGGAAGTAGCGATCATGACGCGCGCCGCACCTTCGAAGCTGCTCGGCCTCGCTGATCGTGGGCACTTGGGCGACGGAGCGGTGGCGGACGTTGCCGTCTATCGCCGCGATGAGGATGCCGAGCGCATGTTTGGCGCCGCAGAACTTGTGTTCAAGAATGGGGAACTGGTCGTGCGCCAGGGTGAAGTCGTGAGCCTGCGCCCGGGCAAGACGCTGCGGGTCGCGACCCAGCCAGACAAGGCGATCGTGAAGAAGCTCGAAGGCTATCACCAGCAACGTTACGGACTTTCGCTCGACTGGTTCGACTTTCCCGACTGGGCGGTCGGCCGCGACGAGCCCTTTGGCGAGGTGCCATGCAGAACCTGACAGTCAATGGCGTGATCATAGACGATACATTTGCCGAGGCCTTCGGCATGCGCGCGACGGCCATCATCATCACCGCCCCGAGCCGGCAATGGGCGCTGGAGGCAGCGCGGTCCATGACGGGTTTTGCGACGTCGGTGATCGGCTGTGGCTGCGAGGCGGGCGTCGACGTGGAGCTGTCGCCTGACGAGACGCCTGACGGTCGGCCTGGCGTGCGGGTGCTGATTTTTGCCGTCAGCACGGACGAGCTGCAGAAGCAGCTCCTGAACCGGGTCGGGCAATGCGTTCTCACCTCGCCGGGCAGCGCCTGCTATGCGGGTTTGGAAGGGACAGAGCCGCTGAAGCTTGGCTCGGCCATGCGTTATTTCGGTGACGGCTGGCAGATATCGAAGAGGCTTGGTAATCGCCAGTTCTGGCGCTTACCGGTGATGGACGGGGAGTTCGTCTGCGAGGCGACGACGGGGCTCACCAAGAAGGCGGTGGGCGGCGGCAACCTGCTGCTGCTGGCGCATGGCGGGGCGGAGGCACTGGCCGCTGCCGAGGCCGGTGTGGAAGCGATGCGCGCGGTGCCAGGCGTTATCATGCCGTTCCCGGGCGGGATCGTTCGCTCGGGGTCGAAGGTCGGCAGCAAGTACAAGAGCCTCGTTGCCTCAACCAACGACGCCTATTCGCCGGTTCTGCGGGCACAGGTGGCGAGCGAGCTTGATCCGGACATAAATGCCGTGCTCGAAATCGTCATCGACGGGGAGACCGACGAAGCCGTTGCGGCTGCCATGCGGGCGGGGCTGAAGGCGGTGATCGACCTTGGGCCAGAGCGGGGCGCGCAGCGGGTGAGCGCCGGAAACTACGGCGGCAAGCTCGGCAAGTTCCAGTATCATCTGAAGGATCTCCTGCCGTGAGTGGTCTGACTTTCACATTGTTGGCGGAGCCTACGCAGCGGCTCGACCTGTCGCCTCTGACGCCGCAGAAGCTGGCAGGCCTCAGCGCTGGCGAGATCGAGAAGATCGAACTTGGCGGTGGAGGGGATCAGGTCAAGGTTGGCGACTGCTTCAAGGTTGAGGGCAGCGACCCGGAGACAATCGTCTTCGAAGGCGGGAGCAAGCGGCTCGACTGGATCGGTACGGATATGGAGGCCGGCAGCATACGCGTGACGGGCGATGCTGGTGCGCTGCTCGGTCGCCGCATGACCGGGGGCTCCATCGTCGTCAAAGGCTCGGTCGGACCATACGCCGGTTCGCAGATGCAGGACGGGCGGGTGGAGATCCAGGGAGACGCTGGCGACCTTGCTGCGGGACCAATGGCTGGTGAACTGCGCGGCATGTGCGGTGGCACGCTGATCATCCGCGGTCGGGCAGGGGAGCGTCTTGGCGACCGGATGCGGCGCGGGCTGGTGGCTGCACTTGGCGGCTGCGGCGATTATCCCGGCAGCCGGATGATCGCCGGAACGATCGTTGTCGCGGGGGAGGCGGGGCGGATGCCGGGCTATCTCATGCGGCGCGGCTCCATCCTCCTCGACCGGCCACCGCAGGAGCTGTCGCCCACGTTCATCGAAAGCGGGCCGTGGTTCAGCGCCTTCGCGTCGCTCCTGGAGCGGCATCTGATGCAGGAAGGGATCGTCGACTACCCCTTCCTGGGTGAAGGCCCGATGCGCTATGTCGGCGACAATGCCGTGCCGGGCAAGGGCGAGCTGGTTATTTCGTCTCTGAAGGTCTGACCTGCCGCTGCAAGACTGCATCGGCAAAGGCCAGTGCATCGCGATTGAACGGGATGTTGTGGACGCGGAAGATGAGCGCGCCCTGCATCCGCAGGAGCACGCTTGTAGCTGATGTGCCAACGTCGCGTGAGAGGCGATCGTCACCTGCCAGATGGCCGATCATGCGTTTGCGCGAGGTGCCAACGAGGATCGGGTAGCCCAGCGCATGCAGTTCGCCGAGACGCGCCATGAGGGTCAATTCCTCCTCGCGATCCTTGGCGAAGCCGAAGCCAGGGTCCAGCACGATCTGGCTGTCTTTCACGCCTGCATCATGGGCGATCTCCAGCGAACGGCGGAGGAAATGGAACTGATCCTCGATCACGTCCGGCAGTTTTTCGCGCCCGCGTCCGGTGTGCATGATCACCAGACCAGCGCCTGTTTCCGCAGCCACGTGGGCGATGTCAGGCTCTCGCTGCAGGCCATGCACGTCATTGACGATGTGGGCACCGGCCTCGACAGCCCTGCGTGCAGTTTCAGCCCGGTAGGTGTCGACCGAGATGATGCAGTTGCCTTCCGCTGCCAGCGCTTCAATGACCGGCAGGATGCGGCGCTGCTCCTCCTCGGGGGTCACTTCCGTTGCACCGGGACGGGTGGATTCGCCGCCCACATCAATGATTGCAGCGCCTTCTGCGATCATCTGCCGGGCGTGCGCCTGGGCGCGTTCCACGTCGTCGTGATCGCCGCCATCGGAGAAACTGTCGGGCGTCACGTTCAGGATGCCCATCAGCATTGACGTGGAAGAGAGCGTCAGCTGCTTGCCATGGGCAAGCCGCCATTCATGCGGTTTACTATCCAACAATGTACCACCCAACAGGATCTGATGCCGAAGCATCCACGGCCACAGGCTAGCGCCCAGGATATCGCTGCGCCGGGTTCGGGTCCAGCTGTTCATGGAAGAGAAAGGCAGCCCAAGAGAGGACCGCTCAATCATGTTCTGCTTAATCGTGGATAAACACCGCGCCAGCGCTTGGGAGCATTACGGTCGCGTGGTCAGCTATTCCCTGCCCTTTGGAGGCGGCGCCAACGCATTGCGCTGACTGCCGCCTCAAGATGATTGCGTTTTGCCGGTACGGCTGGCGTCAGATTCTGGCGCCGGATTCCGCGATCACGCGCTCAGCCCTTCGGCGCAGGTCGACCGCCGCGCGCTCTGCCGCCGCCTGTTCGACGAGAACGCCGTTACGCTTCAGCACCCTGCCTTCCACCATGACGGTGTCCACGTTGGACGGGTTAGCGAAGGACACGATGGCATCCACCGGATTGATGGCGGGGGCAAGGTTTACGCCTGTCCTGCGGATGAGGGTGATGTCCGCGCTCTTGCCGACCGTGAGCGAACCGATCCTGTGGTCCAGCCCGAACGCCTTGGCATTGCCCATGGTGGCCCAATAGAGGGCGTCATAGGAGCCAGGATTGATACGCGGCGGCAGCGGTTTATCGCGGCTCACAGCGTTGGTCGAGGCGGGCGCTTCCACGGTTTCCTTGCGCGCCTTCTCGATGTTGTTGAAGAGACGCTGGATGATCAGCGACCAGCGCATGCATTCCAGCATGTCGGCGGACGTGTTCGCTTCGGAGTCGGTGCCAATTGAGGGGGCGCCGCCAAGTTCCTGTACCCGGCGGATCAGCGGCTCGCGGCCCCCGCTGCCGATTTCAGTTTGAGAGGTGGCGGTGATGGAGCAGCCGTTGTCGAGGAGCGCGAGTAGTTCCTCGTCCTTGGCGGAGTTCAGGTGAACGCCGTTATGGCGGCCTTTCAACAGTCCCTCCTTGGCGAGTCCGACGTAGCCGCCGGGAACCTTGCCGGGACGGCCATGCGCATGAGCGCTCGACCAGATGCCGAGCTCATGCGCCAGCTGAAAGTCCTGGCGGCAGACTTCGATCGGAGAGTATTCCGGTCCGAGGAAGCCGAGCGCGAGGGTTATCCGTGCATCGTCGGAGCTATGCAGACGGCGCAGGCGGATCGCCTCCTCACGGGGATGCGGAATTTCCGAAAAATGCGGCTGGCCGGGCTGCGGCAGCGTCTTTACCGTTCCGTGAATAAATTTCGCGCGGATGCCGGACTTGTCCAATCCATCAATGGCTGCATCGCTGTGATCCGGCGTGCGGTTGCCGTGGCACCATTCATAGACGGTGGTGATGCCTCCGTTGATGAGGTTGAGTGCACCGAAATATTCGGAGGCGCGAATGTCGTCGGGCGTGTAGACGGGAACAAACTCCGTCTGCATGTGGAAATGGTGCTCGATGCCGGTCCAATCCACGCCGAAGCCGCGGACGGCCGTCTGCCACATATGAATGTGGGCGTTGATCAGGCCCGGGATGGCGATCAGGTTGGTACCGTCGATGACTTCGCATGAAGAACGGTCGATGCTGGAGGCGAGATCCGTGCCGATGGCTGCAATCCTGCCGTCCTCGATCAGCAGGTCGCCGACAGGCAGAATGCCGTGCTCATCGTCCATCGTAACAAGGGTGGAATTGGTAATCAGTGTGCGCGTCATGAAACTCTCGCCGGATGCCTGATGCGGGGATGCACCGGAGGTGCTCCGGTGCATCACAGATCTTGTGAAGTTAGTTGGCCTTTGTCACGCCATCCAGACGGATCATGCCGTCGGGGTAAGCGCGGAAGTTGCTAACTTCGTTGCGCACACCGTAGATCCACGGCTGGAAGTAGAGGAACACCTGCGGAACCTCTTCCGAAAGCACTTCCTGCACCACGGCGTAGTGTTTCTTGCGCTCTGCAGTGTCGGTTGTCTCGCGGGCAGCCTGCAGGGCAGTGTCTACCTTTTCGCTGCAGAAACCGCTGTCGTTTAGGGTGCCCTTGCACATGATGTAGTGGGCGATGTTGCCATCAGGATCGACGCGACCGGCCCATCCGGCTTGCGAAGCCTGGAAGTTGCCTTCCTTCATGGATGCCTGAAGCCCGGTGAACTCTACGGCGCGCAGCGACACGTCGAAGCCAGCTTCGGCCGCCATGGCCTGCACCAGCTCGTAGATCTGCTGCTGTTGCGTCGTGTTGGTGAACTGGATCTCTACGGGGACGCGGTCGAAGCCAGCTTCCTTGATCAGAGCGCGCGCCTTCTCGACGTCGCGCTTGATCTCGAAGCGCTCGTCATAGGCGAAGCTTGTTGGCGGGAACGGCATGGAGGCCGGCAGGAATGCGTTGGCGCCGACAACCTCAGCGATGACATTGCGGTCAATGGAGATGCTGAGGGCTTGGCGGAGACGGGCATCCTTGGCGATGGTGCTCTTCTCAGCGCCGCTGCCCTTCGTCAGGTTGATCATGAAGCCCTGATAGCCGAGGCCGTCGGCCTTCACGATGCTGCTTTCCTTGTCACCCTCGATGATCTCGATGTCGGTCGGAGACATGCGCTCGATCACGTCGAGGCTGCCTGCCCTGAGGTTCGCCATGCGCACCGTGGCGTCGGGGATCGGCATGAAGGTGAGGCGGTCGAAATGATACTGGTCGGCGTTCCAGTAGTTCTCGTACTTGTCGAAGACGATCTTGTCGTTCTGGACGCGCTCGACAAACTTGTAGGGCCCGGAGCAGGCGGGTTCCTTCGAGAAGTCGCCCTTCTCGGCGGCAGCAGGGGAAATGATCATGCCGGCCCAGCCGCTCAGCTGCGAGATGAGCGTACTGTCAGGACGCGACAGGTTCAGCTTCACGGTGTGCTCGTCGACCACGTCGACGGTGTCCACGGCTGCTATCTCACTGCGGCGCAGGCTTCCTTCCAGGTTCTTGGAGCGCTCCAGATTGTACTTGATGGCCTCCGCGTTGACCGGCGTGCCGTCATGGAACGTGGCGTCGTCGCGAATCTTCATGGTGAGCGACTTGTTGCCGTCGCCCCAGCTCCACTCGGTGGCGAGACGCGGGACGTAGTTCATGTTCTGATCGATATCGATCAACGTATCGCAGAACGAGGTGAACACGATGCGGTTCACAAAGGCGCGGGAGCGATCCGGATCGATGATGTCAATGTCGTCCTGTAGGCCAATCCTCAGGTCAGCTGCCTGGGCTGCCGAAGCGGATAGCAGGAGCGCCGCCAGGACCTTTGTTATGTGAAACTTTCTCATCCGTCCTCCACTTATACTGCGAAATCACCGGCGGGGCCGGTGACGAAACTGATTTTCTGGAGAAGAAGAAGCGATCGGACATCCCCCTCCAGATGTGGCTGATGCTCAGCCGAGATCGACCCGGGGAGCGCCTTTCCCCCTCAAGCCGTTCCGATGCGGATTTCTATCACGCCGGAAGGTGTGCCTGAAGGCGGACGCCGGATCCCAGATGGCGCTTTTCATAATCTGAAAATGCGTTCCGCGGAAGCTTACCGATAAAAGTTAGCTTTGTGACCAAACTTCATCCAAAAGCTACGCAGTTAAACGATTAACGCGCCTGTTCTGCGGAATTTTCCCTCAATACTACGACATTATGAAAATGTTTTTTATGGATGCGGAGTAGATTGACGTTTTTCACCCCTACAGCCAAGTTGAATTCAGGAGTTGAGGGAGTGAGCTAAGTGTCTACATTTGATGATGTGCAGCGCAAAGTGGCACTGACACCATCGGAACAGCGATACGTCGAGACCAAGCTGGCGACCGAGGCAAGAACAACCGACACGCGGTTGATCCAGTCGGTGGATCGCGCATTGGTGCTCATGGAAACGCTCGCCGGTCAGGACAAGCCGGTACTGCTGAGCGAGCTCGCCAGGGTTTCGGATCTCAACGTTTCGACATGCCACCATCTGCTGGCGACGCTGGTGGCGCGAGGATACGTGCTGCATGCCGGTCGTGGACGTGGCTACACCTTGAGTTCCAAGCTGCGCGAGCTGTCGGACATGACCAATCGCGAGCTCGACCTGCTCGATTTCGTGCAGGCTGACCTGCAGCGTCTCAATGCCGATCTGCGCGAGAGCGTGCAGATGGCGGTGATGCGCGGGACCGCCCTTATCACCCAGGTCCGCTACGGTTCGATGATGCCAACGCATATCGAGCCGGATGAAATCAAGAAGATGCGCGCAGCGCACGCGACGGCAACGGGCAAGGCCATTCTTGCCTGGCTTCCGGAAGCGGAGATGGCGCGGGTGGTCTCCGAGAATGGGCTGTCGGCCTTCACGCCCCACACGATCACGACGATCTCCGGACTGATCGAAGAACTGCGTCTCGTGCGCCGGTCCGGCTTTTCCATCGATGAGGAAGAGCTGCAGGAAAACGTCATCTGCTATGGCGCCGCTCTGCGTGACGGAAGCGGCAGGGTTATCGGATCGATCAGCTGCTCGATCCCGAAGAACCGAGCCACCCCGGAATATCGCTCCCACATCGCGCGCTCTGTCGTGAAGTGCGCCCAGGAGCTTTCAAACCGGCTGCGCGTCAGCCGCTGAACCGTTTGCTTACAATTGGAGGGATGTGCCTTATGGCTATGCCAGAGAACGTGAAAACGCACCCGGATTATCCGGTTCCGGAGAAGATGAAGGCCTGGGTACTGGGCGACCCCGGTGAACTGAACCTGGTGGAAAAGCCGGTTCCGGCGCCGAAGAAGGCTGAAGTGCTGGTGCGTATCGACGCCGTTGCCATCTGCGCAACCGACCTCGAGATCATCCATCATGGTCCGCCCGCGCAGATCCAGGGCGGTCTGCCGTTCAACAAGAACTACACGCCGGGCCACGAGTACATGGGCACCGTCGTTGCGCTCGGACCGGGCGTCGACGAGTACAAGATCGGCGAGCGCGTCACCGTGGAAATCCACGCTGGTTGCGGCCAGTGCAAGCGCTGCCGCATGGGCATGTACACGTCCTGCCACAACTACGGCAAGAACTACGGCGACGTCGACAAGGGCCATCGTGCCAACGGCTTCACCACCGATGGCGGCTTTGCCGAGTACGCGGTCAACAACATCAACACGCTGATCCACGTGGACGATTCCATGTCCGACGAGGAAGCGACGCTGGTGGTGACCGCCGGCACCTCGATGTATGGCCTGACAGAGCTTGGCGGTCTGATCGCTGGTGAAGGTGTCGTGGTTTCCGGTCCCGGACCGATAGGCCTGCTGGGCGCAGCGGTGGCAAAGGCCCTCGGCGCCTATCCGGTGATTCTGACCGGCACGCGTGACAACCGGCTGGAGATCGGCAAGAGGCTCGGCGCGGATTTCGTCATCAACGTGCGCAACGAAGATCCGGTCGCAGCCGTCCGTCGCCTGACCAATGGCAAGGGTGTCGACTATGTGGTCGAGTGCTCGGGTGCTCCAAACGCCGTCAACGAAGCTGCTCAGATGCTGAACCGTGGTGGCAAGATCTGCCTCGCCGCTTTCCCGGGCGACCAGGTGCCGATCGACGTGGCCTACCTCGTGCGCAACAACATCTACCTCTACGGCATCCGTGGTGAGGGCAAGACGGCAACGCACCGCGCCGAGGCTTTCATGCGCCAGAAGCGCTTCGATGCTTCCCTGATCCACACGCACACCTTCATGATGGACGATCTGAAGGAAGCGCTGCGCTACGCCAAGGATCGCGTGGAAGACGCGATCAAGGTGGTTGTGCGCAATCGTCCGGCGGAAAGCCAGCGGATCGCTGCCGAGTAAGCTTGAAATAATGTGCGCCGGTTCCGCCGGCGCACATGAACTGCCTACGTGCTGGGAGGCACGGAAATGGGAGGGAGGAAATGAAAGCCGCGGCCGCCGGCAAGCAGGTTTTCTACGCCCCCGTCAAGAATTGAGGCAGATCCGGCAGAGCACAAGCCGCACGGAATGCCAACGACAGAGCATCGGAAACGAAGGTTCCGCATTCGGCCATTCCGATGCTCCGAAGAATGCACTGCATGAGAATGTTGGAGCGTAACCCATGCTTACCTTTGACCAATACCTGACCCCGGATACGCTCGAAGAGGCGTTGTGGCTCTGGCGCGATGCGCCAGAAGGCACCCGCCTCATTGCAGGCGCGACAGACATTCTTCCGTGGGCAAGGGAAGGCCGAGCCGGCGACGTGCATCTGCCCGCGCTGATCGACGTTACCAAGATCCAGGAACTCTCCGGCTACACGGTCGAGGGTGGCCGCGTGCGTCTTGGCGCGAACGTCGTGTACCAGGATTTTCTGACGGACGAGACGCTTCGCAGGCTGCTGCCGTGCATGCCGTTCTGCTCCATCTGGTTCGCTGACGACCAGATCCGCGAGCAGGCAACGCTGGCCGGAAACCTCGTCAACGCTTCGCCCGCCGCCGACGGCACGCCGGCTGTTCTCGTGCTCAACGGCTCGATCGAACTGGCCCGGCTTGAGGATGGCGTAGTCGAGCGCCGCACGCTTCCCGTCGCTGAGTTCATCCAGGGTCCGGGCCGCACACTGATGGAACGCGGCGAGATCGTCACTGCGGTGACCATGGATGCGCTGGATGGTTACGGCGGCTCGTTCGAGAAGGTCGGCCATCGCCGTTCGCTGGTGATCTCCGTCGCCTGTGTCGCCGCTGTCGTGAAGACCGATGCTTCGGGCCGGAATTTCGAGGATGTCCGCCTTGGTCTTGGCGGCGTCGGCCCGATGGCTGTGCGGCTGACGGATATCGAAGAGCGCCTCAAGGGCCAGCCCATTTCGTCCGAACTCATTCGTGAAGCGTGCGCGAGCGCTGCAGACCGCGTCGCCTCGCGCTCACGCGTCGCCTATCGCCGGCGTGTCGTGCCCGGCTTCGTTGAAGCAGCCATCGAGGATGCGCTGGCTCACGCCGGCGCGCCGTACCGCGGCGAACATCAAAGGGAGATTATCAATGTCTGATGGCATGCTGCGTATGACAGTGAATGGCCGCAAGGTGGCAAAGTCCGCTGCCGGCCGTTATCGCCTCATCGACTTCCTGCGTGAAGAACTGTTCCTGACCGGCACCAAGGAAGGTTGCGGTGCAGGTGAATGCGGTACCTGCTCCGTTTTCGTCGATGGCAAGCTGGTCAAGTCTTGCCTCATGCCCGCAAGCAAGGCTGAGGGTGCGGTTATCGAAACCGTCGAGGGCCTCGCCTCTGGTAACGATCTTACGCCGGTTCAACGCGCCTTCCACAAGACCGGCGCCAGCCAGTGCGGTTACTGCATCCCCGGCATGGTGATGGCTGCCACCTCGACACTGCGCGAGAACCCGGACGCGGACATCGAAGAGATCAAGGAACGCATGGGCGGCAACATCTGCCGTTGCACCGGTTACACGAAGATCCTGGAGGCCGTCGAGCTCGCCCGTGACATTCTGAACGGCAAGGCTGCACCGCTGGCGCTTGAACCTGAGCCCATTGGTGAAAGCTTCATCGGCACCAACGTCCGCCGTATCGATGCGCCCAGCAAGGTGACCGGCAAGCTGCGCTATGCAGGTGACATGGTGTTCCCGAACATGCTGCACATGCAGGTGCTGCGCAGCCCGCATGCTCACGCGCGGATCGTATCTATCGACACGTCGGCGGCGGAAGCGCTGGAAGGCGTGGAGTCCATCATCACCGCAGCAGATGTGCCGGGCACCGACGGTTTTGGCGTGTTCGTTCATGACCAACCGATCATGGCCCGCGACAAGGTTCGCTATGTGGGTGAGGGCATTGCGGCAGTTTCCGCCGAGTCGGAAGAGATCGCCCGCAAGGCGCTCTCGCTGATCAAGGTCGAGTACGAGCTTCTGCCCGCTGTCTTCGATGCCGAAGAGGCGATGAAGGAGGGGGCGGTCGTGCTGCACGACTATGCGCCGACCAACATCGTCAAACACATTCCTGTTCGCAAGGGCGATATCGAGAAGGGCTTTGCCGAGGCAGATCTCGTCTTCGAGAACACCTACACGACCCAACAGGTGGAGCACGCCTATCTCGAGCCGGAAGCCGGCATCGGTTATGTGGATCACGATGGCGTGGTGACGGTCATTTCGCCCAGCCAGAACATCACCCACCACCGTCACATGCTCGCGGGCATCCTTGATCTGCCGATCAACAAGGTCCGCTGCATCATGAGCCCGGTGGGCGGCGGCTTCGGCGGCAAGGAAGACATGATCTATCAGGGCATGCTTGCCCTTGCCGCGATGAAGACGGGCCGTCCGGTTCGCCTCGTCTATACCCGTGAAGAGTCGATCACCACGACCGCCAAGCGGCATCCGTCGCGCGTCACGCTCAAGATGGGCATCAAGAACGACGGCACGATCACCGCTGTCCAGTTCAAGATGATCAGCGACGGCGGCGCTTACGGCATGTCCACGGAAGGCGTGATGCGCAAGGCGGCGATCCTGTCCGTCGGACCGTACGAGTACGAGAACCTTCAGGTCGACACCATCGGCGTCTACACCAACAACACGCCGTCCGGTGCTTTCCGTACCTTCGGCGGCATGCAGGCGCAGTTCGCAACGGAGTCGCATCTCGACATTCTGGCGGAAAAGCTGGGCCTCGATCCGTTCGAAATCCGCCGCAAGAACATGATGAAGGCGGGATCGCTCACCCATACCAGGCAGCGCCTCGATACAGCGGCGATTGGCGAAGTTCTCGATGTGGCTGAAAGCTTCAGCCGCTGGGAGAAGGGCGCTCCGACCAGCCGCGGCGCAACCCGCGGTGACCTTGGCGGACCGGATACGCGCCAGCCCTGCACCCTGGGCGCGCGCTTCCGCAAGCCGGCAGATAACAACAAGAAGCAGGAGGTCGCGTGATGGCTCGATGGAAAAAGGGACGCGGCGTCGCAGCATCCTGGTATGGCATTGCACGCACCGCAACGATCGACCGCGCAGGTGCATGGGTCGAGCTCGATGATGGCGGCACGGCGAAGGTCGTGACCGGCGTGACGGAAATCGGTGAGGGCATCCTCACCGTGCTGGCGCAGGTAGCGGCGGAAGAGCTTGGCGTGCGGCCGGAAGACGTCACCATCGGTGACAACGATACGGCGCGCTCGCCGGAAGCCGCGCATGCCGGTGCGACCCGCCAGACCTACATGATCGGCAACTCGGTTGCGCTGGCATCGCGTGACGCTCGCTCCAAGCTCGACGCCTTCCTCGCCAACCACTGGGGCGTCAGTGAATCGTCGATCAAGGCGTTCAACGGCTTCATCTGGTCGGAAGGCACGAACAACCGCATCACGATGGAAGAGGCAGTCGACCTCTGCAAGAAGAACGGCGTTGTTCCCGTTGGTTCGGCCTCGTTCACCGCGTTCGGCACGGGGCTCGATCCGGTCGATGGCTCCGGCGCGCCGTGGCAAACCTACGTGTTCGGCTGCCAGGTGGCGGAAGTCGAGGTCGATACGCTTACGGGCGAAGTTCAGGTGCTCGGCATGTGGGCCGTGCATGACGTTGGTCGCGTGATCAACCCGCGCGGTGTTGAAGGGCAGATCGAGGGCGGTATCGTCCAGGGTCTAGGTCAGGCGCTGATGGAGAACTATGAGCTCCACAACGGCCACACCACGACGCCGAGCTTCTCCAAATACATCCTGCCGACAGCGCTCGACGTGCCGCAGATCAACTGCCGCCTTGTTCAGGACATCGACCCGAAGAGCCCGCTGGGCGCAAAGGGTATCGGCGAACCCGCGCTGGTGCCGACGGCGCCGGCCATCATGAACGCGATCTATGACGCCATCGGCGTCCGCATCTCCAGCCTGCCGGCAACGCCGGAAGCAATCCTGGAAGCTCTGCAGAGGAAGGCAGAGGGAGAGGTGCGGCTGGCGAGCTGAGTTTTTGATCAGTGCAACCCCAGGCGGGAAACCGGTTCCCGTTCTTCCTGGAATTGCACCGGTGAAGGATGGCCGGCTCTGCCGGCCTATGGGGGGTCCAGCATGGCGAGTTCACGCTGGGGGTTCAAACGGAGGAGAGAACCATGAAGAGCACATTGAAAATGGCAATGGCCACGGCGCTGCTTGGAAGCGCGATCGGGCTGGCGTCGCCAGCCCTCGCCGATTTTCCGGAGAAGCCGGTGGAAATGACGATCCTGTTCGGCGGATCGGCGCAGACGGTCGGCCAGATCCTGGCTGACGGCATGTCGAAGGCGCTGGGCAGCCCGGTCGTTGCAGTCAGCCGCCCGGGTGGCGGTGGTGCGATCGGCTACAGCCACGTCAACGGCACCGATGCCGATGGCTACTCGATCGTCTGGAATTCGAACTCGATCTCGACGGTCCATTACCAGGGTAACATTCCGTTCGACTACAAGGCCTTCGCTCCGATCGCCCGTATCGGATCGGAAGTTCCGGTTCTGGCGGTCAGCACGAAGTCCGGCTGGACGGATCTGAAGTCCATGGCAGAAGCTGCCAAGGCCAAGGGACAGCCGCTCAAGGTTGGCGTTTCGGGGCTGGGATCGTTCACGCACCTCGCGGCCGCAGCGCTGTTCGACAAGCTGGGCGTCAAGGTCGTCTACATTCCGTACGGCGAAGGCCGTGCACCGGCCGAACTGCTGGCGGGCCGTGTTGACGCTGCGATCCAGTGGCCGGGCCAGTTCATCCCGCACGTCCAGAACAACACGATCGCTATGCTCTGCTCGACGGGCATGGAAAAGATCGCCATCGAGATCGACGTTCCGACCTGCCATGAGGCAGGTGCTACCGATCTCAACGTTACCATGTGGCGTGGCCTTGCCGCTCCGGCTGGTACACCCGACGACGTAATCGCCAAGCTTCAGGATGCCGCAAAGGCCACCGTGGAAGACGAGGCTTTCGCCAACGCTGCTCGCAATCTCGGCTTCGAGCCGGGCTTCCTGCCAGCAGCGGAATTCGGTGAGCTCATCGCCTCCGACGATGCCGTCATCAGCGAACTCATGACGACGCTTGGCCTGAAAAATAAGTGATAGCTAAATGACAGAAGTCTTTCGTGACAGGTTGCTTGGCGTCGTTCTGATGGCCGTGGCAATCGCATGGTTGGCTGCATCGAGGTTCACGATCCCGGAGGGTTACTCCGGGTCGTTCTTCGGCCCGCGCGCGTTCCCCAATGCACTCGGGTTCCTGCTGCTTCTATTGTCGGTGATCCTGGTCGCCCAGACTTTCTCCAAGAAGACCGTCGATGACGACGAGGAAGAAGAACTTGAGTGCAAGCCAACCTTCCAGCAGGAACTCTGGGCAACACTCGTTACCTTTGGCTTTTTGATCTCTTACTTTGTCGCTCTGCCGATTTTCGGTTTCGTTCTTACCACCACCTTGCTCATCGGAATTTTCCTGTTCTTCGTGCTCAGGAAACGTTCAATCCCGCTCATCATTTGCATGCCGCTGGGCTTTTCGATCGGCCTCTGGCTGCTGATGGGCAAGCTGCTTGGCGTCCACCTGCCGACCGGCATGTTTAGCTGGAGCTTCTGATGGATATTCTCCTTTCAACTCTGGCAATCTCCTTCGCCCCGGAAGTCGTGGGCGCCCTTCTTTTTGGTTCGATCTTCGGCCTCGTCTTCGGCGCAATTCCGGGTCTCACCTACACGATGGCGCTGGCGCTCATCCTGCCGCTCACGTTCACGCTCGACCACACGGCGGCGATTGCCATGCTGCTTTCCACCTTTATCGGTGGGGCAAGCGGGGGCACGGTTGCCGCGATCCTCGTCGGCGTTCCCGGCACACCGTCCTCTGCGGCGACAGTCGTTGACGGCCACCGGCTGGCGAAAGCCGGCAAGGCGAGCCTCACCGTCGCGATGGCGACGGTCGTCTCCACCATCGGCGGTCTGTTCAGCCTGATCGTGATGGTCTTTTCGGTCGATTTCCTCGCCAGTGTCGCGCTGCACTTCGGTCCGGCCGAGATCTTCGCGCTGCTAATCTTCGGCATGTCGACCATCTGCGGACTGGCGGAACGATCCATCGTGCGCGGCCTGATCGGCGGCGTCATCGGCCTGATGGTCATGATCGTCGGACAGGATCCGATCGATGGTGTCTCGCGCCTGACTTTCGGCCAGGTTCCGCTGTTGCAGGGCGTGGAGCTGCTGGTCGCGATGATCGCGCTTTTTGCAATCCCCCAGGTGGTGGAAGCCTTCTCGCAGCACCATAGCGGTGGCGAAACCGTCGTTGATCCGAACACGGTCAAGGTAGAGCTGCCGCGTCCCCGCTATGTCTGGGGCTTCCGCTGGAACATCTTCCGCTCGAGCCTTCTCGGCACCGTTATCGGCGCGATCCCCGGCACCAGTGGCACGATTGCAGCCTTCCTCGCCTATTCGCAGGAAAAGAAGCTCAACAAGGACAAGGTGGCCTTTGGCCATGGCAACATGGGCGGCGTTGTCGCGCCGGAAACGTCGAACAATGCCGTCACCGGCGGGTCGATGATCCCCGTGCTGGGCCTTGGCATCCCGAGCGATCCCGCGACGGCGCTGATTCTCGGCGGCCTCCTGATCCACGGTATCCAGCCCGGACCGTTGCTCTTCGTCGAGAACCCGCAGGTCATCTACAGCATCTACATGCTGTTTGCCGCTTCCTACGTCATCGTGATGATCTTCATGCTCTTTGGCGTGAGGTTGTTCGTCAAGGCGCTGCACGTGCCGCACCACCTGCTGGCGCTTGCCATCATGGTGCTCTGCATCGTCGGCTCCTACTCCGTCCGCAACTCGATGTTCGACGTTGGGACCATGATCGTCATCGGCTTCCTGGGCTACCTCCTGCAGAAGGCGCGCATCCCGCTGACGCCAATCCTGCTCGGGCTGGTGCTCGGACCGGCCATGGAACGCGAGTTCCGCACGGCGATGATCATGTCCAGCGACGATCCATCGATCTTCTACACTTCGCCAACCGCACTGCTGTTTTTCGCTTTCGCAGCGATCGTCGTGTTCAAGCACACGCTCAGCGGTTTGCGCTCCCGCAATAATCAGAAAAAAGAGGCCTGATATGCTCGAACGCCGAGATGTATCTGATCCCGCAACATTGATGCGCGAACGCGCTGAGTCCATCAGCAAGGCTGGCAATATCTCCCAGCTGCTGAAGGAAGGAACCCTGCCTGCGCGGATCGAAACCTCGCTTTCGGAGGCTCTCATTCTGGGGCTCCTGAAGCAGGGTGTGACGCAGTACTACGCCATCTTCGGCCATGGCTCGACCGATCTCGGCGAAGTCATGCGCATCTATGCCGAAGCTGGTGCGATCACTGTCATCAACTGCCGCAACGAGGTGGAGATGGCGCATGCCGCCACTGCCTATGCCTGGCAGTACAAGCGTACGCCGGCGGTCATTACGTCCATCGGACCGGGTAGTCTGCAGGCCATGGCCGGTTCGCTCGCAGCCGCTTCAAACGGCATCGGCGTCTACCACATCTATGGTGACGAGACGACGCGCGGCGAAGGCTACAACATGCAACAGGTGCCGAAGCCCGAGCAGGGGCTGTTCGGCCGGATCACGGCACTTATGGGCGAGTCCTATACGCTGCACACGCCGGAAGCACTGCGCGAGTGCATGCGTCGCGGTACCGCCTGCGTCCATCATCCCTACAAGGCTGGTCCCTTCTACATTCTGCTGCCGATCAACACGCAGCCGCAGATTACTTCGGTCAATCTCGGTACGCTTCCGGAGCGCATGGAGATTGCCCCAGTCGCGCCCGTGGACGAAGCTGTTTATGACGAGGCCGTGAGGCTCATCGGAAGCTACGAGAAGATCGTCATCAAGGCTGGCGGCGGTACGCGCGCCCATGCAGAAGCCGTCCGCAAGCTTGCGGAAGCTGCGGGTGCTGCCGTCGTTCTGTCGCCGGGATCGACCGGCGTTCTGCCGGATGCGCATCCGCAGAACATGCATGTCGGCGGTTCCAAAGGGTCGATCAGCGGCAACTATGCCATGAGCAATGCGGAGCTGGTGATCTTCATTGGCTCGCGTGGCGTCTGCCAGGCGGATTGCTCCGGCATCGGCTACCCGAACGCGAAGGCGGTCATCAACATCAATGGCGATATTGATGATGTCAGCCACTATGCGAATACGCTGGCGCTGCATGGCGATATTACCGCAGTGGTAAACCGGCTGCTGCCGCTCATCGAACAGAACCAAAAGACGACCATCAATACCTGGCTGCCAGCCTGCGCCGAGAAGAAAGCGGAATGGTCTGCCTGGAAGCAGTCGCGCACCAGCGCAGCACCGATCATGGATGATGCGTGGAAGCGTCCGGTGCTGACGCAGCCCGCAGCGATCCAGACGGTCGCAAGCTTTGCAAAGCGCGTCGGTGCTACCAAGTTCTTTGACGCAGGCGACGTACAGGCAAACGGGTTCCAGCTGGTCGAAGACGATCAGGTCGGCGAGACCTATACGGAGACCGGCGCTTCCTACATGGGCTTTGCGACCTCGGCGCTGCTCGGTTCCGCAGGTGTGAAGAACGCACAGTACGGTATCGCGTTTACCGGCGACGGTTCGTTCATGATGAACCCGCAGGTGCTGATCGACGCTGTCGAGCATGGTGTGAAGGGCATGATCGCGCTGTTCGATAACCGCCGCATGGCCGCGATCACCAGCCTGCAGTATGCGCAGTACGGGGTCGAGTTCCGCACCAATGACAGCGTACCGGTGGACTACGTACAGCTGGCGGGCGCTGTATCCGGCGTCAAGGCAATCTGGGGGGGCACGACGCAGGAAGAGCTGGAGGCAGCGCTTGCCGAGGCTCATGCGCATGACGGTCTGTCGCTGGTGCACATCCCTGTTTACGCGGGGCGCGAGCACATTGCCGAGATGGGCGCCTACGGCAACTGGAACGTCGGCAATTGGGTGGACGACGTTCAGGCCCGGTATCTCGAACAGAATATCTAGACTAGAGTGGCCCGGGGGGAAGGAAGAGCCTTCCGGGTCCAGCACCATAGAGGCTCCCATGTATCGCGATTTGCAGCTTTATATTGATGGCGACTGGCGCGCGGCCGCTAGCGGCGCCACCCGCGAAGTGACTGACCCGGCGACCGAGGAGGTGCTGGGCACGATCGCTTCCGCCGACGAGAAAGACCTGGATGATGCGCTTGCGGCTGCTGAGGCCGGCTTCAAGGTCTGGCGCCGCACAGGGCCATGGGACCGTGCCAGGATCATCCGCCGGGTGGCCGATCTGATCCGCAGCCGTGCTGACGAGATCGCCATGGTCATGTCGCTGGAGACGGGCAAGCCTATTGGCGAGGCCAAGGGTGAAGTGGGCGGCGCTGCCGACCAGTTCGAATGGTATTCGGAAGAAACCAAACGCATCTACGGTCAGGTAATCGAGGGCCGCACGGGCGAAAGTCGCATGGCCGTCATCCACCAGCCGGTCGGTGTCGTCGCTGCGTTCTCGGCGTGGAACTTCCCGGCGCTGCTGCCCGCCCGCAAGATGGCAGCCGCACTTGGTGCCGGTTGCAGCATCATCGTCAAGCCCGCCGGCGAGGCTCCCGCCTCCTGCGCGGCTCTGGTTCAGGCATGCCACGACGCTGGCGTGCCGAAGGGCGTGGTCAATCTTGTCACCGGCAACTCCGACAAGATTGCCCGCCACCTCATTTCCTCGCCGATCGTTCGGAAGGTTTCGGTCACCGGCTCCGTGCCGGTGGGCAAGCAGATCCTGCATCTTGCTGCTGACGGCGTGAAGAAGGTATCCATGGAACTCGGCGGGCACGGCCCTGTGCTCATGTTCGATGACGTCGATGCGGAAAAGGTCGCCGAGATGTGCGCCCGCACCAAGTTCCGCAATTGCGGACAGGTGTGCATTTCACCCACCCGCTTTTATGTCCATGAGTCGAAGTATGCCGCCTTCTCAGCGAAGTTCGCGGAAGTCGCCCGCTCGCTGAAGGTGGGTCGTGGTCTGGACGAGGGAACGGAGATGGGTCCGCTCGCCAATCGCCGCGGCCTGCAGACGATCCAGGAGATGGTTGAAGACGCCAAGTCTCGCGGCGCCGAAGTTCTGGCAGGCGGTCAGGTCCCGCCCGGTTCCAACCGCGGCTACTTCTTCGAGCCGACCGTTCTCGGCCGGGTGCCGGATGACGCGCTGATCATGCGTGAGGAGCCGTTCGGCCCGGTCGCTCCGATCGCGACTTTCAGCAGCTACAACGAGGTCATCGAGCGGGCCAACGCATTGCCGTTTGGCCTGGCCGGTTACGTTTTCTCGAACAATCTCAGTGTTGCGACGCGCGCCTATGAAGATCTTGAAGTCGGCATGGTCGGCGTCAACGAAATGCTGCTTGCCACGGCGGAAGCGCCGTTCGGCGGCATCAAGGAAAGCGGCATGGGGCGTGAGGGCGGCTCGTTCGGCCTCCATGATTACCTCGAAACCAAGTATGTGAAGATCAGGCTTCAGGAACAGGCATCGTAAATGACCAAGGACAACTCTCAGGACCAGCAGCCGCAAGGCCTTGCACGCGGATTGACGAACTACGGCGACATGGATTTCTCAGTTTACCTGCGAAATTCATTCGCCGCCTCGATGGGTTATTCCCGAGAGGTCCTGAAGAAACCAATCGTCGGCATCGCCAACAGCTTCTCCGGTTTCAACAATTGTCACCGGCACTTCCCCGAAATGCTGGAGGCGGTGAAGCGCGGCGTTCTCCTGGGCGGTGGCCTGCCGATCGAGTTTCCGACCATCTCGCTCGGCGAAGTATTCCTGAGCCCGACCAGCCTGAAGTTCCGCAACCTGATGTCGATGGACACGGAAGAAATGATCCGCGCCCAGCCGATGGACGCCGTGGTGCTGATGGGCGGCTGTGACAAGACCGTTCCTGCGCAGCTGATGGGTGCGGCTTCGGCTGGCATTCCGGCGATCCAGATCGTCGCCGGTCCGATGATGACGTCGCGCTATGAGGAAGAGCGCCTTGGCGCCTGCACGGACTGCCGCCGCTTCTGGGGCAAGTATCGCGCCGGTGAAGTCTCGACAGCGCAGATCAACGACATCGAAGGGCGGCTTGCCACGACCTCCGGCACCTGCGCAGTCATGGGAACCGCTTCCACGATGGCCTGTATCGCCGAAACGCTCGGCATGTCGCTGCCCGGCACGGCGGCAATTCCGGCTGTTCACGCCGATCGCCTGCGTGCAGCTGAGGCCACGGGTCTTGCGGCTGCCCGCATGATCGAGCGCCCGATCTTGCCCAGCGAGATCATCACCGAGAAATCCGTCGAAAATGCACTGCGCGTGCTGCTGGCGCTTGGTGGCTCGACGAACGCCATCATCCACCTGACGGCAATCGCCGGTCGATTGGGCATTCCTGTTTCGCTGCAGAAGCTCAACCAGCTTTCGGACGAGACTCCGGTGCTGGTGAACCTGAAGCCGGTCGGCTCGCACTACATGGAAGACTTCTTCTTCGCCGGTGGTGTGGGTGCGGTACTGCGTGAGTTGCGTCCGCTGCTCAATCTCGACTGTATGACGGTGACCGGTGAGACGCTGGGCGACCGCCTTGAGACGGAGACCGGCTGGGTCGACCGCCGCGTGATCGCGAGTGCGGCCGAGCCGCTGGAGCCGCAGGGTGGTCTGGTGGCGCTCTTCGGTAACCTTGCGCCGCGTGGTGCAATCCTGAAGCGTTCGGCTGCCGACGAGCGGCTGTTCGAGAAGGAAGGCCGTGCGGTCGTCTTCACCTCGCTCGAAGATCTCGCTGCCCGCGTGGACGATCCGGAGCTGGACATCACGGCGGACGATTTCATGGTTCTGCAGAACGCCGGTCCGCGCAGCGCCTCGGGCATGCCGGAGGCCGGCTATCTGCCGATCCCCAAGAAGCTGTCGTCAAAGGGCGTGAAGGACATGGTCCGCATTTCGGATGCGCGCATGTCCGGCACCGCGTTCGGCACGATCGTTCTCCATGTTTCGCCGGAATCCGCCGTGGGGGGGCCGCTCGCGCTGGTGCGTACCGGCGATCGCATTCGCCTCTCGGTCAAGAACAAGTCGATCGATCTGCTGGTGGATGAGGCCGAACTGGAACGCCGGAGGGCGGAACTTCCGCCGCAGCCGTCAACGGCAAACCGTCGGGGCTATGACAAGCTCTACGCGGAGCAGGTGTTGCAGGCGGACGAAGGCTGCGATTTCACCATGCTTCAGCCTGTGAAGGGGTAGTTAAACACCTTACAGGAGTTTCTGCTTTTCGCCGTTCAACTTGCCGATCCTAAGGGTGGGGCAGGTTGGACGGCATTTTTGTATACGAATACGCTCCAACGCCCGAAGGGGCCAAATGACGAGGCTGATAAGCTGTCGGTATATCCTGCGCGCGTGTCCGGTTATCCAGAAGCTATACTCGAAAATAGCCCTGTAACCCCATAGGCTTACAAACCGGGCAATCTCCCGTTAAGCACAAATGAACCAGATGGTTCACGAGCCCGATCTCCTGTGATATGAATTAGGAAAATACGGAAAAATCCGTCACATTCTAAGAACACGATACGGAGACTAGGGAAGCGTACCTCGGTATAGGGGACGAGGGATTTATATCGGTCTATCGGGCCGATGTGGGGGTTTGTGGGGGCAAATGGGGTTCGATCCCAGCACACTGTTTTTTGCAGCGGGCATCAGTGCTGTCGCGCTGGCTTTGACCATGTTCGGAGCCTGGCTGCAGAACCGTTTGGATGTATTCCTGATAGGCTGGATGCTCGGCATGTCTTCGCTGGGCGCTGGCGCCGTCATTTATTCGGCGTATCCGCCACAGCCGGTCGTCATCCTGATCTGTCTGACGCTGCAGACCGTGGGCTTCGTATCCGTTTATCTCTCCGCGCGGTTGTTCACGGGGACACCCGTCCACTGGCGAATAGCCATCATCCTCGCGCTCGCTGCGGTCGCGGCCGTGATCGTGCCGATCTCGTCGGGACGTGACGGCGTGGGAGTCGCCATCTTCAATGTCATAGCAGCTGTGCTGCTGTTCCTGTGTGCGCAGGAATACTGGAGGGCGAGGGAGCAATCTCCTCTCTCGATTGTGGCTCTGTCGGGTCTGTACGCGATTGCCGGCGTCTCCTTCCTCGCATGCGGTCTGGTGCTGATCTACGAACGGCAGTGGCAGTTGGTTGGACGTCCCGCCAACTGGGCCGAGAGCTTCAATGCCGTTGTTTCCATCGCCGGCATCACGGGTATCGGTGCGCTGTCGCTCGGTCTCAATCATTCGCGCATGGCAAGCCGGCTGTCGAAGGAGGCCGCCACGGATGCGCTGACGGGGCTCATGAACCGCCGCGCGCTCTTTTCGAACTTTGTAGCCAACAGGCTTCGTCCGGGTGACGCTGTCATTGTCTTCGACCTTGATCGTTTCAAGTCGATAAACGACCGCTACGGTCACCGCGCCGGCGATATCACCCTGCATCAGTTTGCCGAGGAGCTTCGCAGCAATGCGCGGCCGCAGGATCTGGTTGCGCGTCTTGGCGGCGAGGAGTTCGTGCTGGTGATGCGTCAGGTTTCCGTTGCCGAAGCCACCGCTACGGCAGAACGGATCCGAGCGGCCTTCTCGGCGACGCCGCTCAAGGTGAACGACACTGCCGTCCTGGTAACCGCCAGTGCCGGCGTAGCCTTCGCCGTCAGCGAAGACGACGATTTCGAACACGTGATGCACCGCGCCGACCTCGCGCTCTATCGCGCCAAGAACAGCGGCCGCGATCGTGTGCTCACCGAATTGCAGGTCGTCGCTTAACTCCACACCTGCAGGAGTTGCAGGAACATTTTAATCACTTAACACTTGATCGATAATCCGCAGGGGCGCATACCCGAGCCCTTCCGGTAACCCTCAGCCCTGCACTGAATTCCGCCGGGGCTATCAAACGCGCGTAGTTCAAATGGAATTTTTTACAGCTCTTTTGCAGGTCATCATGATTGACCTGGTTCTCGCTGGCGATAACGCCGTTGTTATTGGCTTGGCCGCAGCCGGTCTTCCCAAGGAACAGAGGTCCAAGGCGATCCTGGTCGGCATTCTGGCGGCCACGGTCCTGCGCATCAGCTTTGCGGTGCTGGCGACGAAGCTGCTGTCGATCGTCGGACTTCTGCTGGCGGGTGGTCTCCTGCTGCTTTGGGTCTGCTGGAAGATGTGGCGCGAGCTGCGTATCAGCGCGGAAGAGGAAAAACAGGCGCAACAGGCCCTGGAACAGGGCATTGCAGGCGGCGAAGGTGCCGGCAACGGCGCACCCCGCAAGACCTTCATGCAGGCCGCCGGGCAGATCATCCTCGCCGACGTTTCAATGTCGCTCGATAACGTGCTGGCTGTGGCCGGTGCAGCCCGCGAACACCCGACGGTGCTGATCATCGGTCTCGTGTTCTCCGTCGGCCTGATGGGTATTGCGGCCAACTATATTGCAAAATTGCTACACCGCTTCCGTTGGATTGCCTATGTGGGCCTGCTCATCATCGTCTATGTGGCACTTGAAATGATTTATCGAGGTGCTATGGATGTATGGCCAGTGGTAGCCGGCTAATCACTTTTCCGTGTTTAAGAATGCGGCAATTGAGCGTATGCAAGGCTTGGAGCGGGATGAACCAGTAAAACCAGGTGAACCCGCTGCCTCTCACGCGGTTCTTCTCCTCAAATACCGCAGGAATGTTTACCCCAATTGGGGGTATCGAGCTCGTACCGCCCGATGTATCATGGAAAAATCCAGGGTTTGGGGTTTCCCTGGCGGGGGTATGCTTGGGCATTGATTTAGAAAAACTTGATCGGGCGCTCGACCGCGTTCTGGACGCGGCTGTAGATTCCGCGTTGTGGTCGGTTTTCCTGGAAGAGGTGACCGAGGCGACCGGCTCTTACGCCGCGTCGATCGTTCGCTTCGACCGTCTGTCGCCGAGCACCACGCTGGTGACGCGTAACATCGCTTCGGCAAGTGAAGAATATTACCAGTCGGGCTGGCCTTCCAGCGACTGGAACCTGCACGCCCGCAATCTCCTGGCACGCGACGGCATTGCCCGCACGCAGCAGTTCACGCCGCCGGAATTTCTGGAGAAGCACGACTTTTTCCGCTTCATGGGCAAGCATGCGCTCAGGTATTCCTGCATGATCGAATGGCATGCGGTGCCGCACGAGATGCTGTGCCTTGGCCTGCACAGGACGCCGGATCAGGAACCCTATTCGGACGAGGAAGCGGCCATTCTCCTTGGCATTCGCGAGCGCCTGATGGTCGGCGCCCGCATGGCTTACCGGATTTCGCAGAACAGGGTTTCCGGCACGATCAGCGGCCTTGATATTGCACGCATCGCTGCGATCTTCTTTGACCCGCTCGGCCGGATCACGCACGTCAACAAGGCGGCGCTGCCGCTTCTCGACAGGGATCTGCGCGTGGTGGACCAGGAGCTGCGTTCCTTCGACGATGCCGAAACGGCGCAGATCCGTCGGGCCATCCGCTCTGTTCTGAATCACGAAGGTTCGGTCGGCAGCGAACATGTGGAAGGTGTGGCGATCGTCCGGAAGGAGCAGCCTTCACTTTTCCTTCGCATCCAACGGATTGCAGGTGAGATTGATCTCTTCGCACATTCAGCCGGGCTCTGCGTCATCGAGATTCCGGAACAACAACGCACCGCGCAACCGGATACGCTTCGCAAGGCTTTTGGTCTGACCGAGCAGGAGGCGCTGATTGCCGTGCGCCTCTGCGAGGGCCTCTCGCTGCGTGAAATCTCGGAAGCGACAGAACGTTCCTACGAGACCGTGCGCACGCACATGAAGTCGATCCTGCAAAAGACAGGAACGAGCCGGCAGGGCGAGCTGATCGCCCTCGTCGCGAAGATGAAGATGTATGAGTCCAACGCGGCGTAAAGCCGGACTCCGAAGCGCAACCCAGTTTTTCTATTGTAAATTAGCCGGCTTAGTAATATGCTTGAAGAAGTGTATAGTAGTACTTCGTGCGGCTAAATCTGGCGGGTGGCGATTTGAACACTTGTTGCAAGTATCCGATCCGGAGTTGCCGCACTCTGGCAAAAATATCACACAGATAGACTCCAAGATTCTGTTAAGCATTTAGAGGGTGGTTTCCACCCACTTGGGGTATTCAGGGTCTAAACCGGCAATGCTATCGACGCAGATAGTTATTTCTGGGTAGTGGCTGGGGGGCCGCTCTTTTCGCATCTGCGCGCCTCCCGCCCTTTGTCCTCCGGGGGGACCATGTCGAATAAGGTTGGCCGTAGCCGCGTACGTCGTAATGCAACTGTTTCCAAGGCTCTTAAGACGCAGCCGCGTACGTGGCGAGCCTCACTGCTCTCTGCAACTGCGCTTGTAGTTTTTACCGGCTCAGGCGCTGTGATGACGCCTCAGGAAGCGCTGGCGGCTTGTACTGGGTTTTCGACTGTCACTTGTTCAGGCAATACGACGACGACAAATGTTCTCAACCGTGAGAAGCTCGTGAATATCACGGTTAACAACGGGGCGAATGTTAACGGTATTGGCCTCGGAATGACAGGTGTACTGGGCGGTGGCTCAGTTACCAACAATGGTACGGTCCAGAGCAATCTGGGTACAAGCAGAAATGCTCTCGACATTACTGTTACTAATGTCAATATCATTAGCGGTACTGGCACAGCCACGTACACTGGCAATGCGGGAAGTGTGCTTAGCGGCGATCTAAGTGGTTTAAGCATTTCAACTTATACTGCCGGAAATGCCAACACGAATGTTATCCTCAATGGCGCGCGAGTGCAGGGTAACAAAGCCAATGGTATCGTAGCGATTTCCGGATCGCTCCGTAACGCGACAACTTCCATTACCGGAACTGGTGACAACACGGTCACCGGTGACACAAACGGTATTCTGGGTATTGCAGTTTCCGCAAACCGTGATGCCACCACGAATGTAAACCTTTCGGGCTACATCACTGGTGACAACGGCATAGTTGCCGTTGCTGGCAGCGTCGACCTCACGTGGTCCTCCCTGGGAGACTTTATCAGTAATCCAGCTGATCTGAATAATATCCTGAGTGGCGCGGCTGGCGACGGCAAAGCGACTGTTGATGTCATTCATAATGGCAACATTACTGCCACGAATGGCATAGGCATCGTTGCCATGGGTATCGGCAACGGCGGCAACGACGTCTCCGCCAGATCCAATGGATACATTGATGCGACGGACAGCCCCTTCGGCATCGGTATTCTTGCGGGCTCCATCGGCGAAGACGGCAAAGTCTCGGCGACGGTCACCGACGTCGATGCGAGCCTCGCGGGCGTAATTGCCTTCAACCCGGATGGCGATGCCAGTGCACACGGCCGCGGTGACATCAATCTCACAGGCGACATTAGCCTGGTTGGCGTCGGAGCGTTCGCGCAGAACGGCGATGCTCGGGCATCGCTTGGCCGCAACGGCAGCATCGAGGCTGACGGCCTGGGGATCGCAGGTCTGGCGGCGGTGTCTGTCGGCGGCAGGGCCATCGTCAGCAACCGCGGTGATATCTCGGACGTGCTGGTCGGCGCGGTTGGCGTTTCCCTCGGCGACGGAGATGTCATCGTATCGAACCGGGGATCGATCGAGGCTGGCCTCGTCGGTATGGCAGGATTCAACTATGGCAATGGCGACGTTCGCCTGATCAACCGAGGCGATGTCTCGGGCGGGCTGATCGGCATGGCTGCCGGTAACATTGGCAATGGTGACGTGGATGTCATCGTCGGCCGTGGCGCGGATGTGTTCGGCGGTCTGGCTGGTGTACTGGCGATCAGCGGCGGTGGCGACGGCGATGTCGACGTCAATGTCGGGCGTGGCGCCGATGTTATAGGCGGTCTCGCCGGTGTCGTCGCCATGAAGACCGACGGCGCAGGTGACGTCGATGTCAACATCGGGCGATCTGCCACCGTCGGCGGACTGCTGGCCGGCGTCGTCGCAAGCAACGAAGTTGGCGACACGACTGTCACAAGCGGTCGCGGGGCGCGGGTCTTGAGCCTGGGCACCGCCATCGACGCGAGCTCGGATAACGGCGATGTATCGGTTGAGACCGGTGACCGCAGCATCACCTTCTCGCTGCTCGGCTCGGCGATTTCTGCCGATGCAGAAAACGGCTTTGCCGATGTTCACGCCGATGGTCTGGTGATCGGCGGCGCGCTCGGTACGGCGGTCGTTGACATCAATTCCGGAACCGGTGCGCACTTCGTGAACGACGGAGTCGTTGCAGCACTCGGTCTCGGCATCGGCAACGCGGCAGAAGGATTGGCGCTCAACGCTAAGGGCGGCGGCAGGATCTCTGCCCGCAACGAGGGTCTGATGGTTGGTCGCGTCGACCTTACCGACTATAACGACCGTATGGTCAACGATGGAGCCTGGCTCGTTCGCGAAACCAACGACTTCGGCGATGGCTGGGACCGCCTCAGGAACGATGGGTTTATCCAAACGGCCTTCGACGGTGGGGAGGCAGAGCAGACCTACTTCGATAACCTCGAAAGGTTCCGCAACCGTGGCATCCTGTCGATGCAGGATGAAGACGCGGGCAACGATGTCGATGTTGATCGTGACTACACCTACATTTCCGGGGCCTTTATCGGCGGCGGCTACCTCGGGATCGATGCCTTCCTGGGCGGCGTTGACTCGACGGCTGACGTGCTTGAGATCGATGGCAGCGTAAGCCGTACAACGCGGGTAAACGTCAACGATGTGAACAGCGGTCCAGGCGCCTACAATGCCGAAGGTATCACCTTCGCAGTTGTGAATGGTGGCGGGGCAGAGCTCGACAACTTCATCATGGATGAGGACAGTGCCAACGCTGTGCGCGGCGGCCGAAATGTCATCGACAAGGGCATGTTCTTCTATGACATCGCGCTTGTCCCAGCTGCGCCTTCGGCGCCAAGCGCTGACATATATAGCTTGGCAATTGAACCGGAGGTCATGCCCGAGCTGCCGGGCGATGAGTTCCGTCTGATCGGTGTGCCGGACCATGAGGCCATGGAGATGCCGACGCTGGCGACCGCAGCTCAGGGCATCTGGCACGATACCGCAGGCGTTTGGCTTGACCGTCAGGTCGACCTGCGCAACCAGATCCTGATGGCCGGCACGATGGAGCAGGGCGCGGACCTTCCGGTTGCGGCTGATCCGGCCCGCAAGCCGGGCGGAGCCTGGGGCAAGGTCATGGGCAGCTGGACCAGCCGTGACAATGGCGCAGCGCTCACCATCCAGGGCAACGACTATACGTACGACCTCGGTTACCGGCAGAATACCTTCGGCTTCCTCGGCGGCCTCGACATCGGTGATGAAGACGTCTTCGCCTCGGGTGATACGCTGCTGTTCGGCGTGATGGGCGGCTACATCGACTCGTCGCTCGACTTCAGGGCCTCGACCACCAGCATCGACTACTCGGGCGGCACGGTCGGCGTCTACGCCACCTACCTGAACAAGGGCTTCTTCGCGGATGCCCTGTTCAAGGCGGACATCCTGACCGCGACCTACTCCGCTCCGACACTCGGCGTGGAGGAAGATGCAAGGGTTCGCACCTACGGCTTCACGCTCGACACGGGTTACCGCTTCGAGCTGCCGAGCAGCCTGTTCATTGAGCCGGTCGCGACGCTGTCTTACGCCAAGACCCGTTCCCGTGACCTCGATCTGCCGGGTGCGACGGTCGAGTTCGGCGACAATGAAAGCTTCCGCGGAAGCCTCGGTGTCCGCTTCGGCGGCGAGGTTGCCCGGACCGATACGTATCGCCTGGAAGCATCCGTCACCGGCCGTATCTGGGACGAGTTCAAGGGTCAGAACTCCGCAGTCATCTACAATGCGGGTGATCCTCTGACGGTCCGCGACAGCTTCAACAGCGCCTTCGGTGAAGTCGGTGCGACGCTGAACGTGTACTCCGCCGACGACCACTGGTCGGGCTTCGTCAACGGTGCGTACAAGTTCAACGGCGACGCACAGACCGGAAGCGTCAAAGCTGGCCTGCGGTACAGCTGGTAACAGCAAGGGTTTGCCAGAGGATCCAAAAGGTTTCCTCTGGCAGGCAGCAACTTCGGAAGATCAAGACCTGGATCGTCTCGTGTTTCGCAGAAACACCGATGCGGTCCAGGTCTTTTTGATTCCGGAGTGGCTTGGAGCCGTTAGGACTTCCGCATAAACTCTGGCCTGCTCTAACCATCTGTTCTTCCGGGCTCCTGGACGGAAAGACCGGTTCCCACTTTTCCTGATGCTGCGCTTGGATGAAGAACAAGACCATGCTTCGCAGCTTCATCCTTTCAACCATGCCAACTGATCTTCGCAGTGTGGAACGGGCCTCCTTTTTGCTTGAATTCTGCCTCTGCTCGACATAGTGATCGCGTAATCAGGCCGGGCCCCTCTGGTAGTTCCCGCAGGAACTGCGATGTCGGACTGAAAGTCAAAATGGGTGGCTCGGCCATGGTCTAGCGATGATGTTCTCCGCAGGACGCTTGCACAGTTCAGTGCAGTTCTTGCTTTTCCATCAGGCGCGATCGCTTGCCGCTGCCCTTTGAGCTACAAACGGGAGCCAAATGAACGAACTTTTTACAGTCGAAGCCCTAACGGCGCTTCTCCAGGTGATCATGATCGACCTGGTGCTGGCAGGCGATAACGCCATCGTCATCGGCCTTGCAGCCGCGGGCCTGCCCAAGGAACAGCGCACCAAAGCAATTATCATCGGCATCGTCGCCGCGACGGTGCTGCGCATCATCTTTGCTGCGGCCACGACGCAGCTGCTCCAGATCGTCGGCCTGCTTCTCGCCGGTGGCGTCCTGCTTCTGTGGGTCTGCTGGAAGATGTGGCGCGAACTCAGGACCGGCCACGATGAAGAGGTCCAGGGAGAAGAGGCGCTCGCAAACGCCGATCTGGACAAGGATGGGAAGGTTGCGGGCGGTGCGCCGCGCAAGACCCTCGGTCAGGCTGCTCTGCAGATCATCATTGCCGACGTGTCCATGTCGCTCGACAACGTGCTTGCTGTCGCTGGTGCTGCGCGCGAGCATCCGGAAGTGCTGGTATTCGGCCTCATCCTGTCGATCGCGCTCATGGGTATCGCGGCATCGTTCATCGCCCGCCTGCTCGGCAGGCATCGGTGGATCGCCTATGTCGGTCTGGCCGTCATCCTCTATGTCGCACTCGAGATGATCTACCGCGGCTTCCACGAGGTTTGGCCCTACGTCAATGGAGCCATGTAGGCCGTTTGACCTGCTTCCATAACAAAGCTTCTGCGGCGCAGGTCACTGCGCCGCAGTTTTGTTTTCAGCCGGTCCCTGCTGAACCAGCCGCCGGCTGAACTGGCCCGGCCCTTATCCTCTCCCAGATCGCTCTTGAAGCCGATCAGCCTGTACAGCAGGTGAAGGTGCGGCTATTCCTCGGCGACGACGCGTTTCGCTAGCTGCGGGGAGAATAGCATGAGCTCGACACCGAACGATGGCCTTTGGAATTTTGCGCTGGCGCTCTATGGGTCCAAGGGCGTGGGTGATGCCTGCCTGCAGCTTCAGGATGAAAGCGGCGTCGACGTTCCCGTGCTGCTGTTCGCGCTCTGGCTGGCGGCAAATTCCGTAGAGCTGACGGAGACAGAGCTCGCCCGCATCGACAGCCTCATCAAAGGCTGGCGGGAAGAGGTCGTGCGGCCACTCCGCACGATCCGCCGGCGGCTCAAGGAAGGGCCGCATCCGGCACCTTCGGCCGATACCGATGCTCTGCGCAACAGCATCAAGGCCGCTGAACTCAATTCAGAAAAGATCGAGCTCGCCTTGCTTGAGGCGGAGGGCCGTTCCCTGATGACGCGAGCTGAAAACAAGCCCGATGCGGCGCGGGGCAATGCCGTCACTGTTGTCAGGCACTATCGCGAAGCTGATCTCGACGAGCCGGGACAGCAGGCATTGGACGCGATCCTGGCGGCGTTCGATCGGCTCTGAGAGCGTAGCTCGCCGAGGGGTGAGAAGCCGCCAAACCACCGCGCAAGTGGAGGGCTTGTTACTGCCCCTCCTGGCTCGCCAGATAGTCGAGCAAGGCGAGCGACTTGTCCCCGGTCACGACCAGGCGTGACATCAGGTTCCGCAAGATGTGAAACTCCTCCGCCGTCAGGTCCGCGAAAAGTGCATCATTCGCCGGACGCTGGATGACGGTAAGCGACTGCAACAGGTCCCTTGCCTTCTGGGTCACCGTCAGCAGAACCCTGCGGCGGTCGGAGGGATTGGTGCGCTTCGTGACCAGCCCTTCCTTCACAAGCTTGTTTACCTCGATCGTGACGAAGGCGCCGCTCAGATGCAGGTGGTCGGCAAGCTGGTTGACGCCGATGCCGTCATCACCCTGCAGGTGGCGGACGGAAATCAGGATGGTGAAGGCGGTTCCGGTGAGGCCGATCCGCTGTCCCAACCGGTTGCGGACTTCCTGCACACGTGAAGCAAAGGCCAACGTGTCGTAGATGAGCTGGCGGAACGCCAGATCCGTATTATCAACGAGAAGTTCTGGACGGGAGACCGTCAGGCTGGATTCGGGACCAGCCTTGGTATGTCGCGTCCGTTCGCGGCTCTTGGTCGTCATGCTCCCACCATCCTTCATCGCTTTCCGTTTATGCAATACGCAAAATTGCAGGACAACCAACGTTTCGCCACCGCATTACACAACTTTCCTGTTGACGCGACGGGTATGTTGACGTTCTATCAAAATTAGCTTTATAACCAAGCTATCTTGCAAAACGACACTGTAGCCCGACGAGGACAGTCTTGCCAACACCAGAAGCTGAAACAAAGAAGCAGGCACAGGACAGTGGAGCTGAAGACAGCCAGTTCGATGGGCGGGCATTCCGCCACGCGCTGGGTCAGTTTGCAACGGGCGTAGCCATCATCACCGCCATGGGGCCCGACGAGCAGCCGATCGGCATGACCATGAGTTCCTTCAACTCGGTCTCGCTCGATCCACCGCTTATCCTGTTCAGCGTCGAGCGGAAATCCTACAGCCTGCAGGCGATGCAGGATGCTGAGGGCTATGCGGTCAACATCCTCAGTCGGGCGCAGGAGCAGCTGTCGAACAAGTTCGCACGGGCTCTTTCCGACAAGTTCGCCGACGTGGAGCATGAGCCGGGCTTTGCCCAGGCGCCGCTGCTGCGGGACGCTCTCGCGCATTTCGAGTGCGCACCCTACGCCAACTATGATGGCGGCGATCACGTCATTTTCGTCGGACGGGTGGTTCGCTTCTCTGCGCGGACGGATCTCGATCCGCTGGTGTTCTTCCGTGGCAAGTACGCGGATCTGACGACTGAAACGAGGCCGGCGCCGCAGTGGCCGCTGCCGATACACTACTAATCAAAAAATCTTCCGAGAGGGATGATCACGATGGTCAAAGACGGACGTCAACATATCGAATCTCTGCGCGACGGGCGCGAAGTATACCTCAACGGCAAGCGCGTCGAGGATGTCACCACTCACCCGGCATTCAAGAACGTCGTCGCCTCGGTCGGCCGTCTGTTCGACTTCCATTCGGCGCCTGAAAACCAGGAACTGATGACCTTCGAGACAGAGACTGGTGTCCGCGCCAACAAGATCTGGCAGCTCACCAAGAGCTACGATGAGATGCGCGAGCGTCGCAAGGCCCTGGAGGCCTGGACCGAGCTGCACGCTGGCTTCATGGGCCGCGCACCCGACCACGTCGCTTCCTGCATCTCCGGCATGGCGATGGGCGTGGAAGTGTTCGAGGCCTATGATCCAAAGCGCGCAAAGGCGCTGGCTGACTACTACCGCTACGCCCGCGACAATGACCTTTACCTCACCTATGTGATCATCAACCCGCAGGCCGACCGCTCCAAAGCGGCGAATGCCCAGAAGGACGAGTTCCTGACGACCGCCGTCGTTGAACGCGACGAGGAAGGCATCACCGTCCGCGGTGCGAAGATGCTGGCGACGGGCGGCATCATGGCGAACGAAGTCTTCGTTTCCTGCATCCAGCCGCTGCAGCCGGGCGACGAGAAGTATGCGCTCTCCTTCGCTGTTCCCATGAACGCCAAGGGCCTGAAGATCCTGTCGCGCAAGTCCTATGAGGAAGCTGCGCCCAGCACGTTTGACAACCCACTCGCCAGCCGCTTCGACGAGAACGACGCCGTTCTCTACTTCGATGACGTGAAGGTTCCGTGGGATCGCGTGTTCGTCGATGGCAGCATCGAGATGTGCCAGAAGCAGTTCCACGCAACGCCGGCACACGTTTACCAAAACTACCAGGCGATGATCCGTCTGTCGGTGAAGCTGAAGTTCCTGCTCGGCATCGCTTACCGCACGGCTGAGACGAACGGTACGACCGTGTTCCCGCAGGTCAAGGAAATGCTTGGCCAGCTGGCGGCAGAGGCCGGCATGGTCGATGCGTTTGTGGCCGCAATGGAGGCCAAGGGCCGTTACCATGGCGATTACTACGTGCCGGATCGCCACACGCTCTATGCTGCTCAGACCCTGACGCAGCAGCTTTACAGCAAGGTGCTGAACACGCTGCGCGAGCTCGCCGGTGGCGGCATGATCATGCTGCCGTCCTCGATCGACGATTTCACCAATCCGGAGCTGGCAGCTCTCATCGAGAAGACCCAGCAGTCACCTGCTGCAAGCGCGCAGGACAAGGTGAAGTTCTACAAGCTCGCCTGGGATGCGGTCGGTTCCGAGTTCGCCTCGCGTCACAACCAGTACGAAATGTTCTATGCCGGCGCGACCTTCGTGACAAAGGGACACTCCTTCCGTACCTACGACTGGAAGGGTGCAACCGGCCTCGTGGATCGCATGCTCGACAGCTACGATCTGAATGAAGAGCTGGCCGCGCGGTCGAAGAAATAACAGGTCCGGACGGAGTATTGAAATGCCGGTAAACAAGAAGCACGACGAGTTCTATACGCTCGACATGGAAAGCGGTTGGGAAGTGCCTCCGGGCTACCCGTCCGGGATCAAGCAGAAGATCCTGTCGGGTGCGCTGGACGAGGTAAACAAGAGCGGCACGCGTACGCGCCTGCTCAAGTTCGACCCGGGCGTCTACACGACGAAGCCGTTCGTTCACGATTACTGGGAAGAGGTGTTTCTCTTCTCAGGCGACCTGACGGTTGGTAATGACGAGAACGGCGAGGGTGGTGAAGGTTTTACGCCGAACACCTATGCGGTGCGTCCGCCCGGTGCGTTCCACGGACCGTTCAAGTCCAATGGTGGATGTATCCTGCTGGAAATCCACTACTACGACCCGGTCTGAGTACAGTAGTGGGGCGGCACGTCTGATGAGGTCCACCTGGCACTTTCAAATGACGTGAATTGGAGCGTCTGCGTGGTAAAGTCCACGCAGGCGCTTCATCGTTGATGGGTTCAAAGCGTATGATTCTTGCAGTTCCGGACGGAAAGAGGGGTCCTTTCCCTGGAACTGCTCTAGCTGCTGTATGGTGGAAAAATGACTTCTAGTCTCAAGACGCTACAATCACTTTCTGAGGACCTGGCAGCTGGCCGTACGACGAGCCGCGCGCTGGTGGAGGACTGCCTGGAACAGATCGCATCGAGCGGTGGGCAGGGTGCTACGACCTTCCTCCAAGTGGATGCCGATGGCGCACTGCTGGCCGCGGACGCGATGGACAAGCTGCGGGCGGCCAAGGCAGAGCCTTCGCCCTATGCCGGCATTCCGGTCTCGGTGAAGGATCTGTTTGACGTTCGCGGACAGGTGACGCGCGCCGGATCGAAGCTGCTCGACGGCGCCGAGCCTGCAGAGGCGGATGCAACGGCGGTTGCTCGGTTGCGCCGTGCGGGCTTCGTTGTCATCGGCCGCACCAACATGACCGAGTTTGCCTTCTCTGGCCTTGGCATCAATCCGCACTACGGCACACCGCTCAATCCCTGGGATCGTGAAAACAAGCGTATTCCAGGCGGTTCGTCCTCCGGTGCTGCGATCTCTGTTGCCGATGGCATGGCGCATGGAGCGCTGGGTACGGACACGGGTGGTTCCTGCCGTATTCCAGCAGCGTTTACCGGGCTCGTCGGGTTCAAGCCGACTGCCGCACGTGTGCCGCAGAAGGGCGCGCTGCCACTTTCCACCAGCCTCGATTCGATCGGGCCGATCGCACGCAGTGTGGCGTGCTGCGCGGCGCTTGACGCTGTGCTTTCAGATGAGGCCTATACGCTTACGCAGCGGGACGTGCGCGGCCTGCGCTTCCTTGTGCCGGAAACGCTGGTGTTTGACGGCATCGACGAAACCGTCGCGGCCGACTTCGAGCGGACGATCAAGCGTCTGGCTGATGCCGGTGCGACTATCGTCCGCGCGCCGTTCCCTGAGCTTGGCGACATCGCCACCATCAACGCGAAGGGCGGATATTCCGCGGCCGAGAGCTGGGCATGGCACAAGGCTCATATCGAGAAGAGCGCGGACCTCTATGATCCCCGCGTCATCAGCCGTATACGCCGTGGCGAACAGCAGACTGCTGCCGATCTGATCGAGCTTGGCTATGCGCGCGAGAAGCTGATCCAGGGCGCGGAAGCGCGGATGTCGGCCTACGACGCCGTGCTGATGCCGACCGTGCCGATCGTTGCACCGCGTCTGGCAGAGCTTGAGACGGACGAGGAGTACACCCGCATCAACCTGCTGGCACTGCGCAATCCAACGACGATCAACATGATCGACGGTAGCGCGATTTCCATTCCGATGAGCGAGAAGGGCTCTGCACCAACCGGCCTGATGATTGCGGCAGCACGCGGCAAGGACAAGACGGTGCTGGAGATTGCTTCCGCGATCGAAGCGCTTCTGGCTGCCTGAATTCAATACGGTAAATAGAAAAGGGGACGCCGAGCGAACGGCGTCCCCTTTTCATTTGAAGGGCTTGTAACTAGCCGAGAACCGGGAGCTCCACCACGTCGTAGCCGTGGGAGATGCGGCGGCCGAGAACCGGATCCTCGATCTCGAACTCGAAGCGGCTGGCCGGGCGGATACCGCCCTTTGCGGCGAGCGTGCCGCAGAACATGACGGAATTTTCCGGCAGGCCATCGGCGGAGTAGCCGGCCATCACGTCTTCAGGGGCCAGCATCGAGACGACGTTGCCTTCCTGATAGAGCACGCGTTCGCCGTTGATCACAGCCCAGGAGCGCAGGATCAGCTGATCCCAATGATCCTTGACGTCATCGAAGGCCCAGAGCTCGGAAGCCATCGGCTTCTCGCACATCTGCTTCGACACGGTCACGTTGAAGGTTTCCGCCTTGCGGTCGGTGTGGTCGGAGCCAACGCCGATGTAGGTCTTGCCGCCGGAGCGCACGATAGCGAACTCGACTTCACCGCTCGACTCGCCGCCGCTCACTTCGATCACAGAGCTGGTAGTCAGGCGGGCATTGGCAACGCGATAGTAGATCGGCGTCGATGCGGGGCGAGCAACGCCCAGCTCTTCGAGTTCACGAATGTGCTTTTCAAGTGCAACCGGATCACGTCCGGTCCAGCCGGCGATGATCGTGGTCTCGATCGTCACCGTTTGCGCAGCACTCTGCTGTCCCTGATGGATCGTAAACTCAATGTGGGCTTTGCTCATGGCGTTATATTATTCCTTCGTAGTAGGCGCGGCCGGGAGAAACGGCATGCGAATTCGATCCGAGACGCCTCTATTGGCGGCTGGGATGAAGTCGCAAATTGCCGGGTAGAGTAGCGCAATTTTCTGCCTGCACAAATAGCTTTTTTACAAAGTAAATAATGTTTGTCTGACCCTTGAAAGCACCGACGTTGTACGGTGCAAGGCGAGTCATCACAGGGGAGATTCTCCTTGACTGGCTTTGTAAAATAGCTAACTATTTTAGCAATTGTGACGGAGCGCGACCTGCTGTATCGCGGGGAGCGAACGGATAAACGGTGGGGACATGACTCAGCAGATTTTGGATACGCGTTTTCGGTCGGCCTTGGGTCGTCTGTCAGAGGCCGGTCGGGTTCTGACCTACAATGAGGCCGTTGATCCGCATCTGGAACTTGCCGCCTACATGAAGAAGCTCGACGGGGACAAGCTTCTGCACTTCCCCAATGTCAAGGGCTACTCGATGCCCGTTATCGGCAACCTGCTGAGCAGCAAGGATGATTGCGAGGCGGCGTTCGGCACCGATTTCAACGGCATTCGCGGACTGGTGGAGCGCGCAATCGGCAATCCCATTCCGCCGCAGGTGGTTGAGGATGCTCCGGTCCACGAGGTCGTGCTGACCACGGGCTTCGACGTGCGCGAGCTGATCCCGGCGCTGTTCCATGCGCCAACCGATGCTGGCCGCTACATTACCGCAGGCATCGTTGTGGTGCGCGATCCGGTTACCGGTATCTACAACGCGTCCTACCACCGCCTGCAGCTGCTCGGGCCGGATCGGCTCGGCATCAAGCTCGACTTTGGCCGTCACCTGCGCCTTGCCTACGAGCGCGCCAAGGAACAGGGCCAGTCGCTAGAGGTCGCTGTCTGCCTCGGTGCTGATCTTGCCCTGCACTTCACCGCAGCCACGATGGGCTCTCAGATGCCGGAAGAGGCGGACGAGCTGGCAGTCGCCGGCGGTCTCTCCGGACGCGCGCTGACGGTGACGCAGGCGAAGACGGTCGACCTTCTGGTGCCGTCGGAAGCCGAGATCATCCTCGAAGGCTTCATTTCCGCTGCTGATGAAGAGGTCGAGGGGCCGTTCGGTGAGTTTGTTGGTTTTGCAGCGCCCGCTGCAGCTGCGCCAATCCTCAAGATCTCCGCGATCACGCACCGCAAGAAGCCGATCTATCACGCGATCAACGGCTATGGTCGCGAAACGATCATGCTGCGCAAGTATGTGCTGGAGGCGAGCCTACTCAAGGTTCTCCGCTCCGCTGTGCCGATCGTTGTGGATGCTGACATGACCGCAGGCGGCCTGCACCGTTTCCACGCCGTGGTTCAGGTGAAGAAGCAGTCGCGCCAGCACGACGGCCTGCAGCGCAATGCGATCCTGGCTTCATTCGGCGCGCTCAAGGATCTCGATCTGGTCATCGTCGTGGATGACGACATCGATATCCGCGATCCGATGGATGTCGAGTACGCCATTGCAACGCGCATGGAAGCTTCCAAGGACCTGATCAAGATCCCCGGTGCGCGCGGTCACGAATATGTCCGCGTCAGCGATGGCGGCATTCGCACCAAGCTTGGCATCGATGCGACGGTTCCGTTTGAGGAGCGCGATCGGTTCAAACGCGTGAAGTTCCTCGACATCGACGTCGATCCGAAGAAGTTCACCAACACTCCTGTCGATACAGCGTCCTGAGGCGATGGGTCGATCAACAAAACCAATAATCAAGTACCTAACGAGGGGTCTAAAATGAAGAAGATTACTGGAGCTATTCTGGCAGCAGCGATGTTGACGTCGGGCGCGGCATACGCGCAGGCCTGGCCGGCAAAGACGATCACGCTCGTCGTGCCCTATGCACCGGGCGGCTATACCGACTCCGTTGGCCGCATTACCGCTCAGTTCCTGGAGAAGGAACTCGGCCAGACCGTTGTCGTAGAGAACAAGGCCGGTGCCGGCGGCATCGTCGGATCCGACTACGTGGCGAAGTCCGCGGCTGATGGATACACGCTCTGCATGTGCAGCGTAGGCGCGATTTCCGTTGCGCCGGTTGCCCAGAAGGTCGAGTACGACCCGCTCACCTCGTTCACCCCGATCAGCATCGTCAGCGAAATCCCGCAGACCGTGATCGTGAACCCGAACGTGCCGGTCAACACCATTGAAGAGTTCGTTGCCTATGCCAAGGAGCATCCGGGCGAGCTCGACTACGGCTCGAGCGGTGCGGGCGGCCTGATGCACTTCGCCGTGCAGCTGTTCGCCTCCAAGACTGGCACGGATCTGGTTCACATCCCGTTCGGCGGTGGTGCACCGGCAACGGCGGCAGTGGTTTCGGGCGAAGTGGACTTCACCTTCACCAACATGACCGACGCGCTGCCGCAGCTCGAAGCCAACACGGTCAAGGGTCTGGCTGTGACCTCGGAAGAGCGCAGCAAGTTCCTGCCTGACCTGCCGACCATCAACGAGACCGTTGTTCCGGGCTTCTCGGCTGTGTCCTGGAACGGTGTAATGGCGCCTGCCGGCCTTCCGCAGGAAGCTGTGGCTCGCCTCTCCGATGCGCTGAAGAAGATGGCTGCAGACGAAGGCGTCATCGAGGCCATGGGCCGCGTCGGTGCCTCCACCGTGTTCATCACGCCTGAGGAATACTCCAAGCGCCTCGCTGACGAGGTTGCCCAGTGGACCGCAACGCTTGAAGAGATCAAGTAAGTCCCGGCCATTTGCTGGTTGACTGATGCTTCGATTGTCCGCCGGGAGAAATACCCGGCGGATGTCGCCATTGCGATGCAACAGCATGGTCAACTGGTAAACGCTTCACCCGGGCCGCCGCCCTGGGATTGAGTATTCCGTACCTGGAAGTCTTGCCGCCACGCGGAGTCAGTTCGCGGACCAAGCCGGCCAACAGGACTGTGAGGTTTTCCATGAAGCAATTCACATTGCGTGGCAGCGCTGATCTCTATCTCGGGTTGCTGCTGCTCTTCATATCCGGTGTCATGTACTGGTACGTCTCTGATCTGGAGATCGGTACGGTGCGCCGGATGGGGACCGGTTTCTTCCCCCTCGTTCTTATCGTTATCCTTGCAGGCTTTGGGGTAATCCTCGCCGTCAGGGGCGTTCTGACCAAGTCAGTGCGTGTCGCTCCGATCACCCTGCGGCCGCTCCTCATCATCCTGGTCTCGTTCGTGGCCTTTGCGCTACTGGTCGATCGCGTCGGCCTCATCCTTGCGATTTTCGCGCAGGTCGCGGTGGCTCACTTCGCCTCGGATGAAACCAAACCAGCCCAGAGCCTCCTCTTCGGCATCGTGCTTGCCCTGCTCTCGTCCGGCGTCTTCGTCGGCCTGCTCAACATGCCCGTGGAGCTCCTCCCATGATGGAAACCCTCGGTCTTCTCGGCCACGGTCTGTTCGTGGTTCTCACGCCTGAGAACCTCCTCCTCTGCCTCCTCGGCGCAGTCTTCGGTACACTGATCGGTGTTCTCCCGGGTCTCGGGCCCGTCGCGACGATCTCGCTGCTGATGCCGATCACCTTCTCGCTCGACCCGATCGGCGCCATCATCATGCTTTCGGGCATCTACTATGGTGCGCAGTATGGCGGCTCGACGACGGCCATTCTCGTTAACATCCCCGGTGAATCGACTTCCGTCGTGACGGCGATCGACGGCTACAAGATGGCCCAGCAAGGCCGCGCCGGTGATGCGCTGGCGATCGCGGCTATCGGCTCGTTCATTGCCGGCTGCTTCGGCACGCTCATCATCGCGTTTGCCGGTCCGCCGTTGGCAAAAGTTGCCCAGCAGTTCACCTCACCCGAATATTTCTCGCTGATGGTGTTTGGTCTGGTCGCGGCCGTGGTGCTCGCCAATGGATCACTGATCAGCGCGCTTGCCATGATCTTCCTCGGGCTGCTGCTCGGCATGGTCGGCATGGACGTCAACACGGGTGCGGCCCGCATGACCTTCGGCCTGATCGAACTGTCGGACGGCATCAGCTTCGTTGCCATGGCGCTCGGCCTCTTCGGCGTGGCGGAAGTGATCTGCAACCTTGAGGATGCTGCAACGCGCGGACTGAACAGCTCCCGCATCGGCCGGATCTGGCCCACTCGCGACGTGCTGAAGAGCGCACGCGGAGCGATCGCACGCGGAACCTTGCTTGGAAGCCTGTTCGGAATCCTGCCGGGCGGCGGTGCGACCATGGCCTCGTTCTCGTCCTACGCTCTGGAAAAACGCGTCGCCAAGGATCGCTCGCGGTTCGGCCGGGGAGCGATCGAAGGCGTTGCTGGTCCTGAGGCTGCGAACAATGCCGCCGCGCAGACGTCGTTCATTCCGCTGCTCACCATGGGCCTGCCCACCAGTGCGACCATGGCGCTGATGATCGGCGCGCTGACGCTCCACGGCATTGCGCCCGGACCGAACGTCATCGTGCGCCAGCCGGACCTGTTCTGGGGCCTGATCGTCAGCATGTTCGTCGGCAACGTGATGCTGGTCATCATCAACCTGCCGATGATCGGCCTTTGGGTGAAGCTCTTGCAGATCCCCTACCGCCTGCTGTTCCTCTTCATCGTGGTGATCAGCGCAATCGGCGTCTACTCGGTCAACAACTCGCCCTTCGACATCTACCTGATGATCGGCTTCGGCCTGCTCGGCTACCTGCTGAGGAAGTTCAACGCGGAGCCTGCGCCAATGCTGATGGGCTTCGTGCTCGGGCCGATGCTGGAAGAAAACTTCCGGCGCGCAATGCTTACCTCGCGCGGCGATCTGATGATCTTCGTTGAGCGGCCAATCAGCCTCGGGCTGCTGATTATCAGCGTGCTCCTGATCATCTCTATCGCTCTGCCTTCGGTGCGGGCGGGCCGAGAAGACGTGTTCCAGGAATAGACTTCGAGACGGCGGCTTCTGGCCGCCGTTTGCATATTCAGGTTTTGGGAGTGGTGGATGAGTTCTGTTTCAAAAGTTGCCTGCTTCATCAACGGCGAAGAGCGCTTAGAGGATAACGTCTTCGAGAAGTTCAATCCGGCTACCGGAGAGGTGGCCGCGCTGGTGGTGGAATCGAGCCAGAGCCTCGTCGATGAAGCAGTGATGGCCGCGCGCGCAGCCCTGAAGGGGCCGTGGGGGAAGGCGACGCTGGAACACCGCGTGGATGCACTGCGCAGGCTGGCGGTGCTCATGCAATCGCGGTTCTCAGAGATTGTCGCCGAGGAAATCCTTGACACCGGCAAGCCAATCGCGGCCGTGGCGACGAACGAGATCAACCGCGCCATCGCCAATCTGAATGCCTTCGCGGACATCGCGCTTTCCGAACGGATTGAACCCTTCCGCACTGAAATGGCCAATGGGGCGAGCGCGATCAACGAGACCGTGCGCACACCTGTGGGTGTGATCGGCATTGTCGCGCCGTGGAACCTTCCGCTCTTGCTGCTAACCTTCAAGGTTGCGCCAGCACTTGCCTGCGGCAACACCATCGTTGTGAAGCCTTCCGAGCAGACGCCGCGCACGGCTGTTCTCCTGGCAAAGCTTGCGCTGGAAGCCGGCATTCCGGCTGGAGTGATCAACGTCGTTCACGGGCACGGTGCGAATGCTGCGGGCAGCTTCCTGACGGCTCATCCGGGTATCGATGCGATCTCCTTCACCGGCGAGACCAAGACGGGTGAAGCCATCATGCGCAGCGCCTCGGTCGGTCCCCGCGCGGTTTCGATGGAGCTTGGCGGCAAGAACCCCGCACTCATCTTCAGCGACTGCGATTTCGATGCGGCTGTCACCGGGACAGTGCGCTCCATGTTCGACAATGCCGGGCAGGTGTGCCTGACGACGGAGCGCCTCTACGTTCAGCGGCCGATTTTCGACCGGTTCGTGGAGGCCCTGGCCGAAAAGGCCCTCGCACTCAAGCCGGGTGATCCGATGGATCCGAGCACAACCATGGGGCCTTCCATCAGCGCGGAACAGCAGGCCAAGGTGCTGGGCTTCTACGAGCGGACCGCCAGGGGAGGTGCGACCGTCATCACCGGTGGCGGACGGTTCGAGATGCCGGCACCTTTCACCAATGGCTACTGGGTGCAGCCGACCATCTGGACCGGGCTTGGCGACGACGCGGAAATCTGCCGCAACGAGGTCTTCGGACCTTGCGCCCATGTCGCGGTGTTTGATGATGAGGACGAGGTGATCGAACGCGCCAACAATTCCGAATACGGCCTCGCTGCTACAATCTGGACCAAGGATTCCGACAAGGCCTCCCGGGTTGCGCGCCAGCTGGAAAACGGCACGGTGTGGATCAACTGTTGGCGCGTGCGCGATGAACGGGCGGCGTTCGGCGGGTTCAAGAAGTCCGGCGTCGGACGGGAAGGCGGCAGCTGGTCGCTCAACTTCTACTCCCATCCAAAAACGATCTGTCGGCTGGATGGCTGAGTTTGGCCAGACCGGTTTCGATTTTCTCCGATACCGGTCTAGGCTAGAACAATGCGAGTCCGGCGAGTGCAAAAATCAAGGGGGACAACAGTGTCACAAGAAAAGCAGATGCGCAGCGGTGGTGAAATTCTTGTAGAGGCTCTCCGTATCCACGGCATCGATACCGTGTTCGGTGTGCCGGGCGAAAGCGCGCTTCCCTTCTTCGATGCCGTGGCAAACCCCGATGCCGGCGTTCGCTTCATCCAGTGCCGCCACGAGGCCAGTGCTTCCCACATGGCTGAAGCCGATGCGAAGCTGCGCGGTGCCCCCAGCGCCCTTATCGTGAGCCGTGGACCGGGCGCCATGCATGCGGCCATCGGCCTGCATACGGCGCGGCAGGACTCGACGCCGATGCTGATGATCGTGGGTCAGGTGCCGACCACCGAGCGCGGACGCGAAGGCTTTCAGGAAGTCGACTATTCGCGGATGTTTGCCGACATGACCAAGTTCGTGGCCGAAGTTCATTCGCCCGAGCAGATCCCGGAATATGTTCATCGCGCGCTTCATTTCGCGACGCATGGACGACCGGGGCCGGTCGTTCTCGTGGTGCCGGAAGACGTGCTCGAAACCATGAGCGATGTGGCGGATTTCCCGGCCTTCAAGCCGGCGCTGAGCAGCCCGTCCAGGTCTGACATTGCCGAGGTAGCCGAGCTTCTGCGCAAGGCCGAGCGTCCGCTGGTCATCGTGGGCGGCAGCGGCTGGACGCAAGAGGCTTCCGCGCAGGTGACGCGTTTTTGTGTGGCGAACAATCTGCCGGTGGTGGCAGGCTTCCGGTCGCAGGACATCGTCGACAACAGGCTGGATCAGTACATCGGCGACACGAGCCTTGGCGGCAGCATGGCGCTTGCCGAGCGCATCAAGCGGGCCGACGTGCTGCTGGTTATCGGTGACCGGTTGAGCGAGATCACCACGAAGGCCTACACGGCGCTCAACGTGCCGGTGCCGAACCAGACGCTGATCCATGTCTTCCCTGGACCGGAGGACATTGGCAGCGTCTACAATCCGCATCTTCCAATCGTTTCCAACCCCACAAGATTTGTCGAAGCGCTGGCTGAGGTTGGCCGGCTCGACTCTTCAGCCTGGGATGCGTGGACGCGTGATGGCCGCCACGCCTACGAGGCCTTCCAGGCGACGCCGAACAAGGCCGTCGGCATCAACAATGCCAATATCATCAAGCATCTGAGCCAGACGCTGCCGGAAGACGCCATCGTTACCAACGGCGCGGGCAACTACGCGATCTGGCTCCACCGCTTCTTCCGCTACAAGAAGTTCGGCACTCAGCTTGCGCCGAAGTCCGGTGCGATGGGCTATGGGCTGCCCGCGGGCATCGCCGCGAAGCTGCGCAATCCGGACAGGACGGTGGTGACGCTTGCGGGCGATGGCTGCTTCATGATGGCTTCGCCGGATTTCGCGACGGCCGTGCAGCACAACCTCGGTCTGGTAGTCGTGGTGTTCAACAACAACATCTACGGCTCGATCCGCATGCATCAGGAACGGCAGTTCCCCGGGCGTCCGAGCGGCACGTCGCTCACGAACCCCGACTTCGCGCAGCTTGCGAAAAGTTATGGCGTGTTCGGAACAGTGGTGGAGAGCGAGGACGAATTCCCGGCAGCGCTTGAGCAGGCTCTTGCATCCGGCGGGCCCGCCATCATAGAGGTTCGCACGTCCGAGCGGCAGCTGACGCCCGACTTCAGCATCTGAACTTCCTGCAAAAAATCCGTTCGGGAATGCTGGCATGACCAGCCTTTCGGGCGTCGAAAAGAGAGTGACCATGACCAATCCCCCGAAGAAGCGCATCGTTGTCGGTATCAGCGGCGCGTCGGGTATCATCTATGGCGTGCGGGTGCTGGAAGCACTCAGGATGGCGGGGGTGGAGACCCATCTCGTCATGTCACGCTCGGCCAAGGTCACGCTGGCACACGAACTTTCGCTCAAGGTGCGGGATGTCCACGAGCGGGCGGATTTCGTCTATCCCGCCGAGGATATCGGTGCGCGCATCTCCAGCGGCTCGTTCATCACTGCCGGCATGATCATCGCGCCTTGCTCCATGCGCACGTTGGGCGAGATTGCCACTAGTACTACGTCCACGCTTCTCAGCCGCGCGGCGGATGTAATGCTCAAGGACAGGCGCAGGCTGGTGCTGATGGTGCGCGAGACGCCGCTGCATCTGGGCCATCTGCGAACGATGACGCAGGTTACAGAAGCAGGCGCGATCATCATGCCGCCGGTGCCTGCGTTCTATGCCAAGCCCGAGACCGTGGACGATATCGTCAATCACAGCGTCGGGCGCGCGCTCGATCTGTTCGATATTCCAAACCAGCTCGTGCGCCGCTGGGGCGAAGACGAATAGGAAGAAGGGCTCACGGTCGATCAACCGCGAGCCCTTTCTTCTTCATGGCAATGGCTCAGGCTGCTTCCGCGTCCGTCTCGATAGAACCACGCTCGATGCGGATCATCTCGTCGGAGATATCGGCGAGCAGCTGCGGGCTCGATTCCGTGATGAAGAGCGTGAGCTCCGGCAACTGTTCGCGAAGCCTGCCCAATGTACGGGCGTATTCCAACGCGAGGGCAGGGGCGAGACCCTGGAACGGTTCATCGAGAAGCAAGGCCGAGCGCGTGACCATCAGGGCGCGACCGAGGGCCACCATCTTGCCCTGACCGCCTGAAACACCGCCGCCCGGGCGCTTGCGCATCCCCTCCAGCTCGGGCAGCAAGCGGTAGACACGAGCCAGCCGCTCCTCAGACTCTGCGCGCGAGAGTTTCAACGCGAGCGCGGGAAGAAGGAGATTGTCCTCGATGGTGAATTCCGGGATCAAACGTCGATCCTCGGGCGCATAGCCGATGCCAAGGCCCGCACGAGCATAGGCCGGGAGCGTCGTCAGTTCCGTGCCGTCCACCTTGATGGAACCACTCGTGGCAGGCAGCAGGCCCATGATGGTCCGTAGCAGCGTGGTCTTGCCTGCGCCGTTTCGGCCAATCAGGACTGTGGTGAGGCCCGGCTTCAGCTCGAAGCTGATGTCGCGCAGGATCGGAATGCCAGCAATGCTGGCGCTGACAGATGAGAGGCTCAGCATCAGACGGCTCCCACAACGGTTTCGATGACGCGCTGGTCCTGGAACACTTCCTCGGGACGTCCCTGGGTGAGCACATGGCCGCGGTTCCAGACGAGCACGCGCTCGGCGTAGCGGCGGACAACATCCATGTCATGCTCGACGAAAAGTGCCGTGACCTTCGCCTGCCGGAGGGCCGTCATAAGCGTCTCCATGAGGCCGAAGCGCTCGATGGCGCTGACGCCGCTGGTCGGCTCGTCGAGAAGCACCAGACGGGGTTTCAGCGCGAGGGCAACGGCGATGTCGAGCAACTTGCGGCGGCCTTCAGGCAAGGTCGAAGCCAGGTCGTTCGCATGGTCTGCGAGGTTGAACATTCTCAGCAGTTCCATGGCCTCATCCCGGTAGCGGGGTCGGTCCAGCGGCGACAACATCTGCCAGAGGTTCAGGCGGGCCGCGTTCGACAGCATGACGTTGTCGATGACACGATGGTCGGTGAAAAGCTGCGGGATCTGGAAGGCCCGCGCAATGCCGCGCTTGGCGATCTGGCGTGGCGAGAGGTGCGTAATCTGCTTGCCATCCAGATAGACGTGGCCGGCGCTGGGCTTCAGGTAGCCAGTGCACAGGTTGAGCAGGGTAGTCTTGCCGGCACCGTTGGGGCCGATGATGGCAAGGAACTCGCCTTCGTTGATCTCCAGGTTCACGCCGTCGGCGGCCTTCACCCCGTGGAACGAGATTTCCAGGTTTTCGGCTTTCAGCAGTGGCTTGCTCATACTGCGCTGCCCCCACGCTTCTTGTTGATGAGGCCGTAGAGGCCGCTCGGCAGGAAGAAGATGACGAAGAGCAGTGCAGCGCCGACGATCATGCTCCAGGCATCCGTGAAGCTTGCAGCAAAAGTGTGCACCAGCTCCAGGAAGATCGCGCCGATGAACGGTCCAGCAACGCCGCCGATGCCGCCGAGTACCGCCACAAGGATGAGGTGGCCGGATTCGGTCCAGAAGGCCATTTCGGGAAGGACGTGGCCGATGATCATGGCTGCGAAGGAACCACCGAGACCGGCGAGGGCTGCAGAGATGGTGTAGCCGACGAGTAGAACTCCCCAGACCGGAATGCTGATGTACTCCAGCCGGATCTCGTTGGTGTGGACGGCCTTCAGGGCCTCACCCAGGGGGCTGCGGAAGTACGCGCTGACGGCGAAGCCAACGAGCATGACGACTACGAGGCTGGTCAGGAAGACGATGAGTTCGAAAGTCTGCTCACCGGGAGCAATGCCGAAGAAGGTTGCGCGGGCAACGCGCATGCCGTCGGTGCCGCCGGTGATGTTGTAGAGCTTCGACAGAAGCGAGAACAGGACCATCGATACGGCGAGGTTGAGCATCGCGAAGAAGATCGCGCGGTAACGCACCATGAATGCGCCGACCACGACGCCAGCTGCGGTGGCAATCAACGTCGACAGGATCAGAAGCGAGACGAAGTCGGTGATGCCGTTGCGGGTCAGGAAGGCAGTGGCGTAAGCGCCGATGGCGAAGAACATGGCGTGACCGATGGAGATCAGGCCAGCGCGCAACAGGATGGCAACGCCCAGTGCCGCCAGGCCCTTGGCAATGGCAAGCGAGAGCAGGAACTGAAGCCAGGGGGCGGAGATGCCAGCGATCGCAACGATCACCAGCGCCGCGAGGCCAAGAAGAAACATGCGCATGCGGTCAGATCCTTCTTGTCGTGTCGGTGTGGAACAGGCCGTAGGGGCGGACCAGAAGCACGACAAGCATGACGAGGTAAGGAGCCACGGCATCGAGCTCGGGCGCGTAGTAGATGGCGAGAACGCGGGCGAGCGCTACAATGATCGCGGCAACGGCTGCGCCTTCGATCCGGCCCAGACCTCCAATGGCTGCGACAGCAAAGGCCAGAACCATCGTGTCGGCACCGAGGCCCGGTGATACGCCGGTCGTGGGCGTTGCAAGTGCGCCGCCGAGGGCCGCCAGGAACACGCCGAGCGTGAAGGCGAGCATGAAGATGCGGTTGGTGTTGATGCCGAGCGCCTGGGAGATTTCGCGGTCTGCCACGACGGCGGCGATCAGCTTGCCCATGCGGGTGTGGCTGATCATCAGCTTGAGACCGACGAGGGTGAGAATGGCAAGCGCGATGAGCAGCAGCTGGTAGTTCAGGTAGACGATGCCGCCGATCATCGTGCTGCCAAGCAGCCGCATGGGCGTGTCTTCATAGAGCGAGTTCACGCCGAAAACGATGCGCTGCAGGTCTTCCAGAATGAGGAAGAGGCCAAAGGTCACAAGGATCTGGAGAGCTTCGGACTTGCCGTAGGTCCAGCGGATGAGCAGGTGCTCGACAAACGGGCCAAAGATCGCTGCGACGAAGGCCGCGCTCAGGACCAGCGCCGGGAAGGTCAGCCATTCAGGCAGACCGGCTGAGACAACCCAAAGGCCGAGGCTCGCCGCCGCATAGGCGCCGATGGAATAGAAGCTGCCGTGGGCGACGTTAAGAACGCGCAGGACGCTGAAGACCAGCGTTAATCCGACGGCCACGAAGAAGATGATGGCTGCATTCGCAAGCGCATCAACGGTCAAGGGAATGAGTACCTGGAGCATCCGCTATGTCACCCGAACGGGTTGGGAAGGGGAGGCCCGAGAGCCTCCCACGACATATTACTTGTAGGAACCCGGCTGCGGCAGGGATGCCGGGAAGTCAGCCGGCAGCTTGCCGATCCATTCGATTGGGTCCTCGCCAACCGGCGGCATCAGGGCTTCGCCGCTATAGCGAACCATGTTGCCGAGCACGGGGAAGTCGAAGCCTTCAACCTTAACGGTGGTGCCGATGATCTGGTCGACGACGCCGTCATTGTCTTCGCGGACCGTCGTGGTGCCGGTGAAGGTCTCGACGACGCTTCCCTTCATGGCTTCTGCCACTTCATCACGGCTCGGCCACTTGCCGCCGTTCTTTTCCAGGGCGGTCTCGTAAGCCTTCTTGATGAAGAGGAAGCTGTTGGCCATCTTCATGGACGGGAAGACCGGGTAGGAGCCGAACTTTTCCTTGTAGGCTGCAGCGAACTTCTGGGTCTCTTCGTTGGCAGCCGCATCCGGCGAATTCCACCAGCCGTCACCCAGAACGCCGACGATCACGCCTTCGGGGATCTGCACGTTCTGCAGCGAGGATTCACCGAGTGCCAGAACGGCCTGGCTCATGGAGAAGAGGCCGCGTGGCGCTGCCTGGCGGACGAAGTTCTCGAGGTCGCCGCCCCACAGGTTGGAGAAGATCACGTCCGGACGGGCAGCGGTCAGGCGGGAGATTTCGGTCTGGAAGGTAGCCGCGCCGAGCTTCGGGAACAGTTCCGCAACGATCTCTGCGTCAGGCTTGAAGGCCTTGAGTGCTGCCTTGAAGATGTTGGCCGCATCGTGGCCGAACGCGTAGTCCGGGTTGATGATTGCGATGCGCTTGGCGTCCGGCTTCACCGACAGCATGTAGAGCGCGTAGGCCATGAATTCGGGAACGGTGTTGCCGTTCGGGCGGAAGTAATAGGGGTGAGCTTCCGAGGCGAAGAGCTGGTGGGTGTCGCAGTTCCAGCCAACGGTCGGGATCTTCAGCTGGTCAACGAGCGGTGCGAGCGCCATGCAGTTGCCGCTGGAAAGAGCAGCGATCATCACCTGGTTCTCTGCGTCGCCGGCTAGCTTGCGGAAGTCCGCGATAACGCCTTCGGTGCCCTGACCCTCATCGACGTAGGTCGCCTTGAGCGGAACGCCGCCGATGCCGCCGGCTGCATTGATCTGCTCGATCATCAGCTCTGCCGCGTTGCGACCGGGCATGCCGTAGGCAGCCGTCGCGCCAGACGTGAAGCTGAACACGCCGATACCCAATGACGCCGGCTTCTCCTGAGCGTAGGCAAGGGCAGAGCCGAACATGCTCAGGCCAAGGGCCGCAAGACCCAGATATTTCTTCAATCCATCCATATTGATCCCCTCGGTGAACCGAACCCAATCCAAGCTTTTGGCGCTGGATTTTAACGGATCATTGCGCAAAATAGCTTTGTCTGCAAGATGAAAATCTCTGTGAAATATCACGCGGTGATTAATTGTGCTAAATGTTTATAGCGCTTAAAGATTGGGCTCTGCAGGCGGTGCATGCTTCGGCTGGGCTTCAGTCTGCCGGTCACTCAGTTTGGAATGCAGCGATGACAGAAACGATCAAACCCGGTGCCACAGAAGCAGGTGAGCCTACGCGGAAGCCCCGTTCTGCCATCCAGTCTTTGCGCGACATTGCCTATGAAACCATCAAGCGGCAGATCATCACCTGCGAGTTGCGACCGGGCGAGGTACTAAGCGAGGCGGTACTGAGCGATACCCTGCAGATCGGTCGGACGCCCGTGCGCCAGGCCATCGACCGGCTGGTTACGAGCGGGCTGGTCGACGTGATGCCCCGCAAGGGGCTGATGGTGAAACCCATCTCGTTCGACGAAATCTTCGACATCATTGAAGCCCGGCTGATCAACGAGTCCCATTGCGCACGGCGCGCCGCCCTGCAGGCCGATGACAACGAAATCGCCCGCCTGACCGCCAATGTCAGCGCCATGTGGAAGGCGACTGAAGGTGCGGACATCGACACGATGATGGACCTCGACCGCGAGTTTCATTCGATCATTTCGCGAGCCGCAAGAAACCACGTGATTACGGAAATCCTTGCCAACCTGCACGACCGCTCGACGCGGTTGTGGTTCATCTCGCTGCGCGCAATTGAACAGCACGTTCGCGTCGGTGAGCAGCATGCCGCGATCGTTGAAGGGATCAGGAAGCGGGACCCGGATGCGGCTGAGGCTGCGATCCGCGCTCACATCGAGTCGTTCCGCGATAATCTTGCGCGACAGATCTAAGCGCTGCCGGCGATATTCATCTTTACATCCTCCGATTGGAGGCCTTGCCATTCGGGCCTGCACCCGTCTCAATGGTGGTGGGCTTGGAGAAACCTGCTGTTGTTCTGGCAGCGGCGGGGCAGTTATGGGGGGCTTTTAAGATGGTCGATCTGCTGAACGTTCATCCCGTCTTGCTGTGCGGCGGCTCCGGCACGCGGTTATGGCCGTTGTCGCGCCAAAGCTATCCCAAGCAGTTTACCCGCCTGATCGGCAACCAGAGCCTGTTTCAGGCTTCGGCCCTGCGGACGCTCGCCGAAGGGTTTGCTGCACCCGTGGTGGTCACCGGGGATTCCTTCCGCTTCATCGTGCTGGAGCAGCTTGCGGCGGTGGAGATGTCGCCCGCCGCCGTGCTGATCGAGCCCGACGGGCGCAACACCGCGCCGGCCGTGCTGGTGGCGGCGCTCTGGCTGATCCAGCAGGATCCGGAGGCGGTCATGCTGGTCTCGGCGTCCGACCATGTCATTCCAGATGATGCGGCGTTCCGCGAGGCCGTCATGGCCGCCGTGCCAAGCGCGCTTGAGGGCAAGCTTGTTACCTTCGGCATCCAGCCGACGCGGCCAGAAACAGGGTATGGCTACCTGGAGCTGGGCGAAGGCTGTTCGGCCGAAGCCAACGACCCGCAGCCGTTGCGACGGTTCGTCGAAAAGCCCAACGCCGAACGCGCCGCGCTGATGCTCCAGTCCGGCAATTTCCTCTGGAATGCCGGCATCTTCCTGTTCACCGCCCGCGCTGTGCTGGATGCGTTCAAGATCCATGCTCCTGAGCTGCTGGAGCATGGTGGAGCCGCACTTGCAGAGGCGACGCGGGACCTCAGCTTCACCCGGCTTGCACCGGAACCCTGGTCGAAGCTTGAGAACATTTCCATCGATTATGCCATCATGGAGAAGGCCACCAACCTGGTCGTGATGCCGTATCGCGCTGGCTGGTCAGATCTTGGAGGCTGGGAGGCGGTCTGGCAGGAGACGGGCCCCGACGAGACGGGTAATGTGGTTTCCGAGCATGCTACGGCAATCGCCTGCAGCGGGAGCCTGCTGCGTTCGGAAGCACCCGGCGTTGAACTCGTCGGCATCGGGCTTGAGGATATGATCGCAGTCGCAATGCCTGACGCGGTGCTGGTGGCAAAGCGGGCGGACGCGCAGCGCGTGAAGGATGCGGTGGCGGCGCTCAAGGAACGTGGCGCGAAGCAGGCGGGGGCATTTCCGACCGAACTTCGGCCATGGGGTTCTTCCGAGCGCATTGCGGGCGGCGAGCGCTTCCAGGTAAATCATGTCGTAGTCAAACCCGGTGGCGTGCTTGCATTGCAGAGCCATTTGCACCGGTCCGAACACTGGATCGTGGTTCAGGGAACGGCCAGAGTCACGATCGATGACGAGACGAGGCTAGTGGGTGAAAGCCAGTCGGTCTATATCCCGCTCGGCGCTCCGCATCGGATGGAAAACCCCGGCAAGGTGCCGCTGGTGCTGATCGAAGTGCAGACGGGTGGCTATCTCGATGAGGACGACATTGTCCGTCTGGAGGAGGTTTATGGGCCCGCGACGGACTAGCCGCGGCCTTCACGGTCGCTCTTCCAGCCTTCCTCGCCGATCAGGCGCACGAACATCACGAGCCCGAGATCCTCTTCCTCGAAGCGGGATTCGTGCGTTCGCCTGATCCGGAGGAGATGCTGGGTCTCATTGCCAACCGGCACCACGAGCCTGCCTCCGATGGCGAGCTGGTCCTTCAATGCTCGCGGCGCGGCGGGGCCGCTGGCTGCCACAACGATAGCATCGAAGGGCGCGGCCTCCAGCCATCCCTTCGTGCCGTCGCCCGTGCAAAGATGAATGTTGCTGTAGCCGAGCGTGTCGAACTTGCGCCTTGCTTCGTCGCTCAACGGCGCGTGACGCTCGATGGTGAACACTTCCGAGGCGATGCGGCTCATGACGGCAGCGGCATAGCCCGACCCGGTGCCTACATCCAGCACCCGCTCGTCGGGCTTGAGTTCGGCAGCTTCAATCATCACCGCAACAATGTAAGGCTGCGAGATGGTCTGGCCGGAACCGATCGGCAGAGGGCAGTCGTCGTAGGCCGCCTCCGCCTGATCAGTGGGGACAAAAACCTCGCGCGGAACCATCCGCATCGCGGCGAGCACACGTTGATCCCGCACGCCGCGACTGGCGATTTGCTCTTCAACCATCTTTTCGCGCGCGTCCCGGAAATCCATCGGCTTCAGCTCCTGCCAATAGACATAGAGCGAGCGCGATCAGGCAGTAGGTTCTCCGCTTGGGAAGGTCGGTTCCGGCGGGATCTCGGGTGGACCGTCAGGTGGGTCGCGAAAGGGTTCTTCCTGCGGTGACGGTATGGGGTCGGGCGTGGGCGGCGGAATGCCGGGCGGCGGATCGATCGGAGGCGTCTCCGGCGGTGTCGGTGGAGATGGCGGCAAGGGATTGGGATTGTCGGGGGCGGGGTTCGGGTCGTTTGGATCGTTAGGATCGGACATGGTCAAGGCTCCTTCAAGGATCCAACCCGCTGAAGTGCGACCGGTTCCCGCAAAACCCGAGAAGGCAGAAAACCCATCTCCACATTTCCCGGAATTGCACTATAGATGCGCGCAGCGCTCACCCTTGCCACCAGGATCGACGATGTCCGCCGCTTCGACAGATATGCTTGAAATTGTGCCGCCTGCAGGTCCGCTCAGGGGCGCTGTCACGCCGCCCGGATCAAAGTCGATCACCAATCGCGCGCTGCTGGTTGCCGCACTTGCAAAGGGCGAAAGCGTGCTCACCGGCGGACTTACCAGCGACGACACCCGTTACATGGCAGAGGCGCTCAGAGCGATGGGCGTGGCGATCGAGCAGGATGGCACGACGTTCATGGTCGCCTCGTCGGGAAGGCTAGCGCAGCCTGAGAAGCCGCTCTTCCTGGGCAATGCCGGCACGGCCGTGCGGTTCCTGACCGCCGCCTGCGCGTTCATCGATGGTCATGTGGTGCTCGACGGCGACGAGCACATGCGCAAGCGCCCCATCAAGCCGTTGGTCGCAGCGCTCAACAGCCTTGGCATTGATGCGCGCAGCGAGACCGGATGCCCTCCGGTCGAACTTTTCGGCAATCCGAAGGCTTTCGAGGGCAAGGACCATATCGTCGTTGAAATCGATGGCTCGCTCTCGAGCCAGTATGTTTCCGCGCTTCTCATGGCTGCGCCGCAGGCACCCGTGCCCGTGCTGGTGCGGGTCGCCGGGGATGGTATCGGCTCCAGGGGCTACATCGACATCACGCTTGAAACCATGCGGGCGTTTGGTGCCGCCGTGCATCAGGAAGACGCGCTCGCCTGGCGGATCGAGCCGACCGGCTACAAGGCCGCGAATTATGCCATCGAGCCGGACGCTTCCGCCGCGACCTATCTCTGGGCGTGGGAAAAGCTCACTGGCGGAGCGATCGACATTGGCATCCGGCCCGAGGAGATGAGCCAGCCCGACGCCGTCGCCTACGAGTTCATAAAGCAGTTTCCGCACCTGCCCGCCGAGATTGCCGGAGCACAGATGCAGGATGCCATTCCGACACTTGCGGTCATGGCCATGTTCAATGCAACGCCGGTGCGGTTCACGGGGCTCAGCAACCTGCGCGTTAAGGAATGCGATCGGGTCAGCGCGCTTTCGACCGAGCTCAACAAGATCCTTCCCGGACTTGCACGCGAAGAGGGCGACGACCTTATCGTCAACGGCAGCCCGGACCATGCCAACCTGAAGAAGCCTGTCGAGATCTTTACCTATGCGGACCACCGCATCGCCATGAGCTTCGCGCTCGCGGGACTTTGCAGGGAAGGGATCCGCATCCTCGATCCTGGCTGCGTTGCCAAGACGTACCCGAACTATTGGCGCGACCTTGCCTCAGTCGGCGTGGAGCTTAAGACGCCGAGCTGACTGTCGCCCGAGCCAGCTGTTGCATCCGCGCGTGCTTCTTCCTGCATGGCAGCCAATCTCATTAAGTATATTTACTTAACGAAGATCCAATAAGATGGTACTGCGGTATGGAAGTGGCGGGCGTCTAATGGGAATTCATCCTATCTCTCACGACAGTGACAAGGTGTTCGAGCTTGCGCCGATTTCGCTATGGCTCGAGGATTACAGCGGTCTTCGCAAACTTTTCGAAGAGTGGTGGGCACAGGGCATCACTGACCTGAAGGCGTTCCTGCGGGAGGATATCAGCCGTCTGCATCTGTGTACCCAGCAGATCCAGGTGCTGCAGGTCAACCAGAAGACGCTATCGCTCTATGAGGCCCGTGACCTTGCGCACCTGGTCGAGAACCTGGGTACGATCTTCGGCGGCGATATGCTGGAGCCGCACATTGAAGAGATGGTGCAGCTCTGGAACGGATCTTTGATCTTCGAAAGCAACACGATCAATCATTCGCTCAGCGGCAAGCAGATGCACATCCAGCTCAAGGGCAGGATCCTGCCGGGCTATGAACAGAGCTGGGACCGTGTTCTTCTGTCCATCGAGGATGTAACCGCGCGGGAAGAGGCGCGCGCTGGGCTTGAACGCCAGAGAAGCTATGCCGAAGGGCTCTTCGAGCATTCGCCTGTCTCGCTTTGGGTGGAAGATTTCAGCGCCATCAAGCGGCTGATGGACGAGGTGCGCGAGAGGGGCATTACGGATTTCCGCGTGTTCACCGATGTGCATCCGGAATTCGTCGAGCGCTGCATGAGCGAGATCAAGGTGCTGGACGTCAACAAAGAGACGCTCTCGCTCTTTCTCGCCCCTGACAAGAAGACCCTGCTGCAGAACCTGCAGAGCGTTCTACGGTCAGAGATGATCACGCAGTTCCGCGAGCAGCTGATCGAGCTCTGGAACGGAAGCCTGTTCCAGCGCCGCGAGGTGGTGAACTATGCGCTCGATGGTTCGGAGCGCCACCTGCTCATGCAGCTCTCGGTCCTGCCCGGATACGAGGAGGACTGGTCGCTCGTTCAGATCGCGATGACCGACATTACGGCGCGCAAGAAGGCCGAAGCCTACCTTGAGTATCTCGGCAATCACGATGTGCTGACGCAGCTCTACAACCGCGCCTATTACGTCAACGAATTGAAGCGGCTCGAACGGAAGGGTGAAAGCCCCGTCTCGATCATCTACATTGACCTCAACAACCTGAAGCTGGTCAACGACCGCTGGGGTCACGATACCGGCGACGGGTTGCTGCGCCGCATTGGCGAGATCCTGAACAAGGCGGTTGCGTATCCCAGCCACGCCGCGCGCATCGGCGGCGACGAGTTTGCCGTCGTGATGCCTTTTGTCGATGAAGCGGGCGCGGAGAAGATGGTCGAGGATATCCTCAAGCTCGTCGAGCTCAACAACCAATACTATTCGCAGATGGAGCTCAATTTCTCAATCGGCTGCGCCACGTCTCAGCCAGGCGAACGGCTGACCGCCGTTGCCCGCCGCGCCGACCTGCTGATGTATGAAAACAAGCGGGCGAAAGACGCTGCTGCCGGGACAGCGTAGGCGAGAAGGCCGTCTGGACAAACAAAAACCGCCGCAAGAACCCTGCGGCGGTTTTTTATTGGTCCGATTGGGCTGGAGCCAACTGCTCCAACTCTTTGTTTTCTCGTGGTTCCGGACGGAAAACCGGTTCTCACTTTTCCTGGAACCGCGGTAAAGGCTCCAAGCCAGGGATCTTCAGCCGGTCAGAACTTTACGTTCAGGCCGATCCGGCCACCATGCTCACTGACGCCCGAGCCAAACTGGCCGCCGTAGGAGAGGCTGAGGGTCGTCTCGGGTGCAATGGCGAAGTCCACGCCTGCTTCCACGACCGCAGTGTTCTTCGCAATCGGCGTACCGGTAACGGAGAAAGCTTCGCCGGACTGGAAGCGATGGTTGCTGACCGGGTCAATGTCGCCAAGCGCATGCTGCCAGCCAACCGTTCCGCGTGCCTTGATCTTGTAGCCTGCCACGTCAAGATCGCTCGCTGCATGCAGACCGACGGTCACGAACGTGGTGTCCATGGTGCTGGAGGAGGCGCTGAGCGATGCGTCGCCACCCGTTTCGCTGAAGCCATCGGTGTGGAGACGAACGTGGGCCAGGTTCGCGAAGGGCTCGATGGTAGCGCCGCCAACATTCATCTCGTAACCGATCTCACCGAAGGCGTGGAACGCACCGGCATTGTGATCAGCGGAGAGCGAGTCGGTGAGGCCACGGAGAGCTACGGCACGGTTCGTCTCAACGCTGGACCAGGCGTAGGCGATGCCGCCGCGGACGCCCAGGCCGTTCCAGCGATTGCCACCGTAGACGCCGACATGGAAGGTATCCGCGGAGGCCGAGGATGCACGGGCGTTGGCGTGGAGGCTCGAATGGCTGTAGCCCACGAGGCCGCCGAGGGTCCATCCTTCGAGCTGTCCATCGATACCGGTGAGGAAACCGCTGCTCGAACGATCGAGCTTCGCTGCATTGCCGTTGCCTGCGATGGATCCGCCGCTGGCAAAGGCATGTGCCCAGAGATTGTACCCAGGCTGGCTTTCATCCTGCGCGAAGCCAGCGCGGACACGGTCGTTGGCGGTGGTGCGGATGCGACGCGTGTCTTCAATCAGCGCAGTTCTGGCCGAGGCATGAATTTCGCCGGAGAGGACGTCGAAGGCCGATGGAGCTTCGTCTTCCGTTAGCTGAAGGATCGCCAGCTGAAGCGCACTGTCCTCGTCGGTTGTGATCAGAGCTTCAGCAACAGACGTCTGGTTCGCCGTGTTGGCAGCCTCTGCGAAGCCTGCCAGGTTGCGTTCCATGATCAGGCTGATCTGGCCCCTATCGACGACGACCTTGGCATCAAGGAAGGCGAAATCATCAATGATTTCAGCGAAGGCGCCTTGCACTGAGCCTGTGGTCATGAAGGTGTACGACGTGGAAGGCAGGAAGGAGCTTGCTCCTGCCAAAACGCGGAGCGTGCCGCCTGACAGGATTGCTCGCCCGTCAACCTGCAGCACATCCATGTCGCTGCCGTCAATTTCAGCCTCGTAGATGAGCCCACCGAGATCCAGCTCGTCTGTTACGATCAGCCTTCCGATGGAATTTCCAGGGGCAATCACGCCACCTGTCTGCCCAAATACGCTTCTGATGCTTCCGACAGTGCCGTTGCCGCCGAGCGTGCCGCCGGCACCGATCTCGATGTTGGCTTGGCCGTAGTCGTTGTTGATCGACAGCAATCCTCCATTCACGGTCATCAAACCAGAGAAGGTGCTTGCACTGCTGCCGGCCAGGTTGAGCCTGCCGGTTCCCGCCTTGATCAGCGTGCCGTTGCCTGAGATGGTGCCTTCAAAGGTGGAGGAGGAGTTGTTCGAGCCGACCGTCAGGTTGCCAGTGGAGAGGTCGATGAGGCCTGTGCCAGCCAGACCCGCGACGGACTGATTGAACTGATTGTTGTAGGTTGAGCCTGCCTGAAGCCTCAAGACGGAGGCAGCAGACATTACGCTGTCGGCGCCCGCTGCCAGAGTGGTTGCGTCGCCTACGATGGTTTCACCCGACCAGCTGAGGCTGCCGGTCAGGGTCACATCACCGCCGGTAAAGGTGACGTTGCCAGTGCCGGCGCCATCGCCTGCAAGGATGGCCACGCCATCGACGTCCACCGTGCCACCGGCTTCCCCGGCGACAAGGTCATTGGACAGCGTGAGGTTTTCCGTCAGTCTCAGCGTTCCACCGTTGAGGGTGGCAGCTCCTGCGCCAAGCGCATTGGCGTTTACTGCTTCAACTACGCTTGCCTGGATTTCGGTGCCACCTTCGTAAGTGTTTGCAGCGGAGAGGACCAGCTTGCCTTCGCCGACCTTTACCACGCCACCAGTTCCGCTCAGCAGGCCGGAATAGGTGAGGGTGTTGCCGTTCGAGTCGAAGATCGCGCCGTCGGAGCCGACCGTAGCATCGTGACTGACGGTAAGGTTTGATCCTGTACGTGCGCGCAGAGTACCGCCATTGAAGTTCAGATGGCTGGTCGCTGTCGAAGCAATCGTTCCACCGGCCTCCAGAACGCCGCCATTGAGGTTCAGCGTGCCATTGCCCTGGCCGAAACGGATGGTGCCACCCACGGTGACCAAACCGCCATTCACGTTAACCGTGCCACTTCCGAGAACACCTTCGGAGCCCTGGTAAAAGGCAATCTTGAGATTGCCCAGCAGACGTGCCTCACCGCCATTGACGTTGAAAACCGCTGTTGAGGTATTCGCGTTCTCGCCGACACCAACCTGGAACTCTGTTGCAATCCCCTCGCGGCCAACCTCCAGGACGCCCCCATTTAGATTATATTCACCGTAAGAGCCTGCGCCGCGACCGATGCCGACCAGAGCCAGTCCGGACAGATGGACATACGAATCATCGCCCTCTTGAGTGAACGTCCCGTTACCTCCGCCATAGCCGATCACGAAGTAACGGTCGTCGATGCCTGCATTGGTGCCGCCGCCCTTGATCACAATCGAGGAATTGTCCACGGTAACAGTTGCGGTGCCGGAGCCTTCGCCAACGCGGAAATGGCTCGCTGCATGAGAGCTATCGATTATCGAACCGTTGCGAAGCTCCAGGTTGGCATCGGCAGATATACCCAAGCGCACGGATGCGCCCTGGTCGCCTATGACAACGCTGCCGTTGTCCATCACCAGCTGACCGTTGCCGCCGGAATAACCGATGAAGAAACCGCTGTAGTTCTTGGCGCCCTCGTCGGTGCCAAGGTTCAGTTGACCGCCGTTGGTAATGCGCAGGATGCCGGTGTGGCCGTTGGCGTAACCCACCTGAATGTGATTACTGCCAGTATACGCGTTATCAAGATTGACCGTGCCGCCGCTGATGTTCAGCTCGCCAGTTTTCCCGGAGGACCCCAGCTGAATCTTTGAAAAGCCTGTCGTTGTGCCCAGGTTGAGCTGGGTGCCAGGGTTGATCGAGGTGATGCCATCCTGGATCAGGAGCTCGTTCGCTCCAAGATCGATCTGGAGGGAATCGTTGGTGCCCGGGGCAGAAATCGTTTGATCGATTATCAGAGCCTGCCCAGCTGGCCCACTATACGTCAGGTAGCCTGTACCCGTGCCTGTCGTGACGATATTCTGCAGCTCGGACTGGAATTGGGCGGGATCGCTGAAGGTGCCCTCTGGTACGTCGGCTGCGGCCAGATTCGGCATTAACAGAGCGGCCAGCGCACCGAACACCACGGATCTTGCGGAAAGCGCAGACGTAGTACGGCAATGCTTTGCTATACGTTGGGTGACGCTCAAACGAAAAAAATGGTTACTTGCGGCACGCGGATCGCTCTCCGCTGCCTGGCGTGTGTTCAACATGGACTTCTCAGCTTTCGGATAAAGGCTTCAGGCTCGACCAAAACCTCTGGAGTTATGCGCGATCTAATCCAAATGAGTTATAAAAGTGTAGCTATTCGGCAATCCGGTATATTACATAACATGAAAATCAGTTCATAACGTGTTACCGCTGCAACGCCTGATTGGGTGCATCTTCACCGTCGGACTGGCCATTTTTCAGGGTAAGTCGTTAGATCCTATCGCTCTTTTCCAAGCCAATAATGATAGCGCGGACGGCTGCGATCCTGTTGTGGCTGATCGCTTTCAACCCGAAGATATTATAGGACGCTGGGGAAATCTGGCGGAGAGAGCGGGATTCGAACCCGCGATACGGTTCCCCGTATACACACTTTCCAGGCGTGCGCCTTCAACCACTCGGCCACCTCTCCAGCACGGATGCTTCGCCGAAGCGAAGAACACCATGGCGTCTTGCGACGCAGGGCTCATCTAGTCGATATGAACCAAAATGCCAAGATGGCTTTGCAGGTTTTGTGGCCATCCCCCGCATTTTTTCTCGCAGCATCCGAAAGTCCCCCAGGTTCAGCAAACTTCGCAAAGGCTTCCTGGTCGGCCGGCATACGTCCAACCGGCGACGATCAAATCTTTGTAAGGCAATTGTAAAGGATAGTGAGGAAGACTAGTTGTGATACCCGGCAAGGGTATGAACATGCGCATCAGGCCTGACGGGCTGATGCCGGTCGCGGGGCGGTAAAAGATCATGCGGTTCCTCAGTGTTATGCTCTCGTTGTTTCTGCTGGCGATCGGCGTGTTGCTGGCGGTGGTGGATGCCACGCGGTGCATTGCCGCCAATGAGTGGGTCTACACGCCGCTGATCGATTCCTGGCAGGCGTTCGCACCAAGTCTGCTCGCTGCGATGGAGCTGGCGATCAAGTCGAGCTCGGCTGACTTCCTGTGGGACAAGGCGGTTGTCCACGTACTGCAGGCGCCAGGCTGGGCAGTCTTCTTCGTGCTCGCCTTCGTCTTTCATGCTGCGGGCTGGCGGCGCAAGAAGCAGAACCACTTCGCCCACGTCTATCGTTGAAAAAGCGAAGGGGGTCGACGCCTCCGCTGGTCGTGCACGGCTGATCAAATCTGTGGCTGGAAGGCGCTTTGAGCGGCTAGCGCTCTGGCATCTGTGCCCACAATTCCTACCTTACCGGTGAAAACCACGGGCATTCCATTGGAGTGCCCGCAACTGGAGGCTTCCCCATGTTCTATCACGTTCCGGAAGAGAAACTCAGAATGCCAAGGCCGGAAGAGGCGCTGCCGGGCCGCTCGGACCCGGTCCCTACCGCGCAGACCCATTTCGTCAATGGCAGGCCGCTCAAGGGGCCCTATCCGGAAGGTAGCGAACGCGTTCTGTTCGGCATGGGGTGCTTCTGGGGCGTCGAGCGCCTGTTCTGGCAGATTGAAGGCGTCTGGGTCACCGCAGCGGGCTATGCCGGCGGGGTGACGCCGAACCCGACCTATCGCGAGACGGTAACGGGCCTGACCGGCCATGCGGAAGTGGTGCAGGTGGTCTACGATCCAAAGGTGGTGAGCTTCGAGCGCCTGCTGAAGACGTTCTGGGAAGAGCATGATCCCACTCAGGGCATGCGCCAGGGCAATGACGTCGGCACGACCTATCGTTCGGCCATCTTCTATACGACCGAAGAGCAGAAGGCCTTGGCCGAGGCTTCCCGGCAGGATTACCAGCGGGCGCTGACTTCGGCCGGTGTTGGCGGCGTGACGACAGAGATCACCGAGGCCGGCGAGTTCTATTTCGCAGAACCGGAGCATCAGCAGTATCTTGCGAAGAACCCGGGCGGTTATTGCGGCCTGCAGGGCACGGGCGTCTCCTGCCCGGCGCCGCGCAGTGCTGCCTGAGCTTGAAGCTGGAGTGATGCAAAGGGGCCTCGGGGCCCCTTTGTTATATAAGCATAATGGTTGGCTGCATCAGGCAGCGACCAATCGCGTAAATTGCTTGAACGCATTTCCTTCTGTCGTCAGGATGGAGTAAAGCTCTCCCCGTGCCGAGCGAAATAAGGAACGTACCATGGCCGACGTCGAATCCGTGTTGAACCATCTTGATAGCCAGCTGGAGGCCAGCCTCGAAAGGCTGTTCGGCCTTCTCGAGATCCCGTCGATCTCCACCGATCCTGCCTACAAGAATGATGTGAAGCGCGCCGCCGAATGGCTTGTCGAAGATTTGAAGAGCATCGGGTTTGACGCAAGCGTGCGCCCGACCGAGGGACATCCGATGGTTGTGGCGCATCACGACGGCCAAGGTCCGCACGTGCTGTTCTACGGTCACTATGACGTGCAGCCGGTCGATCCGCTGGAGCTGTGGAACGAAGATCCATTCAAGCCGGGGATCAAGGAGATCGGGCCGGATCATCGGGTGATCACGGGCCGCGGCACGTCGGATGACAAGGGCCAGCTCATGACCTTCGTGGAAGCCTGCCGCGCCTACAAGGCGGTGCATGGCAAGCTGCCCTGCAAGGTGACGATCCTGTTCGAAGGCGAGGAAGAGTCCGGCTCGCCGTCGCTGATCCCGTTCCTCAAGGCGCATGCCGATGAGCTGAAGGCTGATTTCGCGCTCGTCTGCGACACCTCCATGTGGGACCGCGAGACGCCCGCCATCTGCGTCGGTCTGCGCGGCCTCGTTGGCGAGGAAGTAACGGTGAAGGCCGCCAATCGCGACCTGCATTCGGGCTACTACGGTGGTGCAGCTGCCAACCCGATTCGCATCCTGGCCAAGGTTCTGGCGGCGCTGCACGATGAAAACGGCGGCGTGACCATTCCTGGCTTCTACGAAGGTGTGGAAGAGACGCCGACGGAGATCCTGCGCAGCTGGGAAGCGCTGGGCGAAGACGCTGAATCGTTCCTTGGACCGATCGGCCTCAGTGAGCTCGCGGGCGAGCGTGGCCGCTCCGCCCTGGAGCTCGTCTGGGCGCGTCCGACCTGCGAATTCAACGGCATTTCGGGTGGCTATACAGGCGAAGGCTTCAAGACGGTCATTCCTGCCGAGGCCTATGCCAAGGTTTCGTTCCGCCTGGTTCACAGCCAGGATCCGGCGAAGATCCGCGAAGCTTTCCGCGAGTTCGTGCGCGAGCGCATCCCGGCCGATTGCTCGGTCGAGTTCAGCCCGCATGGTGGTTCGCCAGCGATCCAGCTTTCCTACGATTCGCCGATCGTGACGACGGCGCAGGCGGCGCTCACCGAGGAATGGGGCAAGCCGGCGCTTGCCATCGCCATGGGCGGATCGATCCCGATCGTCGGCGACTTCCAGCGCCTGCTCGGCATGGAATCCCTCCTTGTGGGCTTTGGCCTTGCTGATGATGCGATCCATTCGCCCAACGAGAAGTATGAGCTTACGTCCTTCCACAAGGGGCAGCGCTCCTGGGCGCGCATCCTCGCTGCACTGGCCAACAGGTAATTCCTAGATGATCCGATTTCACAAGAACGACCTTCCCGATCTCAGCCACTACGAGAATGCGGAAGCTGTGGCCATCGACACGGAAACGCTGGGGCTGAACCCGCATCGGGATCGCCTCTGCGTGGTGCAGCTGTCGCCGGGTGACGGCACGGCCGATGTGGTGCAGATCGCGGCCGGGCAGAAGAAGGCGCCGAACCTGGTGGCGTTGCTGCGCAATCGCCGCCTGCCGAAGATCTTTCATTATGGCCGGTTCGACATCGCTGTGCTCTATCACACGTTCGGGGTGACGACGGAGCCGGTGTTCTGCACCAAGATTGCATCCAGGCTCACGCGCACCTATACGGATCGCCACGGGCTCAAGGACGTGACCTACGAACTGCTTGGCATCAACATTTCCAAGCAGCAGCAGTCGTCCGACTGGGCGGCGGAGACGCTCTCGAAGGAGCAACTGGAATATGCGGCGTCTGACGTCCTGCATCTCCACAAGCTTCGGGAGATCCTGTTGCAGCGCCTGGAGCGCGAGAAGCGGATGGATATGGCTGAGGCCTGTTTCCGCTTCCTGCCGACGCGCGCCAAGCTCGATCTGGCCGGTTGGGCGGAAGAGGATATCTTCTCCCACAGCTAAGTCAGCTCCGACAAGGCAGAACTGACAGAACTGCTCTTAACCTCCCTTAAATGGCCATGATCTAGCCTATAGGCGGGGCTGCGTGGAGTTGCTGCGCGGTGCGAGAGTATCTGTATGGGCAAGAGCAAAAAAGGCAGGCGCATAGAGCCGCATTTCGATGCGCCTTCCGCCAAGCGCAAGGGATCTGCGCTTTCGCTGACGTCGGAGGACCGTGTCTTGCCGAACGCCTCCGCTAAGCGCCGAAAGTCTGCGCGCGCGCGCCCATCCAGTGGGGCCAAGCGCAAGAAGCGCGGGTTTTTCCGCGGCCTCTTCTATTGGACGCTGGTTCTCTCCATCTGGGCAGGCGTCGCGGTGGTTGGCGTCGTTGCTTATTACGGTGCGCAGCTGCCCAGCGCCTCTTCCTGGAACATTCCGGACCGTCCGCCCAACGTGAAGATCCTGTCGGTCGACGGACGCCTGCTCGCCAACCGCGGCGCGACCGGCGGCGAGGAGGTGGGGCTACACGAGATGTCGCCCTATATCCCTCAGGCTGTCATCGCCATCGAGGACCGGCGGTTCTATTCGCATTTTGGCGTTGACCCCATCGGGCTTGTGCGCGCTGCCTTCCAGAATGTGGTCACCGGCGACGTGTCACAGGGCGGCTCCACCATCACCCAGCAGCTTGCAAAGAACCTCTATTTACAGCCGGACCGCACGTTGAAGCGCAAGGTCCAGGAAGCATTGCTGGCGATCTGGCTGGAGCGGAAATACACCAAGAACCAGATCCTGGAGATGTACCTGAACCGTGTCTATTTCGGTTCGGGCGCCTATGGCGTGGAAGCCGCATCTCGCCGCTATTTCGGCAAGTCGGCCCGTGAAGTGGATCTTGCGAGTGCTGCGCTTCTGGCCGGTCTCCTGAAGGCGCCGTCGCGACTGTCTCCCGCACGTGATCCGCAGGCAGCGGAAGCGCGGGCGCAGACAGTGCTTTCCGCCATGCGGTCGCAGGGCATGATCGGCGACAGCGAACTGGCCGCGGCCATAAGCGCGCCCGCAGTTCGTGCGGCATCGTTCTGGACCGGCTCCGAGCACTATGTTGCCGACAGAATCATGGAAGAACTGCCGGGCCTGATCGGCCCGGTGGAGAAGGATGTGGTCGTGACGACCACCATCGATCTCGAGTTGCAGAAAGCGGCAGAGAAATCGATCCAGACCGCGATCAACGAGAAGGGCAAGGAACTTGCCGTGTCGCAGGCTGCGCTCGTCTCGATCGATCGCGCCGGTGGGGTTCGGGCGATGGTAGGCGGCTACGACTATGCGCACAGCCAGTTCGACCGCGCGTCGGAAGCGCGACGCCAGCCGGGCTCTGCGTTCAAGCCCTTCGTGTTCATGGCGGCGATGGAGCAGGGGCGCTCGCCCACGAGCGTACGCAACGACGCTCCGGTGCAGATCGCCAACTGGCGGCCATCGAACTACCAGAACAAGTATCTGGGACCTATTACTCTGGCGGAGGCGCTCGCCCGCTCGTCCAACTCCGTCGCAGCACAGCTGACGATGGAAGTGGGGCCCAAGACGGTGGCAGAGGTCGCCACCCGCATGGGGATCGAGTCCAAGCTCCGGGCGGATGGTTCGATCGGTCTGGGCACCTCCGAGGTGACGCCGCTGGAACTGACGGCGGCCTATGTGCCCTTCGCCAATGGCGGCTACCGGCCTGAGATCTATTTCATCGAGAAAGTGACTGATGCGTCGGGCAAGGTGCTCTTCCAAGAGCAGGGTTCGAACCCACCGAGGGTGGCGAGCCCGGAAATCATCGGCATGATGAACTACATGATGGCGGGCACCATTTCCTATGGCAGCGGGCGGTCTGCGTCCTTCGACTGGCCAGCGGCAGGCAAGACCGGCACGACGCAGGATTCGCGTGATGCCTGGTTTGTCGGGTATACCGCAAACCTCGTGACCGGCATCTGGGTCGGCAATGACGACGGGAAACCCACCAACGCAACAGGCTCGTCCCTTCCCGCACGGATGTGGAAGGAGTTCATGGTCGAAGCGCATCGCGGCCTGAAGCCGCGCCCGCTCCCCGGGGGCTGGCAGCCGCAGCCGGCAGTGGCGACCGGCCAGCAGGCGAACCCCGACCAGGAAGGTGCCTCTTCGCAACGACGGGGGCCGCTCTCCATCATCGAGGCCATCCTCGGGCATTGAACCGAGGCAACTTCGCTCGTCACGAGGACGCTTCTGCACGTCGCAACATCCCGCATAAAATCTGAATATTAAAGTTAAGTTTAGTCTGAGAGCAAAGCTTTACTTTTGGATTGACGTAAATTCGCAACTTTATAGCTGTTGCCTGAGTGTCGTTGTCATATAATTTCAAATCGAACAGCCGTTATAGCTAAATAGTGGCGCTAGATATATTTCCAGTAGCAGTGGAGATCTCGGCTGACGGAGATATCAAAGTAATGGGAAGTGGTATAAAAAGTGAATGTATATCAATAACATAGCTGGTTAAGCTGAGGGGATTCCACCGTCGCCCCTCGGTCAACGTGCTCTTGGAGTTTTCAACACCTGTTTCTTTTATTTTGGATGTTCTTCGTATAAGTTACGGTGACATTTGAGAAATAAGCGCAATTAAAGTTATCTGTATTATTTTTATTTATCATACAGTTTGCGCCTTTGTGGTGGAGAAGTACATTTATGGGTGATGTGATTTCATATTCCAGTTATATTATTTGGAATTATATTCTCATATATGTGCTAATAGGCGTGGGGCTGTTTTTCACAGTCAAGTTGCGGTTCATTCAGGTTCTCTATTTCTCAGAAATGTGGCGGGCCCTGCGCGGCAAGGCCGCGGATCCGGGCGGCATTTCACCCTTTCAGGCACTTGCCATCAGCCTCGCTTCCCGCGTTGGCACCGGCAACCTTACCGGCGTGGCGCTGGCACTTTACCTCGGCGGGCCTGGCACCGTGTTCTGGATGTGGGTCGTGGCCAGCCTCGGAATGGCGACCGCCTACGCTGAAAGCATGTTGGCGCAGCTCTACAAGATCAGGGGCGTGGACGGACGGTACCGCGGCGGTCCTGCCTTCTACATCTCGCGCGGACTGCATGCACCGAAGGCGGCTGCCGTCTTCTCGATCTGCCTCATCATCAACTTCGGCCTCATCTTCAATGCGGTGCAGGCCAACTCCATCTCGGATGTCATGGAAGGGGCGCTCAACATTCCCAAAGCTGCCTCAGGCGCAATGCTGATGTTGCTCGCTGCGGTCGTTCTCTTCGGCGGATTGCGCTACATCGCCAAAGTCGTCCAAGTGGTCATGCCGATCATGTCGGTATCCTACCTCCTCCTGGCGCTGTCGATCATCGCGGTGAACTTCTCCGTCGTCCCAGACCTGCTTGCAGAAATCGTCCGCAGCGCATTCGGGGTCCGGGAGGCGGCCGGGGGCATTGCGGGCAGCATGGCCGCCGCTATGCTCAACGGCGTGAAGCGCGGGTTTTTCTCCAACGAAGCAGGCATGGGATCGGCGCCCAACATCGCCGCGGTCGCGCGTCCCGATCCTCACCACCCGGCTGCGCAGGGACTGGTGCAGGCGCTGGGCGTCTTCATCGATACCATCCTGATCTGCACGGCGACAGCAATCATCATCCTCCTGTCCGGTGTGCTCGAGCCGGGTTCTGGTCTCAACGGCGCACAGCTCACGCAACAGGCACTCTCCGTTCACCTCGGAGATGCAGGGCGCTACTTCATCGCCGTCGCAATATTCTGCTTCGCGTTCGCCTCAATCCTCGGCAACTACACCTATGCCGAAAACGCCATGAACTACCTGGGTGCACGGTCCCGCTTTTCGCTGACGCTGCTGCGATGCTTTGTGCTGGCAACCATCATGTGGGGCTCTGTCACGCATGTGGAGACCGTCTTCTGCATCGCCGACATCACCATGGGGATCATGGGTGCGATCAACCTGACAGCCATCCTCCTGCTCTCGGATGCGGTGATCAAGGTCACCTACGACTACTTCCATCAGCGTAAGGAAGGAGCTGCCCCGGAGTTCAATCTTGCCAGCTTTCCGGACCTGCGCGGTACGGTCGACAGCAATATCTGGTCACCCCAGCGGGCATGACGTTAGGCATTGCAACCAAGGGACGCGGCAAAATTGCCGCATCCGGGAAACCATGAGCGATTTCTTCAAGTTTATATTGACAGGGCGGCCCCGACGCTGTTTTGTGCACGCGTCGCATAACGTTCTTGATGTCTGGGCCTTGAACCCATTCCATCGGATACGCCCAAAGCCGGTTCCCCTCTCAGGCGGCACAGTCTCCGGCGGGCTCTTCCTGGGTCTCAAGCTTCTGGTGCAAGTGCGTGAGCGGCACGCATTGAATGCTCCAAACGGCTTGGGAAAAATGCTCGTCTGCTCCTGCAATGTCATCACGTTGAGAGAGATTGAAGACACGATCCGCGAGATGCTCGATGAGGATCCGTGGCAACTAATTGTGCCGGCAAAAGTTCTCCACACGATGAATAGCAGAGGGCGGTGTTGCGGTTGCTTTCCAAATCTGGTCGAAACTATCATCCGGGTAACGGAAGCATACCACCGGGATACTGGCGCTCGCGAAGCAGATGTCATAGCTTATCTCGACAAGGTCCGAGAGTTGCGCAACAAGTTTGGGAGCAAGTTCAATGAAAGGCGATATAAAGGTCATAGAGCGGCTTAATCAGGCTCTTTTCCTGGAGCTGGGTGCCGTCAACCAATATTGGCTGCATTACCGCCTACTTGAAGACTGGGGCTACCTCCGCCTCGCCAAGAAGGAGCGTGAGGAATCCATTGAAGAGATGCACCATGCCGACCGTCTGGTCGCGCGCATCATCTTCCTCGAAGGCCATCCGAACCTCCAGACGCTTGCTCCCCTGCGCATCGGACAGAATGTTCGCGAGGTGCTGGAGGCGGATCTCGCTGGCGAATATGACGCCCGCACGGCCTACAAGGACTCCCGCGACATCTGCCACGCTGCCGGTGACTACGTTTCCATGAAGCTGTTCGAGGAACTGCTCGCCGACGAGGAAGGTCACATCGACTTCCTCGAAACCCAGCTGCAGCTGCTCGACACGATCGGCGAAGAGAAGTACGGCCAGCTGAACGCTGTTCCCGCCAACGAGGCCGAGTGATACGGCCGCGGCGAGCCATAGGGTTCGCCGGTTCGAATTCGAGGGAAGGGCGCAATTTTGCGCCTGACCCCGATAGACCGTCCAAGCGCAAAAGAATTGTCGTCGCGAGCGCACCTTTGATGCGCCCCCGCTTGCCGGAACCCGGCTCTGCTGCTACACGCGCGGTATGACAAACACGCCCCTTTCACGCATCCGAAATTTCTCCATCGTCGCCCACATCGACCATGGAAAGTCGACACTTGCCGACCGCCTCATCCAGATGACTGGTTCGGTGGCAGATCGTGATATGAAGGATCAGATTCTCGACTCGATGGACATCGAGCGCGAGCGCGGCATCACGATCAAGGCCAACACCGTCCGGCTGGAATATAATGCCAAGGACGGCGAGCACTATGTGCTGAACCTGATCGACACGCCCGGGCACGTGGACTTCGCCTATGAAGTGTCGCGGTCGCTGGCTGCCTGCGAAGGCTCGCTGCTGGTCGTGGACGCATCACAGGGCGTGGAAGCCCAGACACTCGCCAACGTCTATCAGGCGCTCGACAACAATCACGAGATCGTTCCGGTCCTGAACAAGGTCGACCTTCCGGCGGCAGAGCCGGAGCGCATCAAGGCTCAGATCGAAGAGGTGATCGGCCTCGACGCTTCCGACGCCGTCATGATCTCGGCCAAGACTGGTCTTGGCGTGGATGAAGTGCTGGAAGCCATCGTCAAGCGCCTGCCCGCGCCGAAGGAAGGCGACATTACGAAGCCGCTCAAGGCGATGCTGGTCGATAGCTGGTACGATGCCTATCTCGGCGTGATTGTGCTGGTCCGCATCATCGATGGCGAGCTGAAGAAGGGCCAGACCATCCGCATGATGGGCACGGGCGCGAAGTACCCGGTCGAGCGCGTTGGCGTCATGACGCCTTCGATGGTCATGGTGGATTCGCTTGGACCTGGCGAAATCGGGTTCATCACCGCCTCCATCAAGGAAGTGGCCGACACCCGCGTGGGTGACACGATCACGGAGGACAAGCGCCCAACCTCCGAAGCCTTGCCGGGCTTCAAGCCTGCTCAGCCGGTGGTGTTCTGCGGTCTTTTCCCGGTCGATGCTGCCGAATTCGACGACCTGCGCGCTGCCGTGGGTAAGCTTCGCCTGAACGACGCGAGCTTCACCTTCGAAATGGAATCCTCGGCCGCTCTCGGCTTCGGCTTCCGCTGCGGCTTCCTCGGCCTGCTGCATCTGGAAATCATCCAGGAGCGCCTGTCGCGCGAGTTCGACCTCGATCTGATCGCGACCGCACCTTCGGTCGTCTACAAGATGAACCTCACCGACGGTAAGACCGTCGAGCTGCACAATCCGGCGGACATGCCGGACCCGGTGAAGATCGACACCATCGAAGAGCCGTGGATCCGTGCCACCATCCTCACGCCCGACGAATACCTCGGCAATATCCTGAAGCTCTGCCAGGACCGCCGCGGCATCCAGGTGGATCTCTCCTATGCCGGCTCGCGTGCGATGCTCGTCTATGACCTGCCGCTCAACGAAGTCGTGTTCGACTTCTACGACCGTCTGAAGTCGCTGTCGCGCGGCTATGCATCCTTCGACTACAACCTGACGGATTACCGCGAAGGCGATCTGGTCAAGATGTCGATCATGGTCAATGGTGAGCCGGTCGACGCGCTCTCCATGCTGGTGCACCGCTCGCAGGCCGAGCGCCGTGGCCGCGCCATGGTCGAGAAGCTCAAGGAACTCATTCCGCAGCACATGTTCAAGATTCCGATCCAGGCGGCCATCGGCGGCAAGGTGATCGCGCGTGAGACCCTTTCTGCGCTCCGCAAGGACGTGACGGCCAAGTGTTACGGTGGTGACGTTTCGCGTAAGCGCAAGCTGCTCGACAAGCAGAAAGAGGGCAAGAAGCGCATGCGCCAGTTCGGTAAGGTCGATATCCCGCAGGAGGCCTTTATCCAGGCCCTCAAGATGGACGATTGATCCGGCCTAGCTGCAGCAGGCAGTGGACGTTGGCATCGGAAAGCAGTTGCGCTATATTAACTTCCAAATGGAATGGGGATTCTCGTTCGGCGTCAGGCCTCGGTTCAACCGGGGCCTTTCGCTTATCTAAGGGAATATCTTGGGTGGTCCTGCCGAAAACTTGGTTTCAATAATGTCGTAAGACCGGTTTGGCTGAAGTGGTCGCATGCACTTGATGCCAATGGGTCGAGCAACGAGATCGGCTAATTGCAGACCGATTGAGTTGCTCGTCTTTGGAATAATCTTCAGATCCAGCCCCTTAAAACCTGAGCGCGCTAAGTAATGCTGGCCATCCATGATGCGCCTGAACTCAAGTTCCAATATGCGATCTTCCTGCCCACCTCCGGTCCTGCCGCCCCGTTGTTCAAAGACTATGTGGGTCAAGTAATCAGCTCCTCCGTTCTCTGCCAGATGTTCCGTAAGACGCTCGATACAGAACAGCAAAGCCAGATGATATGGATTGTCGGGACTGGTGTATCTCCTCTTGAGATGCTCTTTTCTGATGACCGTCGCGATAATCGCCATTGGCGCTTCCGCGATAATTTGGGTTAGTTGGCCGATAAACTGTTTCTTGATGTATGCGGTTTTCAGGAAATCAAAGGGTGCTAGATCCTTTCTGATCTCTCTTTCATGCAAAATGCACGCATCATGGCCAAACCAACGAAGCTTGAAGGCCTGAATGCTGGGGCATACATTCGCGATGTAGTCCGCCTTTCTGAACACGCAGAAGGCCAAGACGAAAACAGGAAACTCGGGGTTGATCACTTCGAGATTGTGATCCCCACTCTCATCGACAAAAACGATGTAGTCGCTGAACTCCATATCCCTCCGTCGCCACGGCAGGAAGGACTTGAGCGAGCCTCCTTGAAACCGTGACTGTCCCCAGCACCCATCATGGACATGGGAACGGTAGGGTCAATACCCTCTCGCTCGATCCACTAGGTGCTTGAGTGGCTCGCCGCGTTCGAAGGCTTCCATCTGGGCGACCATGAGGGGGCCGAGGTGATCCGGGTCTGAGCTCGCGGCAGCGTGGGGCGTGACGAAGATGCGTGGGTGCTGCCAGATCGGGCTTTCCTCGGCCAGAGGTTCGCGCTCGAAGACATCGAGGCTCACTTCCTTGAGGAGGCCGTCATCAAGCGCGCGCAGGATGTCCGCTTCCTTCTGGAGGCGGCCGCGACCGGCGTTGACCAGGCAGGGGCCGCCAAGTGGGCCGTCTTGCCGGAGGTTCGTGAGGAGATCGTAGTCGATCATTCCTTCTGTCTCTTGTGTCAGCGGTAGCAGGACGACAAGGATATCGGTCTTCTGCAGGAAGGGCGTCAGGCCTTCCGGACCTGCGTGGCAGTCAACACCCGGCAGTTCGTGCTGGGTTCGGCTCCAGCCTGCAAGGTTGAAGCCCAGCGCGCCTAGCTTTGCAGCGACCGAGCGGCCAAGTTCGCCAAGGCCCATGATGCCAACGGTGACCCTGTCGGTAGTAGGCTGGGGCGTGTCATTCCAGGTTCGCTGCGCTTGCTGATGGCGGTAGAAGGCACCCTGACGGTGATGGTCCATCACGCGCCAGAGGACATATTCCACCATGTGCTGCGTCAGGTTCGGCGCCACGACGCGGACGATCGGCACATTGGCATGCATGCCGTGGATGTCAGGGTCGGACATGATGTGATCGACACCCGCACCCGCCGAAAAGATGAGCTTCAGGTTGGGGAGCCGCTTCAGAAGGCCATGGGGGTAGCGCCAGAGCACGGCGTAGTCGATTGACGGGTCCTCGCCTGCTGCCGGTTCCAGCACCACGTCGCGACCGCCTGAGGCGAGCACGCGGGTCCAGTGGTCGGAATTCATGCCCTGAGCTGTGAGCAGCAGGCGGCCTTTGGTGTTGGCTGACATGTCTGTGGTCTTACTCGCTTACAACGCCCGTGGGCGCGGTCTTGATATCGAACGCGGCGGCAATGAGCGCGCGCGTGTAGTCGGTCTGGGGCTCGGTGAAGATCTGTTCCGCCGTGCCTGTCTCCACCACCTTGCCGTTGCGCATGACGATCACCTCATTCGCCAGCGCGCGCACAACCTTCAGGTCATGGCTGATGAAGAGGTAGGCAAGGTCGTGACGCTTCTGCAGGTCACGCAGAAGGTCGACCACCTGTGCCTGCACGCTCATGTCGAGCGCCGACGTAGGTTCGTCCAGCATCACGAAGCGCGGTTTCAGCACCATGGCGCGGGCGATGGCGATGCGCTGGCGCTGGCCGCCGGAGAACTCGTGCGGATAGCGGAAGCGCGCCGCCGGATCGAGGCCCACTTCCTCCAGCACGTCCACCACCATCTGGTCGCGCTCCTCGGCGGAGAGCCTCTTCTCGTGGATCTTCAGGCCTTCCTCGATGATCTCGCTTACCGACATTCGGGGGCTGAGCGATCCGAACGGGTCCTGAAACACGATCTGCATCTCGCGGCGGAGCGGGCGCATTTCGCGGAACGAGCGCTGGTCGATCCGTTGACCCCGGAAGGTGATCTCGCCCTGGGAGGAGATCATGCGGGAGAGGGCCAGACCAAGGGTCGTCTTGCCGGAGCCGGACTCACCCACCACGCCGAGCGTCTGACCGGCGCGAACTGTCACATCGATACCGTCGACCGCCTTCACATGGTCCACGACCTTGCGCAGGAAACCCTTCTTGATCGGGAACCACACGCGGACGTCGCGCCCGGTCATCACCGTCTCGGCCTCAAGATCGGCCGCAGGCGGTTGGCCCTTTGGCTCGGCAGCGAGCAGGTGACGGGTATATTCGTGCTGCGGGTTGGCGAAGATTTCTGCGGTCGGGCCGGTCTCGACAATCTTGCCCTTTGTCATCACGCAGACGCGGTCCGCGATCCTGCGGACGATGCCGAGGTCGTGCGTGATGAAAAGCATAGAGAGGCCGCGCTTGCGCTTCAAATCTGCGAGAAGCTCAAGGATCTGCGCCTGAACGGTGACGTCGAGCGCGGTTGTCGGCTCGTCCGCGATCAGCAGCTTCGGCTCGTTGGCGAGCGCCATGGCGATCATCACGCGCTGGCGCTGCCCGCCTGAGAGCTGGTGCGGGAAGGCATCAAGGCGCTTCTCAGGCTCGCGGATGCCTACCTGATGGAGAAGCTCCAGCGTGCGTGCGCGTGCCTTCTCGCCGCTCATGCCGCGATGGAGCTTCAGTACTTCGCCGATTTGCCGCTCGATCGAGTGGAGCGGATTGAGCGAAGTCATAGGCTCCTGGAAGATCATGCTGATGTCGTTGCCGCGCACGCCACGCAGCTGCGGCTCTGCCGCCTTCAGCAGATCCATGCCGCCATAGTGGATTTCACCCGAGGGGTGGCTTGCTGCCGGGTAGGGCAGAAGTTTCAGCACCGACAGGGCGGTAACCGACTTGCCGGAACCGGATTCGCCAACAAGCGCCACGGTTTCGCCGGGCTGGATGTCGAAGGAAACGTGGTCAACGGCGATGCTCGTCCCGCCGCCCTGCGAGAATGCGACGGACAGGTCGCGGACCGAGAGAAGTGGCTGGTTCATCTGAATGTCTTCCTCGGGTCAAACGCGTCACGCACCGCCTCGCCGATGAAGATCAGCAGGGACAGCATGATGGAGAGGCTGAGGAAGCCGGAAATACCAAGCCAGGGCGCATTCAGGTGACGTTGGCCCTGCCGCAGCAGTTCGCCGAGCGATGGCGAGCCGGGCGGCATGCCGAAGCCGAGGAAGTCGAGCGAACTCAAGGTCGTGATCGAGCCGTTCAGGATAAATGGCAGGAAGGTAAGCGTCGCGACCATGGCATTGGGCAGCAGGTGGCGCAGCATGATCGTACGGTTGGGCACGCCCAGCGCGCGCGCGGCGCTCACATATTCGAAGTTGCGGGCACGCAGGAATTCCGCGCGCACGACGCCGACGAAGGCCACCCATGAGAACAGGAGCATGATGCCGAGCAATATCCAGAAGCCCGGCGGTAGCACCGCTGCGATGATCAGGATGAGGTAGAGGACCGGGATGGAGGACCAGATTTCGATGAAGCGCTGGAAGAGCAGGTCGGTCCAGCCGCCGAAATAGCCTTGCACCGCTCCCGCCGAAACGCCAATCACGGCGGAGGCGAAGGTGAGGATCAGGCCGAAGAGCACCGAAATGCGGAAACCGTAGATGACGCGGGAAAGCACGTCGCGTGCCTGGTCATCGGTGCCGAGCCAGTTCCAATTGCCGACGGTGCAGTTCGGGTCATCGACGCCGAGGTCATAGCGCCCGCAGCGTTCTTCCTTGGTGTAGAGCCAGGACGGCTTGGCAGGCGCCGCGCCCGGGATTTCGTTGTTCACCGTACGGTAGGAGTAGCGAATGGGCGGCCAGATCATCCAGCCATTCGCGTTGATCTCTTCCTGGATGAAGGGGTCGCGATAGTCGGTGACCGCCAGGAAGCCGCCGAACTTTTCTTCCGGATAGTCCACCAGCACAGGGAACAGGATCTCGCCGTTGTAGGAGGCGACGAGCGGTTTGTCGTTGGCCAGGAACTCGGCAAAGAGCGAGAGGATGAAGAAGCCCAGGAAGATCCAGAGCGACCAGTATCCACGGCGGTTGGCCTTGAAATTCTGCCAGCGGCGCTGGTTCAGCGGTGACAGGAACGGGCGCCTGACGGTGTTGCGCACGCGCTCAACTTCAGCTTTCGCCTGTATCTCCGACATCTAGACGTCTCTCCGTTCGAAGTCGATGCGGGGGTCGATCAATGTGTAGGTGATGTCGGACAGAAGGCTCACGAGCAATCCCATGAGAGAGAAGATATAGAGCGTGGCGAAGACCACGGGGTAGTCGCGGTCGATCACGGAGCGGAAGCCGAGAAGGCCCAGCCCATCGAGCGAGAAGATGCTCTCGATCAGCAGCGAGCCGGTGAAGAAGGCGGAAATGAAGGCCCCGGGAAAGCCAGCTATGATGATGAGCATGGCGTTGCGGAACACGTGCCGGTAGAGAACCTGCTGCTCAGACAGGCCCTTGGCACGAGCCGTCACCACATATTGCTTGCGGATTTCCTCAAGGAAGGAGTTCTTCGTGAGCAGCGTGGTAGTGGCGAAGGCCGAAAGCACCAGTGCTGTCAGTGGCAGCGCCAGATGCCAGAAATAGTCGAGAATGCGTTCTGGCCACGACAATTGTGCCCAGTTGTCAGAGGTGAGGCCGCGCAGCGGGAACCAGTCCAGGAACGAGCCGCCGGCAAAGAGCACCATCAGCAGGACGGCAAAGAGGAAGCCCGGGATCGCATATGCAATGATGATGACGCCGCTCGTCCAGACGTCGAAGGCCGAGCCGTCCTTGACTGCCTTGCGGATGCCAAGAGGGATCGAGATCGCGTAGGATATCAACGTGATCCATAGGCCCAGCGAAACCGAGACGGGCATCTTCTCCAGGATCAGGTTCACCACGGAGATGTCGCGGAAGTAGCTCTCGCCGAAATCGAAACGGATGTAATGCCAGATCATCAGCAGGAAGCGTTCGTGCGCGGGTTTGTCAAACCCGAACTGCTTTTCCAGCTGCTCGATGAACTGTGGATCAAGACCTTGCGCGCCGCGATAGCGCGACGTGACGCCGGACGTGTCCATGCTCTGTCCAGCGTCCATGGACGAACCGCCGCCGATGCGGGAATCGGCGCCTCCGGCCTGTCCCGTAAGCTGTGCGATCACCTGTTCAACCGGGCCACCCGGCGCGAACTGGATGACGACGAAGGAGATGAGCATGATTCCCACAAGGGTGGGGATCATCAAGAGCAAACGCCTGAGGATGTAGGCTCCCATCAGCCAGCCTCTCCACTACGAACACTTTGATTTGCAAGAGTTTCCGTCAGGAAAGCTGCCAGTCGATGATGACTCATTCGCTCAGAGATGCCTCGTCACTTGCCAATGGCTTTTGCCTTTGCCTCGTCGTACCACCATAAGGCCTCAACTGGAAAGCCATAGTCCGGCTTCGGTTCCCTGAAACCGAACTTGTTCCAGTAGGCCACCCGGTGATTCGGTGTGTCCCAATTTGGAATCCAGTCGAGCCGCGCACGCAAGACCCGATCCAACGCTTTCATTGCCACCACGAAATCTTCGCGATTTTGGGCCGCGGCAGCAATTTCCACCAGTTTGTCCACGGCTTCGTCGGCCATGCCGACGTAGTTGTTACTGCCTTGGAGATCGACAGTGCTGGAATGGAAGAACTGCAGCAGCGTGTCGCGTGTCGGCGTTGCGCCCAACGAGAACGCGGTATCGATCAGGTCAAAATCGAAACTGTTGACGCGCAGCTGATACTGCGAGGAATCCACCTGCCGCATGGTCGCATTGATACCAATGGCGCGCAGATTGCGTATGAAGCCGGGCGAGATGCGAAGGAAAGTCTCGTCGTTCACCAAATATTCGATGGCGAATGTCTCTCCGTCCTTTTGCAGCCAGCTGTCTTTCCGCTCCCATCCGGCTTCCCGCATGAGACGGGCTGCCTCGCGCAGGATGGTGCGGTCGCTGCCGCTGCCATCGGTCTTGAGCTGGATGGGCGCTTCGCCGAATGCCTCCTCGGGAATCTTGCCGCGCAGGGGCTCAAGCAGCGCCAGTTCTTCCTTGCTCGGCGTGCCTTCGGCCACATAAGGCGAGCCTTCGAACGTCGATTGGCTGCGCCTGTAGAGGTCGTAGAACAGGTTGCGGTTGATCCACTCGAAATCGAAGCAGGCGGCAATAGCCTTGCGAACCCGGGGGTCACGAAAACGCTCGCGCCGCTGATTCAGGGCTTTGCAATAGAAGCTCGGGCGGAGCTCGTCGGGGAATTCGCGTTTGACCACCTTGCCCTCGCGGATCGCGGGAAAGTCGTATTGCGTTGCCCAGACTGAGGAAGTGAACTCACCACGCCACTCCGTTTCGCCCTTTTTAAAGGCTTCGAAAGCCGCATTGCGGTCAGAGAAGAAGTCGATGCGGATCCGGTCGAAGTGATAGAGCCCGTTGCGGAAGGGCAGGTGGTTTGCCCAATCATCCTCCACCCGCTCATATTCAATGTAGCGGCCGGCGGAGAAGCGGCCGACCTTGTAAGGACCGGACCCAAGGAAGGCCTCGATTCGGGAGCTGTCGAACGGCTTTTGCTCCAGGTCCTTTTCCGAGAGGATCGGGAAGCCGGCCGCGCCGAGGATCGTTCTCTGAGACTGCTTGCCTGAGAAGGTCAGGCGGAACTCGCGTTCGCCGACCGCTTCCGCAGCCGTCATTTCGGCCAGCACCAGCATCAGCGAAGGATGGCCTTCCTTCTTGAAGAGGTTGTAGCTGAAGGCCACGTCTTCCGCAGTGATAGGCGAACCGTCGTGGAAACGGGCTTCGGGGCGCAGCTTGAAGAGGAAGCTGTTGCGGTCCTCCGAGATGGTTACCGTTTCAGCAACCAGGCCGTAGATGGAATCGGGCTCGTCGAGGCTTCCGTCCATCAAGCCGTCGAAGCAGAGTTCCATTCGTGGCGGAGCGCTGCCTGTGCGAACGAAGCTGTTCAGCGTGTTGAAGGTCTGGACGTTCTGGTTGAAAAGCCAGTTGCCTGGCTGGAGCCGGATGATCCCGCCTTTCGGGGCGTCCGGATTGGCGTATTCGAAGGTGGTGAAACCAGGGGGATACTTCAGATCGCCAAAGGCTGACAGGCCGTGTACCGGCGTGTCCGCCGGTACTGCTGCAAAGAGCGGGCGGCCAGCGGCCATCGCACCCAGCGACGCCGCACCCAGGAGGAACCGTCGTCGGGTTGTATCCAGCATGGCCGTTACCTCGTGGCCGCTTCTGGCAGGATCCACCAGGAATCAAGGTCGATCCCGGCATACTCCGGCTGCTTTTCCGGAATGCCGAACTTGTTCCAGTAAGCGAAGCGGAGGGTCGGCTGGTAGTATTGGGGAACGGTGTAGTAGTTCCAGAGCAGCACTCGATCCAGCGCATGGGTGAGGGCCAGCAGCTCGTCGCGATTCTCAGCGAAGATGATCTTGTCCACGAGCGCGTCGATCACCGGATCCTTGATTCCCGCCACGTTGCGGGAGCCCGGCATGTCCGCAGCCTTGGTGCTCCAGTAGTCGCGCTGCTCGTTGCCGGGGGAGTTCGACTGGGAGAAGCCGCCGGTGATGGCGTCAAAATCGAAGTTCTGCACACGCTGAACATATTGGGACGCATCGACGATGCGCAGGCTGGTCTCGATGCCGAGCTTGCGGAGATTCGGGATGATACCGTCGCTGATGATCTCGGCCGTCTCGCTGGCACCGAGGAATTCGATCCGGAATTGTTCGCCGGTCTGCGCATTGACCAGCTTGCCACCCCTCGTCTCCCAGCCAGCTTCCTTCAGCAGGCGGGACGCTTCACGCAGGTTCTGACGCTCGGCAGTCGGGCTGTCCGATACCGGCAGCTTGAACTCTTCGGTGAAAAGCTCAGGCGGCAGCTTGTCGCGGAACTGCTCGAGGATCTCCAGTTCGCGGCCTTGCGGGATGCCGGTGGAAGCGAGCTCCGAGTTCTCGAAATAGCTGCTCAGCCGCTTGTTGAGGCCGAAGAAGTGCTTCCGGTTCTGATCCTCGAAGTTATAGGCGAGCGTCAGCGCCTGGCGCACGCGGCGATCGGCAAACTGCGGGCGGCGCAGGTTGAACACGAAGGCCTGCATGGGCTGCACCGTGCCGCTCTGGAACTCGTGCTTGACGACCCGGCCATCCTGAGCCGCGGGGAAATCGTATTCCGTCACCCAGCGGCGGGTGGAGGTTTCACGTCGAATGTCCTGAATGCCGCCCTTCTTGAAGGCGAGGAAGGCTGCGTTGTCGTCCTGGAAATAGGTGAAGCGGCGACGGTCGAAATTGTTGCGGCCGACGTTAACGGGGAGATCCTCGCCCCAATAATCCTTCACCCGCTCCCAGGTGATGTCGGAGCCGGGGCGGAACTGGCCGATCCTGTAGGGGCCGCTGCCGAGCGGGGGTTCAAGGGTGGGCTGGGAGATATCGCGCTTCTTGCCATTGGCGTCCTCGCCTTCCCACCAGTGCTTCGGAAGAACGGGAAGATCGCCCATGATATGCGGCAGCTCACGGTTGCCGGCCTCGTCAAAGCGGAATTCGACCTCATGGTCGGAAATGGCGACCGCCTCTTTCACGTTCGCGAAATACTGCTGGTGCATCGGGCTGATCTTCTTCAGCGTCTCGAGCGACCAGATGACGTCCTCCGCAGTAATCGGCTCGCCGTCGTGCCAGCGGGCATTCTTGTTCAGACGGTAGGTGGCCGACGTGTAATCAGCCGGGTACTTGAACGCCTCTGCGATCAGGCCGTGGCTCGTTCCCGGCACGTCGAGGGCCTGCTGCATGAGGGTTTCCCAGAGAAGGCCGCCGAACTCCGTCAGCCCTGCCGCGACCGTTCCGCGAACGATGAATGGGTTGAAACTGTCGTAGGTGCCGAACCCGATCTGGTTGAGGGTGCCGCCTTTGGGAGCCTCGGGATTGACGTAGTCGTAGCGCTCGAACGGGGCCGTCTCTTCATCGGGGTTGATGATCGAACTTGCTGTCCGCCACTCCTCCTGAGCGCTGAGGTTGGTGGCCGTCAGGCCGATGGCCAATCCAGCAAGTGCTGCATATCTGAGGGCAGCCGTAGCCGTTCTTCGCATCGATTAGCTCCTGATACTTTACCATCAAGAAACTATTCCATTCGCGGAAGAACGCAATTGCAGACGCATAACAAAAGAGCCGACCCAAGGGCCGGCTCTTTCAACGTTTGGTGATAAATCGGCTTACTGAGCGGGCCGTACAACCGGTGCATCAGTTGCCGGAGCTTCCGTCGCCGGTTGCTCAGCAGCAGGTTCCTGGGCCGGCTCAGCCGGAGCCGCATCCGTTGCCGGCGCTTCTTCAGCAGGAGCTTCCGTTGCAGGCTGCTCAGCAGCGGGTTCCTCTGCAGGAGCTGCATCGGTGGCCGGAGCCTCTTCAGCAGGAGCCGCATCGGCCGGTGCTTCCTCTGCGGGAGCTGCGTCAGCCGGAGCTTCCTCTGCAGGGGCGGCTTCTTCGGCGGGCGCTGCTTCTGCGCCAGCTTCCGGAAGCGGAGCAGGTGTTGCAGCCAGCGTGCGCAGGTAAGCGATCACGTTGGCGCGATCCTCAACCTTCTTCAGGCCAGCGAACGCCATTGCCGTGCCAGGAATGAAGCCCTTCGGGCTGGTGATGAAATGATCGAGGTTCTCGTAGGTCCAGTGCTTGGAACCACCCTCGGAGAATGCCTGAATGGCGCCCGAGTAGGAGAAACCTTCATGCGAAGCGATCGGACGATCAACGACACCGTAGAGGTTCGGACCGACCTTGTTGGCGCCACCTTCTTCCGTGGTGTGGCAAGCCGCACAACGCTTGAAGACGCCCGCGCCAGCTTCAGGATCGGCAGATGCCAGAAGAGGCAGGATTGATTCGGCGGCTGCGCCACCTTCGTCACCACCCTCTGCTGCTCCAGCCTCCACTGCCGCAATGGCGTAGCCAGGAGTCTCCGGTGCATGCGAACTGAAGATCGCATCCGAAACCAGGCTTACGGAAAACACGACAAAGACAGTGCCGAGGACCGCGCCTAAAACCTTATTGAGCTCGAAAGAATCCATGCGCCCTGAGGCTCCTTCTCCACACGCTGCAAGTACCTACCGCTATACGAGCGGCCAATAGTCCTCACGCAACCGCTGCCCGTAAAAACCGCGCGGAAACTAGGTCTTTTGCTCAAGCCTTGCAACACCTATAAGACGTTCCGCTACTGCTACTTTTTGACACTTTTCACAGAACCCAGATCCGGAAGCAACTCCATGAGCGCCATAATCCTGATCCCGGCACGGATAGATTCCACAAGGTTGCCCGGCAAACCCTTGGCGGATATAGCCGGCAAGCCCATGATAGCCCAGGTTGCAGCCCGCGCGCTAGAGAGCAAGGTCGGGCGCGTCATCGTGGCCACCGATTCGGCGGACGTAGCCGATGCCGCCAGGAAAGAGGGCGTCGAGGCTTTCGTCACGCGCGGGAATCACCAGTCAGGTTCTGACCGCATCTTCGAAGCTTTGCAGGCGATCGACCCTAAGGGTGAGGTCGATATCGTCATCAACCTGCAGGGCGACCTGCCGACGATTCCGCCGGCAGACATCAGCGCCGTGCTGCGGCCTCTCGATAATCCGGAAGTCGACATCGCCACGCTCGGTGTCGAGATCACGGATGAAGAGGAAAAGACCAATCCGAACGTCGTGAAGATCGTTGGTGTTCCCACGGGCGATTCCGGTAGCCGCCTGCGCGCACTCTATTTTACGCGTGCGACGGCGCCGTGGGGCGACGGCCCGCTCTATCACCACGTGGGGATTTATGCGTACCGGCGCGCGGCGCTGGAACGTTTTGTGTCGCTTCCGGCCGGCTCGCTTGAAACGCGCGAGCGGCTGGAGCAATTGCGGGCGCTTGAGGCGGGGATGCGAATCGACGCCGAGATCGTCCAATCAGTGCCGCTCGGCGTGGATACGCCGGCGGATCTTGAAAAGGCGCGCCAGATGCTGGCGCAGAAGGTGTAACGATGGGTCCTACAAAGACAAACAGGATCGCTTTCCAGGGCGAGCCGGGTGCAAATTCAGATACCGCATGCCGCAACATGTTTCCCGGCATGGAACCCCTGCCTTGCCCCACCTTTGAGGACGCCTTCAACGCGGTCGAATCGGGCAAGGCCGATCTGGCGATGATTCCGATCGAAAACACGCTCGCCGGACGCGTCGCCGACATCCACTACCTGCTGCCCAACTCGAAGCTCTACATCGTCGGCGAGTACTTCCTGCCGATTCGCTTCCAGCTGATGGTGCTGCCGGGCGTGGCCCTGTCGGAGATCAAGTCGGTGCACAGCCATATCCATGCGCTGGGCCAGTGCCGCAAGATCATCCGCAAGCACAAGTGGAAGCCGGTCGTGTCGGGCGACACCGCGGGCGCTGCCCGTGAGGTTGCAGACCGCCAGGACCGCACGCAGGCGGCACTCGCCCCGCGTCTGGCTGCCGAGCTCTACGGTCTCGACATCGCGCAGGAGAACGTCGAGGACGAGGAAAACAACGTCACGCGCTTCGTGGTGCTGTCGAAGGAAAAGCGCTTTGCGGCAAGAACTTCGCCAGAGCAGGCGATGCTCACGACTTTCATCTTCCGTGTCCGCAACGTGCCGGCAGCGCTCTACAAGGCGTTGGGCGGCTTCGCGACAAATAGCGTGAACATCACCAAGCTGGAGAGTTATCAGCTTGGCGGCAAGTTCTTCTCATCGCAGTTTTATGTGGATGTGGAGGGCCATCCGGAAGACCGCAATCTGCGGCTGGCGCTGGAGGAACTCAGCTTCTTCTCGCACGAGGTGCGGTTCCTCGGCGTCTACGAAGCGCATCCGTTCCGGCTTGAGCAGGTTCAGGACGACGATTGATCAATGGGAAAGCCGCCCTGTTCTCCGTTGACCTGAACCAGAGTTGAGGTCGACGGCAGGGCGGCTTTTCTGTGGGGTTCTCAGTAGCGTTTGCGCAGGATCATGCGATCAAGCGAGAGGTAGCCGCCGCCGAAAGCTGCGTACAGGAAGGCAATGCCGGCCCAGAACAGCGAGAGCAACTCCGCTTTTCCCTGCGCCAGTTCTGCAAAGTGGCGTCCGCCATCCTTCAGCAGAGTATATCCCGTTTGCGTCAACATGTCGGGACCCGCGGTGAGTACCTGAAGGCCCGCACTCGTGATGAGTTGGTTGTCGAACGGATGTGCCAGGTGAAACCAGAGGGTCACGAGCAGCATCACGCCGACGGCAAATGCAGCAGGCCGCGTATAGAGGCCGAGGGCGAGAAGCGCGCCTCCGACGACCTGGACGATCAGCAGGGTGACCGACCAAACGTGGCCGGGCAGGAAGCCGATCCCCTCAAAGAAGCTCGCCATGCTGAGCGGATCCTTGATCAGTGGGATGCTTTGAACAACGAGGATAGCCCCCGCCGTAAAGCGTAGCGCCACCCAGGCAAAGGGTTGGGCTACGCGGTCGTAGAATGTTGCGAGTTTCGGGAAGTGCAACTCTTTCTTGGTATTCGTAAATGGCAATGCGGTGGCCATACCTAGACTCCAAATGTTTCAGACATGGGACTGCAACGTGCAGCCTCGTCCGAAAGCCTGCGTGGAGCGGGAGCAGGGCACAAGAAAAGGGGGAGGGCGTTACGCGATCAAGGACGCGTAACACCACTGAATTTACGGCCACTCGCTGTCAGCCCAAAGCGCGACCAACTGGCGGGCAATGGCGCCCTTGGTGGCGGCCCACAGTCCGTCTGGATGCGTCCCGTCCAGCATCTGGCGCACCTCAGCCCGGGAGAACCAGCGGCAATCCTCAAGCTCGGTGGCGTCCGGGTCGATCTCGTCGCTGATGGCCTCTGCAATGCAGCCAATCATTAACGAGAAGGGGAACGGCCAGGGCTGGCTTGCGATGTAGCGTACCGTACCGATACGGATGCCAGACTCTTCGAACGTTTCCCGGCGGACGGCAGACTCAATCGTCTCGCCCGGCTCGATGAAGCCGGCAAGGCAGGAGTACATGCCTGGGGCAAAGCGCGCGCTGCGGCCCAGAAGGCAGCGGTCGTCCTTCACGGCAAGCATGATCGCGACAGGATCGGTGCGCGGGAAGTGCTCTGCTCCGCAGCTCTGGCAGACACGCCGGTAACCGCCGGCACGCATCTCGTTCTGGCCGCCACAGCGTCCGCAGAAGCGGTGCGTGTTGTTCCAGGAGAGCAGAGCTGCCCCCTGGGCGAGTGCACCAACGATCTCCGATGTCAGCAGATTGTTCGAATAGGTGCTGCGCAGATCGACCACCTCGATGCCACTCACCACTGGCACTTCGGCAGGTCGCATCGGAACCGCGAGGACCGGACCATCAGGGCCGTTGCCCAGCAGAATCGCTTCATCCAGGTTCATGCCCAGCGCCTGAGCGCCCTGAGGCTTGAACAGGGCATTTGGCTCGACCCCATCGGTCCGGATGCAAACCTTGCCTTCGCCGATCAGGAGGATCCTCGTAGCCTCATTTTCCAAGGCGATCTGCACGGCGTCGTCCGAGCGCTTTTCGGAAAGCGGGTCGATGACATTGCCGGTGAAGGCGAGCCATTCCCTGGGCTGCGGACGGGTTTCCTCGGGCGAAAAGAAGTTCATTTGCTGCTCGGCTCAGGGCGGGTTTCAGATGGCGTCACGAATCTGGTTTGCCAGATCTGCGAGAACGTCTTTGTGGTAGGGCAAACGCTCGCCGTAGCCCCAGACAGGTCCGGGCCAGTTGGCATCGCCTTCATTGCGGGCGATGACATGCACATGCAGCTGGCGGACGATGTTGCCGATTGCCGCCACGTTGATCTTCGTGCAGCCGGTCAGGTCTTTCAGTGCCTTGGACACAAGATTGGTCTCAAAGCTCAGCATCGCCTGGTCGAGCGGGGTCAGGTCGTGCGGTTCCTCGATCTCAGGACGCTGCGGCACCAGAATCAGCCATGGCCAGCGGGAGTCGTCACGCAGGCGCAATTGGCAAAGACCAAGATTCGCCACCAGAAGGCTCTCACCTTCCAGGCGGGGATCAAGTTGAAATCTTGGCCTGCGGCCGGGTTCGGAAACTGGCTTATCCATAAGGAACCAAGCTAATTTGCAGCCGAACCGGCTGCAAGCTTTATCGTAACAGCGTACTTGCAATTCTTCGCGCGATTGACGATATGGAACCTGGGAGGTTGGTGGTGGACGAGCCACTCGCCAACCGGGTCAGGTCCGGAAGGAAGCAGCCCCAACGAGCCCGGCACGGGTCATTGTGCCAGCCTCCCACCTTTCAGGCTTTCGGCCAGCAAATGGCTGCCGAACTTGCCGTTGCACGATTTAGCGACTACCCGTTCATGGGGAACATTCGCACAGCCATCATGGAGAGCGCGACCGCATGAATGACGCCGGGCAGACTGTTGGCAGCAAGGCCGGCGCCTATCGCGTTCTGGCTCGAAAGTACCGTCCGCGCGATTTTTCGGGGCTGATCGGCCAGGAGCCGATGGTCCGCACCCTCACCAACGCCTTCTCCACCGGCCGAATCGCGCAGGCCTGGATGCTGACCGGCGTTCGCGGTGTGGGCAAGACCACCACGGCTCGTATTCTGGCGCGTGCGCTCAACTACAAGACAGCGACGGTCAACCAGCCGTCCATTGATCTTTCCGAAACGGGCGAGCATTGCGAAGCGATTCTCGAAGGCCGCCACGTCGACGTGATCGAGATGGACGCCGCTTCGCACACGGGTATCGACGATATCCGCGAGATCATCGATCAGGTGCGCTATGCGCCGGTGTCGGCCCGCTACAAAGTCTACATCATCGACGAGGTTCACATGCTCTCCACGCAGGCCTTCAACGGCCTGCTGAAGACGCTCGAGGAACCGCCGCCGCATGTGAAATTCATCTTCGCGACCACCGAAATACGCAAGGTTCCGATCACGATCCTGTCGCGTTGCCAGCGCTTCGATCTCCGGCGCATCGATGCGGCGCTGATCAAGGAGCATCTGGCGCGTATCGCCGTGTCGGAAGAGGTGCAGGCGGACGACGACGCCCTGTCAATGGTGGCGCGTGCCGCCGAAGGTTCGATGCGCGACGCGCAGTCGATCTTTGATCAGGCGATCGCCCATTCCGGCGGCAATGTCACAGCGGAAACCGTGCGCGACATGCTGGGTCTTGCCGACCGCGCCCGCGTGATCGACCTGTTCCAGCATCTGATGCAGGGCGACGTGGCGGCGGCTTTGGCCGAGTTCCGCGCGCAATATGATGTGGGTGCCGATCCGGCGACCGTACTGACCGACCTTGCCGAGTTCAACCATCTGGTGACCCGCCTGCGGTTCGTGCCCGAGGCAGCGCATGACAATGCGCTGTCGCACGAGGAGCGCCGGCGCGGTGCAGAACTTGCCGAGCGGCTGTCGATTCGCGTGCTGTCTCGCACCTGGCAGATGCTGCTCAAGGGCATCCAGGAAGTGCAGAATTCCAACCGTCCGGTGGCGGCCGGCGAGATGGTGCTGATCCGCATCGCTCACGCTGCAAATCTGCCGACCTTGGACGAGGCGCTGCGTTCGCTTGAAGGCATGGCGTCAGGTAATGGCGGTCCATCTCATCCAGGCGGCAACGGTGGTGGCGCGCCCCGGGGCAATGGTGGCGGCGTCAATGCCATGGGCTCTGCCTATGTGCCGAGTGGCGGCGGTGGCGGCCAGACAATGCGGCTGGTGCAGTCGGAGCCCGCGCCGATGCAGGCGGCTCCGGTCCGTGCGCCAGAGCCCGAGCCAGTTGCCGATGTTCAGGTCAAGACGCTCGCGGATATCGCGGGTCTAGCCGAGACGCATCGCGACATCGCGTTCAAGATCATCTTCAAGCGGAATGTGCGGCTGGTGAGCATTGAGCCGGGACGGCTCACCGTCAATCTCGTGCCCGATGCGCCGAAGACGCTGCTGGGCGACCTGACCAACCGTCTGCAGAAGTGGACAGGGCGTCGGTGGATCGTTTCGGTCTCGAACGAGAAGGGTGGTCCGACCCTCTGGGAAGAGGAGAACAATCGCCGCGAGATGGCAATTGCCGACGCGCGGTCAGACCCGACCGTCGCCGCCATACTCAAGGCGTTTCCGGGTGCCAAGATCGTCGACGTGCGGATCCCGGATGCGGTGGCGCAGGAGATGGCGGCCGACGAGGACATGCCGGCTCCTGAACTCGATGCCGACGACGAAGACGAATAACTAAATACAACCGGATGCGGAGACTATCATGCGTGACCTGATGGGCATGTTGGGCAAGGCCAAGGAAATGCAGGCCAAGTTCCAGGCGATGCAGGAAGAAATCGCCAATATCGAGATCGAAGGCCTGGCTGCTGCTGGCGCCGTCAAGGTGACGCTTTCGGGCAAGTTCGAGATGCGCAAGCTCTCCGTTGACCCGTCGCTGCTCAAGGCAGACGAGGCGGAGATCCTCGAGGACCTTATCCTTGCCGCACACAATGATGCGCGCGTGAAGATCGAGTCCGAGATGCAGCGGAAGACGCAGGAAATGACGGCTGGGCTGCCGATCCCGCCCGGGTTCAAGCTGCCGTTCTAAGCGGCCGCCCCTTTCTGCATGTTCTAATGGGCGGCCGAATGTGCCGCCCGTCCCATTTCTGACTACGTGACGAAGGTTCCATGTCCAAGCGTATCGCAGGACCGGAGATTGAACGGCTGATCCAGCTTCTGGCCAAGGTGCCGGGGCTTGGGCCCCGATCGGCCCGCCGGGCGGCACTGCATCTGATCAAGAAGAAGGAGCAGCTCTTCGCTCCCCTGAGCCTTGCGATGGGTGAGGCGCTGCAAAAGGTGCGCGTCTGCTCCACCTGCGGCAATGTCGATACGGTGGACCCCTGCACCATCTGCAGCGACGTGCGCCGCGATCCGGCAACGCTGATTGTCGTTGAAGACGTTTCTGACCTCTGGGCGCTGGAACGGGCGGGCGCGATGAACGTGCGCTATCACGTGCTCGGCGGAACGCTGAACCCGCTCGACGGCGTTGGACCTGACGATCTCAACATTGCCGGGCTCATCAGCCGCGTTGCCGAAGGCGGGATCTCGGAAGTGATTCTGGCTGTGAACGCGACCGTCGAAGGGCAGGCGACCGCGCATTACATCACCGACCAGCTTTCCGGACTTGAGGTCAAGGTGACGCGTCTGGCGCATGGCGTTCCGGTCGGCGGCGAGCTCGACTATCTCGATGAAGGGACTTTGACTGCGGCTATCAAATCGCGGACAACTTTCTAAGGAGTTCGGGATTCGGGCAGCTTCGATCGGGAGGATTACATGCGGCGGAGACTACGGGCACTCTTCGTTTCAGTTGTCATCGCCGCGTCGGGCGTACTTCCCGCTGCCGCACAATCCATCGACAAGCAGTTCCAGCAATGGCTGGTGAGCGATCTCTGGCCTGAGGCGCGCGCGCGAGGCATCGACCAGCGCGTGTTCAAAAAGTCATTCGCAGGTATCAAGCCGAACCTGAAGCTGCCTGACCTCGTTTTACCTGGCCAGAAGGAGCCGACCGGCAGTAGCGGCCAGCATCAGGCTGAGTTCCGCGCACCTTCCGCCTATTTCGATTCGGTCCGGGGCATCGTTGCTGGCGGACGATCCCGCGCTTCCCAATACGCGCAGGCTCTTGCCGCCGTGGAGCAACGCTTTGGCGTGCCGCGCGGTATCGTGCTTGCCGTCTGGGGACGCGAGTCCGGCTTCGGCGGCGCGAAGATCCCCCACAACGCCTTTGAGGTGCTGGGCACCAAGGCGTTTCTCGCTACCCGCAAGGCAATGTTCCGCGAGGAGGTGCTTGCCGCGCTGGAGATGGTGCAGAAGCGCGGCGTCAGCCCCGATTCCATGCGCTCGTCCTGGGCGGGAGCGCTGGGTCAGCCTCAGTTCATGCCGAGCTCATACCTGAAATATGCCGTGGATTTCGACGGGGACGGACGCGCCGACATCTGGAACTCGGTGCCGGATACGCTGGCCTCCATCGCCAACTATCTGCGCAGCCACGGCTGGGTGCCCCGGCGTGACTGGGGTTTCGAGGTTCGTCTGCCGGCACAGCTCTCCTGCGCTCTGGAAGGGCCTGATCAAGGCCGTAGAGTTGCGGATTGGGCGGCCATGGGCGTTCAACGAATTTCAGGCAAGCCGTTCCCGCAGCAGGAGATGTCGGGCGAGGGCTTCCTGATGCTACCGGCCGGCCGTAATGGGCCGGCATTTCTGGTGACGCCAAATTTCTACCGGCTGAAGGACTACAACGAGAGCGATCTCTACGCGCTGTTCATCGGCCACGCAGGCGACCGGATCATGTATGGCGATGTCGCTTTCACGGCCCCGTGGGGCAAGGTGGAAGGTTTTTCGCGATCCGAGGTCGCTGCCATGCAGCGCGCGCTGGAGCGCCTGGGCCATGATGTCGGCGGCTCCGACGGGCTGGTCGGCTTCAAGACCCGGCGCTCGATCGGACTTTGGCAGGAGAAAGCCGGAATGGTTCCAACTTGCTATCCGGACAAAGGCCTTGTGGCAAAGATACGCTAGATCGTCTCAGCTTTTTGTTGGAACGGTGAAACGATCCAAGCTTCTGTTTTCTGGCAGTTCGGGACGGAAAACCGGTTCCCACTTTTCTGGAACTGCGCTAGGCCAGCCAAATCAATAGTTTACGTGTGATCCAATTGCAGGCACTATGCTGCTAATTGTTATCCAGCCATAGGAGAGGGTTGCCGTGCGTATCAATCAAGGACTCGGAAAACTCACCCTTGTCGGTCTCGGCCTCTTAGTGCTGAGCTCTTGTGCGGTCGTTGTGGACGAAGGTCCGCGCCCGCTACCGCCCCGACCAGGCGGGCCACAAGCCTGCACGATGGAGTATAATCCGGTCTGTGGCGAGCGTGGGGGACGTCAGCAGACGTTCGGCAACAGCTGTTCGGCCCGTGCTCAGGGCTTCCGCGTCGTTCATGGCGGTGAATGCCGCAGCCAGTGGAGGCCTCCGGTTCCGCCGCGGCCAGCTCCGCCCCAGAGCCAAGCGTGTACGCGCGAATTCAGGCCTGTCTGCGGACAACGGGGCAATACGCTACAAACGTTCCCGAACGCTTGTGAAGCTGACAGGGCCAATTTCCGCGTCGCCCATCCGGGCGAGTGCCGTCCTGTCAGAGGGCGCTGAGCCGCTGCATGGCCCATTGGGCCAGTGGCGTCTGGGTGTAGGTGATCAATCCACCTATGCCCAGCGCAACGCCATATGGAATGCCAGCCTTGGCATCGGCGAAGTGGCGCAAAAGAATGTTGTTGCCGGTAAACGTGGCCCACACCGACTTTCGGTAGACCAGCAGGCCGAGCGTCAGCGCGCCGCCGAGTACAGCGGATGTGGTCAGGTATTCGACCAGTGAGAGATTGAAGCCGAACCACACGGCTGTAGCAGCCATCAGCTTGGCATCACCGCCGCCCATCACGCCGAGCGCGAAAAGCGTGAATGTAACCAGCAGGACTATGGCGCCCGTGCCGAGATGCAATCCTATGTCGGTGGAAGGCATTCCGGTGAGGAACGCGAGGAGGAAGAAGGCGCCGACCAGCAGAAGAGAAACGCGGTTAGCGATGGTCATGGAGATCATGTCCGACACGGCGGCGTACACCATGCAAAACGGGAAAATCAGAAGAACCGCACTCTCGACCATGACTCACTACGCAAAACAGATAAACCGATGTTGGCAGAAACGTCTTAACAATGCGTGAGAGTAAGGCCATCGCCCGATGAGGCGATGGCCTTAATAGTGTTATTCGCCGCTCTCGGGGAGTTCTCCTGCAATTTTCTTGAAGGTTGCTTCAAGGCCATCACCTACGGTGCTAACCGCACCAATAATCACGACAGCGATGAGCGCAGCGATCAGACCGTATTCGATCGCGGTTGCTCCTGATTCATCCTTGGCAAAACGTGCAAACAGCTTCGTCATAAGACTGCTCCTTAGCTCCGATTTTTAACAGCACTTCCGTGGGCGTTCTGTTGTGCCGTTCGAAAGTAGCCTGACCCTAGAGCGCAACTCTTGAAAGCTGTTTAATAAACAAGCTTACCTAATCCTTGCTTTGGAAGTTGCGGGTTGCGGTTAATTATTCCTTGCTGGTTGTTTACTCAATTGGAGGTACCCGCCGGTTCAGCTTTAACATCGGATTCACCTCTACAGCGCATGATGCAAACGGGTATCCGTTGGGGTGACATATGGCGGGACGTATGAAGTTTGGTCTGGCGCTTCTCTGCGCATTCTACGCATCAGCTGCGTTTACAGCTGCAGCATCCGCTGAGGCGATCCATGTCTTTATGAACCAGGCCAAGATCGTCAAGCTGCCGAAGCCTGCCGATACGATCGTGATCGGCAATTCCGACATAGCCGACGCAACGGTGCAGGACCCGCAGACTGTGGTGCTGACGGGCAAGGGTTTCGGTACGACGAACCTCGTGGTGTTTGATACAGACGGCAAGGTGGTACTGGATTCCCAGCTGGCCGTGTCGCGCTCCACAGAGAATTCCGTGCGCGTTTACAGGCCTGGTCAAGTGCAGACCCTCTCCTGCTCGCCCTATTGCGAAGCGTCCTTTAAGTCCGAAGCCGAAGAGAGATCAGACGCTGAGATGGGTCGCTGAGGCGGTCTTGCGGGGGGTGAGATGACGGGGCTGCGCTTCGCATTCGGCATGGCAGCATCCTGCTTCAGGAGAAGGCTGCGCGGCTTTGCGGGGGATCGTCGCGGTGCTGCGGCGCTGGAGTTTGCGATCCTCGCGCCCATCTTCTTCATGCTGCTTTTCGCCATTCTTGAATGCTGCATCACGTTCGGCGCCCAGCAGATCCTGACCAACGCAACGGACGATATAGGGCGCGACATGCGTACCGGCCGGATCAGGCCGGAAGGGCTGACGACTGCCGTCCTGCATGACATGTTCTGCGATCGCATGCCGGCCCTGTTTTCCAGCGGCTGTCCCGGCCTGAAGATCGACGTCCGCAACTTCGACACGTTCGAAAAAGTAGCGGATGAATTCTCCAAAGGCATCGTGCCGGCAACGTTCCGTGTCGATCTGGGGGGGCCACTCTCCAAGAACATCATGCGGGTCTTCTATGAGTGGCCCGTTATTCTGACGGTTTTCAACGACCGTGTGGAGGACCCCAAAAGCGGAAAGACCCTGCTGTTCGCCACACAGACCTGGCAGAACGAGCCGTTCGACTGATGCGCCGGCTTGTGAGATCAGCAAGGGCATTCCTTCGCCGCACACAGGGCGTGGCGGCGGTTGAATTCGCGCTGCTGGCGCCGCTGATGATTGCCCTGTTCATTTTGACGATGGAATTCGCGCAGGCGATCGATACCAGCCGCAAGGTCGCTCGCATGACCGTGCAGATCGGCGATCTGATCACCCAGCAACCGGACATGACGCCTACAACGCTGCAGTCGATCGTCAAGATCGCTGAAGCGACGATACAACCCTACAAGCGCAGCACTGCAGCGGTCCGTGTCACGGCGATCGACATCACCACGGGTTCAGCGCCGCAGCCGAAGGTCGCATGGTCAAAGTGCTACTACGACTGCGCCGCACTGCCTTCTGCCACGAAGGGTGCGACGGTGACGCTCAGCAACGACCTCAAGATCCCCGGCATGTATCTGATCCGTGTGGAAACGAGGCTTGCCTATCGGCCTATGGTCGCGTGGTCAGAGGGAGCGAAGCAGGTGCTGGGGCTCTTCTCCCTGGACAATATCATGATGGGCGACCGCTACGACCAGCATCCGCGCGTGAGCACGAAGATTCCCTGTAACAACTGCTGAGATCGTGTGGGGTGTTAGAGGCTAGTCGAACACTTCGCCGGGATAGACGCCCCAGATCATGCCCTGCTCGATCCAGCCTTCGTGGGTGCCAAAGCGCATCAGGCACCATGCGCCGTCACATTCCTTCACCTGGCCAGTCACGCCTGGCTCCACGTTGGCGATACGGCGCGCATTGATGTCGCGAGACGCCACGACCGGGAGCGTTGTTTCCTTGCCCTGGAGCCAGGGCGAGACGATTGCCGTGCGGGTGCCGGAAAGAAGCGCCTGGTTGACCCAGCCTTCGGTGCCATCGACGTCGCGAATGCGCCGCCAGTTGTCGAACTCCTGGATGATCTCCACCGGCAAACCTGCCTTGAGGTACATCCAGTCGACCGCATAGCTCGTGCCCGGCCCGACGCGGAGGTTAACCCTTGCCGATTTCAGGCTGACAAAGCGAGGGATCGGCAGGCCGCTGGAGCCCACCTTGACGGAGGCGCTTCCCTCCTCCGACTGGGCCATTGCTGGTGCTGAAGACAGGCCAATTGCGACAACGAGAATCGACAGGAACCCACAAAATACATCACGACGCCGCATTTCTTACTCCTGGAGCGGGGATGCCGCGCTGCCAGTATGCCTGCCGGCATCTTCAGTGCTGCGCCCCACGCAAAAAAATCGATGGCCTTTTCCTTTGTCTTGACTGCGCTTGCTTGCTAGACATCATCGCCTTCTGGCGACACAGGACCGGCTCCGCCTTGCAGTATTTACGGTCTTGGTTAAAGAGGTCTGAAGGAAAAGGGGTTGAGCTTTCATGTCAGGTCGCAAAAAGCCGCTGGTCGTCATCACTCGCAAGCTCCCGGATCAGGTCGAGACGCGCATGCGCGAGCTGTTCGATGCGCGTCTGAACATCGACGATCAGCCGATGTCGCAGCCTGAGCTGGTTGCCACCGTCAAGGAGGCCGAGGTTCTCGTTCCCACCATCACCGACCGAATCGATGCTGCCCTGATCGAGCAGGCAGGACCTCAGTTCAAGCTGATCGCGAACTACGGCAATGGCGTGGAACACATCGATGTTGCCGCGGCCGCTGCCAAGGGGATCGTCGTTACCAATACGCCCAACGTGCTCAACGAAGATACGGCCGACATGACCATGGCGCTGATGCTGGCCGCACCGCGCCGTCTCGTGGAGGGCGCTGAAATGCTGCGCCGGGGCGAGAAATGGGCCGGCTGGTCACCGACCTGGATGCTTGGTCGCCGCGTCTGGGGCAAGCGTCTCGGCATCGTCGGCATGGGCCGAATCGGCACCGCTCTGGCACGCCGCGCGAAGGCCTTCGGCATGTCGATCCACTACCACAACCGCCGCCGCGTGGCGCCGATGATCGAGGACGAGCTGGAGGCAACCTATTGGGACAGCCTCGACCAGATGCTCGCCCGCATGGACGTTATCTCGGTGCACTGTCCGTCGACGCCCGCGACCTATCATCTGTTGTCTGCTCGGCGTCTCGCCCTGATGCAGCCGACCTCCTATCTCGTGAACACGGCGCGCGGCGATATCGTCGATGAAGAGGCGCTGATTCAGCTGATCGAGGATGGCAAGATCGCCGGCGCGGGTCTCGATGTGTTCGAATATGAGCCCGCCATCAACAAGCGGCTCGTCAAGCTTGCGGAAAAGGGCAAGGTCGTGCTGCTGCCGCACATGGGCTCGGCCACAATCGAAGGCCGCATCGACATGGGCGAGAAGGTGATCATCAACATCCGCACCTTCTTCGACGGCCATCGTCCGCCAGACCGGGTGATTCCCCGCAAGGTGTAAAGCTCAGGCTGAAGCTGGGGCAGGGCCTATCCCTGCTTCACCTTCCTGCGCCGGTAGATGATCGTATCGAATCGCGCGGCCAACCCGTCATAGAGCAGAAGGCGACCAACCAGAGGCTCGCCGATTCCCGTGATGAGCTTGATGGCTTCCATGGCCTCAAGCGTGCCGATGACGCCCACCAGTGCGCCGATGATTCCCGCCTCGGCACAGCTCGGCACCAGCCCTTCCGGTGGAGGCTCGGGAAAGAGATCACGGTAGGTCGGGTTTTGCCGTCCCTCGGAATCAGCCTCGTAAGGCTTCAACACTGTCACCGATCCGTCGAATCGACCTACGGCAGCAGTCACCAGAGGTACGCGAGCAGATTCGCAGGCATCCGCCAGCATGTAGCGGGCGGCAAAGTTGTCGGAACCGTCGACCACGAGGTCATACCGAGAGATCAGCTCCAACGCATTCTGCCCGTTCATCCGGATTGGAAGGCGTTCGACCCCAACGTTCGGGTTGAGTCGCACGATCGATTCGGCTGCGCTTTCGACCTTCGGCTGGCCCACCGACTCGGTCGAATGGATTACCTGCCGCTGGAGATTGGAGAGTGATACCGTGTCGTCGTCAACGATGCCGAGCGTGCCGACGCCTGCAGCTGCCAGATACTGCAGGACGGGCGTGCCGAGGCCACCCGCACCAAGCACCAGAACACGCGCGCGCTTCAGCTTCTGCTGGCCGGCTCCGCCCACTTCAGGAAGCAGGATGTGGCGGGAGTAGCGCTCGAGTTCCTGGTCGGTGAGTGGCGTGACGGTCAAGGCGATTTCCTCCCGCGGCTCGATCACGCTTCCGTAATGCTGCCGCCTGAAACTTTCAGGAACTTAGCTCTGCCTACGAGGCTCGAGAAAAGCAATGGCTCGGTTCCGGTCATGAAAGACTGGCAGTTCAGCTCCTCAAGGATCTCGAAGAGCGCAGCGCGCCGGTCCGCATCGAAATGGGCCGAGATCTCGTCGAGGAGCAGGATGGGTGCTGATCCCGAAAGCTCTGATGTAAGCCTTGCATGCGCAAGCACAAGGCCAAGCAGCAGAGCCTTTTGTTCTCCGGTCGAGCAGCTTGCGGCCGGCATTGCCTTCGGCTTGTGCCAGACCAGCATGTCGGCGAGGTGCGGGCCTTCCAGTGTGCGGCCGGCCGCGCGATCACGGCCCCGTTCGGTGTTGAGCCGCAGACGGAATTCCTCCTCCACCTCCACAGCCGGACGGCCATCGAGAATGCCTTCCACGAAACCGGAGAGTGCCAGCTCAGCCTTGGGGAAGGCACCTTCGGGCAGGCGCTCGAACATGGAGGTGAGAAGCCGCAGCATCTCAGCCCTGGCGGCGGCGATCGCCACGCCTGTTTCGGCCATCTGCACTTCGATCGCGTCGAACCAGGCGTCGTTGCGGATGTCGTCGGCGAAGAGCCGGTTGCGCGCACGCATGGATTTTTCATAATCCAGCGTCCGCCGGCCATGGGCCGGGTCGATGGCGAGAACCATGCGGTCGAGGAAGCGCCGGCGCTCCGAGGAAGGGCCTGTGAAGAGCGAATCCATCGACGGGGTGACCCAGATAACGCGGAGCCAGTCGAGCAACGCCTCGGTGTTCTTCGCCGGCTCGCCATTGATGCGCACGCGGCGACCTTCCGGAGAGCCGTTCGTACCGGTGCCGATGCGGCAGTCGCCAAAGGGACCTTCAAGCTCGGCGTGGATCACAAAGCCGTCGGGCGCGCTCAGCTTTGCCACTTCATCAAGCTTGGCGCGGCGCAGTCCGCGGCCGGGCGACAGGAATGAGACGGCTTCAAGCAGGTTGGTTTTGCCCGCACCATTTTGCCCCGTGAGCACGATCGCTCCGGGCTGCAGCGGCAGGGAGAGGCTGCTGTAGTTGCGGAAATTGGTCAGCGTCAGCTTGCTGACATAGACCTGAGCCGGCTTGTCAGCCGGCCCCAAGGCTTCATTCGTTTGCGTGGTCACACTCGCATCGGCATCAAAACGTAGAGCACGCGCTCATCGGCCGTATCCTGGATCAGGGTCGGCGATCCGGCATCCGCAAACAGGAAGCGGGCATCGTTGCCCGAAAGCTGTCCGGCGACATCCAGCAGGTAGCGCGCGTTGAAACCGACCTCAATGGGCTCGGCTTCGTAGGAGGCCGGCAGCTCGTCGGTCGCACTGCCCGAATCCGGGTTGTTGACGGCGAGCGTGACGTGACCATCGCCGATGGAAAGTTTTACCGCCCTGCCACGCTCGGTGGAAACGGTGGAGACGCGATCCACGGCAGCAGAGAAGCTCTGGCGGTCGATCACCAGTTCCTTGTCGTTGCCGGTCGGGATGACGCGCTGGTAGTCCGGGAAGGTGCCGTCGATCAGCTTGGAGGTCAGCACAACGGTGCCGATCTGCAGGCGGATTTTGGTGTCGGAGAGCTGCACCTGGACGGTGACATCCGGCTCGTCGAGCAGCTTCTGCAGCTCGCCAACGGTCTTGCGCGGGATGATGATGCCAGGCATGCCTTCCGAGCCAGACGGCGCCTCGATCTCGGCGCGGGCCAGACGATGGCCGTCCGTCGCCACGGCACGGAGCATCAGCTTGCTGCCGACCTCGATCGTGTGGAGGAAAATACCGTTCAGGTAGTAGCGGGTTTCTTCAGTTGAGATCGCGAACTGGGTCCGGTTGATCAGGAGCTTCAGGTCTTCCGCCTGGATGCTGAAGGTGTGGCTGAACTGACCGGCGGAAAGTTCAGGAAAATCCGTCTGCGGCAGGCACTGCAGGCGGAAAGTGGAGCGGCCAGCGACGACGGACATGGAGTTGCCGCTGTCGTCTGTCTTCAGCATCACTTCAGCGCCGTCAGGCAGCTTGCGCACGATGTCGTAGAGAAGGTGAGCCGGAACGGTGGTGCCGCCGCCCTGCTCGATGCTTGCCGGTGCGGCTTCCGTCATTTCCAGATCGAGATCGGTCGCCTTCATTTCGAGATTGCCGCCTTCGGTGGTCAGCAGCACGTTCGAAAGGATCGGAATCGTGTTCCGACGTTCCACCACGCGGTGCACGTGGCCGAGTGACTTCAAAAGATTGGAGCGTTCCAGAATTACACGCATGACTGCAGAATCTCGCCTGGATTAGAACAAGAAGGGTGCCGCAGCACCCTTCCACGCGGCCTTAAAGCCAAGTTTTCGCAAACTGCCGGTAAATAGGCAAAAACGCAAGCCCGCGACCATGGAAGCCGCCATTTTACACGGAAATGCGCGCGTTCGCAGAGCAATTCCTGCGTAATGGCTGCAGGAATTGCTAAGCCGATAAGTTTAGGCTTGGTCGCTGATCAGCCGCTTCAGGAGCTCGATCTCCTGGGCGAGCTGGCGGTCTTCACCAAACAGTCCCTCAATCTTGCGAACAGCGTGAAGAACGGTGGTGTGATCGCGTCCGCCGAAACGACGGCCGATTTCCGGAAGCGAGCGCGGCGTCATGACCTTGGCCAGGTACATGGCGACCTGGCGCGGCTTGACGATCGTGCGCGTGCGGCGGTTCGACAGGAGCTCCGTCTTCGACACGTTGTAGTGGCGGGCGACGATGCGCTGGATGTCCTCGATGCGGACCCGGCGCGGCTCGCCGGTGCGGGAGACCGGTCCGAGAATCTCGTCGATCCGATCGAGCGTGATTTCCTGCTCGAAGGAGTGACGGAACACCAGCTGGTTGAAGGCGCCTTCGAGGTCACGTCCGCTGCCGGTGATCGTGCTTGCCACGTGCTCCAGAACATCGTCCGGAATGGAAAGCGACGGGTCGTCAACCTGCGCCAGCTCAAGCCGCTGTTTCAGCATGACGAGGCGCATCTCGAAGTCGGGCGCGCCGATTTCAAGGGAGACGCCGCCGTTGAGGCGCGACTTGACGCGAGGCTCCAGCGATTCCAGTTCGGAAACCGGGCGGTCGGCTGCAACCACCACCTGGCGGGCGCTGTCGAGCAGCAGGTTCAGGAGATGGCAGAACTCGTTCTGGATCGACTTGCCCTGCAGGAACTGCAGGTCGTCGATGATCAGAAGGTCGATGTCACGCAGCTGTTCCTTCAGCGTCAGGGCATTGTTGTCCCGAATCGCGGTGGCGAAGCGCCACATGAAGTACTCGGCCGTAAGGTAAACCACGCGGGACTGCGGACGCGTCTTGAGCGATGCGGCAGCGATTGCCTGCAGGAGGTGAGTCTTGCCGAGGCCAACGGAGGCATGAAGGAAGAGCGGGTTGAACCGCACTGCTCCACCCGGAGCCGATTCCGCGACCGTGCGAGCGGCTGCACAGGCGACTCGGTTGGAAGATCCCTCAACGAACGACTCGAACGTGTAGCGGCTGTCGAGAGGAGAACCGAGAACGTTGGGGCGAGTCGTGATGTCCTGGCGTGGCGGGGGCGGCGTCTGGCCACGCACGTTAACGGCTGCAGTGCCCGAGGACAGGCTTGCCGCAGACGGAAGAACCGGCTTGCGAACCACAGGAGCCTTGGGCTCGGCGCGGGCAACAACGTTGCGCGTTGCGGTGCGCACGACAACTTCCACCTTGAGAACGGAGGCGTCTTCGGCCTGCCAGAGCTCGGTGATCAGGTCGAGGTAGTGTCCGTTGATCCAGGCGCGCAGGAATGCGGTGGGTACGGAAATGCGGACCAGGCCCTTGGAAGCTTCAGCCAGCTTCATGCGGCCGAACCAGCTGGAATAGACCTCGGTGCCCAGTCGGGCCTTCAGTTGTGCACGCACCCTCTCAAAGGTGGCGGAGGCTAGATCGCACTCCGCGTCAGGCGTGGCATCCGTAGATGAATACCCGCTGTCAATGTCCCTCTCAACGCCGCTCTGCATCCTCGTCGTCCCTGTAAAAAATGTTCTTGTTATAAACGGGCGCGTCAACCGACACGCAAATTACTAAAGGGGTTTCGCCCGTCCCGGTACTCACACTCGCTCAGGTCCTTTCGTGGCACTCAGTATTTCCTTCCGGCCAGACCCTCATCCAACCAGACGGGTACTCCTTACAAAGCTCAAGAGATCAACTCTCCATCTTACCCATACGCAAAACGATGCCCTGCAGTGGCGGGGCCACGCATCTTATCGCCCTGTGTTGACTAAATCTTCTCAGGCTCGCTGGCCTTTGCTGAAGGTGAGAAGACCTTACCGAAAACCTCCCGCAAAGAGCAAGTCCGGGGGATAGTGAATCTTTCCTCTTGCCAACGAGAATCGGTGCTAAAAGGTCGCGGGCAAATCAGCGGTTTTGCGTTAAGCCATTTTGATTCAATACGGATTCTTTCAGGCCTCGGCAAAAGTCGTGGAGGAAGAAAAATTTGAAAAAAATTGCTTGACTTCATTGGGCGGAATGGACCCCGCTGAGTCCTTGTTCAACCTGTGGATAAACTTCTCTAAGACCCTGATTATGTTGTGATATCGTCAGCGGGCATGGGTTTTCCGCAGGTGTCCGCGCGGGGCATTGCCGCACCTAAAAATCATATGCCGGCAAATGACAAAACCATGCCCTATGTGAGGCGCGTGAGCGTAACAATTTGGCGCAAAAGAAAACCCGGCCACAAGGACCGGGTTTTCAAAAAATCAAAGCTGGAACTGACGCTTGTTAAGCGCTGATCTGCTTCACGCGATTGGCGAGGCGAGATACTTTCCGGGAGGCGGTGTTCTTGTGAATGACGCCCTTGCCAGCAGCGCGCATCAGTTCAGGCTGAGCAGCCTTGAATGCGTTCTCCGCTGCAGTCTTGTCGCCGGCAGCAATCGCCTCTTCGACCTTGCGAACAAAGGTACGAACGCGTGAACGACGGTTCTTGTTCACTGCAGTGCGAGCTGCGATCTTACGCACTGCCTTCTTGGCCGAAGTGGTGTTGGCCATGTGTCCTCTCTCATATCTCTCAAGGAGCCGGAGGTTAGCACGAATGGCGACCTTCGGCACAAAAACAAATGGGCAGCCATCCGGCCACCTCAGTCGTCGTGGCTTATAGAGGAGCTTTCGGGCGGCGTCAACGCCTTGAAACGACTCTGTTTGCGCATTCTTCGGTGGCAGTTTGGCGCGGTGATCGGGCGTCCGGAAGGGAGCACGTGGCGAGGGCGCCAGTTGATACTAGCGCTGGCAGGTCGGGCAGTAGAATGTCGAGCGTCCGCTCTGCACGATGCGGTGGATGGTGCCGCTGCAGTCGGGCGACGGGCAGGGGTGTCCCTCCCGGTCATAGACATTGAATGTGTGCTGGAAATAGCCAAGCGAGCCGTCTGCCTGCCGATAATCGCGCAGGGAGGATCCGCCCGCAGCTATGGCGTCGGCGATAACGGCGCGGATTGCGGTGGCGAGTCGCTCGCTGCGCACTGTCTGCTTGCCGCCCCTGCCTGATATCGTGCCCGCAAGCCTGAGGGGCGATAGTTTTGCCCGCCAGAGGGCTTCGCAGACGTAGATGTTGCCGAGGCCGGCGATCAGCGTCTGGTCGAGGAGTGCTGCCTTCAGGGGCGCCTTCTTTCCCGCAAGCATCTTAGCGAGCACCGCTCCATCCAGCATGTTGCCGGTGGGCTCGACGCCAAGATTGCGCAGGAGCGGGTGTTCGTGCAGCTGATTCTCAGCGGAAAGCAGAAGAAATCCGAAACGCCGCGGATCATTATAGATGACGGACGCCCGCTTGCCGTCGGGCCGGGCAAGATCGATCACCGCGTGGTCATGCAGCGGGCTCTTCGAGCGATCGTGGTGGAAGACGCCGGGGACGGCAGCTTCGCCTTCCCAGTCGATGCGGAAGGAGCCTGACATGCCCAGGTGCGAGATCAGCACGGTGCCGTCATCCAGATGCATCAGCAGATATTTTGCGCGGCGGGAGATGCTCGTGAAGGTGCGCCCCTCAACCGCCTCCGCCAGACCTATGGGGAAAGGAAACCGCAGATCCGGGCGGCGCAACTCCACTTTCGTCACACGCGCACCTTCCATCACGGGCGCAAGGCCGCGACGGACGGTTTCTACCTCAGGCAATTCGGGCACGGTCGACCACCACTTGCTTGCACTTGTCTGTCAATATGACCCTGAGCGCGGCCGCCACTCCCTTATTTCTTCGGGGCTGGTTCCGGTGTTGTCGCGGGTGCGGGGACGCAACTGATCGAGCCGATCTGGTTTGAACCATAGTGCACGTAGGGTGCGCCTTCTGTCGGCGTGTTCTGCGCAATGATCGGCATGTAGATGTAGCAGATGGCGCCGGTTTCCGGATCCCGCCAGCGCTGGATCAGCGTGTCCTTCATGGGACCCCGGTAGAAGCCCTGCAGCTCCATCATGGGCAGTTCTTCCCAGCTCTGCTGGGCGTGAGCGCCGGTGGATAGCAGGCCGAGAACGACGAAGGCGACCTGGAGCCGCCTCACTGAAAGCAGGCCCTTGCGGGCCTGCAAGACTTTGGAAGAGGAGTTAGAACTCAAAAGACATTCCTACGCGGCCGACATGCTCGTTGCCGCCGCCGTTTGCATAACCGGCGTGAACCATAACAGGAATGTTGAAGTTGAGTCGATGGGCAACGCTGACGCCGACGCCAACTTCACCCTTGTAGAAGCCTACGGACCCGTTGACCGTGGTCTTGCCGGGCGCCGAAGGCATCAGCGGGCTCGCCATCGCAACCGCAGCGGCGATGCCGCGACGGGCTTCGCCACGCACTTCGCCGATCTCCTGCGAAAGGCCGGAAAGCGCGTTCGAGACGTTGTTCAAGGCGGAATTGAACTGGCCCACGTTGACGGCGTCCGTGGCATTGACCCCTGCCGCCACATTAGTGATGCGACGTTCTGCGCCGAGCGATCCCACGGAAACCGTGTTGGCTTCGCTGGCGACCGAACCGCTGCCCAGGGCAACCGAATTTGCAGCCGTTGCACTGGCGCCCGAGCCCATGGCGATCGCATTGGCGGCGGTTACGCTGGCGTTCGAGCCGTACGCAATCGCATTGGTCGCACCCGCGGCTACGGAAGCCTGGTAACCCAGTGCCGAAGAGTAGTTGGCGCCTGTCCCGACCGAGGCTCCGTAACCGAAGGCTGTAGAGTAGGTGGTGCTGGCCGCCACTGAAGCGGAGGTTCCAATGGCTGTCGAGTTGGATGAGTTTGCGCCAACCGAAGCGCTCCTGCCGAGAGCCAGGCCATTGGCGGTATTGTCGCCAACAGATGCTCCGTGGCCGACCGCCGCGGAGCTGTCGGCATTGTTGCCGATGGTGGCGGAACGGCCCGCAGCCAATGCGTTGGACGCATTGTCACCCACGATTGCCCCCGTGCCGAGAGCAGTCGAGTCGTTCGCATTATCGCCAACTATTGCCGAGCGGCCGATCGCGTTCGCGCTTTGGGAGTTGTCTCCGACGGTTGCGTCCACGCCAACGGCAGCAGAGCCAGCGGAGTTATCTCCAACGCTTGCCCTGGCGCCGAATGCCGTGCCGCTGTTGGAATTGGCGCCGACCGTTGCCTGGTCGCCAAAAGCTGTCGCGCTGTTTGAACCCGCGCCAACTCCGGCCTGATGTCCTATCGCAGTTGCGTTAGCTGAGCTCGCACCAATTGTGGCAGAATGGCCAGCAGCAAGCGAGCTTGCTGATCCGTTGCCGATCGTTGCATATGCGCCAACTGCCGTTGAGTGCGCGGCATTGTCGCCGATTGTCGAAGAACGACCGAACACAGTGGAAACTGAGGAGTTGGTGCCAACGGAAGACTGAATCCCGACAACGGTGGAGACGGAAGAATCCGCTCCGACCGTGTTTCCGAAGCCAATTGCGTTGGAGAAGTGCGAGTTCGCACCGATGGATGTGGCATTGCCAATAGCCACGGAGTGGTTCGTACCCCCGGTTGTGGCAGCATCACTTCCGCTACCTGTCGAGATGGCAACGCCGGATGTGTTTCCACCGGTATTGCCGGTGCCCAGTTCAAGCGCATTGGCGTGAAGCGCGAAGATCGTTAACGCGCTCGTAAGGACGAGTGTATGGTACGCACGGCTACGCGCGCCTCTATAGGTGTTCAAATTGCCAGCCCCCGTAAATATGATAATTATTTTTTATGATGCTTAAACAGAATACGCAAGTGCAAATTGCAGCTGATACTTGCATATGCAGATAATTAACAACCAGCTGTTGCTTCGCTCGTGTAACGGAGGCTTGCTTGCTTCGTCCGTGGAAGCTAGGTACGTGGAAGATCCTCTTGGAATCTGCGCGTTGGAAGCCTCCAGCATCAGGGTCCAGCTCCAATGTGCAGCATCAAGTTTACCCTGAAACCGTGTTCTCGCGAGTGGTGACAGCAAGGAGTTTACCTTGCGCGAGGTGAGGAGAGGGCGCGCTAAACCCTATAAGCGTTTATTATTCAGTTCCTGCCGAAGTAGTGCTCAACGAGACTGCGAACGCTGGTGAATGCTTCTCTTGCGCCATCAATCACGAGGTCTTCGTCTGCCTGCGGCAGGTCGAGCGCATCCAGCGCGGCTGTAAAGTTGCGCCAGTAAGCGCCGCGCCCTTCCGAAGGGGCTGCCAGATGCCGGGCGCCGAACGCGGGGGTCAGGCCTAGGCTAGCCGCCTCCTTCAACAGAAAGGCCGCACCCAGATTCGAGCCTTCGGCGACATAGAGCCAGCCAAGAGCTCGCGGCAGATCTGAAAGAGCAGGTGACGCGAGGGGAAGTGTTGCGTGGTGATCGGGGCGAGCCCCAAGATCTGCTAGATCCTGTTCAATGAGGCTCAGCCGGTATATACATTGGAACGTGGAGAGGCGTGGATCCCTCGGAATGCCTTCATAGATCGGCTGCAGACCGCCTTGGAAACGGTACTGCATCTGCAGAAACAGGCGGTATCGGGCAAGGTCGGCGAAGGGCTCATACCCCATGATCGTCTGATCCAGTCGGTCGTGCGCAGCACTGGTGGCCTGCTTGATCCGCTTAGAGCGGCCGAGTGCGACAGGCATTTCCAGAGTATCAAGATCCATCGTTCACCACATGCTGGAGGGGTTATAAATAAAAAGCAGGTTTCCGGCCCCTCTGTCCCGCCTGATCATTGATCAGTAGTGAAATATGATTAGCAGGGCAAATAATGGTTTCAGTTTTCGCTGAAATATCCCAAACTGGTACAAAAGTGGAATATGGAAGGGAATAGTCGGATGCTTGAACGGGTCGCGACAAATCTTACGAATTGCGACCTGGAACCGATCCACATCCCCGGATCCATCCAGCCGCATGGGTTAATGATCGTAGCGGACGCCCACGGCACAGTCGTCGGAAGCGCGGGTTGCGGTGCCGAAGCCAAGCGGCTGCGCGGCAACAGGCTGCAGGACGTGCTTGCGATTGATCTTGCCGGCTTTTCACACCAGAGCCTGCCGCAAACGGGCTTTTCCGTTTTGGGACAGGCCGAGTGGAACGGAAGGCTGCACGATGTCATCGCCTATCGCAGTGGCGAATATGCTGTCTTCGAGCTGACGGAGGCCGAGGCAGGCTCGCAGTTTGGCGCCACGTTCCTGGCGAGACTGGAAAGCATCGGCTCAAGGCTCAGCCGATCGATCACCCTTACGGATCTCGCCAACCAGACGGCAAAGATTTTCCAGGAAATCACCGGCTACGGTCGCGTCATGGTGTACCGCTTCATCGATGACGAAGCCGGCGTTGTGATCGGCGAGAGCATCGCCGACGGTTCCGACAGTTTCATGAACCATCATTTCCCCGGTTCGGATATCCCGAAGCAGGCGCGCGCACTTTATCTGCGCAACCGCGTGCGGGTGATTGCAGACGTCAACTATACGCCGGTGCCGATCGAGAGCTACAGAGAGGATCTCTCCGCGCTCGACTTGAGCGACTCAACGCTGCGCAGCGTGTCGCCGGTCCACATCCAGTATCTGAAGAACATGGGCGTAAATGCATCGGCTTCCATGTCTATCATCAAGGACGGGGTGCTCTGCGGCATGGTCGCATGCCATCACCATGAGCCGCGTGTCCTGTCGCTCGCCACGCGCCTGACCTGCCAGACGGTTGCTTCAGCAGTCGCCCGGCAGATCAAGATGCGGGAAGAGGGAGAGCTCAATCGCGAGCGCGTGCGACTGCGCGCGCAGGAGGACCTGATCGTCAACAGGCTCGGCACCGATGAGAACCTCAGGTCGTTCCTTGGCGGTGCTGCACGAGATCTGACGCATCTATTGCGTGCCGACGGGTTTGCGGCAGTCCAGGGCAATGAGGTTTATCGCTCGGGCACCTGCCCCGCACCCGAGATGGTATGCGCCATTGCGGAATTTGCGGGAGAGTCCGGACACTCCAAGCCATTCGCCAGCAGCCATCTTTCGGAAGACATGCCGGCGGCGGCGAGCTGCAAGGATATCGCGAGCGGCGTCGTCGCGGTCACGATGGACACCGAAGTTCCGTCGACGCTCCTGTGGTTTCGCGCGGAAAAGGTGCAGACGGTCTACTGGGCGGGACACCCGCACAAGAACGTTACTCAAGCCGAAGAGCGCAAGGCGCTGACGCCACGCGCATCGTTTGCCACCTGGGCGCAACAGGTGGCCGGCCGTTCCGAGGATTGGCTCGACGCCGAGAAGGAGTCCGCGATTCGGCTCACCAAGCGGATGCTGGATGCCTGGAATAACAGGCGGATAAACCGGCTCAACCAGGACCTGCTTTCGACGCTGAGAAAGAACGAGAGCCTGATCCAGCAGAAGGACTTCCTGCTGAAGGAGGTCAATCACCGCGTCCAGAACAGTCTGGCGATTGTCTCCGCGTTCCTGCGCATGCAGGCCCGCAATGCCGAGCCGATCGTGCAGGAGCAGCTGGCGCAGGCCGAGCAGCGTCTGCGCGCCGTCGGTCTGGTCCATCGCCGGCTCTATCAGGAGAACGACGTGCAGACCGTCGATCTTGGCCGCTATCTGGATGAGCTGGTAGGAGAACTGGCAAGTACGCTGGACCCGCGCTGGCGCCAGCAGTTGAGCCTCGACCTCAATCCCACCTGGATCGACCCAGAGCGGGCCATCAGCGTCGGCCTTATCGTCAACGAGCTTCTCACTAATTCCGTCAAGTACGCCTATGGCGGTGAGCCCGGGCCGATCATGCTTTCGCTTGAGCCGGCGCGGGGCGGTTTCCGCCTCACGGTGGCCGATCGTGGCCGCGGCGTCACCGGACAGGTGGAAGGAACCGGTTTCGGCTCGCGCGTGATCAACGCGCTGGTCGAGAGGCTGAACGGAACCATCAGCAGCGAGGACAACGAGCCTGGACTTCGGACCATTCTCTCGGTGCCGACGAACGCTTAGACGTACCTCGTCTTCTCAGTGGCTGTAGTTGTCAGGATTGTTTGCGGTCCCTCTTCATCCCGCCAGTTTGTCCCGGCATACTCTTCAGACAAAGAGGAGGGTTCGGGATGTCACTTGTCCGCGTGCAGCACTTTGCCATTTCCCTCGACGGGTTCGGGACCGGGGAAGGGCTCAGCCTTGAAGAGCCGTTCGGTCATGCCGGCCAACGACTGCATCAATGGATGCTCGGAACCCGTTGGTGGCACTCTCTCGTTGGTCAGGCGGACGGTTCTGGCGGCATTGATGACACGCTGCTCAGAACCTTCGATGTCGGTATTGGCGCAGAGATCATGGGCGCGGGGAAGTATGGCTATCCGGGCTGGCACGAGAACCCTGACTGGAAGGGCTGGTGGGGGGACAATCCGCCATTTCACACGCCGGTTTATGTTCTGACGCACCATCCGCGTCCGCCTCTTGAAATGGAGGGCGGGACGACGTTCTATTTCCTCGACGCCTCACCTGAAGAAGCGCTCGCCGAAGCGCGCAAGGGTGCAAAGGGCAAGGATATCCGCATCGGCGGCGGCGTGCGCACGCTGCGTGACTTCCTCAAGGCCGGTCTGGTCGACCAGATGCACATCGTGCAGACGCCGATCCTTCTCGGTCGCGGTCAACGCCTGTGGGACGGGCTGGAAGGGCTTGAGCAAAGCTTCGACGTCGAAACGGTCTCATCTCCCAGCGGCGTGACGCATATGATGTTTACGCGGAGGGGATGACACGCTCCAGGCGGGCAGCAGGCGGCACATTCTCGATAAGAACCTGCGACGAAGCCCAGGAGAGTAATACTTTCGGAGTGCCCGGATGCAACGGAGGTAGTGCCGGGCAAGCCCGGTTCGCCGAATTGCCAGCATGTGTACGGCCAAGCCGCCTGCGATAAAGGCTTGCAGCAGATCCGACTGGTCATGTTCCAGAGGGGCTGCATGTGAGTGGGACGGGGGAACAGGTATGTCGGCTGGAAGCATTCATGGTGCGCATGCGTCCACAAGAGTAGGCCCGATAGACGCGCTGCGGTGTTTCGCAATGACCGCGGTGGTTGCGCAGCATAACGGCCTGCTGCCGTTCGGCTGGACCGGGGTCTGGTTATTCTTTGTCATCTCCGGATTTGTGGTCACGCAGTCCGTTATTTCACGACCTTCAGCAGACAGCCCAGCGCAGGGTTTATCCCGTTTCTTCGAGAGACGGGTGCGGAGAATTGTTCCAATCTACTATGCCTATATCGGCGCTGCCCTTCTCTTCTGCCTCTTCGTTGGGGGAGAGGCAGATCCAATCGTCTTTGCTTCGCTTCTCGGCTTCTTCAACAATATTGCAATGACGCTCGGGCATGGAGCGCTGCGCCTGTGGCCAGTCGGGCATCTCTGGACCATCTCGGTGGAGATGCAGTTCTATGCGGTCTACGGTGTGCTCTTGTTCCTTATGTCGCGCAACCGGTTGATGGTGCTGCTTGCGTGTTCCGTCGTTGCCGCACCTATTCTGCGCATGCTGGCATCCATTTATATCTCCGGGTTCGGCTGGGACAGTGAGGCCATGGCATTCGCCATCTATGCGGGATCGTTTCTGCACGTCGACGCCTTTGCTGTCGGCGCGCTCCTGGCCATGGCTACACAGAAAGGCTTGATCGATCGGATCGCGCGCCCACTGGCGGTAACAGGTTTCAGCGTCCTCGGATGCTACGCGACCATCTATGTCAGTATCAATTACAGCACCGGCGCCCGCGGCATCGACGCCTTCCGGAATGTGATCTCCGGCATCATCTGGGGCCAATATCGCGAGGTTTTTCTCTACAGCGCAGTCGTCATGGCCAGCGGTGGGCTGGTGGCGCTTGCCGCCGTGAAGGACCCGCTGGTGGACTGGTTGCTCAGGTCACGTGTGCTGCAGAGGATCGGCGAAATCTCCTACGGTGCCTATGTCTACCATGCGCTGGCAATCGTTCTGTGCTGGAGCTTCCTCCGCGAGATCTTTGGCGTTCCAGGGGATGACTGGCCGCTGCACTGGCGCATCGCACGCTTCGTGCTCTCCTACACATTGACGATCGTTGCTGCAGAACTTTCGTATCGCTATTTCGAAACGGGCTTCATCCGCGGCAAGCGCGGGAAGACAACAGCAGCGCAGGTCCCGCCATATTCAACGGCGGACTTGAGGTAGGACTTGGCAATCCCAAGTCCCAACGTCTCACACGTATGCCGGTTGGGGCCAGGAGAACGAGGCGTGTCTCTGGCACCCTGCCTGCGGACGGGGCATGCCCTGGCCATAGAGCTCAAGCAGGTCCGTTGCCTCCTCGAAGGAGACTGCGCGTGAATAGTAGAAGCCCTGGCCGAGCTTGCAGCCCATGCGGTGAAGCTCACGGGCCTGCTCACGCGTTTCCACGCCCTCGGCGATGATCCGCATGCCAAGCTTGTTGGCGATCTCGATCAGCGCGGAGACGATAGCCTGGCTGCCCCGGTCGTGGCAGAGGCGCTGAACAAAACTCTGGTCGATCTTGATCAGGTCCACCGGAAATTCCAGAAGGTGTGTGAGCGAGGCATAGCCTGTGCCGAAATCGTCCAGCGCCACGAGCATGTGGTTCGTGCGCAGGTTCTCGACACTGGCGGCAACAGTGTTGTCACCGCCGTGGCCCATGAAGACCTTCTCGTTGACCTCCAGCACCAGGTGTTTGAGGGGCACATTGTGCCGGCCGAACACCTCGGAGATTCGTGCTTCAAGATTCCCGCGATGGAAGTCCGGCGAGGTGACATTCACGCCCACGTGCTGGATCGGCAATCCCATGTCGAGCCAGAAGCGCAGGTCGGAAGCGACACGCTCGAGCACCGCGTCGGTCACCATGTAGGCGAGGCGCGGTTCGCTCAGCGCCTGATGAAATTCGCCAGCGGTCAGCACGGTGCCATCAGTGTTCCGGATGCGCACCAGCGCCTCAACGCCGACCACTTCCGCCGTCTCGATCTTGATCACCGGCTGATAGTACGGAATGACCCGCTCTTCGCGCAGGGCTTGATCAAGCAGGGAAACAGCGTTCAGACGGTGGGTGATGGCGGTGCGCATGCCCAGTTCGAAGGGAACGAAACCGCCGCGCCGGGTCGACTTGCCGTGGTAGAGCGCGAGATCGGCGTTCTGGGCAATCGCCTCGGCTTCTCCCGGTGGATTGCAGAACACGCCGCCCACGGTGACGTAGCAGTTGAGGGTGCTGCCGTGAAACTCCACCGGAAGATTTACGGCCTCGAGGATGGCGGTCGCCCACTCGGCCATCTGTTCTTCGCTGGAGCATGCGGGAACAAGAACGCCGAATTCGTCGCCCCCCAGCCGATAGGAAATGATGTTGTCGCCGAGCGAGGAAAGGCGGATGCCAACGGCGCGGATCAATGCGTCGCCCGCGGCGTGGCTCAGGCTGTCGTTGACGCCCTTGAGGTCGTTTAGGTCGAGAAGCAGCAGCGCGAAGGGACAGGATCCCCGCGCAAACTTGGAGAGATCGTCGAGATAGCCGTTACGGTTGCGCAAGCCTGTGAGGGGATCGCGATAGACGAGCGACAGAAGCTCAGCGCGGGTCTTCTCGTTTTCGATGGCGATGGCACAAAGCTGGGTGCAACAGGCAACCAGTTCACGCTCGAAATCGGTGGGTCCGGTTCTGGTCTTGAAATAGAAGGCGAAGGTGCCGATCACATCGCCTGCACGGGAACGGATGGGTGAGGACCAGCAGGCCTTCACCTTCAGATGCGACGCCAGATCCTGGAAGGGAGCCCAGTTGGGATGCCGGTTGAGATCGACGGTGGTGACTTCGTGTCCGTGATAGGCGGATGACCCGCACGAGCCAATGTTGGGGCCAATCGCAAGGCCATTGAGCGCCCTGGAATATTTCAGGGGCAGGTTGGGGGCGGCGAGAGTGCGCAGTTGCTTTTCAGGGGTCACCGCGAGGATGGAACAGAGCACGTCATGGTTCGCGGCATGCTCTGCCTGCCGGCAGATGAAATCCATGATGTTGGGCAGCGCAACCGCATCCCCGATCATCTGGATCACGGCATTTTGCAGGGTCCATATGATGTCACGATGGCTCTGTTGACCAGTAGTCTGCATCCATGCGTCCCGTGTGGAGGTCACACCTTGCGCACCCTCGACAATCCGGTGACGCAAATCAAGCGGAAAGCGAGCCTGAGACGAATTTTGGTTGGCAGACTTTTTCCAGGACGGCACAGGCTTAATGTGCGTCCCAAGTATTTGTAATGCTTTGGCTTCTCCTTGATGAAGATGCAGAAAGAATATGGCTGTCTGCAGGGGTGTTATGCGAAATATGATGGAAATACAAAGCAGACAGCTCGGAGGGGCGAAACCTTACCTGGTGCTGATTTGGGCTACTGCTTCCACCTCCATCAGAAAGTCAGGTGACAGCAGACCCTTGACGATCACGGCCGTGCCGCAGGGCGGATTGGCGTCGAAAAGCGCGTTCTTCACGCCCGCATAGGCCTGATAATACTCTGCATCGACCAGATAGCAGCGGAGCGCCACGACGTCATCCAGCGTGGCACCGGCAAGCTGCAGCACTGCCATTATGTTGGCGAAGCATTGCCTTGCCTGCGCCACCGGGTCGCCGATGCCGACGACCTTTCCTTCCTGCAACGAGACCTGACCCGAAACATGGATCAGATCGCCCTTCAAAACGCCTTGGCTCATGCCCGGAAACTTCATGCCCGGTGGGTTGAGGTTCCTGCGTTCCATGGTCTTCTCCTTCCGAGTCACGGACACGCGCCGCGGGCGGCGGGTACGGTCACCCGGGCCACATCGATCCGGCCGCCACGCTTTTCCAGCGTTTCCGGCCGCATGCTGGGATTTGCGACGCAGATGTAGAGGTCGCGGCCGTCCTCTCCGCCGAGCATGCAGGCGAACGCGCCGGCACCTTCAATGGTCACGGTCTCCACGATTTCACCACCCTCACGGACACGGACGACCGAGTTGGTGAAGGGGGAGGCAGCCCAGATGCATCCTTCCGCATCGAGGCAGATCCCGTCCGGGACGTGGCCCGGCATGTCGGCAAACACCCGTCGGTTGGAGAGACTGCCGTCTGGGGCAATGTCGAAGGCCGTAAGCCTTGGAGCGAGGGACTCCGCTATGATAAGAGTCTGCCCGTCGGGTGTTATCACCGTGCCGTTCGGACAGACCAGTTCGTCAGCCACGATACGTGAGGTTCCATCGGTGTCGACCATCACCAACATGGTCGGCGTGACGGAGTCACCTGCCTCAAAGTTGAACCCGATGTTGCCGACGTAGGCTCGGCCCTTGCTGTCGACGACCATCTCGTTGGTGAGATGGCGGTGGATGTGGTTGAGGTCGCAATGAAGCGACAGGCCGTTCTTGCCACGGCGGAACAGCTTGTGCTCCTCCATGGAGACCACCAGCAGGTCGCCGTCAGGAAGCCAGCCCATACCGGAAGGACCACCCTCGACATGGAAGCTGTCGACGCGCGTACCATCCGCAGCCAGGATGTGGACGGTTTCGTCGTGCTGGTCGGCAAACCACAGCTGGCCTTCATGCCAGCGCGGTCCCTCGGGGTAGGCAAACCCCGAGGCGATGGTGCGTGCTACATTCATGCGGGCACCCGCACGCATTCGCGCAGGATGGCGCCGAGACGAGCGAGACCTTCTGCGATGACCTTCTCGCTGACGTGTCCGTAAGAGATGCGCAGGAACTTGCGGTCATCCGGCACGCCTGCAAAGCGCTCGCCGGGACGGAAGAAGATGCCTTCCTTTGCAGCACGGGCGGCGGCGGTGTCCCAGTCCACGCGGTCGTCGATCTCAACCCAGATGTAGAACGAACCCTGCGGCATGTGAAAACGGACGAAATCGCCGCAATGCTCGCGCAACGTCTGCGCCGCGATGTTGGCCTTGCGGCCATAGACCTTGCAGACGCGCTCCAGATGCGGTTCGAGCAGGCCTTCGTCCATGTAGGATGCCATGAGGCGGGCGATCCACTGGGCGACGCCGAGATCCTGGCGCATGATCGCCAGCGGCTCGATCGCCTTCGGGTCGCCGACGAACCAGCCCATGCGCAGGGCAGGAGCAACCATCTTCGAGAAGGAGCCGCACTGGATGACGCGGCCGTCGTCATCGAGGCTCAGGAGCGAGGGCAGGGGTTCTCCGGCAAAGCGCAGATCGGAATAGACGGCATCTTCAACGATGAGGAAGTCGTGCTTCTTGGCCGCTTCTACAAGCATCTTGCGGCGGGGGATCGACATTTCCGTGCCCGTCGGCGTCTGGAAGGTCGGGATGGTGTAGACCAGCTTCACCCGCTTGCCTTCAGACTTCACTTGCTCGATCAGTGCTTCCAGATCCTCGACCACCATACCATTCTCGTCGATGGTGATGGTCCGGATCTCGCCGCCCTGCATGGTGGCAAAGCGCAGCGCGTAGGGGAATGACGAGGCTTCGGCGATGACGACGTCACCCGGATCGATATAGCCAGCCATGGCGAGCGCCAGACCCTGTACGGAGCCGGAGGTGAGGATGACGCCATTGTGCCCGAAGTCATGGCCCTGCATCTTCCTGGTGCGCTCTGCGATGCGGGAACGCAGGCCTCGATAGCCGAAGATCAGTTCTTCGTAGCCAACACCCGGGTCGAAATAGTCGAGCACCGATGGTCCCGCCGAGTCCAGGACCTTCTTGGCGAGGCGCGTCAGGTCCTCAACAGGGTAGGTCTCAGGGGCGGCGAGGCCCTGGTCGAAGTTGTAGATCGCCGGGACTTCCGGGTCCGGGAAAAACAGCGCGGGGCCAGTGTTCGCTGCTTTCGCGCGAAGTGCTTCTACAGACATGGGGTTTCCTCCTCCTCCAGTTTGTTATTGCCCGCTTCCCGCGCCGGATTGCGCGGTGATTGGACTTTCATGGTTCCTGCCTTTGAGCAGGCGGCTGATGACGCCGGTGAAAGCGGCGAATGCTTCGCGCGGGCTTGCCTCCAGCAGGCCGGCGCGGACGACCCGATGGCCAGGATAGCGCGGGCGAGGGCTGCGGGTAACGGCGAGGCCCATCAGTCGCCAGAACACCGAGCGTTTTTTCAGGGCGTGGTCATCGTGCATGGCTTCGAGTTCAGCGACAGAGAACGCCTCCTCGTGCAGATAGCAGGCGGCGATCGCCTCCTGGATGAGATCCACGCCGCGCTTGGTTCGTGCGATGTGGATGTTCCAGCCGTCTCCAGCCTCGCGATGGCTCGGCTTGCCGTTCTCCATCACCCAGCAGTCGCCTGCGACCACGTCGGCATGTTCGCTGATGCCATCAACGCAGATCTTGCAGCGGAACATGAGTTCGTAGCGCAGGCCCGAATACCAGGTTTCGTCATAGGTCTGGCTGAACTGCCGACCGTCCTCGGTTCGCACGAAGGTCGGACCAGGCCAGCCATGGCCGCGATAGCGAAATTCGGTCACCTCGGAAGGATCGACGCCGAAGCGGCGGACGACGTTGTGTGTGGCGTCAATGCTGGGCGAACCGCCGCAGAACATCGCCAGCATGTACGGTACCTGTCGGTCGATGCGCGGATCGGTAAGCGCCATGCGCCGCAGTGCGGCGACGTCGCACGGCTTACCGATGAAGGCGAAGCGGCGGCCCTCGTCGAGGAGCTTCCCCACGATGCGCAATGGCGCAGCCGGGCCATAGCGCGAGCCGCTGCAGGCCAGCACTTCCTCCCGCGTGGTGTTGAAACGGGCCTCGTTTTCCATCGGATTGCCTGAAGCGGTGCCGATCTGCAGGATGCCGTCCACGCGTTCGCAATCGATGAGAAACGTCGCAAGTGCCGTCAGTACGCCGCCGGTCGCGCCGCGAAAGCGTATTTCCGGATCGGTGGCATGGCCACGTCCCATGTGCAAAATGCGCCCGAACATCCGGTGCACCGGCCCATCCGCTTCCGGTGGGTGCGGCATTGCCCGACCCGTGCAGACGGCTAAAACTCGCTCCTCTGTCTCGTGGCTCAGTTCGCCCGTGAGGCTCGGGCGCATGAAGCCTTCCGGCGACAGACCCATGCGCAGGACTTCACAGCTCGCGATGCTCTCACAAGCGCCGCAACCGGTGCACAATCCGTTCGTCACGATGTCGTTGACACTGGCTGCGCGCATCTCTCCCCCAATGCATAGCCGAAGCCTTGCCTGCACTATTCAAGGGAAGAGCGGCAGCCGCAAATTTCATTTTGCAATATGGGTTATCACTGGGATGAATGACCTGCAGCCTGCTCATCACGAGATGCCGTCAAACGCTGCATGATCTGCTTGACCCAGCCGTGAGCGGGGCTGCGTTCTGTCGCCGGATGCCAGAGCAGCCATGTCTGCAGCGGCGCCATGGGGAAGGGCGTTGGGCGCATCGCGAAACCTTCGTCCGGGAGGAAGCGCTCGACGAATATGCGCGGAATGGTCACGCAGAGGTCGCTCATTGCCAGGATGGAGCCTACGGCAAGGCAGTGCTCTATGCTTACCGTGACCCGGCGGCGCTGTTTTGCGGCGGCCAGCGCGCCGTCCACGAGGTTGGAAAAGCGAGGGCGGTTGAAGATGTGGAGGTGTTCGAGCTGCAGGTAAGCGCCGAGCGTGAACTCGCCCTCAAGAGCGGGATGCCCGCTACGCATGACGCAGACGAACTCGTCTTCCATGAGCAGGACGCGGCGCAGGTTCGGCTCGGAAGGAGGTCGGAACTCGATGGCGAAATCCAGCTCGCCCGAAGCGAGCTTCTCGTGCAGGTCACGCTCGGGCACGAAGAAGTTCTCGACTTTCATGCGCGATCCGGTGCTGCTGAGTTCGCCCACCAGCGGTGCAAGTAGGATCGCTTCGGCGAAGTCACTCATGCTGAAGCGGAGGATACGGTGCGAGGTGGCAGGATCGAAGGGCTCATGCTCGCCGAAGGCGCGTTCTAGGGTGGAGAGCGCCTCGCGAACCGGCACGATCAGCCGCTGTGCAAGCGGTGTTGGCGCGACGCCGTTCCCGGCACGCACAAAGAGCGGGTCACCGAACAGGCTCCGCAGCTTGGCGACGCTGTTGCTCACCGCCGGCTGGCTCAGATTGAGCACTTCCGCGGCCCGCGTGATGCTCGCCTCCTGATGGATGACGACGAAGACGTGCAACAGGTTCAGGTCTATGCGAGACAGATTGCGCAGCAGCATGGCGTCCTCCCGCTCCAGCAGCCTGAGGCATTCTGCTACGTCAGGGTCGCACCGGCTTCGTCCAAACCAACTATGCTACCTGCAGTTGAAGCCACTGTTCAACGATCAGCAGGGCTGCAATGACGATCATCACCAGGCCGGAGGTCTGGCTAACGAGCCGGGCGATCTGTGGCCGGGTCTTTAGAACCGCGCTGGAGCTCAACGAAACGGCCGTATAGACGAGCGTGCAGTTGACGATATGGATCGCGCCGAGTGCCACGATCTGGCCTGCGATCGGCCAGTGGGCGACGCGGCTGGTAAACTGCGGCAGGATCGCCAGGAACAGCAGGAGCGCCTTGGGATTGATCCCGCTCACGCCGAAGCCGCGCACAAACCATTGCGACCACGAGACCTTCGCCTCTTCGCCGGCTTCCGGAACGGGCGGATTTCGCAAAACGCCGACGCCCAGATAGAACAGATAGGCGGCGCCCACCAGCGTGATCGCCGTCATGGCAACCGGCATGCTCGACACGAGCGCACCCACGTCGGCAGCAACGACGGCTGTGATCACCACGTATCCGAGCATCATGCCGCTCAGCGCCGGTGCAATCGCGCGTTCGCGCAAGCCGGCGGCGATGGCGTAGGCCCAATCGGCGCCCGGCGTCAAAGCCAGCGAGATGGAAAGTGCCCAGAATGCGAGGAGGAGTGCGGAGTCCATTTGATCCGTGTGTGGTCAAAGAGAATGGCAGCCCACGCATCGCTGTGCAGGCTGCCATTGGTGTTGTTGCCAGGGCTCTTAGTTGAGCGTGTTCTTGACGATCTCGCCGCTCTTGATGATGAGCTTCATGTTGTCAGGCTTGGACAGCAGCGTTACGTCTTCGGCCGGGTTGCCCTCGACCAGAAGCAGGTTCGCCTTGGCGCCGACGAAGACGTTGCCAAGCTCGTTCTCCTTGCGGAGCACCTTGGCTGCATTGATCGTGGCGCTCTGCAGGACGTCCTTGGCCGGCAGGACGCGCGACCGGTAGGTAAACTCGTCCGACTGATGGTGGTGCAGGCTGATGTGCGTCAGGTCCGTACCAAAGGCCATCGGAACGCCTGCTTCCTTCAGGATTACCATGGCGTTGTATGCGCTTTCGCGGGCCTGGCGGGCGCGTTCCTGCTGCTCCGGGGTCATCGAGGAGGACTTGCCTTCCAACGTCTCGAAGGTCGCCATGGTCGGGACTGCGATGCAGCCCTTTTCCTTCATCATCTGCGCCGTCTCTTCGGAGACGAAGACGCAGTGCTCAATGGTGCGCACGCCGAGGCGGACGCAGCGCTCGATCGACTTGTCGGTGTAGGCGTGGGCCGCGACGTAGGTGTCGGCGATGGCCGCTTCCTCAACGATGGCTGCGATTTCTTCCTCGGAGAAGGCGAGGTGGTTGATCGGCACACCGGTCGGGGCAAGACCGCCGTTTGCAATGATCTTGATGTAGTCGGCACCAGCGCGGATTTCCTGGCGTACAGCCTTGCGCACTTCCGGAACGCCATCGCACATGTGCGACTTGGAGCCGAGCTGGAAGCGAAGATACTCCGGATCCTGATTGTCCCACTTGGCGCGGACATCCTGATGGCCGCCGGTCTGGCACAGCATCTTGCCGCAGATGACGAGATCCGGACCGACAATGGTGCCCTCATCGGTCGCGATGACGTAACCCTTGTCGGCGCCACCGGTATCACGCACCGTGGTGAAGCCGCGCATCAGCATGCCATTGAGGATGCGCGTAGCACGTGCCGCGACGAGCGAGTTGTGCAGCGCTGCATTCTGTGGAGTGGACCAGGACGACATGTTGATGTGAACGTGGCAGTCGATCAGACCCGGCATCAGCGTCAGCCCGCCGCAATCGATCACGTCCTTGCCGTCTTCGGAGGTCGGGGCGGTATTGATCTCGACGATCTTGCCGCCCTCGAGGACCACGTTGTCATAGCGGGTGACCTCGCACGATTCTGTGTCCAGGACGCCGACGTTCTTCAGCACAAGTGCCGTCATATGAGGTCTCCTCAAGGTGTCTATGTATCTAGTGCTTCGGGTAAAAGGTTTTAACCAAAAGCAAATTGTTGCGTGGACAACCTAGGGATACAGCGTCGCACCGTTCGTTGGCAGGATCCGCGCAGCGCGCGACTATTATGAACCATGCTGGCTGATTGCAATGGCGAAGAACGGGATAAACACCTGCAAAATCGCTGTTTCAGGTGGATACCAGCCGTCGCGGCCTCATGCGCCACGGATCCTGATCACAAGTTATATCCCATAGCAGACGGTATCTTGTGGAAGGCCCCCCGCTCTGTCAAAGAACCATCTGAACAAGAAGCCATGCGACTTGCGGCCGACGCCCTCGCAGCGCCAGACGCCTAACATGCTTCCTGCCCGTTCAGAATGGAGTTCCAGTGTGATGAGAAGTATTTTGGTTCGCGGCATCGCCGGCGCCATGGTGTCCATGGCTGCGCTGGCCGTGCATGCTCAGGCCGCTGAGTTGCGGATCGGCATGCAGGACGATGTCGATATCCTCGATCCGGCACAATCCCAGACCTTCGCCGGTCGCCTCGTTTTCAGCAACCTGTGCGACAAGCTTGTCGACATTTCTCCCAATGTCGAAATCGTCCCGCAGCTTGCGACGGACTGGTCGGTTTCCGACGACGGTCTCAAGCTGACGATGAACCTGCGTCAGGATGCGGTTTTCCACGACGGCACCCCGTTCAACGCGGAAGCGGTCGTCTACAACATCGAGCGTTCCAAGACGCTTGATGAGTCACGCCGCAAGTCCGAGCTGAAGTCGATCGAGAAGGCCGAGGCAACCGGACCGTACCAGGTCACCTTCACGCTGACGAATCCGGATGCGACCCTGCTGTCGCAGTTCTCCGACCGTTCCGGCATGATGGTTTCGCCGAAGGCCGCTCAGGAAGCTGGCGCACAGCTCGCGCAGAACCCGGTTTGCTCCGGTCCGTTCAAGTTCGTCCAGCGCGTCGCACAGGACAAGATCGTTCTGGAGAAGTTCGCGGACTACTGGAACGCTGACAACATCCACATCGACCGCATCACCTATCTGCCGATCCCGGACTCCACCGTTCGCCTGGCCAACCTGCAGTCGGGCGATCTCGACATGGTCGAGCGCATGGCTGCAACCGATGCCGCTGCCGTCGAGGCCGACGCTAACCTTCAGCTGTTCGACGTTGTCAGCCTCGGCTACAACGCGCTCTACGTGAACGTTGGCGACAAGGCCAAGACCCCGATCGGTCAGGACAAGCGCCTGCGTCAGGCCTTCTCCAAGACCATCGACCGCGACGCCCTCTACCAGATCGTCTACGAAGGCAAGGGTCAGGGTGGCAACCAGCCGTTCTCCCCGTCCAGCATCTGGTACGACAAGAGCCGCCCGGTGGAGCCGCGCGACATTGAAGGCGCCAAGGCCCTGATCAAGGAAGCCGGCTTCGACCGCGTGCCCGTCGAGCTTCGTCACGCCAACAACCCTGTCGTTTCGCAGATGGCCCAGGTCATCCAGGCGATGGCTTCCGAAGCTGGCTTCGATGTCAGCCTGCAGGCGATGGAATACGCCGCCATGCTGGCTGAGCAGACTGCCGGCAACTACGAGATGGGCCGCATGAACTGGTCGGGCCGTCCTGATCCGGATGGCAGCATCCATCAGTTCCTCACCTGCGCTGGTGGCCTGAACGACGTTCACTACTGCAACCCGAAGGTTGACGAGCTGCTCAACAAGGCCCGCACGTCTTCCGACTTCGACACCCGCAAGGCTCTCTATGACGAGGCCAACGCGATCCTGCTGGACGAACTGCCGATCATCTACCTCGGCCACGAGGCATACCTCTATGGCCTGAACAAGAAGATCCAGGGCTTTGAGCTCTACCCGGACGGTATGCTGCGCCTCGCAGGCGTGAAGATCGTCGAGTAACGGATTCCTTCAGAGACAAAAAAGATGGGCCGGAAGCAGATGCTTCCGGCCCATTTTCTTTTCCGCAAACGCGGACCGAAAAAGGTTTCCCTCTTTTCTGGAACCGCACTATTCCGCCGATGCGGATTGTTCCTCTTTCTTGATCAGGGCGCCGATGGAGTCGGGGCGTGGCGTTGGTGTCGGAGCGTTGAAGGAAAGAGCCTCCGACTGAGGCGCGGAAGCTTGAGCCTCTGCCACCTGCGGCTGTGAGGCTGGTGCCGGCGCTTCGGCAACCTGCGGAGCGGCCTTGTTCTCCACGCGACCTTCAGCAGCGAGCTGAGACTGGCTCCGGATGCGTTGACCTCGGCTGCGCTTCTCGTAGAAGGCATTGCCGCCCGCGACGAGCACGTAGTGCATGTTCTTGTAAGGGAATTTGAGCCCAGCCGTATGGAAGAACTTGGCATTTCCGACTTTCGGATGCCGCTCTCCCTTCAGCACGGCATCGGCCGCGGCCATCACATCGGGCAGGGCCTTGGAATTCATCTTGCGGGTCATGACGCCGGGCGCGAACTGTTTCTTTTGTGCGACGACCCCGCAAATGGTGTCGGGGTATTCCTCTGACTTGACGCGGTTCATCACCACACTGCCAACGGCGACAAGCCCTTCACGGCTGGAACGGTGGGATTCAAAGAACATCGCACGGGCCAGGCATTCCCGGTCGCTCGCAGTGTGGGAGGTGGGGCCAACCGACGACGTCACAACATCATCGAGCAGATTGCTTGAGCTACAACCGGACACAGCAAGCGACAGTACGGCTGCCGTGACGGCAGCTGGGAGCCGAATGGACACGTTACAAACCTCTTCGAACGGCCCCCGCCGCTGATACCCGTTTTGAAAAGACCTTTTTGGGCGAAAAATGGGCGAAGGTGGCGAAAACCTTTCCCAGTTGCCCTAAAGGCTTATGCCTCAAACCAGATGAGGCCATTGTGCAGGCAAGTTCTTGTCAGTTGGTTAACGAATTAACTTATTATTGACTATGCTGCCGCTGCTGCCGACCGATCGAATACTCAGGCGGCTGGGCTTCCCGTCAACGAGACAAACACTGCACTGTAGTGAATGATGGCGCCGGCCAGCACGAAGCCGTGCCAGATGGCGTTCTGGAAGCGCAGGCTGTGCCAGACGTGGAACACCACGCCGACGGAATAAACCACGCCGCCAGCAAGGATCAACCAGAGCACCGTGGGCGACAGGCTGGTGAGCATCGTGTCGAAGAGCGCGGCGCCGCTCCAGCCCAGCCCCAGGTAGAGGAGGATCGCCAGACGGTCAAAACGACCGGGAAAGACGATCTTCAGGAATACACCGGTGGCTGCCACCGACCACATCCAGACAAGCAGGCCCGTGGCCTCCATCTGCAGCGCAAAGGGCGTATAGGTGCCGGCAATCAGCAGGAAGATGGCGGCGTGGTCGTATTTGCGGAGCTTCCATTTCACCGGGCTCACCGGCCACATGTTGTAGACCGCCGACATGGTGAGCGTCGCCACGAGTGTCACCGCATAGACGGAGGCCGCAAGCGCCACGCCGGGCTCCGGATGCCACAGGTTGCCGATGATGAGTGCGCCAGCGCCCATGAGGGCGAACAGCACACCGGCGACATGGATCGCGCCGTCCGCAATGGACTCGGATCGATCATAGCGCCAGGACATCTCGTTCATGCAACCCTCTCCAAGCCTAAATCTCGCCCATGATTATGGCGTCAGAAGGAAAGCATGGTGACAAACCTTTGACGCCGGCCATGGCCGTTCGGACGACGATCCATGGAATGACGAAGCAGTGCGGAGGTTCCATGCGCGGCGGAATGTGCGCAGCGCAACGCACGGCACGGAACCACGCACCTTACCGTCCTGATCCAGAGTGAAGCTGGACAATCCTGACGCAGTTGGACTAGGCGGTTTTCTGTCTGACCACGTAGTTGATTCAAGCTATCCGAACAGTATTCAGTCGAAAGCCGCTCTACCATGACCGCAAACTCTCCCGTGACCGTGCGTGAAGCCACGATTGAGGACGCATCCGAAATACTTGCGCTGATCAAGGAGCTTGCGGCTTTCGAAGACTTGTCCAATGCGGTCGCCATGGATGAAGAACGGCTGCGCGAGGATGGGTTCGGCTCCGCCCCCCGGTTCCATGTTCTGCTCGCGGAAGATGTTGAGGGCGTGGTCGGCTACCTCAGCTACATGATCCGCTATTCGATCTGGGGAGGCGGCGAGTTCATCAATCTGGACGGCATCTATGTGCGCGAGAGCGCCCGCGGCAGGGGCGCCGGCCTGGCACTGATGCGCCGGCTGGCCGAAATCGCCGCAGCACGGAAGATGACGGTGCGCTGGGAACTGCTCGTCGACAACCTGCCGGCCAGGAAGTTCTACACCATGCTCGGCGCAACGATTTCCGAGAAGCTCATCGCACGGTGGTCGGTTGAGACTGTTCAGGCGTTGGTGAGAGACGGACAGGACTAGCGGACGAGCTGCTTAGCCCGTTTGCGTATTCAAGTTACTCAAAATGAAAATGGCGCACCCGACAGGATTCGAACCTGTGACCTCTGCCTTCGGAGGGCAGCACTCTATCCAGCTGAGCTACGGGTGCCTGTTCCAGCGCATCGCCGGAAGCCGAACTGCCGCCTTCATAACCTAAGCCTCCCCATGCATCAATGGAGAATGTGCGTTTCTCCCAAGGCAGTGGTCACAGGTTCGAAGCCTGTCGGCTGCGCGCCGAAAATGTGCCGGGAGTGGCGGGGATGTGGCGGTAGGTGATACCGACGGAAGCGCGTCGATGAAGCCATTCCAAGCGCGTTCATCAATCGAGGGAGACCAGAGCGTCCATGCAACAATAGCCAGCTCTCTAAAATCCGTAGGCCTGTCCATTACGTTGACGCGGCGGTCCACAATGCCCATGCCAGTCTCTCAAGTGTCCGCAACAAGCCGTATCGATGCGGCCGTGCAACGTTGCATTTTCGTGCTCTGTGCGGGAAGTTGTCTCGCCGTGGAATCGGCGTGGCCGCTTCGGCGAGACGGTAAGGTGGACCACTAGATGCTTTAGACGGAGAGCTCCTTTCGGATGATTTCCGCTCCTGCGCTCAAAGCCTTCAGCTTGCCTGTCGCTACGTGACGAGGCAGCGGGGCCATGCCGCAGTTGGTGCATGGGTAGAGCTTATCTGCATCTACGAACTGAAGCGCTTTTCGCAGCGTATCGGCCACTTCCTCCGGCGTCTCGATTGTATTTGTCGCCACGTCTATGGCGCCTACCATCACCTTCTTGCCTCGAATGAGTTCGATCAGATCGATTGGAACATGCGAGTTGTGGCATTCAAGCGATATCAGATCGACACTAGATTTCTGGAGTTTGGGGAAGGTCTCCTCATACTGTCTCCACTCCGACCCGAGGGTTTTTTTCCAGTCTGTATTGGCCTTGATGCCGTAGCCATAGCAGATGTGGACTGCGGTTTCGCACTCGAGCCCTTCCAATGCCCGTTCCAGGGTGGCTATCCCCCAATCGTTCACCTCGTCGAAGAAGACGTTGAACGCAGGTTCGTCGAACTGGATGATATCGACGCCAGCAGCCGCCAATTCCTTCGCCTCTTCATTGAGAATTTTGGCGAATTCCCAGGCCAGTCTCTCACGACTCTTATAGTGGGCATCGTAGAGCGTATCGACCATCGTCATGGGACCAGGCAGTGCCCATTTGATGGGCTGCCGGGTTTGCTGGCGCAAAAACCTGGCATCTTCGACAAAAACCGACTTCGGACGGGAGACCGCGCCGACGACCGTCGGCACACTCGCATCATAGCGGCTACGAATTCTGACCGTCTCACGTTTCTCGAAATCAACGCCGTCAAGGTGTTCAATAAATGTGGTGACGAAATGCTGGCGCGTTTGCTCGCCGTCGCTGACGATATCGATACCCGTCTGCCGTTGATCGTCGAGTATCAGGCGCAGGGCATCCTGCTTTCCCGCAATCAATTCCTCATCTTCCAGTTTCCATGGCGACCAAAGTTTCTCCGATTCCGCAAGCCAGGAGGGCTTTGGCAAGCTGCCGGCGGTGGACGTGGGCAAGAGTGTTTCCAAGACAGATGACCTTGTGTTTCGGTTGATCAAAGAGTGTAATTGGCAGACCACTGCGCAAGGATGGCCCCGTATGGTTTGATGAAGCGCTCCTCGGCGAATTTCCCCTGTTCGACAGCAAGCCGGCTTCGCTCTTCGCGGTCGTAGACAATTCGGGTCAGTGAATAGTCCTGATGCTTCAGACTTGGCTGATAGCAGGCGCTTGCCGCAGAATTGGCATTGTAGATCTCGGGCCGGTAGATTTTCTGGAAGGTCTCCATGGTGCTGATGGTGCTGATCAGCTCCAGATCAGTGTAGTCGCCGAGCAGGTCTCCTACAAAATAGAAGGCTAGAGGCGCAACGCTGCCCTCGGGCATGAAGTAGCGAGCCTGCATCCCCATCTTCTTGAAGTATTTATCGGTAGATGAGAATTCGTCCTGTTTGTATTCGACGCCCAACACAGGATGCCGGTTCTGGGTCCGGCGATAGGTGTTGCTGCTAGAAATGCTCAAGCAGATGACCGGTGCCTTGGCGAAATGCTCGTTGTAAGCGTCGGATTTCAGGAAACTCTTGAAAAGGTTCCCATGCAGATCACCGAAGTCGTCCGGCATGCTGAAATCAGGCCGGTTTTTATTGTGCTCTGACAGGACTACGCTGAAGTCGTAATCCCGAACGTAAGAAGAAAAATTGTTGCCGACAATTCCCTCGATCCGATGGTTGTTTCTTCGATCCAGGATCGTCGTATTCAGGATCTCAATCAGCGGAAAGGCTTCGATCTTTCCGTATGCAGCGACTGTCATCTCGACGGAAATGATATCGAGCTCGACAGAGTAACGATCGCCTTTGGGGTTGTCCCAATGCGCCAGAGCGTTGAAGCGATTGTCAATCATCCTCAAGGCGCTGCGCAGGTTCTCTGACCGGTTTTCCCCTCTGGCCAGATTGGCGAAATTCGTCGTTATGCGCGTATTTTCTGCCGGACGGTAATCCTCATCAAAACGAATACTCTTAAGGCGGAACGTGAAGTCGTTTCCCGTCGCGCTCGGCTGGGGATCGACGGGCGACACGGCCGGAGCGGCTATACGAGTTGCGATTTGCGACATGGCTTACCCCAATGAGTTGGGGGCAAGGATCAGCGGACACATAGCAAATGAGGCCGTCACGCGGCCTCCGCTACGGCACACCGGGACACCCCGCCCGTGGACGTTACATGTCAGGGCAGGTCTCCTGGCTCGCGGGTCGTAGCCTCCTTCCGTCTTCCCAAGGCTCACGCCTCAGTGACATTGATGGATTTGGCTCGCCGCATACAGTTGCGGGGGCAGCGCCGGCATTGCACTCGCGCACCGGCTTCCCTCTTAGCTCTGGCCGCTCCCAATGGGTGGCCAGAGAACCATGACGCCGCGACTCTGGGACAAAAAAACCGCAGCGTCAATGGGACATAAAGAAATATTTATATCTTTACGTCTGCATGGCGTTCGAGGGGTTTAATCTCAGTAACATCTTGCGTGGGCGCTTCTAGTGTGTCGGCGGCCCTGACAGATCCGACGTGCAATTTCCCTCATATACTGATTGGGAATGTCCTGCAGCGGCGAACGCTTCATACGTTGCTTTCACCACTTGACGCAGAGTTGCGCACTGGCGAGCGCCTGCGGCTTGGAGGCTCACCATCGCGCCAGTGAGCTTCTATGAGTCAATGGATGCTTGCGCTGTAGGTGCTTTGTTCAGGAATGACCCCACGATTTTCATCGTTAAAGATCGCGCCTGCGAGCTCGCTGGTGCCCGGTTGGATCCCCATGCATCAATGGAGAATGTGCGTTTCTCCCAAGGCAGAGGTCACAGGTTCGAATCCTGGCGGGTGCGCGGGGATGAAAGGGGAGTGGCTGGGTTGTGGCGTGGGTGTGGGTGCGAAATGCCTAACGAGTGCACCCACCCTCACTGAGATGGCTTACGCTTCGAGCCTATATCGAGCTCTCTAGAAGAGCAATTTCTTGTTCGGTTAATTCGAACAGCTCATAGACGATGCTATCTATCTGGGCTTCAGCCTGGGCAATTTCCGCGGTCAGGCGGGCGATCTCGGCGCGGTCACGGTTGATCCAGTCTTCCCAGTCGGAGCGATCGGCCAGCGGGATGTCGGCCTTGAACACCTTCTTCACCTCGGCGCGGAAAGTGGCGAAGTCGGGCAGGGTCCACCATTCCTGAAGCCGGGTTGTCAGCTTTGGTTCACGTTCAGGCGGGCAGAGATCGGGAATCCGGCGCGTCAGGGCCGTTTGCAGGGCCAGACGTTTATGCGCGGCACTACTGGCGCGCTTGCTTTCAGCGGCGAGCTGCGCACGCCTTGTCTCATCCCATTTTGGGATTGGCAGCTTTTCAACGTATTGCACCCGCAGCTCATGGTAGCCGCCCCGCACTGGCGGGCTCATGGATGATAACATGAACCAGAGGACCTGACTGTTTAGGAGCGCCAGCAAGGCCTGGTCATCGGACGGGATCAGATAGGACTTGTCGTTCGAGAAAGCCCCTTGGGGTTCGAATGAAAAATTTCGCTCGGCGTTGAAATGCGGATAACTGATCTTCGGCGCGACAAAGTGCGGAGCATAGGCTTCTTGCGCTTGTTGCAGCTCGAACCATTCCTGTTTTGTGGCGCGCTTTTCCAGCTTGTCCCTAAAGGGCAACAGCCATTCCCGGATGGCCGGATAATCGTCAATGTCGATCCGATTCTTGGGAATGTAGATGAGCCACAGGCCGCGCGGTTCGGCCCGCCAGCGTTTCAGGTCCTTGCCTTCGAGGAAGGGCTTCAGCAGATCGGCAGACTTTGGGTCTTGCGCACAGAGGCGTTCCTTGGTGGCGTTGTCGATCACAAAGGCTCCGTTCAACCCTGTAACAATTCCCCGGCAGGGTGCGCCATATACGCTTTTCAGGGTCTTCCTACCCTTTTTGATCTTGTCCCGCAGGGCGCGCAGGGCGGGGTTTTCCAGTTCCCATGACCCGGCCCCCAGGGCCATTTGTGGATACGGGCCGGCAGCGGCTTCCCAAGTGGCGAGGAAGTTGTTTTCTGGAAGGGCATCCACCTTCCAGAAGCGCAGCTCATGCCCCTCGGGCGCAACTCCGCGTTTCATAGTCAGGATGGCCGGATAGGTGGTCACCCCCTCGAAGACTTGCAGGTCGCCAAAATCGACTACGCTTTCAATGGTTGCCTCTTTCAGAAGGTATTCGCGCAGGGGCTTGCCCGAGCCGGTCTTGAAGAAGGTGTTCGAGGAAATGTAGCCCAAGCGCCCGCCCAGCTTCAGCAGGCGCAGGCCGCGCTCGTAGAAATAGCAGTAGAGATCAGCCCTGTCGGAAACCACCTCATAGCGCTTTTCCAGATAGGGTTTCAGGAGCTTCAGAAACTCCATGCGGACGTAGGGCGGATTGCCCAGAACCACGTCGAACCCACCTTCGGCAAAGACGCTGGGGAAGGCGGTTTCCCACGTAAAGGCTTGATCGAGATAGGCGAAGTTGCTGTCCTCGATCAGGCTGTCGCCGACGCGGATGGTGCCCGAGAGGCTGTCCAAAACCTTGCCGCGCCGCGCGGTCTTGATCCAGAGTGATAGCTTGGAGATCTCGATGCTTTCCTCGTTCACGTCCACGCCGAAGAGGTTGTCGGTCAGAATTTCACTGTCCGGGACATAGTCGAGCAGATCGCCAAAATGCTCCGCCTTAGGCAGCAGGTCTTTGATTTTGTCGTTCACGCGGGTCAGTTCGGCCTTCATGAAGTCGAAGGCCATGATCAGGAACACACCGGAGCCACAGGCGGGATCAACAATGCGCAAGGATTTCAGGCGATCGCGATAGGACTGCCAGGCTTCCAGCTCGGCCGACTTTTTCCGCCAGGGGATGTTTTGGTAGTCGGTGACATCCGCGCCCTTCTTGGCGTGCGCGCGCAAGGTGTCTTCGAAGATTTCCCGCAGGTGCGTGCCCAGGGTTTCGGCCACGATGAACCGCGCAATGTAATCAGGGGTATAGACCACCCCGTCACGTTTGCGCCGTCCGCTTGTGCCAGTGGTTTTCTCGGGCTCTTCCTCTTCACCGCGGGCGATCGCTTGCAGACGTTCCACGTCCGCGATGGACTGTTCGAAGATATGGCCGAGGACCGTGACAGAGACTTCGGAGGCGAAGTCATACTCGCCCAGGGTTTTGAACCCTTCGCAGATGTCATCGGGGATGTTCAGCCCATTGATCACCGCGTCTTCGCGGAACAGACCCCCGTTGTAGCGCGGGATTTTCAGCTCGTTGTTACCCTCGTCGATGGCGCGGAACAGACCCTTGAAATTGTCCCAGACGGGGCGCGGATTGTAAGGGTCACGTGCGATGAAGGCGTTTTCCAGCGTGTTGTCTGGCAGCAGGCCGGTATCTTCGGCAAAGGCGATAAACAACACCCGATCGAGGATCTTCTGCGCCAAGGCGATCGCATCGAGGGGCGCGATCGCGGCGTCTGCCTTCTGGACGGCGCTCAGGAGCTTGAGGCGTAGGTCCTTGTAGTCCTGATACAGGCTGTCGGTGATGTCCTTGTCTTCGCGGCGGCTTTCTTTCAGAATCTCAACTGTGCGACCAGACAATAGATTTTCCGCCGACAGGAGCAGCATGAAGCGCGCATATTCTGCCGGGTCAGTCAGCTGGTCGAGACGAAACACTTCATAGGCCGCGGTGCCTTCCCCGAAGCCGTAGAGCCGCAGTTCAACCATGTTCGAGACCAGCACCCACTGCACACCCCGCGCGTTCATGGCGTATTCCCACGCCTGTTGAACAGGGCTCTTGTTTCGGCCTGGCATTACCGCGTCAAGGTTGAGTGTATCAGCGCCCTTCAACTCAAAAGGAGCGATGATTTCGGGGGTCTTGCCTCCGAAGCGCCCCAGTGCCAGATCTACACTTCCCCTTAAGATGGATTGTTCGGTGGAGAGATTATATTCGGCGCCGCCCGCCGGGCCGTGATAGCCAAGGATGCTTTCAACGATCTTGGAAGCAAATTGCCCATGAAGAGCCGTTTCTTTAAGATTGTTGATTCGGCCAGAGGTAATCAGATCTGCCCAGGCCTCGAGCGTCGCCAAGTGTTCTGATGGGATCGCTACCGCCTTTATATAGCGACTTAATGTTTTACGGTTGAACAGATTCATGAATGCAATCCCGCCGCATGGGCTTGAGGCGCTGAATTCTAGCCGTCTTAGACGGCGAGCCATTGAACTTCTGGGTTCTGAAGTTGGCTCTTCCTAGCGGGTTTCGAACTTCGCGTTTGGTGTAACGCAGCTCCCCATCCGATTATTGCGGCAGAGACAATCAACGTTTTCAAAATTCTTCCCCATCCCATATATCCCTGAAGCAACGTCTATCGCCTTGGTTGCTGGTGTCAACGGGATCCGCGCCGGAAATAAGTGCAGTGATCTCTCTAGGTAGGTGTTCTGATCGTCATGGAGTAACGCTGGCGAAATAGTCTTCATCCACTGACCGGATAAGATAGGTTTGTCGAGTTCTAACACCCACGCCATGCAGGATCATCAACTGCGCCAATCGTTGCCCGTTGATCAACACCACACGGTGCTGAACGCGTCGAAGATAGTCATGGGCTTCGCGTGAAAAGTCCGAGGTCGTTACAAAAACGCCCTTTGTTGCTCCTTCGCCGGTCAAAGAGCCGATAAAGCGCTGAACGTCCGGCCTGCCGACCCGATTGTCCTCTGCGTAGCGTTTCGCCTGGATGTAGACGGCATCTAACCCTAAGGCGTCTTCATGGATAATCCCATCAATGCCACCATCACCCGTCGCCTTCGTGAGGCTGCCGCGTTCAATATTCCCTCCACCGTAGCCCATTGCACTCAAGAGATCGAGAATGAGCCGTTCAAACCGCTGGGGCGAAAGTTGGAAAAGCAGCGCAAGCAGTTCATCCCTGAGAGCAGCGTTGAGGAGTGTAGATGCAGCCTCTATTGCATCTTCCGGAGTTTGGCTGTCATCTATTAACGTAACGTCCCCTGAGACGGGCTCCGTCGAAGTGGCCCTATAATCCTCCCGTCCTGGTGCCTTCGAGTTTTCGATCCACTCGGAAAAATTCGTAAACTGCGCGAGATATGCATTATCGATCTTAACAGGCTCATCAGCGAGAACGTTGCGTCCGAGCTCCGTAATCACGTGTAAATTCCGTCGCGGAGAAGTAAGTAGGCCGGCCTTAGCGAGATACGTGCGTGCCCAATGAGCTCGGTTCTGAAGCAAGGTTTGGGTGCCACTCGGAATTAGCTCGGCGGCCTCTTCGTCAGTGATGTTGAACTGCACTCGGAGTTTAGGAATACAGCTTTGCACGTTCGGCAGGCCTTCGGCAAAAAGGCGCAACAAAGGGAGCATGAGTGTTTCGTAGTCTGGGATGGGCATGTTCCCCACATTCCTCGTTATTTAGGTGCTTGCGTCAGCTTATTTGCCGCAGCGATGCCATTGCATCTGATAAGCGAACTGGCCGGGACGGCCATAGCACCATCCCATTGCGGTAAGGGCAGTGTCCGTATATTCGCGCTCATCGCATGATCGCCAGGTGTCGGTTGAATCTCCAGAACCACCGCGGCATTTCCCATTTCGTTCATGCCAGCGCACGAGCATTCCGTCGGGCTTGGCTGATTGACCTTTCAAGACCTGGCCCGTCTCTGTCAGGATGCGAAGGTTTTTCGTATCAAGGGAGAAGCTGAATATCGCAACGCCGCTGGAGCGCTTCTTCCGACTGGGGCTGTAGGCGAACCAATCGACCGTCGCTGACACGATGCAAAGCGCTCCTTGACAATCCGTCAACAGACTTCCTTCCCGAAGGCTGTAGTCCCGAATAGGCCATCTCTGCGCAAATTTTTGTTTCTCATCCATCAAGCTGTCCAAGGTGATTGGCTTGCCGTAGAAGTTGACGTTCCTCGCATAGACGCTGCTCATGAACTCCAACGCGTCTTCGTTCGGCATGGACCAGGCGTCGTGATAGACACGCGCGAAGGCTGCCGCGAGATCTGATGGACTAACAGTCGATACGGTCCCCTCTTGCCTGGTAGCAACTTGCGACTGGGCAACAGATTGAGTCTCTTCATCTCCATAGCAGAGAAGCTGAAGCACACCTGGCGTTGTAGTTTCAGCCAGATCGGCAGTCGATAATGCCTCCGAGCCGGCCGACTTTTGATATGCAATGGACCTGCTTTGTAGAAAGAGCTCAAGCACCATCGACCGAATGGCGAAGTTGACGTTTTGTGGGAGAATGCCTGTGTTCTCAGCGAACTTCGTCCCAAGAACTGCGGTGGCTACACCAATTACGGCACCGGAGCGATCCACAACAGGACCGCCGGAGTTGCCTGGTTGAAGTGCCGTCGAGATTTGCAGGTAGCGCGTATCGTTGTCGATCCCGACAAGCGAGTTGATGATGCCGGTTGTAATCTTGATCGAGTCTGAGAGGATGCCGTGAAGAGGATAACCAAGGGCCGCGATGTCGTCACCCAAACGCGGTGGTGTGTCGCGCAACGCCAAGAACGTCCGTGAGTTAGAGCCTGCCTCAAACTTCACAGCTGCAAGGTCATTCTGCCGGTCTATGATCCAGTTTAAAGCCTCCCCGATACCAGGAGCGGCCACTCTCGAGCATTCCTCGAGAACGTGAGCGTTGGTGACCGCCCATCCGTCTCCGTTCACAAAGAACGCTGTCCCCGATGAGTGTGGGCGGTTATCTGCAAAGGCAGAGCTAGACAGAACACCGGCAGATAGACCGATCGTCAGCAATACTTTCCACAGCATCTATCCCGCCTCCTTAGCTCACCGTGAGTTTCGCCGGTGAGCTGATGCTTGCCTCAGAATCTCTCGTGCGTGGTCAATGTCTACCCAACGGGAATGCAGAACCATAGCGCGATGAATGAGACGATGGCAGTTGGCGCAGAGTAGCGCGAGGTCTGAAAGCTTGGTCTTACGCTCGCCGGCGTCCGCAAGCGGCACCAGATGATGCGCTTCGAACATGGCCTCCTGCATTGATGTATCCAGATCCTGGCGGGTGACCTCACATATTTCGCAGCAGAGTCCTTCGCCTCGTCGAGCTTCTAGCAAGAGCTTTCTCAGCTTCGGATTTCGCTCGCGACGAACATGCAACGCAGTAAGTAAACGTCCCTCGGGAAGCTCCTGATCGATTTCTGGTAGGGGTTCCAGCCCTGCGACTTCGATGCCTGTTTTGATAGCACTGGCAATTCGATGCACTTCATCTTTCCTGTGCCCGAACTCAGCCCATACTTGGCGATCCATACTCGAGACATTGCCTAATCCCTTGCCGGTTGCCACCTGGCGGATATTCATCAGTTTGAAACCTACACCGTCAGGGTTTCGGAACGTTGGCTGCTTCGCCGCTTCCTGATGATAAGGCAGCGACCGGAGCATGTTCGACAGTTCAATGACAGATGCAGACTTTGGGGAAGGCACCACTCCATCTAGCTGGAGATAGAGATCGAGAGCGAGGATTGTCTCGTCTCGTGTCCATTTAGGATTACCATGACCTTGTGTTCTCGCCATTCCGAACCCCGACAGCTCTCTCTTCAGATATACGGGCCTGGCCAGGTCGCATCATGCATGGGCTTGCCGGCACACAGATAATCAGCCACGAAGCGTCCCGTGGCGCGATCACGGCAGCGCCACATCGAGCCGTAGGGACCATAGAATTGATCCCAAGCAGTTCCGTAGCTGGGAGAGTAGCCCCCGCCATAGCCATTGTGTGCTGCTGCTCCAGCGGCAGCCGCAGCTCCCGCAATAGCGATGCCTGTGACGATAGCTCGATCATTAGCCATCAATCGTTGACATTTCTCGAGGGAAGCTCCTCGACGGACTAGTAAGTTCGCAGCCGCCTGTCTTTGACCCTCATCAGAATTACCGAGCCACTCACGGCAAAGCGTGTTCGTGCTCTCTGCGGTAAGGTCACGTTGCACTGCAGTTGTATTGGTGGCGCAACCGCTTAGGATCCCCACGGCAATGAGAAAATATGCCTCTAACTTCATTGTATTCCCCCAACCCTACCCAGTTTAAGCATACTGATCCAGGAGTAGTCCAGCAGGGAACTCGCCGGCGATCGCTTACGATCTCGTTGCATTCCACCGCGCTAGTGAGCTTCCCTGACCCGATGGCAGATGCTCGTGGCGAAAAGCTGATGGTTGCAAGCTGGGCGCAATGGATGAGGCCAACTGCATCAAGGTGACGGCAGGCTATTCATGTGGGGATAGAAGGCCCGCAGTCACCAGGACTCAGAAGCACTGAGTCCTTTCCGATAGATTATGACCATGAGCCATGACGAAACCGGCGATAAGTGGTTGTAGTCGATCCCGGTCCGCAATTCAAGATTGTATCTAAGAACGCTTACGATTCTAACTTTATCGAGTGCCCACCTGTGGAACTCAGACAATCGCGATTCGCCGCATGTATCCGCAGCCTCTCGCATCTGCGCTGTATGAAATGAGGCTCACCGGCAGCGTTCGCATCCCCGATGCCCGCGGAGCGTTGGGCGACAATGGTTGCGTTACTGGTAAGCGCGGAAAGCCAACGTCAGCTTACTCTCTTTGCCTCAGGGAAGCTCCCTAGCGAGCGTTTGCGGTCCAGATGCTCTCTGTGCGCTCTTCGGCATTGGTCGTCCCGGTGAGCTTCTCTCGGCATGCGAACCGTCAGCTACCTCACTGTGTTCGCTATCTGGTTTATGTGCAGCCAGTTCAGGCATTGCCTGGTTGTCTGCAGGACGTCTGACCTTCTTGCGGTAAAGGTCACTATCAGTGTGAGACATGATATCGCGAAAGCTTGTTCCAGGTCGACATTGTTGCGCCCCTACGGAGATCGATAACGGGACGTTTTTCAGCCCACTTCTGGTGCGGAACTCTTGAGCTGCAATCATGTTTATTTCGGCAGAAAGCTGTTCTGCCTTCTTCACTTCAGCGTGCGGGACAAAGGCGCAAAACTCATCTCCGCCAATCCGCGCTATCAGGCACCCATCGCCAATAACGGCCGAAAGTGCCGAGGCCGTGGCTATGATCGCGTCGTCTCCGATAAGATGACCATGTCGGTCATTGATCTGCTTGAGGTAGTCAACGTCGGCCAGAATGAACTTGCCGGCTGACCGATGCCTCATGGCGCTATCAAATTGAGCCTCGAAGCTACGTCGGTTCAATAAGCCGGTTAATGGATCCGTATTGGCTTGTTTTGCAAGATCCTGGGCTTCTTTCAAGAGTTTCGTGTAGGCGGTTTCCAGCCTCTCCAGCCATGAGAACACCACGACGGAAATCGGGAACGCGATGACAAGCGGCAGGATTGTTCGAACCAAGATCGTGATGTTGTCGGATTTTACGCCCGCTAAAAGCCGAATTCCCGTGGAAATCGAGATCGACATTGTCGCGACGACCAATGTGATAGTGGCTGCCCGCTTCAGCACGAACCGTGAAGGAAATTTCACTGCCCTGACCCCCCGATCGCATTGGCATAGTAACGCAAGCTGTTCTGACAGTGCAGACGCGAGAAGTCCAGCGGTGCTGTCCATGTGGAGATGCTCTGGTTGACTCGGGGAAGCTCGCTGGCGAGCGTCTGCATGCTGGGCGATCTCAGAGTGCTCTGACGCCACCGATCGCGCCTGTGAGCTCGTATGAATCAATGGCGGCTCGTGCAAAGACGCCGCGCTGAAGGCTGATCCACCAGACGGGGCGAAGACTGGCTGACTATTCGGTCTGCGACGTTGGACCTGGTTGATCACGCCAACCCTGCTCATGCGTGCAGCCGTCCAGGCAGCGATGTCGTCCGGAACAGTGGGCAGTTTGGTTGCTTGAGTATGTCCTGGTTGACTCAGGGAAGCTCGCTGGCGAGCGTTTGCTGTCCGGACGGTCTTCTTGACCGCTTCCAGGCATGGATCGCGCCAGTGAGCGTCTATGAGCGTGCAGGCGCGCCGATAGCTATCCACCTACCTAGAGCGACTGGTCAATGAAGAGCATAAGAATGCGCTCAGCATCGTGGTTATAAATGAGATGGCTAGAAAACACGGGGTTTCATTGTGAGTTGCTACGAACGGCCGGAGTGCCTAACGTCTAAGCGCCTGAGCAGTATCTATATCATGGTGTGGATGCCTAAAATACCTCATCCAATCACATCCACGACATCAGAACGCCGCGGAAACGTAGTTCCGTTGGTTGCATTCGGCTCAAAAAAGTTATTCCGCAGCGTCCTAATGTAAACTTGATGTAAACTTACTCAACGTTCCGGAACGTTGATGAGACAGAAACTGGTTGCGGATGTAAACTTAGTGTCCCGCAGGATGCTCTCTGTGATCCTGAGAAGTTGACAAGTTCCTGCCTCTTGGAGAATACCTCACAAGCTGAGACAGCCAGGCCGGACGTTGGATCGGAGTCTTGGCTTTCTTCGCCATCACTCGTGGAAGGACTGAGAGCACGTGCTTCCTGCAGTCAGTGTAGATCTCGTCCGTGAGTGACCTCAGACAATTCGTGGCTGCCATCCAGTCGCCATTGATTGGACGACGAGGGGCGTAACGAAACTTCGTGCGCCTCATCTTCCAAGCGTCCTTAGCAACATAGTTCGTCCACCAGATACCGGGGTTGCGGCGCAGCTTCACTTGATGCTGGCGGTTCCTATTCCATTCACCGCAGGCAAGCCGCATTGCTTTGCGACACTTTTCAATTGTCGCCAGATCTTCATTGATAGTGATCTCGCCGTGAAGGTGGATTAGGCCGCGATCGCTTTGTTCAATAATGAACCAGAACTCCGGGGAATAACCTAGCTGTTGTTTGAGCCGCCTGGAGAGACGATCACGCAGCCAACGAGCTGCTGAAGGCTTCACCTTTGCTTGTTCAGACACATCCGGCGCAAGATTCGCCGTAAAGTCAAATGCCGGGCCGGTAACTCTGAGTGTGTGATGAAACCATTCGAGGCTGGCTTGATCCGAAAGATCTCGGAACGCAGCTGGTGTTCGATGAAGACGTGGTCCGTCCGCATAGAATTGACTCCAGTGTCTCGCGTCAGCAAAAAGCTCGGCATCGTCGAGTTCTTCTGGTTGAAGAGGAAATGGGGGAAGCTTCTGCAGAGAAGAAAGATCCTGTTCGTTTATGCGTAGGATGGGAAAGAGGGGATGATGGGGATTGCAAACTATAACTGAAGTCTCGCCATCGGCTCGAGCAGCATGAAGATGTGCCAGGCCTTGAAATAGAGGGCGAAAGTGGGCGTCGCGATAGGGCGATTTTGGTCTGGTGTTCTTTGTCTTCTTGTCAATTTCCTGTCTGGTGCCGATCGTTTCGTAACCTACTTCCTGGGTATTATTCATGATCAATTATCCTATCTCGTCCAGCAGATGGGTGAGATGATTCATTATAGCGAGATCGGGACGGATTGCTCTTTCGGAGAGTCGTTTTTGGATGGGTGGATAGGATCCCGAAACCTGTCGGCGCCAGAATGCATCCGGATTGGTCAGGTCGGATTTTTCTAGGACTTCGCTCCAGGCAGGCGCTGGGCTGAAATCAGCCCAGACGCGACACCAGGTCTTCTGCCCGGAGGTGTGAGTAGCGCTGAAGCATGCGAAGCTCCTTATGACCGGATACGGTCGCGACCTCGATCACGTTCCAGCCTTTCTCGAGCAGGCGTGTGACAGCTTCATGTCTCAGATCATGAAAGTGTAGATCAGGGGAGCCAGCTCTCTCCCGGAGATGCTGCCACGCTTGCTCGACAGCGCTCTTGGTGGTGTTGAAGACCCGAACACTGTTTGCAGTCTCCTTCAGCCCCTGAAGAACTGAAACAGCGCGTGTCGACAATGGGATGTCCCTACTGTCACCGTTCTTTGTGAGCGGCAGGTGCGCAAGGCGTCGATCCAGGTCGACGTTGTCCCACGTCAGTCCTAGAAGCTCGCCCTGTCGCATGGCTGTCTCGAGGGCGAGAATGATCAAGGGGCGCATGAGAAGGTTGCGTCCGGTGCAAGCAGCTTCGAGCAAGCGTGCTTCTTCTCCCGGTTGCAAGCGGCGATCTCTTCCACGGGGAGGCTTAGGACGACGGATCATCCGGCAGGGGTTCTCTGACAGATGCACGCCCCACTCTTTACGTGCGATGTCGATCGCATGTCCGAGAGAGTTGAGTTCTCGAATGACGGTGGCAGGTGAGGCTACGGCCAACCGCTCATCCCGGTAGGTGGCGATGTGCTGTGGCGTCAGCGTTGCAAGCGTCCTATGAGCGATGTCACGTTTGAGCATCGCCTTCAGCCGATAGACCTCTGTTGAGGCCGAGCGCTTGTGTGGTGTGATCTCTCTGAGGTAGCGCTCGAATAGCTCCCGCACTGTCATCTGCTCAGCCAGGCGTGTATCTGGAAGTGAACCGCAGCGGTCGAGTTCGGCTTCTAGATTGCGTGCCCACTTCTCTGCGTCGATTTTCGTGTCGAAGGACTTGGCACGCGGGGGAATTCCTTTACGTCTAACTTGGGCCTGCCACCGCCCACGAAGCCGTCTGATCGTTGCCATGAAGCACCTCCTTGTTCTGTGCCTCATGATGCGTAGGACGCCCCGTAGACGGCGCCAAGGAGCTTTCCCGGTCCGATGTGACCGGATTGTGCCGCGGCACTGAACGGCGCTGTAGGGTGCCTTCCTAAGTCGCTGCGGGGCTTTGCAGGATCAACGGGTTAGACCAGAGGATATGTGCCGGAGAGTGCTGCCTTAGTTAGGCAGCGGTCACAGGTTCGAATCCCGTGGGGGGTCCAGCAGCCGAAACTATGACTGAAAAAGGGAATATGGAACAGTCTGCATATCGGAATGTCGAGAAAAGGCGGCGTTTGGCGGCAAAAAGTTCGCATCGCTTACGGTCGATTAGTCGCCTTGATCCTTCGCAGTAGCCAAATTGTGCGGCTGTGCATGGCAGCTATGCGCCCTTGATGTCAGCGGCCCTACGAAATCAGCAGGGGAGTGCTAAGGCGCGCATTGGCGCATTGAAAGCCTGGATTCGGTCCGGATCTTTAAGTCTGGGAACATCCACATCGACAGCATCAGCTTGTTGATGAGACCTCGTAGGTCCATACCCTAAACCCCTTCAGGGCGTGTGGTCCGAAAGAATTTATCAGCGGTATGTCGGTTGCGTCGCGGCCGCGCGCCACCACGATCCTGCCGATTCGAGGGACGTTGTTGCGCGGATCGAAGGTGCGCCATTCGCCATCGATGAATACTTCCATCCAGGCGCTGAAATCCATGGGATCGACAACCGGCAAACCAATGTCACCGAGATGGCCGTTAACGTAGCGCGCGGGGATGTTGAGGCATCGGCAGAAGGTTATTGCCAGATGCGCGAAATCGCGACAGACGCCAACCCGCTCACTGGATGTCTCGCATGCCGTCCGCGTAGATCGAGCCTGCATGTAGTTCGAAGCGGATGTGGTTGTGCACGAAGTCGCAGATCCCTTGCACGCGACCCCAGCCCGCAGGGATCGCACCAATAAGGTCCCATGCGATCTGGCTGAGCCGATCGGTTTCGCAATAGCGGCTACCCATGAGGTAGACGAGGCAGCCGTCCGGCAGGTCCCGCACCGCGTGTTCGCGCGCGCCAGGAAGCACCCTGTCCAGTTGTCCGCTGTCCCGGATTGTTGCGTCGCGCCACATGGTCAGGTCACCAGCCGGCGCGACCAGACGGAGGCAGCGGTTGCCGAAGAGATCGCGGTAGGTCGAGACCGGTAGCTCAGGATTGGTAAACTTCGTTTCCGGCACTGTGATGTCGGCGGCGCGGTCCTCATGGACCGATAGCAGGCAAACCAGGGCAGTCTGCTGCTGGCACGTCAGTGTGATCTCATACCCATAGCGGATCAGCATCGAGCGATGTGCTTACCGGAAATCGGCGGCGGTAAGCATATAGTAGGTTTGGCGGCGATGGGCGTAGGCCTCGTGCGCGACATCTTCGATCGACCCGCGCGCAGAATCGAAAGTCGAAAGATAGAATTCTTCCGATAGCTCCATGCTGCACAATCCGGCAGAGGACATGGCGAGCCTGGTGAGCGCCTTGACTTCGACAAAGAACGGCACTTCGGACATGCCGTCATGCCCGACAAAGCGAATGGCGTTGCGCGCTTCGTCAAAGCTGCGGCTGGGGTTCAGGAATTCAAGGGTCATCGTCGATCTGCTCTAGCTGTTGGCAATAGCGGTGTCACACCCAAAAGGCGGGTGATGTCCTATTTGCGTCGGCCCTCATTCCGACGATTCAGGGAACGCATGCCATCGGTTGCGACCGAGCGGCTAAGGCCGATCATCTCCCGTCCTTCGCGGCGGGCTGGAATGCCGGTGAAGACATGGTAGATGGTCCAGGATCGGTCGGCTTCGATGCGGCGGCCATATTGTTCGTCTCCTAGTGTGCGGACGGATGCACCGCCTTCATTGTCCCAGACGTCGATCGCGCGGTCGTGCCGCTCCCGTTCGGTTTCATCTACGTATCGGGTCATGATCGTGGCCTTTCTTAGTTACGAGACATCGACGATGCCGGAAAATAGCGCGTTACCGGATAAGTCGGTAATCGCGATGGCGTCGGGCCTCTGAGGCATGTCGAGCGTCTGCGAAAGCAGGCGCGCTACCTCAATGGCTTCGGCGAGATCGCCGGCCTCTATCGTCTCTCGCCCGACGACCGCATGGGCGTCATCTGTCTCCCGCGTGCGGTAAAACTCGATGACAAATTTCAAGTTGCCCATTGCTCTTTCAGCCGGAGTAGCACTGCCTCAGTGCTTGCCTTTGCCGTAAGATGGGTTGGCATTTGCAGCGATCTTAATCTGGTTGCCGAAGGTGTTTTCAGTTTTTGGAGGGGCCTTCACCTGCTTCTGCTTTCTGATCTCGCGATTGCTTCGTTTCTGCCCTTTAGCCATGTCCGAACGTCCTTTCGAAGAAAGTTGCGCCAACGCCAGACTTCTGGAGGCGGAGAGCCTCTCCGATCGGGAAGAGGTGAGCAGGAGCATCATGCCGGGCGCGTCGGTTAGCGCGTCGGTTTGGGTTGGTCGATATCATGATAGTTGGTGACCCTTTTCGATAGCGGCATCGAGATCGGCGGGATCAATCGGCGCCATTTGATGTGTGTGGCCGTCGATGCCAATGGCGGGCAGGTGAATAAAGGCCGCGACACGTCTCCAGGCGAGGCGGGAGGATACCTCCAGCAGCTCTTCGTCCTGGTCCACCAGATAGTCGCCGACAGGCTGTTCGGCGTCGAAGCCCGGCAGCATGAAGGGTGCGGAGAACCGGACGATGGTTTGTGTGGTGCGCGTTGTCATGGTCTTCTCCTCCGGAGAAGCACGTAATCGCCCCTCCTGCTTTTCCTTTTCGAACCGAAAATCCGTGCTGCCAGTAAATCGGTTGTCAGCGGCGGCTTCCATTCCAGGGTTCGAACAGAGCGATATGTGCGCCGGGTCGGCGCTTGATACATTCGCTATCGAGAACTCGGTGGTAATTGGCGGGGTCTCTGACACCGCAAGAAGCCAAGTCTGCCAAATCAACGAGATTTGTATATGGGAATTACCCTTAACGTTCGCAAGGATCGATCAGATTATATTTCATTGAATAACGTCTCTTCAATAAAAGACATCGCTGCAAAATAAAAAATTCGCTTTGAAAGAAAGCTAATTTCGCTGAAAATAGCGGCAATGTAATTTTTCCATGCGTCCCGATTTCTTTCAGGAAAATACATTTGGCACGTTGTCATCCGATTGCCAGATGATGGAGAAATTTCTGATGGGTCGAGTTTGGAAGAGAGCCGTTGCTCCGAAGCTATAACGAGGCGTGTGCGACCAGAGTGTGCCGCTCCGTTGAACGGCGCTGTGTGGGCAGACACTGCTGCTAGATCGATCCCAGACGCGTCCTCTCTTCGAACTTCTCGGCTGTTTCCTTACGCTCGCTGTAGCGGTCCGTGAGATGGTCTGCGATCCCGCGCGTCAGCAATGTGAACTTCACAAGTTCCTCCATCACATCAACCACGCGGTCGTAGTAGGATGATGGATTCATTCGCCCCTCCGGCGTGAACTCCTGCCACGCCTTCGCAACGGATGACTGGTTTGGGATCGTTATCATCCTCATCCAGCGACCGAGAACGCGCATTTGATTGACCGCATTGAAGGACTGTGACCCACCGGAAACCTGCATCACAGCCAAGGTTCTTCCTTGGGTGGGGCGGATGGCTCCGCCAGGGAGCGGGATCCAGTCGATCTGTGCTTTCATGACACCACTCATGGCCCCATGACGTTCAGGACTGGTCCACACCTGGCCTTCAGACCACAGCATGGCCTCTCGTAGTTCCTGCACCTTTGGATGGGTATCAGCCTCATCATCAGGAAGCGGCAAGCCGTCCGCATGAAACACACGTGTCTCAGCCCCTAGAGCAGTGAGCAGGTGCTCCGCTTCAAAGGTAAGGAGGCGACTATAGGAGCGCTCCCGCAACGAGCCATAAAGGAGAAGTATGCGTGGTTTGTGGTCGATCTTCGCAGGCGTCAGCCGCGCAAGGTCCGGGAGTTGAAATGCTTCCGAAAGAAGGTTCGTGAGCTCCTCCATGTCAGCCATCTGATGCACTTCGCGACGGCACGACTTCACCATCCTCCTTGGTGAAGTCACCGATATCGGGATTGGGCAAGATCTCGAGGACGACCTCAGAGGGTCGTGCCAGGCGCACGCCTTTTGGCGTCACCACAAAAGGCCGGTTGATCAGGATGGGATGAGCCTCCATCGCGTCGAGCAGCGCCTCGTCGCTCAATATTTCGTCATCGAGGCCGAGTTCCAGATATGGCGTTCCCTTTTGGCGGATTGCCTCGCGCACGGCAAGCCCCGCGGCCGCGATCATCTGTTGCAAGCGCTCGCGCGATGGCGGCATCTTGAGGTATTCGATGATCTCGGGCTCTTCACCACTCGCTCGGATCATCGCGAGCGTGTTACGCGAAGTGCCACACTTCGGATTGTGATAGATCGTGATGCTCATTCTGCCGGACTCTTGAACCCTGTTGTTGTTTGGACGGCGGCGCCACGCTCATACCAGCCCTTGCTTCTGTTGACGATCCACACGACCGAAAGCATCACGGGCACTTCCACCAGGACGCCCACGACCGTGGCAAGAGCCGCACCGGAATTGAAGCCGAACAAGCTTATGGCGGCGGCTACTGCCAGCTCAAAGAAGTTTGATGCACCGATCAGCGCCGAAGGTCCCGCCACGCAATGTTGCTCACCGGATGCTCTGTTCAGCAGATAGGCCAGGCCCGAGTTGAAATAGACCTGTATAAGGATCGGGACCGCTAGAAGCGCTATCACCAGCGGCTGTGCGATGATCTGCTCGCCCTGAAAGCCAAACAGCATCACCAGCGTTACCAGAAGCGCCACGATGGAAAGCGGCTGTAGAAAGGCGAGTGCCTTGTTGATCGCCTCCATGCCGTCCTGTGACAGAAGATACCGGCGCAGGATCTGCGCTGCGATGACCGGCACAATGATGTAGAGAGCGACCGATAGAACGAGGGTTGCCCAGGGAACGGTGATGGCAGACAACCCAAGGAGGAGAGCCACAACCGGGGCGAATGCTACGATCATGATCGCGTCATTTAGTGCAACTTGCGACAGCGTGAAGTGGGGTTCGCCCCTGGTCAGATTCGACCAAACGAACACCATGGCCGTGCAGGGCGCGGCTGCCAGGATGATCAGGCCGGCGATGTAGGATTCGATCTGCGCTTCGGGCAGTAGCGGACGAAAAAGGTAGCCAATGAACAGCCAGCCCAACAGCGCCATCGAGAATGGCTTCACGGCCCAGTTTATGAACAGCGTCACGCCGATCCCGCGCCAATAGTTGGTTACATGCCGCAGGCTTGCGAAATCGATCCGCACCAGCATGGGGATGATCATCAGCCAGATCAGCACCGCCATGGGTATATTGACGTTCGCATATTCAGCAGAGCCCAGGAGCTGGAATACACCTGGTATGAAATGTCCAAGTGCGACACCGATGATGATGCAAAGACCAACCCAAATGGTCAGGTAGCGTTCAAATATAGACATGGTTACGCGTCCTCGCCATCTGGGCTGGTTGTGCCATCCATAGCTCCAATGCCTCGCAATTTGGACTGAAGTGACATGCGGTCGATAGAGGTAAGCGGCAGGCTCATGAACGCTGCTATGCGGTTGCGCATGAACCGGGATGCATCTTCGAAGGCTGCTTGCTTGACGAACTCAGGGCCATCTGCATCCGCAGGATCTTCGATCCCCCAATGGGCCGTCATAGGTTGCCCTGGCCACACTGGGCAGACTTCACCAGCTGCATTATCGCAAACGGTGAATACGAAATCCATCTTTGGAGCATCTGGGGTGGCAAACTCGTCCCAAGCCTTCGAGCGTAGTCCTTCGGTGGAGATCCCCACATTGGTTAGCGTCTGGATGGCTAGAGGATGCACCTCCCCCTTTGGCATGCTGCCGGCCGAAAAAGCTTTGAAGCGCCCTTGTCCAACGTGGTTCATCGTGGCTTCAGCGAGAATCGAGCGAGCGGAGTTACCGGTGCAAAGAAAAAGGACGTTGTAGATTTTCTCGGTCATTGGGTGGCCTCTTGCGGTGAGCAGCAGGGGGTGAGTTCAGCGATTAACGGTGCGCAGAGGTCGGCATTGCCACCGCAGCAGTCCTTGAGCAGAAACAGCATAAGCTCTTTGAGGCCATCGAGCTTGGCGCGGTAGATGATGGATCTGCTTTGACGCTCACCTTCAATAAGCCCAGCCCGGGCAAGGGTGGAGAGGTGCGACGACATGGTGTTTTGCGGCACGTCGAGCAAGCGGGCTAACTCGCCGGCAGGAAGACCATCCGGTTCATGCTGAACAAGCAGCCGGAAAGCTTCGAGCCGAGTTGTTTGGGCGAGCGCGGCGAGCGCGGTGATTGCGTTATCTGATTCCATATATCGAGATTACTCGATTTGTGGATCAATGCAAGATGATGGAGTCCCGGTCTGCTAGCGGTGTCCGGGAAGTGGCGTGGCTGTGCCGTTCCAGCACGTGCCTGATCACGCGGGATTCACAAATCCTTGCCCGGCAAGGCGTTGAAACAGTAGGGCAATTTCCGATGGGCCGAGTTCGGAGGGCAGCACTCTATCCAGCTGAGCTACGGGTGCCTGTTCCAGCGCATCGCCAGAAGCCGAACTGCCGCCTTCATAACCTAAGCCTCCCCATGCATCAATGGAGAATGTGCGTTTCTCCCAAGGCAGTGGTCACAGGTTCGAATCCTGTCGGGTGCGCATTGGAGACGTGCCGGGAGTGGCGGGGTTGTGGCGGTTGGCGAGCAGTTGTTTCGCAGGAGGAGCAGTATAAAATGTTCACCAGAAGCGTTGCCGGGTAATCTAACTGTGGCTATCCCCTTCGAAGTTTTGCCGCATACAACGTCGCCTCATTTCGCGCCCAGGCATCATTCACAAGGTCCTGCCACTGGATGACTTCAATGGAGCCATTTACATCCCCTTGCAAAGGCATGAACCGCCCCTGACCATTCGCCGACTTCGCCCATGTGGACAGTTGCCGTTTTAAGTCACCTTCGATGTCGGCCACCACATAGCAATAGAAGACACAATCGGGAGCGATGCGAATGCGCTGTCGTTGGAAGCCTTCAATCTCCCCACCACGTAGCTCGTCTATATATTTAGTAATCTGGAAGTGGATCTGGTCTTCAGGTCCGTAGTGGGTTCTGCCTGGCTTTTTGAACTCTACAATCATGACCTTATCGAGGGGTCGGCTCGTGTCCACCGTTTCACCATCGCGCAGAGGGTCCGTTACGCCCAGACCGCTCGCAAAATCCCATACAATCAGGTCGGAACGCTCAGCATTTTCTGAAGCTCTAAGGAGCGTATCGAATCTCTTGTCTGAAGAAAAAGCTCTCGTGAATGCTAGGCGCTCATCTAATATCCAGAGGTCGTGTGCTCTTGAACGCTTCTCGGCGGCGTCGTGGCCCATCACGTGCATGGGCACAATGAAGGAGTGCAGGGTTTGCTCGAGATGGTAGTCATCCGGCCTGCCGTCTCGTTCTCTGACACGTGTCAGAAGCTTTCCCATTAGGTCGAGAACCAGTTTCCTACGAACTACGTGCTGAGCAAGTGCAAGCTGCTCTGAAGCTTGCACTTCTCGCACTGCGTTGTGCACTCGTTGGGCGAAACTCTCAGGAACGTCTTCTCCCCGAGCGAGCAGTTCGATAACATTCTCCATCGCCGATTGGCGTTCCTCGTCGCGCCGGATTTGATATTTCACCAGCCCCGTCGCAAATTCCTCCGCGGTTTGGGCACTGAATGGCACACGATCGAGCTGGACTTCCGGGTCATCAAAGCCATAGATGGGGTGTCGTGACACGAAATCGTTGTAGCTAATCCGTCGGCGTGCATTGTAGCCCACCATTTGTTGGTTTCCACCCAGAACTGAGCCGGTTAGGCGCATAATTTCCATTGAGAATTGAGCCATGTGAACCTTCCCCCCAACGCGGTGAGCGACGGGGGCAACGGAGTGATCCACATGGGACTTTTAAA